>OBUQ01000008.1_pt1 | contig 333705 bp, 260 predicted proteins | sample 1494951 | NCBI WGS metagenome assembly OBUQ01 (sample SAMEA2579938, study PRJEB22360) | human gut metagenome | biome: human gut; feature: human-associated habitat; material: faeces | place: Denmark | collected 2008/2010
TCGGCAATCTAAGCCAACGCCCCCCCTGCGAAAGCAGTTCCCCCAGCCACAGCGGCGGCTGCGGAAGCAGCTTCAACGCTCTCGGCTTCTTCATCTTCAGCGGCTTCGCCAAGGAAGGCGCTCAGGTCCAGGGTTTCACCCTCGGACTTGAAGGTCACGGCACGCATGCCGGCGAGCAGGCCCTTGGAACGGCCGACTTCCTGCACTGCGGAGCCGAGCTGGCCGTTGCGCATGATGGCCTGGATGAAGGCGTTCGGATCCATGCCGTACTGCTGGGCGATGGAAGCGAGGAAGTTGAACACGTCGGCCTGGGAGACCTTGACATCCAGCTTCTCGGAGAGCACGTCGAGCACCATCTGGTCGCGCAGTTCCTTTTCGACGGTTTCTTCGGCTTCTGCCTTCTGCTCCTTGGTGGCGTTGGCCGGATCAGCGGTCACACCCTTGAGCTGCTGCTCAACCATTTCAGCCTTGACGCCCTTCGGCACCGGAATCTCCAGGCCTTCTTCGAGCTTGGCGATGAAAGCGTCGCGGGCTGCGGTGGCCTGACGGCCTTCGGCATCCTTGGAAGCGGCCTTCTTGAGGTCTTCCTTCAGCTCGTCGAGGGTATCGAACTCGGAGGCTTCGGAAGCGAAGTCATCGTCGAGTTCCGGCAGCTCTTCAGCCTTGACGGAGTTGACCTTGACCTTGACCTGGGCCTTCTCACCTTCGTGCTCGCCAGCTTCCAGCGTGCCTTCGAAGGTGGTCTCTTCGCCGGCAGACAGGCCTTCGAGGGCCTCATCCAGACCGTCGAGCATGGTTTCGGAGCCGAGCTCGTAGCTCACGCCTTCCTGGGAGTCGACCACTTCACCGTCGATTTCGGCGGTCAGGTCGATGTTGGCGTAGTCGCCCTTGGCGGCCGGACGGTCCACGCCCACGAGGGTGCCAAAACGCTGGCGCAGGGCTTCCAGACGGTTATTGATGTCTTCGTCGGTGATTTCAGCCTTGGCGACCTCGATCTCCATGCCGTCGATTTCCGGCAGTTCGATGTCCGGGCGACGCTCAACGGTGGCCACGAACTTCAGCTTGGTCTCGTCCTTGGCGGATTCCGGAACTTCCTGAACGTCGATTTCCGGCTGGGCCATCGGACGGATGCCCTTTTCTTCGAGAGCCTTGGAGTACAGCTCCGGCACACCGTTGTTCACGGCTTCGCCAGCAACGGCACCGAAGCCGATGCGCTGGTCGATGATCTTGCCGGGCACGTGGCCCTTGCGGAAGCCAGGCACGTTGACCTGCTTGGCGATTTCCTTGCGAGCATTGTCGAGATACGGGTTGAACTCTTCCGGATCAACGGTGACGGTGAGCTTCACCTTGGTCGGCTCAAGATTCCTGACGCTGATTTTCACGCTTGCGCTCCTGAAAAATACGGTTCTTCACATTTCTGCCGTTAGGCAACCTCTACATGATAGCGCGACTCACGGACTCTGCAACCAGCGCGACCTGCCACGCCCTCGCGCCCTGCTCGGTGAGGAATTGCGCAACGTCACGTTTTTGCGGTTCGTCGGTCCAACACAGGTTGCGCAGATACTGCGGTTTGATGATGACGTCCGCAGGGGTACGCGTGTCTTCCGCTATCTGCGCCACCATCTTGCGTGCCTTGTCAAGCGTTGCGAGACGTTCCGGATAACGTTCCCTCCAGACTCGCGTCGCCCGTGGAGCGGACGTGGTCTGTGCTTCCTGATTTTGAGGATTGTTGTCTATGACCGGCCATTCGCTTTCCGGCAGATCAAGCGCCTGTTGGATTATTCTCTTCCACATGCTTGGCTTGATTTTACGTTGGATCGGCGCGTAACGTTCGAACATTTTCTCCTGTTCGGCACCGGCCTGGATGCGCACACGCTCGTTGATTGAACGAACCGCTCTGAATTGCGCCGCATTGTGCGGTTTGCGCTCCGCCACTTCGATGATGGTGCTGTCGGCAAGCAGCAATGTGGGTGCGATATCGTATTCGCGAGCCAGTTCGTCTCGTTTGAGCCACAGGGCTTTTGCCACGGCCAGAGCCTGGCGGTCCTTCATGATCTCGGTGATATGCGAGATGCGCAACCATGGGATGGGATGCTCTTTGCGCGGCGCGGTTCCTTCGCGCAGCGCGTAATCGAATTCTTCCTCGGCCCATTCGATCTTGCCTTGCTTTTGCAACTCGGCGCGCATGGTCGATTCGAGTTCGATCAGCAGTTCAACGTCCAGCGCCGCATAATTACGCCAGTCACGCGGCAATGGACGATATGACCAATCAGCTGCGGAATGCTCTTTCGCAAGCGTCAATCCCAGATAATGCTCGGTGACGGCGGCCAATCCGAAACGTTTGAGACCCAGCAGCCGCGCGGCGATTTCCGTATCAAACAAACGTTTCGGCTGCAATCCCAAATCAGCGAATCCCGGCAGATCCTGCAACGAATCATGCAGAATCCATACAGCGTCGCCCACCGCACGATTGAAATCGTTCCAATCGGCACCTTCCGCAGCCAATGCCTGCGGATCAAGCAATCCTATGCCGGCACCGTCTCTTTTGAATTGCACCAACCAATCGTCATGACCGTATCGGAAGCCGGACGCACGTTCCGCATCCGCAGCCAAAGACCCATGCGAAGACGCCAATGCGCTGCAGTACTCGCGGAATGCCGGTAGGGTGTCGATCACATCGGGCACGCCCTCACGCGGCTCGGCCTGCAACCTTGGCTCGTCAGTCAACGGGATAATCCTCCTCGGATTGCGTCATGGACCGGAGGAACCTAGCCCACGCGCCCACTTGGGCGCCCGCGTCAAGGCCTCCATCGGCATAGTCTAGTGGCGTCCAAGACACACGAATCTCACACCCGGTTTCGGGAGCGTCGGACTGAGTGCCAAACGTCGTGCTTTTCGTGACTGTGACGGTTCCCGAAACATGTTCGACATCGTACGAACCGACACGGTCCATCATCGCATCCCAATACATGGACGGTATCAGACAATCGCCTTCGCCTCCAGACAACGGCAACGCGGCGAAAGCGACGCAACGCCAATGAGAATGCCAGTCATTTCGGTATTTGTGCGAATACAACACCATGATCCAGCCTGTGGAACGCGCCTCGTCGCATTGCATCTCAACTCCAATGCCGAAACTCGCCATGGCGCACGGCACTGGAATCTCACGATACGACACGCTTGGTAATCGAGGCATGCGTTCTACGGAAAGCACGGCGTCCCATACCTTGTCTGGCACGCCGGAGGGTCGGGTCAACATTTGTTCAGGAGGGTCGGCGTAGGCGCACGATCCCCTACCTGTGGCACGCGCTTCGTTGGGCGTGCCTTGAGGAAAAGCATAGATGTCCGCCATGATTCAAGGCTACGGCAGAGTCGCCGGTTTTGTGGTATTTCACAGCATTTCGCCACGCGTCGAATGTGAAGATTTTTCCGCGTGGCGAATGCTGGTTCAACAGTTGCGCGAATATTCCTTTTTCAATCGCTGAGGCACTTTCAAACGACTGATTTGCCTGGGATCGTTGGCTGGAATATGCAAGGCTTCCCGTTTAGTAGACGGTGAAACCATGCGATTGGAATTGTTCCACTACACGCTGTTTCATTGCCGCGGACGGCCCTTTCTGATCTTCCAGCGGGTAGGGAATGCCAAGCATATGCCATTTTGGACGGCCCAGCTGGTGAAAACCGAGCACGTCGATATGTTCCACGGCGTCGCCGAACGATTCGCAGATCTTCGCCACGTTCTCAACGTTTTCCTCAGACGAGGTGAGCCCTGGCACGAGTACGAAACGCACCCAGATCTTCTTGCCTGCCTTGGCCAGTCGCTGTCCGAAATCGATTGTCGGCTGCAAAATGCCTCCGGTCACCTTCTTGTAGGTTTCCTCGTCGCCGGACTTGACATCAAGCAGACATAGGTCGATATCGTCCACCATGTCGTCGGTGTAACTTGCGCCAAGGAATCCGGAAGTATCGAGGCAGGTGTGCACGCCCATCTCCTTGGCCGCACGGAACACGCGGGAAACAAACGCCGGTTGCATCATGGATTCGCCGCCCGAAAAGGTGATACCGCCATGCGTCGCCTTGAAAAGATCCACATAGCGTTCGATCTTTTTGACCATGGCCTCGTAATAGACGGGCTTGCCGTCACGCATTTTCCACGTATCCGGATTCTGGCAATACTGGCAACGCAATGGGCAGCCACTCATGAAGACGGTCATGCGTGTTCCCGGACCGTCGACGGACGTGTTGATGTCCCAGGAATGCACGAAGCCGATATCACCGCTTTTCAGCGCGTTGATGCGGTCACGCCGGTCCAGTCCGATCGGCGATTCGAAGCCTGACAACCCTCCCATAAGCGTTTGGTTGACGTAGTTCTGCGATTCTCTGAGCATATGCCTTGTTGTGGAGCGAAAATGTACGTTCTCAGACATCGGTGTCCTTTCGTTGTATCTCTCCAATGGTTTCCCCACATTGTACAGGGAAAACCAAGGGGCGAAGCTTTCACGCTCCGCCCCTTGCACTCTACCGCTTCACACGGTGCCGTTCAGTCTCAGTCGACGACGGCACCCTGGTGGAACGTACGGGAGATCACGTCGAGCTGCTGCTCCTTGGTGAGCTTGACGAAGTTCACCGCGTAGCCGGAGACGCGCACGGTCAGGTGCGGGTACTTTTCCGGATGCTCGACGGCATCCTCGAGCTGTTCCTTGCGCAGCACGTTGATGTTGGCGTGGTACAGACCGTGGCCGTTGCCGGCGTCCAGAATGCCCACGAGGTTGCCGATGCGCTCATCCTCGTCGCGGCCCAAGCCATCAGGGGTAATGGTGTTGGTCAGCGAGATGCCGTCAAGAGCGTCGTTGTAGTCGATCTTGCCGACGGAGAACATGGAAGGCAGCATGCCATGGGAGTCCATGCCGTTCTCCGGGTTTGCGCCCGGAGCATACGGGGTGCCCTTCTTGTGGCCGGACGGGAAGGCGCCGGTGGCCTTGCCGTATTCCACGTTGGAGGTGATGGTCAGGATGGACTGGGTCGGGACCGCTCCGCGGTACACCGGCAGGCGCTTGACCTGGCCCATGACGGTAGAGACAACCCACTTGGCGATCTCGTCGGCGCGATCATCATCGTTGCCGTACAGCGGGAACTCACCCTCGGTGCGGTAGCCGACGATCAGATCGTCATCGGCGCCTTCGACGTACTCGTCCTCATGGCCCGGAGTGGTCTTGGCGTCCTTGTTGTAGATCGGGTAGACCTTGGCGTACTTGCATGCGGACAGGGAGTCGGCTGCGATGGACAGGCCGGACATACCGCAACCGAGGGTACGGTACACTTCCTTGTCGTGCAGAGCCATCTCGATGGACTCGTATGCATACTTATCGTGCATGTAATGGATGATGTTCAGAGCCATCACGTAGGTCTCGGACAGCCATTCGAGAGCCTTCTCGTAGTTGGCCTTGACCTTCTCGTAATCCAAGGAGCCGTCGGCTTCCGGCTGAATCGGCTCGATAACGCCCTTGTCGATGACCTGCATGCCGGTCATTTCGTCGCGGCCGCCGTTGATGGCGTACAGCAGAGCCTTGGCGGAGTTCACACGAGCTGCGAAGAACTGCATCTGCTTGCCCACGCGCATCGGGGAAACGCAGCATGCGATTGCAGCGTCATCGCCCCAGTGGGAGCGGATTTCCTTGTCGGACTCGTACTGGATTGCCGAGGTGTCGATGGAGATCTTGGCGCAGAAGCGCTTGTAGGCTTCCGGCAGCTTCGGATCCCAGAAGATGGTGATGTTCGGCTCCGGACCAGGTCCAAGGTGCTCGAGAGTCAGGGTGTTGAGCAGACGGAACGAAGTCTTGGTGACCATGGTGCGGCCGTCGTCGCCGAAGCCTGCGTCGGACCAAGTCGCCCAGTACGGATCGCCGGAGAAGATCGCGTCGTAATCCTGGGTACGCAGGAAGCGCACGATGCGCAGCTTCATGACCAGGTTGTCGATGATTTCCTGAGCGTCGGTCTCGGTGATCTTGCCGGACTTCAGGTCGCGCTCGAAGTACACGTCGAAGAAGGTGGAGACGCGGCCGAACGACATTGCAGCGCCGTCCTGGCTCTTGACGGAAGCGAGGTAGCCCATGTAGGTCCACTGCACTGCTTCCTGAGCGGTCTGCGCTGGGCGGGACAGGTCAAGACCATACTCGTTACCGAGGTTGATCAGCTGCTTCAGGGCCTTGATCTGTTCGTCATGCTCTTCGCGGAAGCGGATCCAGTGCTCGATCTCCGGCTCGGTGAAGTCGTTGCGGTACGGCACGGAATCCTTGTCGCGCTGCTTGAACTTGATCAGGGCGTTCACACCGTACAGTGCCACACGACGGTAATCGCCGATGATGCGGCCGCGGCCGTAGGCATCCGGCAGGCCGGTGAGAATCTTGTTGTGGCGGGCGACCTTAATCTGCTTGGTGTACACGCCGAAAACACCGTCATTATGGGTCTTGCGGTACTTGGTGAAGATCTTCTTGATTTCCGGATCCGGCTCCTTGCCGGCTTCCTTGATGGCCTGCTCGACCATACGCCAACCGCCGTTCGGCATCATGGCGCGCTTGCAAGGAACGTCGGTCTGCAGACCGACAACCACATTGTCGACTTCCGGAGAGTCGATGTAGCCAGCGCCGAATGCGTCGATGCCGGCCGGGGTGTGAGTATCGACATCGTAGACGCGCTGCTTGCGCTCCACGGCCAGATAGTTGTCATCGAGATACTGCCACAGGTGCTTGGTCTTCTCGGTGGCGTCAGCCAGGAAAGACTCATCGCCCTCATAAGGCGTATAGTTCTTCTGAATAAAGTCACGGACATCAATGTCCTTCTGCCAGTTGCCCTCAGCGAAGCCTTCCCAAGCCTTAGCCTGAAGCTCTTCCGGGGAGACTGCCGTCGCATCAACTGCTGCCATTTCCACTCCTTCTGGGTGTTGGTTTGGCGACGCATCGTTACGTCGTCGCTAGTTATCGATTCTAGCTGCATAAACCTGTATAGAACCTGAGTTTACGAGGAAATAAAAGTGACATATGTCACACTTGCGAAGTATAAAAAATCGCGGTGCCGTAATCCGGACACCGCGATTTCATATATCGAATCAACTACTTTTCATCGGAAGACCAGCGTTTCCATTCGCGATCCTGTTCTTCCCATTTGATGTTGCGTTCCTGTACGATCTTCCATGCATCGAGCGCGTCTTCCCTGGTTTTGTATGGTCCCATACGATGGCTCGCCGGTGAGATCATACCCAGTTCAGGCTGTTCGGTGACCGTATTGAAATACCATTGCTTTTCCATATCACTCCTTACGAAGCGTGTAACGAAACAATAGTTCGTCGCTGTTTTATTCGCGGAACGCGTTGGTGATCGGCAAGCGGCGATCACGACCGAACGCCAATGCCGTCACCTTCGGTCCAAGCGGGTATTGACGGCGCTTCCATTCGGCACGATCGACGAGTCGCATAACCGTGTCGACGGTGGTTTCGTCGAAGCCGTCGGCCAGAAGATCCTCGCGACCATGCGCATGTTCAATGTACATTGCCAACACCTGATCGAGCAGCTCATATTCCGGCAGCGAATCGGAGTCTTTCTGCCCCGGGCGAAGTTCGGCGGATGGAGCCTTTTCAATCGAATTGACGGGAATCATCACGCCGTCCGGCAACGGCGTTCCCGCAGACCCCTGCTCGTTGCCCACGATATGCAATCCGCCAATGCCCATGCCTTCGGCGGCAGCCTTGTTGCGCCAGCGGGAGATCTCCCACACACGGGTCTTGAGCAGATCCTTGATCGGAGCGTATCCGCCGACCGCATCGCCGTAAATCGTGGAATAACCGCAGGCAAGCTCCGACTTGTTGCCCGTGGCGACAGCCAGAAGCCCCTTGGAATTCGAATATGCCATGACAATCACGCCGCGAATACGCGCCTGCAGGTTCTCAGCGGCCACACCTTCAAGATCGAGCTGCTTCTGGAAGGAGACGAACAGCGGTTCGATGGGCTGAATGTCGTAGTGCGCTCCAATATTCTTCGCCAGATCGGCGGCGTCGTCTTTCGAACCGTCAGACGAGTACATGCTCGGCATGGAAATGCCATACATGTTAGCTCCTCCCACGGCGTCCGCGGCCATGGCCGCCACCAATGCGGAGTCGATGCCGCCGGAAAGGCCAAGGCACACGCCCTTGAAATGGTTCTTGGCCATATAATCCTTCAAGCCAAGCACGCAGGCGGTGTACACCTCTTCGTCCGGATCGGGCTTGGCTGCGATAGATCCAGCTTTCTGGCGTTCGGCAGTGGTGTCGAGGTCGAAGAAGCTCAGATCCTCCATGAACATCGGCGAACGTTCCAGCAGCGTGCCATCGGCATCGACCACGAAGCTGCCACCGTCAAACACCAGATCGTCTTGGCCTCCCACCTGGTTGAGATAGATCATCGGCGCGTTCACTTCGGCCGCACGGCGTACCGCAAGGTCGATGCGGGTGTCGGTTTTGCCTTCCTCATATGGCGAACCGTTCATGGTGAGCAGCAGATCGATGTTCTGCTTGGCGAGTTCCTCCACTGGACCGCCATCCTGCCAGATGTCTTCGCAAATGGCCACGCCGATGCGTGCACCGTTCACGTCGAGCACCATGGATTTGTTGCCGGGGCTGAAAATGCGGAATTCGTCGAACACACCGTAGTTGGGCAGAAAGTGCTTGTCGTAGCCGGCCCAAACCACGCCGCCATGCAATACGACGAGTCGGTTGCGCGGCTTGGATGTCTCGCGATCAGTGCCGACCGTGCCGACCACCACAAACAGGTCGCCAAGCCCATCGGCAGCCAGTTCGGCGGCAAGCCAGTTGGCTTTGTTCCACGCGGACTTACGGAAAGTGGCCCGCAATGCGAGGTCTTCAATCGGATATCCGGTAAGCGTCATTTCAGGAAAGACCACGACTTGTGCGCTGTTGCTGGAAGCGAGATGCGCATAGCGCATGACTTTGTCTGCGTTGGAGTCGAGATCTCCCACGCAAGTGTCGATTTGGGCGAGGGCGAAACGAATGTCTGTCATAGTTAACTAGTGTATTGCGATTTGCGTATCAGGTATGCAAACGGCACGCATATGGCGAGAAAAACCACATGCGTGCCGAATGATCATCGTGCATATCGCATATATCTTCAGCTATCTTCGATCACAGGAGAATTGGGCCGAAGATCGACCAGCCTACGCAAGTTCGTTCAACACGGTAAACGCTGCGTTGGCATAGAATTCCACGCCTGCCTGCAATGATTCGTCCAATCCCACAAAATTCGGGCTATGCCAATCAGGACATCCTTCCTCACCATTGGATCCGATAAAGGCGAACACGGGCAATGTGACTTTGGCGTATTCGCAGAAGTCCTCCCCCGCCATCGACGGATAGATCGGCTCAAGCTGCGCATACTCGCGCACGCCATCGGCCACGATCTTCGACAGTCCCTCGTCGGAGACCAGCGGATCCTGGAAATCGTCCCAGTCGATGTCGGCGGTGATCCCGTAGCCAGCCGCGATGGCGTTGACCTGTTCCTTGAAGCGTTCACCGACCATGATGCCGTCTGACTTGTGGAAGTAACGCACGGTACCTTGGAAACTTGCCTTGGCCGGCACCACATTCCATACATGACCGCCATGCAGTTCGGTGATGGAAAGCACCAATGGATGGAATGGCGACACATTACGGCTCACGATGGTCTGCAACGCGAGAATCATCGTGGCGAGCGCTTCGATAGGGCCGGTCCCCTTATGCGGGTAGCCGGCATGCGTACCCGTGGCGTGGAGCGTGACATGGAATTTCACACATCCGGCCATCATGGGATCCGGTCCGATGGCGATCTGGCCTGGAGCATAGTTCGGGTTGTTGTGTGCGCCGATGATGGCGGAAACGTCGGCCAACAGTCCCGCGTCGATCATGGCTCGCGCGCCGGTACCGGTTTCTTCGGACGGCTGGAACAGCAGTTTGATGGATCCCTTGATCTGCTTGCGATGCTTGGCAAGCCAGAACGCCGCTCCCAGCAGGTACGACATGTGCAAGTCATGGCCGCAACCATGCATGACGCCATCGTTAACCGACGAGAACGGCAGTCCGGTGTCTTCCTGAATGGGAAGACCGTCGATGTCGGCGCGCAAGGCGATGCGCGGTCCGGGTTGTTCGCCGCGGATCAGCCCGACCACACCTGATTCGAGCGGATTGTTCAGAATTTCAATATCGTGCGCTCTGAGCAGTTGCTTGATATAGGCACTTGTTTCGAATTCCTTGAAGCTGCGCTCCGGATGTGCGTGCAGATAATGGCGGATTTCGATGAGTTCCGGCGTGATTTCGACATGTTCAGTCATCTTGCGTGAATCCCCCTTGGTTGCTTCTCTCCATTAAGATTAAGCGGCTTTCACCGTTGCTGTCAGCGTTTCAGCAGGTGCTTCGCGATGGCGTTGGCGACGCCCTGCACCACCTGAACAAGTACAATCATAATGATTACCGCCGTCCAAGTCACAGTCTGGTCGAATTTCTGGTATCCGTAGGCGATGGCGAAATTACCAAGACCGCCGCCACCGATGTATCCGGCCATGGCCGACATGTCGAGCACGCCGATGAACAGGAACGCATAAGCGAGAATCAGCGGCGCGAGCGCCTCCGGAATAAGCACGGTACGCACGATGGTGAATTTCGAGGCTCCCATGGCTCGTGCCGCTTCGATCACACCGGAGTCGACGGGAACCAGATTCTGTTCGACAAGCCTGGATGTGGCCATGGTGCACATGATGATCATCGGGAAGATCGCGGCGGCCGTGCCGATGGAGGTGCCGATGACTTTGATGGTCAGCGGCTGCATGGCTGCGAGGAAGATGATGAACGGTATTGGTCGGATGATGTTCACGATCACGTCGAGGATGCGGTAAACGACCGCGTTTTCGAATAGGTTGCCAGGACGCGTTCCGTAGAGTACCACGCCGAGGACCAGTCCGAGAATACCGCCCACGATCATGGTGACGAGCACCATTTCCAAGGTTTGCCCGATGGATTCAAACAGGAGCGGTCGTAGTACCGTCCAGTCGCTACGGCTTGCGAGGGTTACGCCTTCAATCTGTGTCATGCCTGCTCCTGTCCGGCCTTGATGAGGGCCTGTTCGTATGGTGTCGGCTGTGCTGCGGTGCCGAAATCGACGATGTCGCTGTTTTGCGCCAGTTCGTTCAGGAACGATTCGACGTTGTCTCCGCCGAATTCGTAGGTGATCGCTCCGATGGCCACGCCGTTGACAGTGTCAATACCGCCGTACAGGAGGCTGCTTCGTACGCCGTGTTTGGCGATAAGTTGTGAGATGTTCTGCCCGGATGCCGCGATGACGGTACCGTCTTCGCGCTCTTCGACGTCATGCTGTCGAATAAGCACTGTGACGATGTGTCCGAGATTTTCCTCATGCATGGTGTTGATGCGCGACTCTTCAGGAATACCACTGATGGCGGTGGAGATGAATCGTTTGGTCACCGGCTGTTGCGGGGCCGCGAATACGTCGTAGACGCTACCGGATTCCACGACTTTGCCGGCGCTCATCACCGCCACGCGATTAGCGATCTGCTGCACGACGTTCATCTGGTGGGTGATGAGCACGATGGTGATGCCCATTTCCTCATTGACTCGCTTGAGCAGCGACAATACTTCCGTAGTGGTTTCCGGATCCAACGCACTGGTCGCTTCGTCGGCGAGCAGGATCTTAGGATTTGTGGCCAATGCCCTGGCGATGCCGACGCGCTGCTTCTGGCCGCCGGAAAGCTGCGACGGATATTTGTTCGCATGGTCGCGCAATCCCACGAAGTCGAGCAGCTGTGCCACGCGCTTGTCTTGGTAATCCTTGCGCCAATGGTCGAGCTGCAACGGATAGGCGATGTTCTGCGCCACTGTTTTGGTGGAGAATAGGTTGAATTGCTGGAAGATCATGCCGATTTTCTGACGGATCGGACGAAGCTTGGATTCACTCAATGACGACACTTCGGTGCCAAGTACCGTGACCGTACCCGATGTCGGCTTCTCCAAAGCATTGATCAGGCGCACCAATGTGGATTTGCCGGCTCCGGAATAGCCGATGATGCCGAAAATGTCGCCTTCATTGATGGTGAGGCTCACATCGTCGACGGCGCGAGCAACGGTCGTGCCGCGTTTGCCGCCGTCAGTGCCGCTGCCACGCTGCCGGAACTCCTTGACCACATGGTCGAATGTGATGATCGGTGTGTGTTCTGTCATACTGCCGCTTTCATTAATGGTTTTCAACCCTTGACCATACAACCACGCCTGACGTTGGTCGCACATACAGGAAAGCCCCCTCCTTGGAGGGAGCTTTCCGAAAAGGACTTACTCGGCGTCCTTGGCTTCCTGTTCGATCGTCTTCAGGTAATCCTGAAGTTCGGATGTGCTGAACTTGTCGGCCAGAACCGCAGTGCCGCCGGAGTTCTCCTGCAGCTTGTCAAGCACGCTCGAGGTCTGGAAGATCTTAACGACCTTCTTGTAGACCTCGTTGTTCACGTCGGCCTTGCGGGTGGCAAAGATGTTGATGTACGGGCGGGCTTCTTCGGATTCGGCGTCATCCTGATAGATGGCGTCGGTGGCCTTCAGGCCGGCGTCGGCGACATAATCGTTGTTGATGACGCCTGCCGCGACCTGCGGGTCCTTCAGGGAGTTGGCGACCTGTTCGGCCTTCAGCGGGGTGACCTTGACCTTGGATTTGGATTCGTCGATGTCCTGCGGAGTGGAGAACGGCGTCCAATCGCCCTTCATCGTCACCAGACCTGCAGCCTTGAGCACGCCGATGGCACGGGCCTGATTGGTCTCGTCGTTCGGAATCGGAATGGTGCTGCCCTCAGGAATCTCGTCGATGCTCTTGTACTTGGTGGAATACACACCGAGCGGGTAGATTGCCACACCGCCGATCGGCTGCAGCTCCTTGTTGTTCTGCACATTGTAGTTGGCCAGGTACAGCAGGTGCTGGAACTCGTTGAGGTCAAGCTCACCGGAGTCGACGGCCGGATTCTCGGAAGTGTAATCCTGGAAATCAACGATATCGACGTACAGGTTCTGCTTTTCGGCCTGCTTCTTGAATTCCACCCACTGCGGATCGGTGGCGCCCACCACGCCGATCTTCACCGGGTTGGCCTCGGTTCCCTTCTCCGCAGTCTTGTCGGATCCGTTGAACGCACGAACTCCAAAGAACGCTCCGACCGCGACCAATGCGACCACCACGACGGCGATGATGATGTTACGTACCGTGTGATTGACTCGGACCGGTTCTTCCGGCAATCCTGCCGGCTGCTGATTTGCTTCTGCCATGATGAATCCTCTCTTCTTCCTCATTGCTTTGCATGGTTTCCAACGTGTCTTCGATGAGCTGCATGCCATCGTGTCGTGTCCAACCATACGCGACGCTTCCGTTGCAATACGCCGAAACCTAAGAACTGCCTTATCGGAATTCGTTATAGCGGGTGTTCAATCGCAATGATTCCAGCATTTTCATCAATCCTCCGAAATGCACGGAATCATGCACGATGGTGACATGAACGGGTGTGTCGGCGATCATGTCCGCTCCCTACACTGAAACAAGCGAGCAATTACGAAATCACATATTTGGAAGGTGTTTTCCATGACCGCAATCGACATCAAAGCGGCGTTTTTCGACATTGACGGAACGTTGACGAGCTTCACCACGCACGTCGTGCCACAATCCACCATTGACGCGTTGCACGCGCTGCAATCCAATGGCGTCAAGATTTTCATATGCACCGGTCGCCCTCCCGCTCAAATGAATGTCGTGTTGGATACTATTCCCGTCGATTTCGATGGCATTGTCGGGTTCAATGGCCAGTACTGCATTGACGGCAGCGGATTTTTGGAAAAGCAGACGCTTGACGCAACCGATGTGGCCACGATCGTACGTTGGCTGGATGAGCATGAGGATATCGTCGTCTGCATCGGCGAAGAGGATTACGTGTATTTCAACCACAGCAACGATCAGATGCGCCGCACGTGGGCAAGCCTGGGTAAGACCGCACCGGACGTATTCTTTGACGATCCGCATGTACGCACGGCGGAACATGAGACGTTCCAGATGAGCCCGTATATCAGTCGTGATCAGGAGGCTGAATTGCTGTCGCTGCTGCCAAATACGCGCGGTGTGCGCTGGCATCCGGATTTCGTTGATCTGATTCCCGCTGACGGCGGCAAAAATCGCGGCATTCAGCGTTTTCTCGACCATTATGGCTGGTCGAAGGAGCAGACGATTTCATTCGGCGATGGAGGCAATGATGTGGATATGCTGCGTTTCACCGGTATCGGTGTGGCAATGGGCAACGCAACCGAAGAGCCGAAGGCCGTTGCCGATTACGTCACCGATGATGTCGATCATGATGGCATTTGGAATGCTCTTAAGCATTTCGACATCATCTGACGATGTACTGTTGACCGTATTTCTTTTCGCCGCAAATACTGGATGCATGTAACGTTACGGGTTTCCCACAGCATTGTTTTTACAATAGAGAAATCGACAATATCGGGGATCGAGGAAGATATGATTGGTATATCGCGTCCACACGCCGCCACCGCAGCCATAACCGTGGGAACAATGGTAGCGGCTGCTGCCGGAGTGACCGCCATCGCCGCAAATGTTTTATTCCGTTTTGCCATTGATACGCAGTGGAAGCATTCCATGTTTCATCAGGCGATCATTGCTCCGGATCGTGACGAGCAAATGGCCATTGGAGAGGCCGGAGAAGCATGCGCATGGTTCGACGAGGCCAAGCAACCGGTGGAAATCACCAGTAGGGATGGTTTGAATCTTCATGGATGGTGGTTTGACCCGGATTCTTCCGCACCGCGTGAGCATTGTTATGCGATCTGCGTGCACGGCTATACCAGCAAGCCGTTGGAGTCGGCGAAATGGGGTCGTCGTTTCGCGCAGATGGGATTCACCGTGTTCATTCCCGCGCAACGCGGGCATGAGCTGAGTGAAGGTCGTTATGTTGGTATGGGTTGGCTCGAACACTATGATCTGTTGGACTGGATTAGCTATATCAACAGTATCGACGATCAGGCGCGTATTCTGCTGTACGGCGGTTCCATGGGAGCGTCCGCTGTGATGATGGCCACGGGCGATGCTGAACTGCCTGGCAATGTTGTGTCGGCCATTGCGGAAAGCGGTTTCACTTCGGCACGTTACGAGTTCATGGACACTGCTCGGAGTATGTTCCACATGCCTAAGTTCTTTGCCGCAGCATGTGTGGATGCGGCAAGCTTGGTATGCAAGGCGCACGCCGGATACAGTTTCTCGGATGCTTCGTGTGTGGAGTCGCTTTCCCACACAACGATTCCCATGCTGTTCATTCACGGTGGCGACGACAATATGGTCAATGCCAAGTATTTGGACATGAATTATGATGCTTGTGCCAGTGCGGATAAGCGTAAGCTGCTGGTTCCCGGTGCCGATCATTTGGTGAGTTCCGCTGTTGATCCGGAAACGTATTGGAATACCGTTAAGGGATTTGTGACAGATACGTTCGATCGTTAGTTCGACAAGTTCAGGGTTCCATTCAACACCACAATGTAATACTCACTGATATACGGTAAGGGCTTCGGTTAGTTCAGAAATATCTTTTGAACTAACCGAAGCCCTTACTTGTTGGCTCTAGCCATTACGCCTGAGGCGCGCGTCTAGTGTCAGGCGCGCTTCTTCTTCAGCATCAGCGCACCAGCGCCCACAATGAGTGCTGCAACGCCTGCGACTACGAAGCCCATGACCGAAGAACCGGTGGAAGCGATCTTGCCGTTCTTCTTCTTAGCGACAGTTTCCGTCTTCTTCGAATCTTCCTTCTTCGGATCGGACGGCACGGTCTTGAAGTTGGCCTTCACGTACACTGCGCTACTTGGCATGGTAAAGGTGCCGTCTTCAGCGATTTCCACATTGCCGCTGGTCACGGTCCAACAGTCGAAGGCATAGCCCTTATCGGCGGTGGCGGTCAGGGTGACTTTCGTGCCCGGAGCAACGTTCTCCGTGTAATCCGCAGAAGCCTTGCCACCCTTGCCGGCCTTGACATTCACGGAATACACCGTGTTGGCCACACGCCACAGCTGGGTGCCGTAGAACGGGTTGGCGGTACCGATCATCATGTAATTGTCGGTGTTGCAGAAGATGCGCAGACCATGGTTGAACGGGTCGCCGAAGCCTTCATCGGTCACGGTGCTCACGGAAACACCGTTTTCACCGTTGTCGACGATTTCGAACAGGTTGAAACCACGCTTGGACTGGGACAGGTACGGCAGCGCCTTGAAGTATGCCTTCATGTTTTCCTTGGAGGTCAGCTTCACAAGGGTGTCGTACAGCTTCTTCATGCTGTCCGGAATCTGCGGTGCGTTCGGCACGACGGCCATGAACTCGTCCACGATCTCGCCATAGGTGTCGGAGAAGTCTTCGGATGCCTTGCTGCCCAGCTCGTCGCCAAGCATGTCGAGTCCGTTGTTGACGTCCAGCAGGGTGGCTGCGGTGTTGACGTCGGTCAGGCTTCCCGGCACGATGCTGCCATCCTTGATGCCGGCAACCAGATCGTTCTTCTGATCCTTGGTCAGGGTGAACGAATCAGCGGTGGAACCTTCAACGTCGGTCAGGGACGGATGGGAGGCTGCGGCGCGCTGGTTGGCCTGCTTCACTGCCCAGTCGACCAGTGCTTCAGGATCGTCGGAAGACGGTGCTTCGGACTGTGCTTCTGCATCAGCTTCGTCGTCGTTCAATGCGACGGCGTTGGCGTCACTGGAGTTGTTGCGGTTCATCACCAGTTCGAGGAACGTACGCAGATAGTGGATGGTGTCGTTCCATTCCTTATCGCTCATGTGCAGAATGTCGCCGTTGGTGAACTGGGCTACCGGCTCGAGCAGCGTGGTGGTGTTCATGGTAGACAGATACATCTTGCCTTCGTGGGTGATGGTCTGCCAGGTGTACTGGTTCATGTGGTTGCCGTAACCACTGCCCAGCCCGGTCAGGCTCTTGCCGAAGGTCTCGTTTTCGTCGCCAACGACCATCGTGATGTTCTCGTTCTTGTCCATGCGGTACAGGTTGATGGACTGTTCGAGGTTGGTGGCCTGGGTCACGAATTCGGAGTTGGTCACGAAGCCCTGCAGTGCGCTGGAAACGTCATTGTAGTCGCCAATGTACAGGTAGTCGCCGTAAACCTGCAGCGTGCAGGCGCCGGCGCTCACGCGGCTTGCGTCAAGACCGTAGGTGTACTTGGCACCATTGGACTTGTCGCCAGCCAGCGGACGCCACGTCCAGTCGGCCTTGTTGGTCGGATCACCATTGTTCTCGCCCACGTAGATGGCGTAGGAACGCATGGTGCCGGTTTCGTCGCTCCTCGTATCCGTGCTGCCGGTGCAGATCACCACGTACAGCTTGCCGTTGAACTCCTGCACCTGGTAGATACCGCCACCGCCGTTGACGTCGGAACGGTGAATGGCAGGCAGGTTATCGAAGTCCGCCATGTCTGCGATGACCTTGTAGGAGCCCTTGATGGACGGGGTCTTGGAAGCCACCAAGTAGGCGGCTCCCTTGCCATCGGAAGTCGGCTTAAGGTCGCCGGCGATCAGCGTGTCGTCACCGAACGAGCCGATGGCACGGGTGGAGGTGAAGACGTTCTGCTTGACCAGTTCACGCCACTGATCCGCATTCTCCATGCTTTCGTACACAGGGGTGAGCTTGTCGCCGTTGGTCGGATCGATCTCATAAATGCACGGGAAGCCGTTCTGGTAGGCGATGGCGGTCTGGATTTCAGTCTGGGTGAGATCCTTGTTGTTGGTATCCATGACCATGCCTTCGAAATACAGCTTGTCACCCATGCGGAACGCGCTGCGGAAGGTCGGGATGATGCCAGTGCCACCCTCAATGCCTGCGCTTTGAGACATGAGGATCTTGCTTTCGCCGGTCTTCACGTTGAACTTGAACAGCATGCCGCCGGCGCTCTTGCCGTCCGGCTCGCCCAAGTACATGTGGCCGGAGTACATGGTCTGAATCAGAGCGGTGGCCTCATCGGTGGTCATGCCCATGTTGGATGCGAAACCACGCGAAAGGATGTTCTGCACGCCAAGACCGCCGTACATGGTGCCCACATACACCCAATCGCCGTACGAGGCGGCAGCGTAGCTGTAGGACTGGCCGCGGTCGCCCTGGCCCTGGTCTTCTTCGGTGATGGCGCCATTGCCGATGTAGTCGACCACGCCGTCAGCCGTCTGCAGTCCATTGGACGGATGGCTGACCTTCTCGAACGTCATACCGTTGCCGTTCTGAGAAGTGTACGTATTGACGATCTTCTTGCCGAGATCGTTCGCAGTATCGTCTGCGAACGCCGTCGTGGCCGTGCCGCACAGCGCGATTGCAGAAGCGGCGATTACCGCCGTGATCTTCTTGCCAAAGCTATGCGTGTTTTTAGCTGGAGTTTTACCTCCTATTGCGCCGGGGAAACGACTTGATGGTTTCATGATAAATTCCTCTTTCATATAGTGTTCCCACAGAAAATTATTACATAAGCATGAGAAAACTTTAACTATTCCTACACATTAACAAAAGATGCCCATTACCCCCCCCTTAAGTAAGAGCTACGTCTTGCGAACACTCACATCAATCAAAATAAACGGCTTTGAGAATGTGCACAGACCACGAAAAGGCACAATCGAATCCATATTCGATCGTGCCAAAAGTTTTTGAACGCTTCACGAATCCTTTGACTTCAACGTCAGATTGCACAGATTCCGGAGAAACAGCTCCAGCCAGCAGTGCGGAATCATCTTGCGTTTCTTCGCCAGACTCGTTCCGAACCGCCGATGGCACAGTGGTGGTAATGTTGCTATCCACTTCCCGTTGCGGAATGCCGCACCCAGCAAGTGGCAATAACACGGCGCCCGTCAACGCGAAAGCCAAAGAACGCCCACGCATCGTGCCTTCCATATATCAGTTTTGCAGTATCCAGATTCATCTATAGAACGGCAAACGTATCAAAGTATGTGTCTCAAATACGACGAATCCGCATTATCGTCAATCATAAAAAGAAATTCACGGATAACAGTTGATGGCATTCAGCATGCGGTCCATCATCTTAGGCAGTTCGAACGGCTTGATCTGAGGCAGGTCGGAACGTTCGATCCAATCTTTGCCCGGCACCGAACCAATAGAGCATCTCCTTGAGAATCTCCTCACCCGAGCATTGGTTCATCGGCTTCTTCACATATTCGCCCGGATCATTGGAGTGCGGACCGTACACCCACAACACCTGCCGTCGTCCAACTGATCCGGATCGACCGGCTGCAGCGCCGCGTTGAATCTCATGAACCATGATGATTTGACGAATGTGGTCACGCCTGCTTTGCCAGTCGGATTACCGGTTTTCTCTTCGATATAACGGAAAAGCTCCGGATAGTCGCGAATAGTGATGGTGGCGCTCACCCAATTGGCTTTCACCAGGTCGCACACGAATTTCTCCGGATGCCCGAAATCCTCGCTCTTAGCCGCCAGCTTCTCCCATAGCGTGAAGCTGGCGCATTCGGTAGTGCTGCAGTTCATGACGGGCGCTTCGGTCATACTGCCGCGAATGGAGTTCTAGGTCATGGATCCGTTGGTGAAGTAGACCATATCTTGCTGTCCGACTGGCTGAACGGTTTCCTCACCGTCTTTGACGATACGCAATGCAGTGACCGTCTGGAATTTGCCTCCAACGTGAAGATCCATGTCATTTAAAGTACCGGACGTAATGGCATACTTCGCTGCGTCCGATACGATAATTAACGCCACGCCGCCGACTATCTCCAAAAAAGGAGAGGAATATGGAACATGCAAACGATCTGCGCGTGCAACGCACCTACAAATTGCTCACCGATGCACTTATGAACATGCTATGCGAGCAATCGTTCGACACCATCACCGTGCGGACGCTTTGCGAACGGGCCATGGTTCGACCGGCCACGTTCTACAAGCATTTCGCCAACAAAGAAGAGCTTTTCCTCTCCATTGTGCAGCACAAACAGCAACAGTTCCGCACGGGAAACCCATATCGCGACGTTCCCGGAAGTTCACGCAACTACTATGTGAGCCTCGTCGATCAGACACTGCATTTCCTCGAACAGAACAAAACCATGGTCGACAGCGTGATTCGCAGCAGTGCCGCATCCCTACTCTTGGAACCGCTTTCCGAACAAATCGCAACGCAAGTCTGCCAAGAATTCCAAGAAGACGAAAAACGCGGCGTTAGCTTGCCCGGAAAACCCGAAGTCATGGCACAGCTGTTCACCGGCGCACTCGTTCAACTCGCAAAATGGTGGGCACTCAACAACTGGGAAACCCCACGCGAGGAACTCGTGGCGGAATGCCTACACACCCTCAATATCAGTGCTGAAACGGACGATTGATGAGGCGGCCGGCGACGTAGCGCTCTTCGATGTCACGATCGTCACCCATATAGATGAATCGCTCCAAACGTTCCTCCACCGATAGGTCAAGCAGGCTTTCGCCCTCACGCACTACAAGCGCGTCGAACTCATAGCCCGGTTCGAACGAACCCACTTTGCCAAAGAACGATCCGCCCGCCTTCGTTGCCATATGGAAAGCCTCCGGCAACGTCAACGGCCTGTCACCTTCATAACCCGCTTCGAACGTTTTCGCTTTGGACGCTTCGATAGCCATCACGATATTGCGGTTCATACTCGATTCATGACCGCCTGCAACATCGCTTGCAATGGAAAGCTTCAACCCATACTCAAGGTTCCTTCGCGCCGGCATAATGCCGCTGGTCAGATCAAGATTGGATTGCGCGCAGTGAGCCAACCAAACTCCACGATCCTTCAAAAGCGCTTTCTCACGCTCGGAAAGCCAAATGCAATGCGCCATAATAGTGCGATTCTCAGGCATAAGACCATAATGCTCATACACTTCCGCATACGAAGGAATATCAGGGTGCAGCTGGCGAACCCACTCAACCTCGCTGCGGTTTTCATCCAAATGCGACTGCACCGGCAACTGGTACCGCTCCACCAATTCACCCAGTCCCGTCATAAGCTCAGGCGTGGTCGAGGGCACAAAACGAGGTGTGACAATGAATCCGATATCTGGCGTAAGCGTCTTCGACCGTTCAATAAGATCCTGCGTGCCACGAAGACTTTCTTCCGTGCTTTCCACCAAATCAGCAGGCGAATTCCTATCCATATTCACCTTGCCAACCACCGGACGCAATCCTGACTCCTGACACAGCTGCATCAATCGCAACGTCGACTCATTATGCAACGTGGCAAACGCGCTGAAACGCAACGTACCAACCTGCCACAGCTTGGTGACGAACAGACGATACCAATGATCAGCCACATCCAAATCCGCATACTTAGCTTCGGTTTTGAACGTGTAATTTTCAAGCCAAGGAAGCAACTCGTAATCGAATCCCAAACCAGCAAGCGGATACTGCGGTGCATGAATATGCAGATCATTGAAACCAGGAATAATCAGACGCCCCGAACGATCAATCACTTCAACATCCGCATATTCACTCGGCAACGAGCCGGAAACCTGCACCACCTTGCCGTTTTCGACCAACACATAGCCATCTTCGAAAACCTCAAAACAGTCTGGCGTGGGAGTGTAGAGAATATCACCCTTGTAAGCAATCATCGTAAAACCTCCACGAAAACACATCAATAAACAGCACAGGCCACAACCAAATCTGCAAGCCGCATGCCACCGCTGTGTCCGCCCCGCGAGCAGTCGGACGACGGCGCTTCTCTCGCGTCTCGTGACTTCTGCGCCCGCAGGGCCCGGAGTTTTTCCAGGTACGCGACCTTCGCCTTCAGGTAGGCGACCTGTTCGGCGAGCTCCTGCTCGCGCGTCGGTTTGGGTCTCGGCTTGGATTTCGCGCCCTTCGGCCTGCCCTTGGGCCTCGGCCTGAGCGCCTCCGGTCCTCCGGCCCGGTATTCGCGGCACCAGCGTTCCAGGGGCGCGACGCTCGCGATCCCGTGCCTGGCCATGATCTCCGTCTTGGTCATGCCGTTCTCGACGTGGTCGCGTGCCGCGGCGACCTTCGTCTCCCAGTCGTAGCGTCTGCCGCCGTTTCCCCCATGACCGCCTCCTCACCGCCGGATTTGTATAGTATGATCCATTTTTCCGCGGTCTGCCGGGGCATGGCAAGCCGTCTGGCGAGTGTGTCCTTGCCGGCTCCGGCCTTGATGAGTTCCAGCGCCTCGCGCCGGAACCCGTCGTCGTAGCGTCTCCTTCGATTCTCACGCATACGAAAGAACCGCACCTCCGATCATCGAATCTGAATTTCTTCAGTCCAACAATCGGGGTGCGGTTCACTTTTTTCTCCGGCATCGTCGCCGGCGGAAGCCCGCTTCACTAATTGCACGTTTCCCTCTTTTCGGGCATTGACGGGTACTAGGGGGAGCTTTTCGGGCATTGGAGGGAGTATAACGTAATCATGAGAGAGCAGACATGACAACGCTCTGGCAGCTTCGACCTTGCACGTTCCATCCCCTTTTAGGACTTCCTGCGGTACATCTTTACGAAGAGTTTAAAGGTGATTTTCCCAGAATGAAATCAGCCAGTGGGGTCAGGTGTTTCTATATCTGTGCATTCTCGGTCCTTCCGTGTTCATGATCAGCTTGGGCTCGAATCTCGTATTCTCTGACGCCGGTCCACGCAAGCTTGCCAAACGCGGTTGTACCACGTTGGTTGCTTTTCTTCTGCTGAATATCACACGTGACGTGCTCCCCGATATAGCCATTGCGTTGGCTGGTCACGCTGATGCGTTCGATGTGCTTGGATATGACATGCTGGCGTCAGATATTCTGGGATTTGCCGGTTTCACGTTCCTGTTTTTCGCAATTATCAAGTACTTTCAGATTTCTCCGTTGGCGACTCTGCTGATTTCGTTGTGCATGCTGACCGTCAATGATTTGATTCCTCAGTTGCATTTATCTTCACAGTTCGTTTCGGCCACATTGGGAAATTTCTTCTACGCTGACGATTACAGCTGTTTCCCGCTGCTAAGTTGGATGATTTTCCCTGCTATCGGCTACGCGTTGGCGTCAGCTCTTCGGGATATTCCTGATAAGGATTTGTTTTGGAAACATGTCATTGCGGTATGCGCGATCGTTTTGGTTGCGATATCCGTAAATATGCGTAAGTACGGCTTGAACCCGTTGCTGATTGCTGCTTCGCCAGTGAATGATTACATCACTGATTTCGCCAATGTGGTACTTGACGCAGCTATTGCCTGGATTTGGTATGGCATCTTCCATTTCGTATATAAACGCATCCGTTCCGCAAGAATTAAACACATCATTTTGTGTGGTTCTCAAGCAATCATGCTGTTTTATATGGCTCAATGGATATTGGTCGGTTGGATCCGCAGCGCTCTTGTCATGCTGGATTTGGAAGGGACGAATGTGCTTACCACGGGCACTTTCATTACACTAATCGTTGTGGTAACTGCCGCCGCTTTGCCAATCGGCTTGTTTGCGCAGAAGCAATTCGCTTCACGTGTTTCCAAATCCTGAGTCAACATGTACGACTTTCTTTGCGGTAACAACGCTACGTTACGTGATCTAACTTGCTTCAGACAATTTCCGCAGTGGTATCCTCAGTCGTTTCTTCTTGGTATTTTTACGATGGGTATGCCACATGGAGGAATATCTTTCGAAGTATAGGGGCATATGAGGTTAGGAGAAGTATGGTCAACCACCATAAAGTAATTAATGCTGCAATCGCAACGCTTGCGACTTGCGCCATGTTGCTGCCGGTAGCGGGCAGCGCCAATGCTGATGAGCCCTCGAATACCGCCGCACTTGGTGCCGGCTATACCGCTACCAAGATTTCGCACCCCAATGCAGGTTTGGGTGAAAACGACGGCATCGTGAACGTCTTGAACGGCGAATCCACTGATGACCTCACGCAGGGTGAGGCCGAGCGCGGTCAGAACTATTCGTGGTCTTCGGTCGGTTATGGCGATTGGATGTACGTGGGCACCTGCTATTCCGCAATGGGTTCCACGCTGAAATACATGGCTAACACCATGGGCACCAAGTATGCCAGCATCAAGGCCGCTTTGGATGTTGCGTTCAACGGCGAGCTGTTCCTCGACAATGGCGAGAACCACAGCTTGCTGCTCAAGATCAACGTCAAGACCGGTGAAGTGAAGATCATCGTCAATGCGATTGGCGGAGAGCATGCGGTCAACGGCTATCGTGCAGCCGTTGAATTCCATGACAAGCTGTACTTTGCTGCCGCCGCAAAGGGTCAGCCGTACCTGCTGGAAGTTGATCCGAACAGTGGTGATGCCACTGAAATCGTGTATCGTTCCGCTGCCATGACCACTGGTCTGAAGAAGGGCTACACTGCTGGTATCCGTGGTTTGACCGTGGTCAACAATCAGCTTATCGCCAGCATGATCACCGATAACGGTGCCACTATCGTGGCTTCCTCCAACCCGTCAGCAGGCCAGGATTCTTTCGCCACTATCGCTACCCAGACTGAGGGCCTGTACAACTATCCGGCATGCGCTGTAACTGATGGAGTGTTCGGTGGCTGCGTGTGGGATATGGTCGGCTTCAAGGGCAATCTCTATGTCACTATGGTGACTGGAACCGCGAAGAACAACAAGCAATCCTTCGCACTCGTGCGCGGCACGCAAGATAAGGAAACCGGCAAGTGGACCTTCAAGCCGCTGGTCGGCGATCCGGCAGACGGCGCCAAGTACGAGTGGGGCTTCGGAGCGAGTCGTTCCGGCGCAGCCAACATGGTGGTATACAAGGGCCACCTGTACATCGGCGGCTACAACGATCCGATGAACGCTTTGGAGAAGGCCATGCAAATGGATTTCTCCGACCTGTACAAGGATCTGGAGAGCCCGGTCAACCTGTGGCGTATGGACGTTGACGAAGACGGCAACGAAAACTTCGAAATGCTCGCCGGCGAAGCCAACAACAAGTACTTCGGCGATTCCAAAGGCACCATCGATGGCAATACCATGCTGTCCGGCTTGGGCGACAGCGACGAGCAGAGCCGTCACCTGAACCAGTATGTGTGGCGTATGCAGTCCTACAACGGCAAGCTGTACGTCGGCACCTTCGACATCAGTGATCTTGCATACCCGGCAACCCAGTTCGCTAACGGCGACATTCTGAAGCGAACTCCGGAAGAGTGGAAGAAGCAGATCGAATACATCAAGATCTTCTTCGACTCTCTGAAGAAGAATGACCAGAACGGCACTTCCGGCACTACAGACACGGACTCTCAGGAAGCCACCAAGCCTTCCGAGTCTGACTCTCAGGAAGCCTCCAAGCCGGGCGACGATGACGACATCATGCCGCTGAGCGAGGGTGACGAAACGTCCGAAAGCGATCAAGCTGCACAGGCAGTTGAAGAAGCCGGTAAGACCGACGAAGTGGCCGCTGACGTGGCTACCATGCAGCAGCTGCTGGAGGACATGGGCGCTGATCTCAACTCCAAGCAGACCGACGTGGTCTCCCCTGACGGCGTCGCTCCACAGTCTGCCGAAACCTACACGCTCGACGATCGTTACCAGTTCCTCGCATCCCTGCAGCGCCTGCTCGACCTGTATAACAAGAACAAGCAGTATCTGCCGGAATCCATCACCAACGAGCTCGACAAGTGGCTTACCGAAGAGAATCTGGAGAACTTCACCGACTTCGTGGGCGTGCTCAGCTACCTGCATTACTCCAACGATGAGACTCGTGGCTTTGACCTGATCGTCTCCTCCGATGGCACGAACTTCCAGACCATCAGCCGTAACGGTTTCGGAGATAACAACAACCACGGTCTACGCGTGTTCGCCGTCACCGATTCCGGTCTGGCAATTGGCACCGCAAACCCGTACCATGGCACTCAGGTGTGGCTGCTGAACGATGGTGAAATCAAGAATGCTGAGCTGACGAATGGCGATGCATTCGACTACGACAAGTATGATAGCGATAAGAAGAGCGCCAACGCCAACGGTCTGACCGTTGGCATCAACCCCAATGGCAATACCGTGGAAGACGTGCAGTACGACTACCAGTCACTGACCGCCGGCACGGATTACACCGTGACCGATGACGGTTCCATCGTGTTGAGCAGCGCATTCCTCAATGGTCGCGAAACCGGCAGCACCGGTTCTGTGGTGGTGTTCTACAACCAGGGTGCACGCGTGCGTTTCACTGTGGCTATCAAGGACAGCACGCCGAACGCACCGAAGAAGGATGATGACAAGCAGAATACGAAGCCTGCCGCACACAAGAAGGCAAACACTGCCAACACCGGTTCCAACGTAATCGGCGTTGTTGCGGTGGTCGCTGTTCTGGTTGTTGCAGCAGGGGCATTGTTCGTGTTCAAGCGCAAGCGTTCCTGAATTGCCAGAGCCTGTTCTTAGGATTCATTCCTAAGTTCGTTCGCATATAACAATCCCGCATGATCCGGTTCGCCGGAATCATGTGGGATTTTTATTTCGTAAGAATCGCATATCTTGCATCATTCAAGCTGCCGTTACTGCTGTCACTACTGTCAGCGTTCGATATGCAACCATGTGGAAGTTCTGATACGGAAACCATTGAACACTGCGCGCAATCCTACAAATAGCAGATTCACGGCAAGCCACAGCAACGCCATACGAAGCGCAGAAGAAGCCTGCATCGCATCGCATATCCATCCAATCGCAGCAAGGCAAGGCACATATATCGCAGCCGTTGCCATGCAAGTCAATGCAAGGTACCTGTAATCCCCTGCACCAATCAGAATGCCATCGACAGCCCACATCCAACCAGCCAACGGCAATGTCACGCCAACAACCATCATGCCGACGGTAATCAAATGCTGGATCTCAATCGACTGAGAAAACAGCGGAGACGAGCACCATCCAGCAATCATCAAACCAATACCGATCGCCACTCCGCCGCACAATCCGGATCTACCAGCAATTCTTGTCAAACGCATTGCCTCACGCTCATGACGGGCGCCAATCTGCGCGGCAACCAACGTCTGACCGGCAATACCAATGGCATCAAGCATGTTCAGCACGAAATTCCAACTGGAATTCACCACCTGATATGCGGCCAACACCTGCACACCCATATGCGTGGCAAGCACCACATTCGCCACCAAGCATGCACGCAGCGCAAGCGTACGAACAAATAGCACTGCGCCATCTCCAGCACTGCTCAACACTCCCGACAGACGCGGCTTCAAACGGGCATCTTCCGCACGCGTCCACAACACAGCAGGAACAATAAGCAACACTGCCATGAACCATTGCGAAATCAGGGTGGCCACTCCAGACCCAAACACACCCCAACCGAATCCGAGAATAAACAGCAAATCCAGCAACGTATTGAGTATCGCACCCAGCGTAGCAGCTACCAACGTGATGCGAACCTTCTGCAATCCACGAAAAATGCCATTGGCCGCATACACCAGCAGCATGCCGGGAATACCGAACACCACGGCACGCACGTAGTCAACCGCATTGTGCAAGACGCTCCCCTGCGCTCCCATGGCCATGCACAACGGGCGTGCAATAACGAACAGCATCACAGACACCACCACGCCAATGATTCCAGCCAACCACAGGCCATCAACGCCTGCTTCCAAGCCTTCTCTTCGTTTGCCAGCGCCCAAAAGACGCCCCACCTGCGATGTGGTGCTATACGCAAGGAACACACATAGCCCCACAACAGTGAGCACAATGGTTGACCCGACCGACAGACCTGCGAGCGTCTGCCCGCCAACATGTCCGACGATGGCGGTGTCGATGAGCACGAATGCTGGTTCGGCGATAAGTTGCCCGAATGTTGGTATGGCCAGCGTGAGGATGGTGCTGATGGTGGTGCATGATGCGTTGTTTGCGGTATCTGTTTCGTGAGTATTCTGCGAAGTTGATGTGATCATAATCGTAAGCGTCTGGCGTGTTAGGAACTGCATGTGCAGTGTAAGGTCACGTGTTTCATCATCGCCGTTGATTGCTCAGATTTTGGCTATGTCTGTTTTGCGCTGTTGAGAATGTCGTTGAAGGTTTTTCGCTGATTATCTGCATGAAAACATAGTCGAATCCGCCTCTACGGAGATGATGGATTCGACTATGTTGAAGTACAGATTGATTTCACCGTCAAGACCTTTGCGGCCGCGGCTCTCTGTGCCGTTCCCGCAATTAGGAGTAGCTATGCGGAACAAGCGTTTTTCCTGGAAACGCGCCTTCGTCTCTCTCGCCATTTCGCTCGTCGTCTGTCTGCCCCATCATCGTTGTCATGGCAATCGTAACGAAACAGGAGCTTCCCGAATTGTTCCTGAGATATCTCCCCGCCGAGACATCCGTACTGATCGTCCTCGCAGCAGCCATAGGATTCACGAACATGCGGAATACCTAAGTTCATCCCGCACCGGAGACCAGGTCAGGAACAGAAGTCAGTATCCGGCCTTGATGGCGGTGATGGTGAGTTCGCCGCGGTTGGTGTACCCGAGTGCGGTGAAAATCTCGGATATGTAGGAGCGCACGGTGGCCTCGCTCAGGCCGAGTCGTTTGGCGATGATCTTGTTCGGCAGCGCCTGGATGAGCAGGTCGAACGTGGTGCGTAGATGGTTCGGGAGACGCTCCACGCGTTCGCGGAAGGAGTCGTATCCGGGGTCGTTTTTCCCAGAGTTTAGATAGCTGTCGGCGAGAATACTGGTCGGGCGCGGTCCAAACACCGTGTATCCCGCGTATGCCTGTTTGATCAATTGGGCGAGTTGCGCGGAGGGGATGTCCTTAGTCAGGAACCCGCGCACGTTCAGAGCCAGTGATTTGGCGAGCGATTCCTCATGCTCGAACACGGTGAGCATCACCACCGCGACCGACGGGTAGAGCCTAGCCATCTCCTTCGCGGCCGCCAATCCGTCAAGAACGGGCATGTCCACGTCCAGCAAAGCCACGTCCACGACCTGTCTGGAACACTCGCGCAACGCCTCGCTACCGTTCTCAGCGACGGCGACCACGTCGATGCCGTCCTGCCGGTCGAGCAGCCCGGCAAGCCCTTCGCGCACGATTATGTCGTCATCGGCGAGCAGGACGCGGATCGTTGCGTTCATCGGAGACCTTCTTCCTCTTGGATCTTCGGATTCGGTATGGCCGCGTTGATGATCCACCGTCCAGAACGCGAGACGAAGGACAATCGTCCTCTCTCGGACTCGATCCGCGACTTCAGGTTCATAAGGCCGTAGCCTCCTGCCAGCGCGTCGTCTGAAGGTTTGTTGCCGATCTCGTTGGCCATCGTCAACGATAGCTCCCCGTCGACGATTTCCGCGAACAGGTCCACGGTCGTTCCTCTTCTCGCATATTTCATGGCGTTCGTTGCGGCCTCGCGCACAAACAGTGATCCCATGAGGATCGCCTGCCTCGAAAGCCTGCCGTCAATGTTGTCGGGCATGTGAGCGCCCAGCTCGAATTTCCCTGATTGCAGCATCAGTCTGGATTCCTTCACGGCTGCCATGAGACTCGGGTCGGGGGCATCGAAGTTGAGTTCCGTAATCATGGGCCTCAAGCGGCGCGAGGAATCGTGCGCGAGATTCACTATCGGCGCGACCTCGCCAGCCAGATCCGGATGTGAGGCGGCGAGGCTTTCCAGCGAGATGGAGATGCGGGCAAGATCTCTGGCGATCGTGTCATGCAATCCAGCGGCGAGCTTGGCCCGGACGGCCTCCGTGGCCCTGACTGCCTGCATCCTGGACTCCTCCAGCTCCCGTCGGGACCGTTCGGCTCCGTCCATGAACTTCCTGAGCACGAAACCGACGGCGCACGTGACAGAGGACAGCAGAATGTCGCTGGCAAACCGGAAAAACTCGACTCCGTTCTGCCAGAACATCAGCAGGATGTAGCCGGTAAGCAGCAACGCGGCCCATCCCGTCCAGCGACGGATGATCCACACGACGGCGACCAGAAACACGCCAAGCGAAGGAAACGCGAGCGAAGAGCTGAACGCTCCCATCGCAGCAAACACGGCCACATACAGCAAATCCCCAGCGAAGCCCAGCCAAGGCGCCACGGACAACATCACACACAGCGTGACAAGTATCAGAATGTCGTGAATTCCCAGTGAAGCCGAAAACGCATGGAATACAACCTCCAGAAACACGATGGACACCGACATGAGCAGATATGCCAGCCTGAACCCGCGCGGATATGGGCGCACGGCATCCAGGAAAAACGACGATGGGGTTCCAAGCATCATTGCTTCCTGCAGCCATCCAGCTTCGGGAACAACCTGCATAACAGGTTACCGTAGCCTAGCACGGTCGCATGGGAAGACGAATCCTGGTCTGGTTGGGTGACAGAGACATCGGCGACGGCGGGCACTGCGGTCCCCCATCCCATCGTGCACGCCGTAAGCAACACCGCAATCCGATAAGCCATGGTCCTTCTTCTTCGCATAATCATCCTCCATCCCCTCAATCAAATAAATACCCTATTTATCAGATGCTACACGGCGAAATCATGTTCCGACACCGACGAACATCAGGGTCGAACCTCGTCACCAGTCAGTGCCGAACCACCCGCATTCCATGATTTACTAAAGATATCTCTAAATCACAGTGTTCAAGAGGAGACGCCATGGAAAAAGTGCCACTCTTATTGGCTGCGGAGCCACACCAAAACAATATTCTGCGGTTTTCCATCCGTGGACTCTTTCTACCAAGAGATACTTTGGTCATGCAGCTCCAATATGGTAATGCCCGACGTTCTAAGCGTTGTCATTTTGTCGCGTAATGCCGCCGCAACCTTGACGAGATGTACCGCTACTGGACGAGCGGGCGACCGGAGAATTCATCGTTCACCACACCATGAGCAGCCGAAAGCTCTTGATGTAAACAATATCCCTCTACAAAATCAGTCCACTGTTTCGAATGGTATGCGATTTCCAAAACCGAAGTTGCGATCAGGGAAGGAATCATAATGGAAAAACAAACATTGTCTGCATTGGCGACGATTACAGCAATCAGCGTCGCAATCATCACCCCGACCTCCGCACTGGCAGAGGACATGAAATACAATCAGGCGATATATGAGGAAATAGGAATGGATAGATCGGAAGTGATTGATTGGGTCCAGGATCCGAAGCGGAATATATACGGGAAAACCGAGGATGAGACGATGCAATATCTTATTGCGTCAACGAAGGAAGAACAAGCGTCCAACATCCGAATGGATACAACAGCCGCACGCGGCTCATGGTCAAATCAATGGTTTGCTAAAGGAGTCTGGATTGCACGTGATGGCATGTGGTCGTTATCCTTACAACCCACTTGGTGGGCAGCAACGGCTACACCGACAAGATACTATTACGCAGAATCAGCATGGGCGACGGTTCCTCCTCAGTTTAGCTCGAGTCGTCATTGGACAGCCTATCCAACAGCTTCAAAAATGATGAAGGAACAATTCGACTGCCATGTCAGGTATGGCAATCTCAAAACACCGTATAACCTCGAACCATCTAGGACATCGATAAGCCAAATTACCTGCAACTGAAGTAAGGACGGAATCATGCGTAGCGAGTTCCCCGGGCTGTTGTATTGCGCGGGTACATTAATCGCAGTGGCCTCTTGGACTCTTTTTATGTTCTCGAAAAAAAGCATCGGGAAGGCCGAACAAGTATCCATCCTGCGGCTGTCCGTCATTTGGATACTGTTCCTCGTGAGTTCGGCGCTGGCTCTCGCATCGTATCCGGTTTTTGAAATGTACTCGGGATCCATGGATCCGGATGTCATCGATTTCTACAGTCAGCCGTTCATACGGCTGCTGCCGGCAGTGACCTGCATAATGAATCTGTGCGTATCGACATGCTGCTCCATGGCCCTTGTCAGCAAGCGCAGAAAAACCGAGCATCGAAACATCTGAATCACAGCGCTCGAGAGGCGCCATGGAAAACCTCTGCTTCTGCTGGCTTTGGCCGCTGGCCATCGGATTGGCCCTGATATCCGTCGCAATCGGATCCAAAAAACTGGGAAGACACGCAAAAGGACTCTTTTTGCGTGTTTTCTCGGCGCTTATGGTTATTGCCGGCGCGTTGATCATCGCGAGCCAACTCGCATGACATCTCACGTTGCGGCTCGGCTTCCCGGCTATCGGCCGCGGCCATTCCACGGCTCTCTGCGCCATTACCGCAATCGCACCATCGCCGGTCTCAAGCCCATGAGACACTTGGAGCCATGACTACAGTTATCATGCACACCACTGAAGGCGACATCAAGATCAACCTGTTCGACGACAAGACCCCAGAAACCGTGGCTAACTTTCTGGGCCTCGCCACTGGCGAGAAGGAATGGGCCGACCCGTTCACCGGCCAGCCGAGCCACAAGCCGTTCTACGATGGTCTGACCTTCCACCGCATCATCAAGGACTTCATGATCCAGGGCGGCTGCCCGCTAGGCACCGGCACCGGCGGTCCGGGTTACAACTTCGACGATGAAATCGTTCCAGGCTTGACCTTCGATCGTCCGTACCTGCTGGCCATGGCAAACGCCGGCCTGCGCCGCGGCATGGACGGCAAGATCCACGGCACCAACGGCTCCCAGTTCTTCATCACCACCGTACCAACCGAATGGCTCAACGGCCATCACACCATCTTCGGTGAAGTCGAGGATGACGAGTCCAAGGCCGTCGTCGACAAGCTCGACTCCGTGGCAACTGATCGTTCCGATGCTCCGCTCGAGCCGGTCGGCATCACTTCCATCGAAGTGCTGAAGTAAGTTTCGCATCAACAAGCTTCACGGCAAAACAACGAAAAGCCCCTCACGTGAGGGGCTTTTCATTATCTCCGAGAGAATCTACAGCAGTTCAGATAAGTCTCACGACCGCACTAATCGTGTCAGATTTTGCGCAAGCGAGGTTCGGCGGAATCCTTGGCACCAGTGATACGGTACACATCGAACACGCCTTCGATCTTGCGCACTGCGGCAAGCAAAGTGTTCAGATGCTGCGGATCGGCCATTTCGAAACTGAACTGGCTGGTAGCCACACGATCGGTTCCCGTGGAAATGGAACCGGAAATAATGTTCACGCCATGGTCGGAAAGCACGCGAGTCACATCACTCAACAAGTGCGGACGATCGAGTGCCTCCACCTGAATCTTGACCATGAACACGCCCTTGGTGCTGGTCCACTGCACGTCGACCACGCGTTCTGGCTGACGCTTCTGCAAGTCCAGCATGTTCTGGCAGTCCACACGATGCACGGACACGCCCTGATTGCGGGTGATGAAGCCGATGATGTTGTCTCCCGGCACCGGCATGCAACATCGGGCGAGCTTGACCCAAATGTCTCCCACGCCCTTGACGGAAATGCCCAGCGAGCTGGTGGTCTTCTTGGTGCGTTCCACCTGCTTGAGCGGCAACGCTTCCTGTTCCACTTCTTCGTTCACTTCGTCACTGCCCGCATCTCGGACCAGATGCGAGATGACGTTCTGTGTGGAAATCTGCCCTCCACCGATTGCCACGAACACAGCCTCAGCATTGGCGAGATTCAACTCGTCAGCAATACCGACCAACGCTTCGGGAGTCAACAATGTTGCGATCGGAAGGTTACGCTTGCGCATGGCTCGTGTCAGCTCGTCACGGCCTTCTTCGATGGCCTCGGTACGACGCTCCTTGCTGAACCATTGGCGAATTTTGTTGCGTGCCTTCGGGCTCTTGGTAAAGCTCAACCAGTCACGAGACGGACCAGCCGATTCGGACTTCGACGTAAGCACCTCGACGGTGTCGCCGTTTTCAAGCTTGGTGTCGAGCGGTACCAGACGTCCGTTCACGCGGGCACCCATGGTACGGTGGCCGACTTCGGTATGCACCGCGTAAGCGAAATCGATCGGTGTCGCCTCGGCAGGCAACGATACGATCTTGCCTTTTGGAGTGAACACGTAGACTTCGGCAGCGCCCAGATCTTCCTTCAGGGAGCCAAGGAATTCATTGGAATCCGGGGTCTCACTCGTCCAGTCGGCGAGCTGCTGAATCCACTTGAGATTGTCAGCCTCGCTCAGCTCCTGGTTCTCGCCACGTTTACGATCGGACTTATCGGGCGAGCTCAGCGCACGGCCAGCCTGACCGTTCTCCTTGTACTTCCAATGCGCGGCGATACCGAACTCGGCACGACGGTGCATATCCCACGTGCGAATCTGAATCTCGACAGGCTTGCCGCCAGGACCCACCACCGTGGTATGCAAACTCTGGTACATGTTGAGCTTCGGCATGGCGATGTAATCCTTGAAACGGCCCGGAACGGGGTTCCAACGCGCATGCACCGCACCCAACGCGGCATAGCAATCCTGAATCGTGTCGACGATAATGCGCACACCCACCAAATCGTAGATATTCGCAAAATCATGCCCACGTACGATCATCTTCTGATAAATCGAGAAATAGTCCTTCGGACGTCCCGTTACGTACGCCGTAATGTTCTGTTCGTCAAGATCTTCGTTGATCTCCGCGAGAATCTGCTTCAAATACACGTCGCGCTGGCCTGCGCGACGGGCCACCAGCACCACGATCTCGTTGTAGATCTTCGGATAGAGCACTTTGAAGCTAAGCTCTTCCAATTCGGTTTTGATCGCGTTCATTCCGAGACGATTGGCAAGTGGCGCGTACACGTCAAGCGTTTCATGCGCTTTTTTCTGCGCGCTCGGAGTTTTGACGTAACGCCAAGTACGCGCGTTATGCACACGGTCGGCGAGTTTGACGACCAGCACACGCACGTCGCGGCTCATCGCGACCACCATCTTGCGAATGGTTTCGGCTTGCGCGGAATCGCCGTATTCCATCTTGGAAAGCTTGGTGACGCCATCGACCAAACCGGTCACGGTATCGCCGAACTCGGCGCGGCACTCATCGAGCGTATAGTCGGTGTCCTCAACCGTGTCGTGCAACAGGCCGGCGGCCACAACCAACGGCCCCATGCCGAGATCGGCAAGAATCTGCGCCACAGCCAACGGGTGGATGATGTACGGCTCGCCCGATTTGCGCCGTTGCGAAGAATGCTGCTTGACCGCACGCTCATAAGCGCGCTCAAGAATGCTCATGTCCTCATCGGGATGATGGTATTCGCACATCTTCAGGATCGGCTCAAGCGGATCAAGCGGATTCGTGCTGATCTCGCAGCCCAACATTCGGGCAGAATGAACCTCACGCTCAACGTCACCCATCGTCCACCTCCTCGCTTGCAATGCTCCCTATACTACCCGCGCCTCACCGTGCATCTGAGGCATCCGACCGCGTGTTGCACGGCCAAATACCCCTGAAACCATTGAGATGTCAGCGTTTGCCGATTCCTCTGCGACTAAGCCAGTGCGTTCAGCTCAGGAAGCCACGCCTGTGGAACCAAACCCACGCTCAGCGCGATCCGACCCAGGCAGCGTTTCCGCCTCGATGAACTTCGCTTCGACGTAACGCTGAATAACCAGCTGCGCGATACGGTCTCCCGGATGGAACGTCACGGTGTGTTCCGGATCAAGATTGATCAGCGGCACCTTGATCTCACCACGGTACCCCGCGTCGATGGTTCCCGGCGCATTGAGCACAGTCACACCCTGCTTGACGGCAAGACCGGACCGTGGATGCACCAGAGCCACGTAACCCGCTGGAAGGGCGATCGCCACTCCTGTAGGCACCAATGCCCGCTGGAACGGCTTCAGCGTGACTTCCTCCGTAGTGCGCAGATCAGCGCCAGCGTCACCGGCATGGGCATAATACAATTCCGCCGGAAGGTCAGGATCCAGCGACTTTACCAGAACCTCGACGTTTTCCGGTTCGTTATATGCTTCGTCGAACGCCATCAGGCAGCGCACTCCTGACACACCGGCTGACCGTCGTCAGTGGTGTAGGCAAGCTGGCTACGGTGCTTCACCAGGAAGCATTCGGAGCAGATGAACTCGTCACCCTGCATAGGAATGACGGTCACCGAGGCGTCCTCATTGCTGAGGTCCGCACCGGGCAGCTCGTAGTCTTCGGCGATGGCGTTCTCGTCATCGTCCATATCGTTGGAAGTGTTCTGGGAGCTCTTGCCCAAAGCCTGGAGCGACTCCTCGTCCTCGTCTTTGTTGCGCGGGGAATCATAATCCTGTGCCATCGAGATTCCTTTCGTCATCTATGGTGCTTATGCGCCATAGGATACATGACTTTTACCCCGCATAGGATACACGAATCGAAATACTCGTAAAATCCGACACGTGGGGCACAATGGAATAAACAGAAATTCTTGAAGGAAAGTGGTGTGTTGTGCCTGAGAATTCACTCGAGGAGGCGCGGTTCGATCATGTCAGCGACACCGGTGAACTCGTCTTTGTTTCAGGTACCGGAAAGTTCGCTGTAAAGGTCGACGAAGCGCTTGAAAGAGCCATTTTGGAGGCCAAGCAGATTCGTTCCGAAGTTCAGGAGGAACAGAAGACACGCATCCCACCCACCCTGCCGATTTCGCAAATTCAATCGTTGATTCGCGCTGGCGCCGATCCCGCGCGTGTCGCGGAAAGATATTCGTTAAGCGAAGCGCTTGTTCGGCGTTTCTCGGCTTCGGTCGAAACGGAAAAGCAATATGCGATCGAGCAGTTTCTCGCCGTTCCAGCGCCGAAGGAAAGCCGCGTACGCACGCTTTCCGAACTGATCGAACGCACTTTTGCGGCAGCGCGGGTGCGCTTGGAAGATGTAACTTGGAAGGCCACCAGACTTGGCTTGGAGCCTTGGAAAATCAGCGCTCAGTTCGTCTCCTCCGGTCACAATGTCTGCGCGGAATGGTCGTGGAACATGCACGACAATGCCGTAAGCTGCCTGAATTCCGCAGCACGAAAACTCATTGGAGAACAGGACACGTCGAAAGAAGGACACGCCGAGAAACACGCCGATGAAAATTTTCTCGTGTCACTGAATCTTCCCGGAAATTCCGCACGGTCGGCGCGTATCGAGCAAACGGTGTCCGCATGGAACACGCCCGAGCCGTCCATGCCTGCGGCCCGTCCCGCGGCAGCGCCTTCCGTTCCGATCGCACCAATCGGCGGCGTGTCTAATGAATCCGACACGCCTGACACGCCGAACGCGCCAGCCATCGCATCCGACTTGCCTCTGCCGAGCCGACCGGAGAACCCTGCTGCAGGAGCCAATACAGCCAGCGCAACAAACACCGACACCCGCAATACCGTTCCATCCACGCCGGAGCCCGCTTCGAACATGGCGAACGAGAACCAGACACTTGACCCGCACAGCCAGAACACCACCAAATCGAAGCGGCGTGCCGGACGTTCCGCCGTGCCAAGCTGGGACGAAATCCTGTTTGGTGACTGAAGTTAGGCCACGTCGATCAAGCAGGGAATGTCGGATTCGAGCATGGTGAGCGACCCGTGCACGCTTGGCAGGTTCATCGCCTTTTCTGCTTGCGTACGTGAGTCCACAATAGTGACGGCTTTGGCGGCCGATACGATCACATCGCCGATCATCGGTTCGACGCGAGCTTCCACCGGTCCATACACGCCTTCATCCATTGCCTGCGAGCGCGTGCGCACCTGCGCACGATCCTCCAGCACGCTGCGCCATCGGGTGGCGATGTCTTCTGGATTCTCACCTTGTTCCGCGTAGAGCATGACGCAACGTGGTTCTCCGCCGACATGGGCGACGCCTTGCATGAGTCGCTGGTCCTTTGCGATGTCGACCACCGCTTCGGGATCGGTCGTGATCATGCCGTGGTCCGCCACGATCACGATGACCGTGCCTTTGGGCACGCTACGGCGAAGAAGGCCGAGTTGCCCGTCGACGCGCTCGTACGTGCCGATCCATTTGTCGGAATCCCAACCGTAATTGTGCCCGATCTTATCGGTGTCCCTCAGATACAAATATGTCAGACCGGGCGTTTTTGCCGCTTGCGCCGCGGCTGCAATCCGTTTTCGCGGATCATCGTTGGAAATGTAGTCGCTGCCCCGTAGCGCCGCCTGCGTCAACGCGGAAAAGGCGAATTTCGGCAGTCCAGAACTGGTCACTCGAACATCCTGCGCGCTCAGCCGTTCGAAAATGGTCGGTTGTTGCTGCAATTCAAGCGGAGGAATTGCGTTTTTGAAGGAAATCAGCTGGCATATTTCACCGGTTTTCGGATTGAGCTGCGTGTAGCCGGTCATACCGGTCATACCGGGGCATGTTCCCGTACCGAAGGTAGACATGGCTGCGACGGTGGTGCTTGGCATGCATGTGGCGATGGGACGTTGATTGGCAGTGTCGTTCATCAGCGCACGCAAGTAGGGGGCATGCCCCAGCCTCATGTTGAGATTCCAGTAGCCTAGACCGTCCACGAGCGCCACAACCACGGAAGTCGCATCGGGAATGCCGAGCGCTCCCTGCAAACGCTTCGGATCAGGATGGACCGCCGTTGGCATGGGGCATCCGATGGCGTTGGAAACCGCAGGAAGTACCGATGACAGGTGCAACGCTCCCCCACGGGTTCCTTCAGATGGCATGTCATCTCCGTAGCATGCCGGTTCGGTCATGGTGAGCAGCTCTTCGACGCTTGGCACTTCAACACTCATAATTCCCATTCAAGCACCGCGGCGGTACCGGCTGGTAGCATTGCTAGGTTGATTACCATTACTTTTCCGTGAGGAGATTCACCGCATGGTGTCGCACCGCAAACCGGCAAAACCAGCCTTTGACCCGCGTACGGTCAAAGAGAACATCGTCGAAACACCGTTGAATGAGGAGATGAGCAAGTCGTTCCTCGAATACGCGTATTCGGTGATCTATGCCCGCGCGTTGCCCGATGCCAGAGATGGTCTGAAGCCGGTGCAACGCCGCATCATCTATCAGATGGGCCAGATGAATCTCAATCCTGATCGTCCGTATATGAAATCGGCCCGTGTGGTCGGCGAGGTTATGGGCAAGTTGCACCCGCATGGCGACTCCGCCATCTATGAGGCGATGGTTCGTCTTGCGCAGCCGTTTGCGATGCGATTGCCGTTGGTGGATGGCCATGGTAACTTCGGTTCCCTTGACGACGGTCCTGCGGCCTCCCGTTACACTGAGGCGCGTATGGCCCAGGCAGCGCTTGGCATGAATGCCAATATCGGTGAGAATACCGTTGATTTCACGCCGAATTACGATAACAAGCTGCAGGAGCCGACTGTTTTGCCCGCTGCGATTCCGAATCTGCTGGTCAATGGCGGTTCCGGTATTGCCGTCGGCATGGCCACGAATATGGCGACGCATAATCTGGGCGAGGTGGTTGCCGCGGCCAAGCATCTGATGCATCATCCTGATGCCACGTTGGAAGAGCTTATGCGCTATGTTCCAGGTCCGGACTGGCCAAGTGGCGGCGTGATCGTTGGGCGTAACGGCATTCGTGAGGCGTATGAGACCGGACGTGGCGCGTTGACCACGCGTTCAGTGACGCATATTGAAAACGTGACCGCTCGTAAGAAGGCAATTGTCGTGACGGAACTGCCGTTCATGGTGGGGCCCGAACGAGTGCTGGAACGTATTTCCGAGGGTGTGAAGAATCGCAAGCTGGAGGGTATTTCCGGCGCAATCGACCTGACGGACCGCCATAACGGCACTCGTCTTGTCATTGAAATCAAAACCGGCTTCGACCCGAACGCCGTACTGGCGCAACTGTTCAAGCACACGCCGTTGCAAGACAATTTCACTATCAACAATGTGGCGTTGGTCAACGGCCGCCCGCACACCATGGGTTTGAAGGAAATGCTTCAGGTGTGGGTGGACCATCGTCGTGTGGTGATTCGCCGTCGTAGCGAATTCCGTAAGAAGAAGGCGTTGGAGCGTCTGCATTTGGTCGAAGGCCTTCTGCTTGCGATGGTCGACATTGACGAAGTGATTCAGGTGATTCGTTCGTCTGACGATGCTGATGCCGCGAAGACGAAGCTGATTGCCGTATTCGATTTGGATGAGATTCAGGCACAGTACATTCTTGACTTGCGTCTGCGTCGTCTGACGAAAATGAGCCGCATCGAGCTTGAGTCGGAACGTGACGATTTGAAGCAACGTATCGAAGAGTTGGATCGTATTCTTGCCTCCTCTGAGGCTCTTGACGGCGTGGTGATCTCCGAAATGGATGAGGCCGTCGCCACGTATGGCACGCCACGTCGCACTGTGCTGTTGGATGAAGATGCTGACGGCAGGCTTGTGCCTGTTGCGGCGCATGGCGATGATGGAGTATCCGCCTCCGCTGTGGCTGCGGCGCGCGCCGCAGCCACAGCGGAGCCCGCTGCTCAAACCATAGCCGCCGCCGCGAAGGCCGCGAAAAAAGCCGGCGAAGACAATGCCGCAGCCATGGCTTTGCAGATTGATGACGAACCGTGCGCTGTGATGCTGTCGGCCACGGGTTTGATCGCGCGAACCTCCGAAGATGCGTTGGAACGTTGGGAGAATCGTTCTTCTGCCGACAAACGTGTGAAGGACGATCAGATTATTTCGATTTTCCCTACCACCACACGTTCCTCATATGGTTTGATCACGTCCGCAGGTCGTTTGATTTTGGCGCATGTCGTGGAGTTGCCGGTTGTGTCTGCGGATGGTCCGCTCCATGTGACTGGCGGCGTCCATGCCGAAGAGTTGATCGGTATGACGGAAAATACCGATCCGATTCGCGGCGAACGCGTGATTGCTGCGATTGCCATGCCAACTGCCGATGATTCCGGTGATCATGCCGCAGAACCTGCTCCTCTTGCATTGGGCACGCGTAATGGCGTGATCAAGCGTTGGAATCGTGAGTCGCCTACCACGATGGATTCATGGAGCATCATCGATTTGAAGGATGACGATGAAGTGCTGGCTGCCGCTGAAGCGCGCGATGAGGATCGACTGGTGTTTGTTTCTACCGACTCGTCTTTGCTGACGTTTGATGCGAAGAACGTACGCCCTCAGGGCCGTACCGCGGGCGGCATGGCAGGTATCCGCTTGGCTGAAGGCTGCTCGGCTGCCGCGTTTGCGGTGATTCCCGCCAACAAGGTGGCTTGGAATTACGAGGAGGGAGACAATGGCCTGTTCTCCGCGTCTGGAGCCGTGGTGTTGACGGTTGCCGGCGATTCCGAAGCACTGCCGGGCACGGAGAATGGTTCAGCGAAGGTAACCCCGTTGGAGATGTACCCGACAAAGGGTCGCGGTACCGGTGGCGTGCGTTCGCAGCGTTTCCTTAAGGGGCAGGATACGTTGATCCTCGCCTTCGTGGGCACATATCCGGTACATGCTTCCACAGAGGGCGGTGCCGGCGTGGAATTGCCGAAGCCGGATATGCGTCGTGACGGTTCTGGTACGGAACTTTCCGCGCCAATCGCCATCGTCGGCTGACCCATTGCAATGTGACGTGCCCGCGTTTTGCGAAGTTTGGAATCGTTTAGGGTTCCGTTCGTGGGACGCGGGCATTGTTGTTCCTGCGTTTTCGTCCGCGCTGTCACTATGCATTAGCGATGATGATCTTTTTCAACAGTAAAGTTTCATGCCTTGCGGACTATCGACGAAACCTGCGGCGTAAAGGATTTGCCGGTATTCATTGCGTGCTTTCAATGATGTTCCGTTCATTTCGCTGAAGCTGATGCTGCCGCTGGGTTGGCGCTGCAATACGTAAACAAGTTCGGCGCATGACGGTCTTAATATTGTTTCGTCTGCGGTGAAGCTGACAATTTTATGGCTTTTTGGCACGGAAAACAGTACCGGTTCGCCTTGTTTGAGCACAATGATGGAACCGGATCTGCGTGCTGGTTTGAGGTAATCCTGTTCTGGCCAGGCGATTGCGGAACCAGTGAGATTGGCGGGATCGGTCACGTCGAGCGCAACGCAGGATTGACTGTGCCATTGCGTGTCGCTGCGCAGCGCGTCGACGGTGTCTCGTTCCGCGAATTGTGCCGCGCCAAAACCTTTCACGAACATGCCTCGGACCAGTGTGCCATGTTCTTCCATTCGTTTGAGTACCGGATAGAGCGCTGAAAATCCTCCGGCAATCCGTTCCTTGTCAACCAAAGGAGCGGCAATCACGCCGTATCGGTCCAGTAATGAGTCGATGAGCGCCAGCTCACGCTCCTCTACACTTGCCGTATGCGCCATGTCAATGCCGGTATCGCTGTTTTCGAGCATGCCCGGCTCGATAACACCGTCTAGTGGTTTGTTTGGCATAACGGTTCGCCCGTCGCCACAAGATACTGCGGACCATAATCCACTCAGCGCCAATGGTGTTGGAGGACGCATGGTGACGCGTCTACGCGCGGCACGACGGGGTGCGCGAACGGTTTTGCCTCCGTGCAGAAGCGCTCGTACTGGTGCGAACGAACTGTTCGTCATTTTCCCCTGCCATACCAGTGACCATAAGGCTTCTTCGAACTGCCGCTCACCCCATGCCGGAAAGATGATTTCGCCCGTTTCGGGGTTCACCTGCGCTTCGGCATGCTCAAGCCAGATGGTTTTTGTCACGGCTGAAAGCAGTTGAATAGGAAATGCTCCGCCACCGCTTAACGCCGTTAACACGGCATCCGGCATGGTCAACGTTTCATTATCGTTCAGCTTATCCACCGCCGATTCAGGCTGGTTGAGCAGCAAGGAACCTGCTGGATAGAAGGCGATCTCACCAGCTTCTTTGGCGTTGGATCCACTTGCTTTCGAACCGACCCACACCACATCCGACGATGAGATGAGTTCGTCGAGCATACTAGGCCGATAGTCACGCACACGTGCTGGGAATACCATGGACTCCCATACCGAAGCGTTCAGGAACACGCCTTCCAACTGCTCGATGACACGCATCAGACCATCAACGCCTTCGTAGCGTTCACCTCCAACAGGGCCAACGCCCTGACGATTAAGCAGAAACGCCTGATAGACGCTCGAATCGACCGGTTTGACGGCCTTTCTGGCCTTGGCAAGAGACAATGCTCGAATACGCCGGAAAACATCCTTGTGGAGCCATTGCTGAATATCGTTCTTTTCAGAAGTCTCACCTGAATCAGTGAATCTTCCCTTGATGAGTTCTCCTCGGGCATCCAGTTCATCAAGCGCATGCACCGCCTGAGCCGCGTCAATGCCCAGTTCGGCAATCATCTTGTCAGCGGTGAATGGTCCATGCGTTTTGGCGTATCTTGTTACGCGCCCGCTGATATCTTCTTCGGCGAGATCATTCCAGAATGTTCGCCCAGCAAGCTCGCCCTCCACTTGTGTAATAGCTTCGGCGTCCAACAACGATGCCATATCCGTGCTTCCTAGAAGCCGTTCGAGCACTTCCAGATCCATGGACAGCAACTGCGTGCTTCGTTCGGCTTGGGGCACGTCATACTGGTACATCACCGATCCAACGAAGTCGAACAGCATGTTCTGCGCAAACGGAGAAGGTGTTTCAGTAGTTGCCTCCGATAAAAGTATTGTTCCCGCATGCAGGCCTGTCATAATCGTGCGTAATGCCGGCAAATCATATACGTCTTGCAGGCATTCGCGCGCAGTTTCCAACAAGAGGGGGAAGTTCTTGCAAGTACGAGCCGCATTCAACAGTTGCGCGGCCTTCAACCGCTGCTGCCAGAGAGGCACACGCTTACCGGGACGTGTGCGCGGCAGAAACAGTGATCTGGCCGCACATTCGCGGAATCGAGCCATGTAAAGCACGCTTTCGCCAACCTGCGTCTCAACAGTGCGTTGCAATTCGTCCACGTCGAATAGCAACAGCTCACGTGTAGGCAAATCGCCATAACCGTCCGGCAATCGTAAAACAATGCCATCGTCGACCGCGTACACTTGACCGTCGAAACCAAACCGCTGTTTGATTCGAGTGGTGATGGCTAACGCCCAAGGCTCATGCACGCGCCTACCATATGGTGAATGGATGATGATGCGCCAATCTCCGCCTTCATCCCGGCAACGCTCCACCACGAGATCACGATCCGAAGGAATCGCACCGGTCGCTTCACATTGCTCGTCAAGCAGTTTGGCAAGATTGCTTATGGCATTATGGTCAAGACCATCTCGCTCCAAACGTTGCGCGGTCTCACGGTTGAACTGTGCTTCCAATACAGTCTGAGCCGTATTCTGATCACCATTCTTTGCTGGTTCACGCCTATGCAATCCTTGGCTGAGCTCACGCGTCAAACGTCCTTGCGCCAATCCGAAACCATAATCACGCCCATCCTGATCCCCATGCCAAAATGGCAAGCGCGCGGTGCGCCCGGGAGCAGGAACCACCACTACCCTATCTCGTGTGATCTCCTGAATCTGCCAGGTGGAAGTCCCCAAAGTGATGACATCTCCCACGCGGGATTCGTATACCATTTCCTCATCAAGCTCGCCCACTCGCCGAGGACCTGGACCAGAGCCCTCTTCTGGAAGCACCACCGCGTACATGCCACGGTCGGGTATGGTGCCGCCACTGGTCACCGCCAAGCGTTGCGCTCCTGGACGTGCGGAAATCAGCTTTGCCTCTTCGTTGTATTGCAGCGGTGGACGGAATGCGGAAAAGCTCTCACTGTTGTAGGCGCCCGTCATCATGCCGATGACAGCGTCGAACATAGACCGGTCGAGATTTTGGAAAGGTGCGGAACGACGCACAAGCTCGTACCAATCGTTCGTGGAAAGATCTTCCATGGCCGCGGCTGCGACGGTCTGCTGTGCGAGCACGTCCAGAGGGTTGCGGGGCATATGCAATGGTTCTACAGCCCCTTCCCTCATGCATTCCATGCTGGTTGTTACGCCAATAATCTGTTGGCGGGTTATGGGGAAGAACAACGCGTGCGAGACTCCGCCGACATTGTGGTCGGCACGGCCCACTCGCTGCAATCCCGATGCGATCGACAATGGGGCGGCCACCTGAACCACGAGATCCACCGAACCCATATCGATGCCGAGTTCCAGGCTGGAAGTGGCCACCACGCAACGTAATTCGCCGCGTTTTAACTGTTCTTCGATCTGTTTACGTCTATCTTTTGACACGGACCCGTGATGAGCCATGGCAATCGCATCAATGTCTTCATGCGATTCAACCAGCATGGTGGTGGATCCCACCACCGAGTCATAGTGCCCGGCAAATTGCTCGCGGCCCTCCGGTGAGCCCAAGTCACGGTGCTCACTCAGATCAGTTGCCACCGTGCCCTGTTTCGACTCCGCATACATGTCGTTGAGCCGTGCGGTAAGCTTCTCCGCCAGTCCACGCGAGTTGACAAATATCAATGTGGTTCGGTGCCGCAACACCTCGTCGAGAATGGACCGTTCAATGACCGGCCATACCGAACCGCCTGTAGCGCTGGTGTCGAGCATATTGCGCAATGGTTCCACGGCTTTTAAATCCATGGCCGGAACAGCGCCGGGGTTCACCACCGTTACCGGTTGCGAACCACCGAGAAACCGTGCTACTTCCTCAACGGGATTAACGGTTGCCGAAAGCCCTATGCGTTGCACTGGATGCCCAATCAACTTATCAAGGCGTTCGAGGCTGACAGCGAGGTGCGCGCCGCGTTTTGTACCTGCGACCGCATGAATCTCGTCGACGATCACCGTCTCCACGCTCGTCAATATGCTGTTCGCCTTGGAGGTGAGCAGCAGGAATAGTGATTCCGGCGTGGTGACGAGAATATCCGGCGGATGGCTGACGATTCTTCGACGTTGTTCAGGTGTGGAGTCGCCGCTGCGCATGGCCACTTCGACATCGGGGATGGGCAGCTCCATCGCCTCATACTGCTGGGAAATTCCCTGCAATGGCAGTTCAAGGTTCTTCGCCACATCAGCGCCAAGCGCCTTCAGAGGCGAAATGTATAGCACTTTGACGCCACGCTTCGTTTTCTTGCGGGGACCCTTCTTCACAGTTCTTCGTTCCGCATGGCTCTTGTCTGCTGCGGTTTCGCCATGAACGTCCACTCCTGCGGAACGTGCTCCGCCCGCCATAAGCCGGTCAAGCGCCGAAAGGAACGCACAAAGGGTTTTACCCGACCCAGTGGGCGCCACAACGAGCACGTTCTCGCCGGAATGGATGGCCGGCCACGCCTGCTGCTGGGCTTCGGTGGGCCGATTGAACACATGTTTGAACCATGCTTTGGTCGGCTCCGAGAACAAGTTCAAACATTCGTACATACGTTCGATTATTGCATCACCGTGAGACGTCACTCACCTTCGCCATCAACCCATTCGAGCACATCCCCCGGCTGACAATGCAATGTCTCACATATGGCATCAAGCGTGGAAAACCGTATCGCCTTGGCCCGCCCGTTCTTCAACACCGAAACATTGACCGGCGTTATGCCTATAGCCTCCGCCAGCTCATTGACACTCATCTTCCTTTTGGCGAGCACCACATCAAGGTTCACACGAATGGCCATATCAAATCACCGCCGCCAGTTCATCACGCTGTTCGATGGCCTGCATCAACAGCGATCGCATCACCACCATCAAGAGTTCGAACGCCGCGATCAGCAGAAGCGTTGCCGCACCGACCGCCAGCACGACGTATGGAAACATTTGCCCGTCGACCCCCACCGCAGCCATCAGAAAGCGCGAAGGCGACAACCAGATTTGACCAACCATCACAGCGAGCACCAGTACGCCTTCAATCCCCGCATATACGAGAATGTGATTCACCCAACGCATGGCCTTACCGGAAAAGACATCGCGTTTTTCAACCAAGGTCAGCAATCTCCACAGCGGTACCAACGCGGACTCGAAGCAAGCGACAATCAGCACTGCGGCAACCGCATACAGCCAATGCATCGAGTCAGCGTCGGCATACTTGGAAGCAACGCCAGCGGATGCCGCAATCGCACTGACCTGCAGTCCGAGGCAGCATATTGCAATTATCACAATCAGCACACGCAATACGCCAATCACCATGGAACGTTTCGCCGCGGAATTCGACATAATATCCGTCTCCTTCAATCCAATAAACCTGAATATCGATAATAATCTATCGATATTCGATATGCAAATCTTGTGAAAGTATGTTAGTCGATATTTTTCTATCGTTTTTCGATATGTACGATGACATCCAATACACTCAAGGAAGGAATTTGTTATGACGGAACCAGCCAGCACTTCCCCATCACAATCTCAACAATCATCGCCATTACGAGAAATGCGAGAGGCTCAAGAAACACCAGGAGCACAAGAAAACCAACCAACACAAGAACCATCCGCGCATCAGGAGGAACAGCCTTCGGCGAAACCCAAAATCACGCAGGAAGAAATAGCGCAACGCCCCCTCGACAAACGCGCGGCCATCACCATTGGCGCTGCATTTCTCATCACTTTCGCATTCGACCGTCTGATCTGCAGCATACCTCCGACATGGCTTATCGGATATGAACTGCCGGTTTTCTGGATCATCTGTGCGCTTACCGTAACCGCGCTGCACTGGAAAACCGCACGAAAACAAGTTCTTGTTTGGCTTGTTTTGGGAAGCATCGTCGCCATTGGCGTGTGGAATATACTCGCCCAAGCGACCTGGTGCTATTCGAGAAACGACGAGTACGCGCTCACCACGCAATTCGTTCAACCGGCGTTGCTTATGCTGCACTGCCAGCTGATCAACGGGCGTTACGATGTTCGCCGTCCACTTCAAGTCGTCTGGAATTGGTTTACCGGCTGGTTGCAGCAGCCGTTTATTCACATTCGCGATTTTGCGGAACCGTTTTCCGTCATATTCGCAAGATTTGCAGTCGCATCGAAACAACGTTCGAAAGTGCGCGAAATCGGTATCGCGCTGCTGATTTCCATTCCATTGCTTTTGACGATCATACCGTTGCTTGTCGGCGCCGATCAGATAGTTCAATATGAGGTGTGGAACGTTTTCCGTGATTTCAATCCGATGGCGCTCACTCTTCACATCATGTTCATCGTATTACCGTGGCCATTGCTGTTCTCTCTGCTTATCGGTCTCAACGCCGAACCCACTTCCACACCGCCGGAGCAACGCTTCTCTCTCAGTTCAGTAACAGCGTTCGTGGTACTGGCCGTGACCCTGATGGTGTACGCGCTGTTTTGTGCCGTACAAGTCCGGTTCCTGTTCGCAGGATTGTTCACCGATGGTTCGATCGCACTGCCAGACGGATTGACCTATAGCGAATACGCACGCGGCGGATTCTTTCAACTGCTGGCAGTCACGGCCATTAATGTGACGCTATTTGGTTTGGCGATCGCACTCGCGCCACGTACGCGCATGCTCAACGCGGCACTGGTAGCATTGCTGGCGTTAACCGCCGTCATTCTAGCTTCGGCGGCGCTTCGGTTAGGACTGTACATCAACGCATACGGTTTGACTTGGCTGCGGTACCTTTCGGCGTCATTTATCGCCCTGCTTGCGATCGCGATTCTGCTATGCCTTATTCGCCTGAAAATACGACAACTGCCATTGGCTGCAACCATGACCGCACTGCTTATCGTATGGTACGTGGCGCTCGGCTTCAGCAACCCGAACCATATATGCGAAATCTACAATGCGGCTCATGGTATCGCAATGGCAATGGCGACAACACCGTATCAGTCGATGGTCTGACCAGCGCACTTTTTACGCAGGCTCTCGTGCATGATCATCATCAGCACCAGGAAAGCCAACATGTACAGAGGGAACCACAGCACACTGATATGCTGTGCGATCAAGCCGAATACCGGCGGCATGCACATCGAGCCGACGTATGCGCATGCCATTTGCATGCCGACGATCGCCTGCGATTTGTCTTCGCCGAAATATGCCGGCGTGGAATGAATGACGCACGGGTAGATCGGTGCGCAGCCAAGACCGACAATCATCAGTCCCATAATGGTGCCGATATTGCGAGGCAGCGGCAGCAACATGATGACGATACCGGTCAGCACCAGCGCCTGCCCCAGGCGAATCATGGCCGGATCATTAAACTTCATGGTCAGAAAACCACTCGCCAAGCGACCCACGGTGATGCCGATGCAGAACAGGCTGGCCCACATAGCCGCCGTGGTCTTATCGATGCCCTTGCCAAGCGCCATGTAGCTACTAGCCCACAGCATGGCCGTCTGCTCCAATGCGCAATAGCAGAAGAACATCACCAGGATTTCTTTGGCGCCACGAATGGCGAGCACACCTCGCACACCAAGCGGTTTGCGAGTTTCATCATTGGCCGTTCCGTCGGATTCGCCGGAAACTTCGCCCGTCTTTACCTCGGAACGCTTCTTCCACAGTGGCAGACTGAAAATAAGAATGGCGGTGAGCACAACCTGCAGTATGGAGATATAACGGTAGCCCCACGACCATCCTTGGCCGGCGCCCAAGGCGAATCCCATGATGTATGGGCCAGTCAACGCGCCAATGCCCCACATGGCGTGAAGCCAGCTCATGTGACGGCTCTCGTAGTGGATCGCCACATAGTTGTTGAGGGCCGCGTCAACGCCGCCCGCACCCAAGCCGTACGGAATGGCAAGCAGAATCAGCACCCAATAGTTAGGAGCAACGGAAAAGCCGAACAATGCCAACGCCGTCAACGCCACGGAAACCGCAGTGACCTTGCCCGCACCAAAACGCAAGGTCATACGATCGGAAAGCAACGCGGAAACAATGGTGCCAGCGGAAATCGTCATGGAAATGCCGCCAGCCCACGAAATGGGAGCACCCAAATCGACACTCATCGTCGGCCATGCGGCACCCAGTACCGCATCCGGCAGGCCAAGGCTGATGAACGCCACATAAATCACCGCAAGCAAAAGATTAACCACGCCCTACTCCTTCTTGATCGGTAGCCGCAGAAGACAATATCCGCCATTATTGTAAGCACATATAGCTACCAATCGGTAACTACTTGATTGCACTATCTACCGTAGAATCTTCAATCTTTACCACACGGGATCGCATACCATCTTCACTAAAAAATACCCTCCGAAACGTCTTGACGTAGCGGAAGGCGAGCTGACGACAACCTCGATCAGGTATCGATCTTCGAACGGTCGAAATCGTCGGCATTCTCAACGATGAACGCTTTACGCGGCGGCACGTCATCGCCCATCAGCAGACTGAAAATCTGACTGGCCTGTTCGGCGTCTTCCATACGGATACGACGCAGCATACGTGTGCGTGGATCCATAGTGGTGTCGGCCAGCTGGTCGGCGTCCATTTCACCCAGACCCTTATAGCGCTGAATGTCCTCGTTATAGCTGATGTGCTTCTTATCAAGATCAGCCAATTTGCCGGCCAGCTCATCGTCGGAATACGTGTAGATATACTCCCCCTTGTGAGCTCCGGTCAAGGCGATGCGGTGCAGCGGAGGCACGGCCGCATACACGTGACCGTACTCGATGAGCGGCCGCATGTAACGGTAGAACAAGGTGAGCAGCAGAATGCGGATGTGCGCGCCATCGACATCTGCATCGGTCATCATAATGACCTTGTTGTAACGTGCTTGCTCGATGTCGAAGCTCGCTCCGGAGCCAGCGCCGACCACCTGAATGATCGCCGCGCATTCCTTGTTCGACAGCATCTGCGACAACGACGCCTTCTGCACGTTGAGAATTTTACCTCGAATCGGCAGCAACGCCTGGAAACCGGAATTACGCGCGGCTTTGGCGGTGCCAAGTGCGGAATCGCCCTCCACGATGAACAGTTCGGCCACATCGTCATTGCCTGGCTGGCAATCAGACAGTTTCGGTGGCATGGATGCCGATTCGAGCGCGTTCTTGCGTCGCGTCACCTCTTTGGTCTTACGTGCTTGGATGCGGGCGTGCATTTCGCCGACGATCTTTTCAAGCACGCGGCCGGACTGTTCCTTATAGCCACGTTTGGAGCCGGTGATCATCTCGCCGAACTGCCTGTCGGTCATTTTGCTGACGATCGGCTTGACCTGCGCGGTGCCGAGCACATCCTTGGTCTGACCTTGGAACTGTGGTTCGGCGATACGCACAGTGACGACGGCAACCAGACCTGCCAGAATATCGTCACGTTCGACTTTCATGTTGGAATCTTTGAGATTCACTTTGAGCTTACGTGCATTGTCTTCGATGGCTTTGCGAATCTGCTTGGTCAGGCCCAACAGATAGCCATCCACATGGGTTCCACCGCCCGGGGTTTCCACCACATTGACGAAGCTGCGCATGGTGGTGTCGTATCCGTTGGTCCACCGCATGGCGATATCGACGGCACAATTTCTCGTAACCTTCTGCGCGTGCAGTTCACCGCCATCGCCAACGGCTTGGGTTTCCTCAACATAGGTGTCTTCGCCAGTGATACGCCAAATAGCGGAAACCGCTTCGCCTTTGGACAGGTAATCCACGAAATCCTTCACACCGCCGGTATGGCAGAATTCCTCGATACGGGAGTGGGTATACTTCGATCCCTGAGGTTGTGCCGCAACATCGGCTTCCTCGATCTGCTCCGCAGCTTCCTCGTGCCCGGCAGCGTCATGTTCAGATTCATCGCTTTCGGCAATTTCCTGCGGTTCATCACCTGCAGCATTTGCAATATCGTCGACTTCCAGCATTTCGTCGACTGATTCATCGCCGGTTTCCGGAATATTCTCATCGATAACAGTGATTTTCAAACCCGGCACCAGGAAGCTGGTCTGCCTGACGCGATCAATCAGCTGCTCGTAGCTGAATTCCGCGGTGTCGTTGAAAATCTCCGGATCAGCCCAATAACGAATGCGAGTTCCCGTGGTCTTCGGACTGACCTTGCCAATGATTTCAAGCTCAGTCGGACGGTTTTTACGCGTGCGTTTGAATGGCGCATCCGGAGATGGGTGCTCCGGATCAGCATCGGTATACACACCAGGATGACCCTGATGGAATGACATATGATGCGTCTTGCCGTCACGATCCACTTCCACGTCAAGACGGGAGCTCAACGCGTTCACCACTGACGAGCCCACGCCATGCAAACCGCCCGAGGCTCCGTACGAAGAGTTACCGAATTTCGCGCCGGCATGCAATTTGGTCAACACCACTTCCACACCGGTAAGTTTGGTTTTCGGCTCGATGTCAACAGGGATACCGCGGCCGTTATCGGCCACTTCCACGGAACCGTCGCTGTGCAACGTCACAACGATATGATTGCAGACTCCCGCAAGAGCCTCATCGACGGAATTATCGATGATCTCCCACAGGCAGTGCATCAGACCTTGGCTATCGGTGGTGCCGATATACATGCCCGGGCGCTTGCGCACCGCGTCAAGACCTTCAAGCACGGTAAGACTACCTGCGCCGTAATTGTCCTTGTATTTCGCCATTTTCCTCATTCTGACTTGCAGTTTTGCTTCGGTTTTCATCCATAAGAACGTCTTGTAGACGTAAGAAGTCGAGAAATTCGATATTCTTACCGAATTTCTCGACTTCATTCACCTCTTGTTTCAATCACTGATCAAGGAAGTCACGCAGCGTCTGCGAGCGAGACGGGTGACGCAACTTCGACATGGTCTTCGACTCGATCTGGCGAATACGCTCACGGGTAACGCCATACACGCGGCCAATGTCGTCGAGCGTCTTGGGCTGGCCATCTTCCAAGCCATAACGCATCTTGATCACGCCAGCCTCACGCGGAGACAACGTTTCAAGCACCTGCCTGAACTGCTCCTGCAACAGCGAGAAGGCAACCGCGTCGGACGGCGCGATGGCGTCGGTGTCTTCGATCAGATCGCCGAACTCGGAATCGCCATCCTCACCCAACGGCGTATGCAAGGAAATCGGCTCACGGCCGTACTTCTGCACTTCCTGCACCTTCTCGACAGGCATGTCGAGCTCGCGTGCAAGCTCATCCGGCGTGGGTTCGCGGCCAAGATCCTGCAGCATCTGACGCTGCACACGAGACAGCTTGTTGATCACTTCGACCATGTGCACCGGCACGCGAATGGTACGCGCCTGGTCAGCCATGGCTCGGGTGATGGCCTGACGAATCCACCACGTGGCATAGGTGGAGAACTTAAAGCCCTTCTTCCAGTCGAACTTCTCGACGGCGCGAATCAAACCGAGGTTGCCTTCCTGAATCAAATCCAAGAACAGCATGCCACGGCCGGTGTAACGCTTAGCCAACGAAACCACAAGTCGCAGATTGGCTTCCAGCAGGTGGTCCTTGGCCCGCCTGCCATCGTTCGCAGCCCACTTGAGCTCACGCTTGCGTTTGAAGTCCATCTGGTCGGATTCGGTGTCCAGCAGGTGCTGGGCATACAGACCGGCTTCGATACGCTCGGACAGATCGACTTCCTGTTCCGCATTCAGCAGGCTCACACGACCGATCTGCTTCAGGTAATCCTTGACCGGATCAGCAGTCGCACCCGCCGCAATCACACGACGCTTCGGATTGCCGGATGGGGTCAGATTCTCATCATCATCGTCATCACGCACCACGAAAGCGCCCTTTTCCTTAGGCTCTTCCGGCTTTTTGCGTTCTTCCTCATCCTCGTCGTCATCATCTTCAGGTTCGGATTCCTCGTCGTCGTCGAGGTCATCCTCGTCATCCGAATCGACGTCATCGAGATCGGCGTCGAAATCGTCAAGATCGGCGTCGTCTACCTGAGCGTCCTCATCGTCAAGTGCATCATCCTCGAGCGGCTCCTCCTTCTTGGCAGGGGCGCTCTTCTTCGCGGTAGTCTTGCGAGGGGTCTTCGTTGCGGTGGTTTTCTTCGCCGCACTCTTCTTCGTGGAGGCCTTGCGCGTGGCGGCTTTCTTCGTGGAGGTGGTCTTTTCGGTCAGATCAGCCTGTTCCATGCTTGCCGTCGTTTCCTTGGTGGCCAAACTTATCCTCCTATTGATCCTGCCTCGAAGCGTATACCACATGGACCCACTTCTGGCAAGGGCAAATCGTCAACTATGTGAGTAAACCATCTTGCAAGGACGATTATTCCCGCATAATGAGGCCTTCACGCGCAAGTCACGCCACTTTACGGCGTGTTGCCTTATGTTTCCGACGTCCAGGCAGGACCAATACGTCGTTCAACCGCCGAGCATACAATCGCCGCCAGCGAACATTGATCATCTATCGCGAGCGCGCTGATGGCTGATGCCATGGCTCCTTCCTGGCCCATCCACCACATGATGTAGCTGATCACGGCGAACGGCTGCGCCCGATATGTCTTCGGAATCATATCGATAATGTCGAACAGCATGTTGATCGCCTGATCGCAACGTTTCATATCGGGTCTGGCTAGGGGATCACGGAATGAATCGCTGAGCAGCTGTTCCAGACGCTGCGCATTACGAGACAGCTTGGGTCTTTCGGCGAAACTCATGAGAAAGTCTCGGTCGGCGTATCGTTCGTCAACGATGGCGGAAATGAGAAATACGTCACGAATGGACAGCATCCGATTGATGCCCACCGTAGTCCGCATGATCATATTCCGGTCAAGACCGCATTCGGCATGGAATTCGCCTTCCGAATGGGAAACGCTCTCGTCCGATGCCTGCGCAAGCGCGTCCATCCATATGAAAAGCGGTTCACGAATGAACGAACGCACTGTTTCGCCCACGCCGTCGGATCTGCAATCCCTTTCGAATCGGCTGATGGCTTCTTCCATTTCAGTCCCGGTGATGCGTCCGGTTTTGTTGGTTGTCATTATTCTGCCCTCCTTGGCATGGTCTATCGGCTTCCTCGCTCGCCGCTTATATGGCACTATGCCCGATGAGCCGATGCGATGCCGCTTTTTTCGAGGCCTGTGGTCGGAGGATGGCTTCTTCGGCGTTTCGCAAAATGATTTCGGTACCGCAACTATTGCAATCATTGAGATTTGGTCTTGTCGAATGCCTGTGGATAACTGTTGGTATGACTAGCTCCTCCGATTTGGAACAGATTGAATCACGCATTGTTTCGTTGGTGAAGGATTTCGCATTCCTTCATGCGGACGATTCGGTTGCCTCCTCTTGCAGGCCTATTGCCGACATGGTCGCCAAGCAGGCGGTCACGTCAAGTGAGGGTGGCAAGCGGCTTCGCGCCTTGCTGACGTTGGATTCGTTCCGCGCATTCGCTTCGGAGGATGTGCGAGAACGTGATTTCGACGCGCTTCTCGATTTAGCGTGCGCGGTGGAAGTGTTCCAGACCGGTGCGCTGGTGCATGATGACATCATCGATGATTCCGATCTGCGCCGTGGCAAGCCGTCTGCGCATCGCGCATTCTCCACTGGTACGCATAGCGAGGCCATCGGCCATGGCTTGGGCATCATGCTCGGCGACATGTTGGCCACGGCAAGCGTGGACATCGCGGACAAGGCAGCTTCCAAGCTCACTCATGGTTCCGATGTGGTCGCGGCATTGCTCAACATGCACCGCGAGGTCGAAGTCGGTCAAGTACTTGATTTGGCCGTAGAGCTCAATCCGTTGGACGATCCAGACGAACTGGTGGAAGCTTCATTGAACGTATTCCGCTGGAAAACCGCCAGCTACACCACCATTGCCCCACTGGAATTCGGCATGCTTGCCGCGGGTATAGGCAAAGACGATGCGAGGAAGCAGGCATTGGCAGTCGGCTTGCCTCTTGGATTGGCTTTCCAGCTTGCAGACGATCTTCTGGATGTTGTCGGTTCGAGCAGCAATACGGGCAAGCCCGTTGGAGGAGATATCCGCGAAGGCAAGCGCACGGTGCTTCTAGCCGACGCCATCAACGCGGCGAACGACACGCAGCGGCGAGAGCTCATCGACATGTGGGAGGCCGATTCGCGTTCCGAAACTCAAGTAAAACGCGCCATTGAACTATTTGAGCAAACAGGAGCCATCGAACGTTCCCGCGGTAGAATCGCGGATTTGTGGAATGAATCGACAACAGCTATCGAAACATTGAGCCTTTCCGAATACCACGAGTCACTGCTCATCGAGGCCTGCTCACGTTTCGTGCCAAGTATTCACGTCCAAACACGCGCGTGACACGCGACCTGCGTGTTTTCCAACCAACATCCGGACAGGACGCGCGTTCGTTGCACAATCCGCAAACCTCTGCTTGTAGACTACAAGTGGGAACACGTTCGAACGTGAGTTGTTTTGAAGAAGGAACCGTAGCGATCAACCATGAGTGAAGCTCCACACGCCCCTGAAGGTCAGGTCATCGAGGGCCGGTATCGGGTCGTCAGCAGAATCGCCGATGGCGGCATGGCCACGGTGTACCAAGCGGTAGACGAACGTCTGGAGCGCACGGTCGCCATCAAAATCATGCATACCCAGCTGGCGCAGGGACCGCACCGGGACCAGTTCGTGGAACGATTCCATCGTGAAGCCCGTTCGGCCGCGGCCATTGCCAATCCGCATATCGTGCAGGTGTACGACACCGGCGAATTCGACGGTCTCGATTATCTCGTCATGGAGTATGTTCACGGCGTGAACCTGCGTTACGAAATGAACCAGCAGGGTACGTTCAGCGTTCGAGAGACGTTACGCATTATTGGCGAGACATTGGATGGCCTCGCTTCCGCACATCGTGCGGGCGTGGTGCATCGCGACATCAAGCCGGAAAACATCTTGCTTAACGACCGTGGCCATGTACAGATCACCGATTTCGGCTTGGCTAAAACGGTATCGCAGGCCACACTCTCCTCCACCGGCATACTGCTGGGAACAGCAGCATATCTAGCACCGGAAATGATTGAGAAGAATCAAGCCACACCTCAGGGGGATTTGTATTCCGTGGGCATCATGGCTTGGGAGATGCTCGCCGGCAACGTGCCATTCACTTCAGATAATCCAGTAACACTGGTATTCAAGCATGTTCACGAGGATGTGCCAAGCATTGCCACCGCTTGCAAAGGCATCAATGAAGGCGTGGCCGCATTCCTTGCCCATCTCACGGCTCGCGCGGTCGAGGCTCGTCCAGCAGACGCATCCGTTGCGTTAACCGAGCTGCAGCGTCTGCAATCGACGCTTGCGGTCAGCGATTGGCAGTATCGTCTTCCCCCGGTAGACGTCAGCGCTTCCGACAGTGCCGCGCCCGCAAATAACGGTGCGCCAACCAATGTCGGCAATCCTGTTCCTCCCGCTCCCCCGGCACCGCCGACGCAGCAATTCGATGATCGCACACGCAAGCTGGACAGGGTCAAGACGAACGCAACAACCGTCATGCCGGTGCAGCAACAGAACATCGATCCAGAAGCGACGACACGTTTCTCGCTGCCGGCAGACGGCATCGTCAATAGCCTTGACAATGCCGTCGACAGCGCTGCATCGCAATCCCCCATCGCGCAAAGCGACGAATCCGGCAATACTCCAAACAGCAAATCCGCGAAAAAGCGTCGCACACCGCTCATCGTCGCAGGCGTGGTGGCGCTGCTGCTTGCATGTGGCGCCGGCGGTTGGGCATGGTGGTACTATCAGGGCCCCGGCAGCTATTGGACCATGCCCCAGCCGGATGGTATGACATGCGACGCGTCCGCAGCATGCCCCATCACCAATGTGAAGTGGAGCGACTACGAGAGTCTGCTCAAGATTTCCGATATCGAATATGAGGTGTCGGAAGAGTATAGCGATTCCGTGGAGGAAGGCAATATCATCTCCACCGACCCGGCGAATGTCGGCGATCGCGGCAGCAAGCGTCGTAGCCAGAAAGTCAAGGTCGTGGTCTCCAAGGGAGTCCGGCAGGCGACGGTTCCCGCCGATATTCTCGACGCGACCAGCGCATCCTGCAAGGATCCAATCAACGCACTGAAGAAGGCTGGATTCGATAATGTCGAGCAGACCGCGGCTTCTGATGACACGTATTCCATTGACGTGCCTCAAGGGGCGTTGCTGTCGTTAAGTGTGGATCCCGGCGCCACATTGCCGCATAATACGACGATCACCGTCACGGTGTCGCAGGGGCCAAAGCCAGTCACTATGCCCGATATCGTCGGCAAGACGAAGGACGAGGCACAGCAGGCGCTGGATGATCTTAGACTCACCACCAATTGGACGGAATCCTTCGACGACAAGATTCCACAGGGGCAGGTGATTTCCGCTTCCGTCAACAACGGTGATACGTTGCATTGGGGAGACAGCGTCGACGTGGTGGTTTCCAAAGGACCGGAAACCATAACCCTGCCGAATTATGTGGGGCAGAAAGCCTCTGACGCCAAAGCCGCATTGGAAAAACTCGGATTCACGGTCAAGGTAAGTTCGCAGCTCACGTTGGATTCCAATCAAGACAAGAAGGTCGCTTCGCAGGATCCGGTAGGTGGCACCGAAGTGCGTCTTCGCGACGAGAACGGCATACCAACCACCATCACATTGAAGATGTATTCCTCACTGTTCTAAAAGTGCATTACCTCCTTTGCCAAACATCATGGTATAGGCATAAGGAAAGCCCCGGCTCGTGTAGTGTCGTGCCGGGGCTTTTCTCTTTGGTTTCTCAGCTGTTCGCCTGTTCGGCGGCTTTCTGAGCCTTAAGCTGTTCCTTGACTTTCTGAGCGTATTCGTTCACGTATTCCTGACCGCTCATCTTCTGAATTTCCATGGTCACGCGATCAGTCAGCGTGCGCAAATCGTCGTGCGTGATCTGGTCGGCGGGCTTCTTCTCCACGGCAATCGGTTTGCCGTAGATCACTGTGGTCTTGCCCTTACCAGGAATAATCTGACCGGGCTTCTGCAACTCGCGAGATCCGATAATGGCGGACGGAACGATTGGACATCCGGTTTCAAAAGCAAGTCGCGCAGCTCCGGTATGACCTTTATAGAGGCGACCGTCAGGGCTACGCGTGCCCTCAATATGAATGCCGAACAGGTGGCCGTCTTCGAGGATTTCACGCGCGTGGTTCAATGCGCCAAGCGATTTCGACCCACCGGAACGATCCACGGGGAACACGCCAACCGAAGTGAACCACCACTTCTTGAACTTGCCTTTGATGCCCTTGCCTTCGAAATACTCGGCTTTGCCCATGAAATGAATCATGCGCGGACAAGTCAGCGGCAACAGCGCGTCATCGATGACGGCAAGATGATTGGCTGCGATAATGGCACCGCCTTCGCGCGGAATGTTTTCAAGTCCCTTGGCAGTCGGTCCCATGCGGTGGATGGCGATCGGTCCTAGGCCTTTGACGAAAAACCAGTAGAGCATTTTTCACGATCCTCCTAGCGGATGGCCATCCGCTTGATTACAGTTATCAGTATGACTGACCTCAACAATAGCAATGCCGATGAAGAACGCCCAAATGCCGCGCCGAATGGTGGCGAAGGGGCTTCTTCAAATGCGGACGATTTGGATGCCGCATGGGCTGAATTCGCAAGTTCGCATGCCGACGATTTGCAGGCCGTGGAGCATTCTCGTAGCGCGAAACGTTTTGAAAAGCATGCGCAGCGCCGTGAGAAGGAGGCGTTGCTTTCGATTCAGGATTTGGATCAGGGCACGTTCACTGATGACACTCCGCAAGGTCGTGGACCGCGCGATTTCACTGGTTCCAGCTGGTTGGACACCGATAGTGTAATGGATCGTTACGGTGATGATTTCACTCCTCCGAATCCCTCCATCGGTCATGTCAAGATATCGAAGTTGGTGTTTTGGGTGCTTTTGATCGCTGGTGTCGCCGGTATCATCGCATCTGCGTTCATGCCTGCTTTGGCTGGGATTTTGGGATCGATTTTCGGTGTGTGCGCGTTGATTGGCGCTGCTGGATTGATCGTACAGCACAAGGGACATACACAAACCCGCCGCGATGTTTTCGATGATGGAGCTCGCGTATAGCAACATATGGAGAAGACTGCATCAGCTACGTCTTTTGTGCTCTTCTCTGTGATATTTGTCGCTGCGATACGTATAAGGCGTGTCTCGTCGTTGAGTGTTTTGACGAGACACGCCTTATACGTTCTTATGATCTGCTATTTCGCCGAATATCAAGCTTTCTTGGACTGGGCGGCGGTGATCCACTGGTCAAGCAGTGCCGAGGCCTTGCCTGAATCAACGGTTTCTTCGGCAATGGCATAGGCCGCTTTGAATCGTTCAGTCAGGCTGGCATCAGCTGGCACCTGATGGCCGTCCGCAACAATCGCGGATGCCGCGTTGAGCAGGGCGGTAGTGCGGAAAGGAACGTCCTTGCCTGCAAGGAAGTCACGGAACAGCTGAGCGTTGAGCTCCGGCTCTCCACCCTTTAAGTCAGCCACCGTCACCTTGTCGAGACCAAGCTCCACAGTCGGATCGAATTCACTCTCAGTGACTTTGCCGTTGCTGAACTCCCAGATGGACACCGGACCAGTCGGAGCCATTTCGTCAAGTCCCTCGCTTGACGTGTACACCATGCCGGTCTGTCCATTAGCCGCATATACCGCAGCCATGATCGGGCTCATTGCGCGATTGGCACAGCCCACCGCCATGTGCTTCGGCGAGGCCGGATTGGTCAGAGGTCCAAGAACGTTGAATACGCATGGCATGCCGAGCGCCGCACGGACAGGTCCCACGAAGCGCATTGCCGGATGGAATGTGCGTGCGAAAGCGAATGCGATGCCGCATTCGTTGCCGACCTCAGCAACCTGTTCCGGTTCCAGATCGAGCGGCAGTCCCAGCGCCTCGAAGCAATCGGCAGTGCCGCACTTGGAAGAGGCTGCACGATTGCCGTGCTTCACGACTTTCGCTCCGGCTGCGGCAGCCACCACCGCGCCCATGGAAGACAGATTCACCGTCGCGGCACCGTCTCCACCGGTACCGACGATATCGGTGGTCTCACCGTCGATATCAAGTTTGATGGCATGGGAGACCATGGCCTTGGCCGCTCCACGCACCTCATCCGGAGTCAAGCCAAGCTGCTGCTGGGTTGCCAGAACCGCACCGACGGCCGCCGGATTAGCGTTGCCGTTCATGAGGTCATCGACGAACCACTCGGATTCCTCGGCACTCAGATGGTCCCCTCCGACCAGCTTGGTGAGGATCGACTTCCATGTGATTTCAGCCATGATGCCCTCCTTGACGCTTCAGCATGTCACGTTGTTGATACGATATCGCCGCCATTGTAACCGTTCTACATTTCATGGTTTTTCAACGTCCATATCACGAACAGGTAATTGCAGAAAAGCGCTCATCATAAACAACACAGACATTTTCAATATCTATCTTCCGCATATCGGGCAACGAGCATGAAACAAAAAGGCGGTCTGCGAAAAATCCGCAAACCGCCTTCATTATGCGCGAATCATCAGAGCATCACACGATATGTCACTGTTCGTTCTGTCCGTGGCACATCTTGTACTTACGACCGGAACCGCACGGGCACTGGGCGTTCTTGCCAGTTCCCGGGAAGGTGCGGCCATCCGCCCACGGAGAGCGCAATTCCTCGCTCTTCGGGCGCTTATTGGCAGGAACCTTGCCCTCAGCATGGCTGATCGGCTGCATGCCTACGATGCCAGGCTCATTCTTCTGTTCTTCGGCCAGTTCGTCGATGACGGTCTTCTCGGCCTCATCGTCGGTTTCCGGCTCGGCAGGAGCGGTTTCACCGGTCGGCTGCGCTTCGCTATCCAGGCCCATCACCGCTTCGGCTGCGTTCACGGCCTCTTCCTCATCGGATTCGGTTTCGGCGTCTTCGGTGGTGGCGACACGATCGATGTCAACGTGGAACAGCAGCTGGATGGTCTCCTCCTTGATTGCTTCAATCATGGAGTTGTACATCTGATAGCCTTCGCGCTGGTATTCGACCAGCGGATCGCGCTGACCCATACCACGCAGACCGATGCCGTCCTTGAGATAATCCATCTCATACAGGTGTTCGCGCCACTTGCGGTCAAGAACCGCGAGCACGACACGACGTTCCAGCTGACGCAGACCCTCTTCACCAAGCTTGGCTTCGAAGTCGGCATACTGGTCCTTTGCGTCGGAAACGATAAGCTCCTGCAGGGCTACGATGGCCTTGTCTCCCTTGAGCTTGGAGACAGCGTCCTTGGCGGCTTCCGGATCGACGGCAATCGGGTACACGGCGTTCAGAGCCTTGAACAGGCCTTCCCAATCCCAATCCTTCGGCTTGTCAGAACCCTTGTTGGCGCCCTTGATGTAGCTCAATACCGTATCGTCGATGAACTTGAGGATATCCTCGTGGATGTCTTCGCCCTTGAGCACAGCCTGACGCTCGGCGTAGATGACGGTGCGCTGCTTGTTCATCACGTCATCGTACTTGAGCACGTTCTTACGGATTTCGAAGTTGCGGGATTCCACGGCCTTCTGTGCGGTGCGCACGCCCTTGGAAACGCTCTTCGCTTCGATCGGCTCGCCTTCCGGCATGCCCTTGGCCATAACGCGGGCCACGAGCTGGGTGTTGAACAGACGCATCAGATCGTCTTCGAGCGACAGGTAGAAACGGGACTCGCCCGGATCGCCCTGACGTCCGGAACGGCCGCGCAGCTGGTTGTCGATACGACGGGATTCGTGACGCTCGGTACCAAGCACGTACAGGCCGCCGAGTTCAACGACCTCTTCATGCTCGTCCTTGACCTGCTCCTTGATTTCGGCCAAGGTGCCCGGCCAACGCTTCTCGTACTCGTCCGGAGTGTCATCCGGAGAATAGCCTTCGGACTTGAGCTTCGCATCGGCAAGGAACTCGACGTTGCCGCCGAGCATGATATCGGTACCACGGCCTGCCATGTTGGTAGCCACGGTGACGGCGCCCTTACGGCCCGCGACGGCCACGACGGCGGCTTCCTTGTCATGCTGCTTCGCGTTCAGCACCTGGTGGGGAATGTTGGCAACGTCAAGCAGGGACGACACGATTTCGGAGGATTCCACGGAAGCGGTACCCAGCAGCACCGGCTGGCCCTTCTTGTGGCGCTTGGCAACATCGCGCACGATGGCGGCAAGCTTCTCCTTCTTGGTACGGAAGATCAAATCGTCCTTGTCTTCGCGAATCATCGGCTTGTTGGTCGGAATCGGGAGCACGCCCAGCTTATAGGTGCCCATGAACTCCGCGGCCTCGGTTTCTGCGGTACCGGTCATGCCCGACAGCTTGTCGTACATGCGGAAGTAGTTCTGCAGGGTGATGGTGGCGAAAGTCTGGTTCTCAGCCTTGACTTCCACGTTTTCCTTGGCTTCGATTGCCTGGTGCAGACCTTCGTTGTAACGGCGTCCCGGCAGGATACGGCCGGTGTGTTCGTCGACGATGAGCACTTCACCGCCAGTCACCACGTAGTCGCGGTCGCGCAGGAACAGTTCCTTGGCCTTGATGGCGTTGTTCAGGTAGCCGATCAGTGCGGTATTGTTCGGCTCGTACAGGTTGTCGATGCCGAGATAATCCTCGATCTTGTTGATGCCTGGATCGAGAATGCCGACGACCTTCTTTTTCTCGTCGACCTCATAGTCCTCGTCACGGGTGAGCTTGAGCACCAGACGTGCGAACTGACGGTACCAACGGGTCACGTCGCCTTCGGCCGGACCGGAGATGATCAACGGGGTACGGGCCTCGTCGATGAGGATGGAGTCGACCTCATCGACGATGGCGAAGTGGTGGCCGCGCTGTACCAGATCGGACTTTTCCCACGCCATGTTGTCACGCAGGTAGTCGAAGCCGAACTCGTTGTTGGTGCCGTAGGTGATGTCGGCGTTGTACTGCTTGCGGCGCTCCGGCGGTTTCTGGTTGGTGATGATGCAGCCGGTGCTCATGCCGAGGAAGCGGTAGACACGACCCATCAGCTCGGCCTGGTAGCTTGCCAGGTAGTCGTTGACGGTGACGACGTGCACGCCCTGGCCGTCGAGTGCGTTCAAGTATGCCGGCAGGGTCGCCACAAGGGTCTTGCCTTCACCGGTCTTCATTTCGGCGATGTTGCCCCAGTGCAGCGCCGCGCCACCCATGAGCTGCACGTCGAAGTGGCGCAGGCCCAAGGTGCGCTTGGATGCCTCGCGCACGGTGGCGAAGGCTTCCGGCATGAGCTTGTCGAGGGATTCGCCATTGTCGAGACGCTGCTTGAACTTGGCGGTCTGGCCCTTGAGCTCTTCGTCGTTGAGCGCTGCAATCTCATCTTCCAGCGCGTCGGTCGCCTGAGCTACGTGCTCAAGCTTCTTGATCTGTCGGCCTTCGCCCATTCGCAGGGCTTTGTCAACGATATCTACCACAATCACTCCCTTTGTGTATGCGAGTTATCTCATCTGAGATTAGTCGCTGTTTAACGATTTCCGAAAAACACCGTCCATTTTACGTAACTTTCAGCTTGTTGCGGCCTTCTTCCATTCGACACACCACCTTCAGACATGAAAAAGAGGCCCGCACATACACTGCGCGAGCCCCGTTCGGTCAGATTATCTCCCTATCCAACCTGTTGCACGTCTTACTTCGCCACATTCTCCGGGGTGTCGATCTCGAAGACGCCATAGCTCCAGCCGTGACGATGGTAGACGACGGACGGACGACCGGTCTCCTTGTTCACGAACAGGAAGAAGTCATGTCCAATCAGCTCCATCTCATACAGCGCCTCATCGATGGTCATCGGCTCCGCGATATGCAGCTTGCGACGGATGACAATCGGGGTGTCGCCTACTTGGACTTCGACGGACTCTCCCGGACCCAGCTCAGCGGCGACGGCTTCGGCCGGGCTGTTATTCGGCACTTCGACCGGCTCCTCAACTTCTGGAGTTGGCTCGACGACACCAAGATCGACCGGGACCGGATCGCTGTAGCCACGACGATGATCCTTGCGACGATCACGGGTGCGACGCAGACGGAGGGTCAGCTTGTCGAGCGCCATGTCCAGAGCGCTGAACTCGTCGGCGCTGGAAGCCTCGGCGCGCACCACGGTACGACCTGCGATGACGGTGATTTCAACGCGCTTGGCGGTGTCGGCCTGACGCGGATTGCCCTCGTGCGACAACACAATCTGAACACGCTGCGCATCCGGGGCGATAGCGGTCACACGATTCATCTTGCTTTCGACAACGTCACGGAACCTTTGCTTAATCTGCGTATGACGTCCGGTAACGACGATTTCCATGTGGACCTCCCTAGACTCAAGCGGTGTTACCCGCTATATACGGACCAAACAGCTGCTTCGCTGTTCGGTAGTCAACATTGTAGCCGCAACATTGTGATTTCACTGAAAAGTTGACGCAAGAAAAATAAAGTTTTTTTGATTTTCCTTTCGTCCGTTTTCTTGCTATCATAGTGCATTTGAGACCTCTTGATGGCCGCGACCGATCCGTCGGTTGAGGAACTTCCGGGCTCCATAGAGCACGATGGCGGATAACGTCCGCCCAGGGCGACCTGAGAGATAGCGCAGCAGAGAACAGACCGCTTATCGGTTTCGACCGGTAGGTAAGGGTGAAACGGCGGTGTAAGAGACCACCGGGCCACTGGTAACAGTCGGCCGCATGGCAAGCCTCATCGGGAGCAAGGCCAAGCAGAAGGCGTTTGAGGGCTGCTCGCCCGAAGCCTTCGGGTAGGCTGCTAGAGCCTGACGGCAACGTCAGGTCGAGATGGATGGCCATCCGTGCCTGAGGCACGACAGAACCCGGGGTATAAGAGGTCTCACTCCCTTATCACACCGACCGATTCCCGTGGCGAACCAGTGTTTGAAAACCGCATAACCACTATGCGAATCAGTCGTTTCAGACGAACAATTCCTGTGCGATTTTCCGCAGAACTTCAGGATTATGGCCTTTCCGCCCACCAGCACTCCAGAACCGTCTTTTACGCACCTCGACATCCAATCCAGCAGTTTTTCTTGCTGTCCGACGTCCCAGCTCCCATGCAGCCTCGGCGAACACGCCTTGGGATTCGGCCTCATCGCACACACGTTGCGCGAGCTGGCGGTCCACACCTTTGCGTTTGAGCTCCATGACCGCTCCCCTATACCCCATCAGTCGTGATGCGCAGTACCGCACCGCGGACTGGGCGTACGCCTCGTCGTCGATGAGACGGACCCGAATCAGTCTGACGATCACATCGTCCACCACCTCGGAGGCATACCCCTTGCCGATGAGTCGCTCCCGTATCGCGCCTGACGGACGCGGCGCCGCATCAAGCAGCCGAAGGGCCGCCTCCCTGCATGCATCCAAATCATTCGGATCGTCAGGAATCCGCGACACGCCGACTGCGACACGCCCTGAGTGTCGTGCGTGTCGCGCACGCCTCGGCGTGTCATTGCCGACAATGGACGGAGTTCGGTCGTAATCGAATTCGGTTCGACCGGCCTGCGGCCGACCACCGCAGGAAAGGGCAAGGCCCCCAACCTCGGATGATACCGGCTGGAGGCCCTGCTGTTCAAGAAATCGCTCAGCGCTGATCATACGTCACGCCTTGCCGGCTGACTTGGAAGCCTTTGCCGCGCCTTTGGCTGCTTCCGGCTTGCCAGCATCCGCTTTCGCCTTCTCCTCGCTTGTGGCATTAGACGCAGAAGCCTCATTACCATCTTCGGCAAATTGGTCGGTGGGCTCAATGAGACCAAACTCGGCCTTCACCTTATTCTCGATCTCTTCGGTAAGCTCCGGATTGTCTTTCAAGAATTGGCGTACGTTCTCACGGCCTTGACCCAGTTGGTCGCCACCATAGGTGAACCATGATCCGGACTTCTTCACGACATTGACCTGCAACGCCATGTCAAGTACGGAACCTTCCTTGGAAATGCCCTCGCCGTACAACACGTCGAATTCAGCGGTCTTGAACGGCGGAGCCATCTTGTTCTTGACGACCTTGACCTTGGTGCGATTGCCTACAGCCTCATCACCATTCTTGATGGTCTGGATACGTCGAATATCCATGCGGACGGACGAGTAGAACTTCAACGCCTTGCCGCCGGTGGTCGTTTCCGGATTGCCGAAGAACACACCGATCTTCTCTCGAAGCTGGTTGATGAAAATGGCGGTGGTGCCCGCCTGAGCCAAAGCGCCAGTCATCTTACGCAATGCCTGGCTCATCAGTCTTGCCTGCAAACCGACATGACTGTCGCCCATTTCACCTTCGATTTCGGCCTTCGGCACCAGTGCAGCCACTGAATCGATGACGATCACGTCAAGCGCACCAGAACGAATCAGCATATCCGCGATTTCCAGCGCCTGCTCGCCGTTATCAGGTTGGGAAACAATCAACGAATCAGTATCGACGCCGAGCTTGCGCGCATAGACCGGGTCAAGCGCATGTTCCGCATCGATGAACGCGGCGACGCCACCGTTTTTCTGGGCATTGGCCACCACATGCAACGCCAGTGTGGTCTTGCCGGAGGATTCCGGACCATAAATCTCCACGATACGGCCCTTCGGTAGGCCGCCGATACCCAATGCCATATCCAATGCCAGCGATCCAGTAGGAATCACCTCGACATCCTGCTCGGGACGATCGCCCAATCGCATGGCCGATCCCTTGCCGAAACTCTTCTCGACCTGCGCGAGCGCCGTATCAAGCGCAGCCTGACGACGCGGGTCGATGCCGTTCGCGGACTTGTTCTGTGCGGCTCCCTTTGCCGCGCTCGTCTGTGCCATGACTACTCCTTTTGCTGACTATGACGAATGGTGGCTTCACCGTAAGGCCACGGCATTCGTTCCCGCAAATCTAACGGCCGTTGTGGTCGGAGGATATGCGATCTAACGAGTCATAACCAACATTTCTTGGAAAATCAACGTTTTCACGCGATCTGAAGAATTTGGAAACAGCCCGTCTAGGTTGTTGTCTGTGGATAACTATATCCCAACATGCGAACATCTGTTCGAAGAGGCGTGTTGTGTTCGGAAAACGTCTCAGCGCACCGGCATAGGAGGCGCGTTATGGTCCTTGCCCCAACGCTGGGAATCGGGAATGCCCATCTGGTCGCATAACACATTCCAGACCACTCGCGGCTCCTCACCAGCGCCAAGCGCGTCCACCGCCGTCATGCCGCCAAGACGATCAAGCACCTGGTCATGCGCCAGCGCTCGACCATAGCTACGACCAAGCACCTCTTCAAGTAACTGCCAAAATTCACGTTCCTGCACGTGCCCCAGTGTACACAGACTTGAATCCATGTACAGGCACGAAAAACGCCCGGCGAACAATCGCCGGGCGTCAACCTTACATTCGAATCAGGCAGCCACAGAATCGAGATAGTCAGCCACCATGCGAAGCATCTGGGCTGTGGACAGCCCCAAGGACTGCGCGATGGACGACAGCAGTTCGGAACTGGCCTCCTTCTGGCCGCGCTCCACTTCGGAAAGGTACCCCAAAGACACCCCGGCCTTTTCGCTGACCTCGCGAAGCGTCTTATGATCTCGCGTGCGCAGGTCGCGCAGCACATGGCCTATGGCTTCACGCAGCGAAACCTCCTTAGCCTCATCGGGCTGTTCCTGAGCGTGCGGCACAGCATGCGTGCGCACCCGATCGGAGTCCTCTTCCTGCCACATTCGCGTCAATGCGGCCTGACGCTCATCCTTGGCCTTTTTCGCAGCGCGCGCACGAAGCACCTGCTGCTGCGCGAACATCACAGCGCGCCGCTGAGCCGGCGTAAGCTCCCTGACACGAGCTCCGGCAGCCTGCGCAGTCGCAGGAGCCATAGCCTTGAGTTCCCTCTGCTCTTTGGTGAGTGTCATCATTTCCATTCATCAGCCCCTTTTTCGTGCGTACGTCTGTCCACTATGGTCAACACTCATCTTTGTGGATTATTCCTGTGAATCCGCTGAAAGCTCCCTCAGCTTTTGCAGAATACAATGCACGACGCCGCGTCGCACGCTCTCCCTATCTCCCTGCAGGCGAAGCTCAAAAGCCTCCGTTCGCCGAGAGCGAACACCTCCGAACCCCTCCGGCAGGGAACAACCGACATATGCAAGACCTGCCGGTTTATTTCCATCAGGTCCAGGCCCCGCCACTCCCGTGGTCGACAATCCAATAACGCAGTCGCCATCCCCCTGCTGCCGATACAGCCTCGCCGTTCCGGCAGCCATCTGGCGGGCCACTTCAGGATGGACAGCCCCCTCGCTGCGCAGCAGTTCCGCATCTACGCCAAGAATCGAGGCCTTGGCACGAATGTCATACGTCACCGCGGAACCGAGAAAAACCTTCGACGCTCCCGGCACGCGCACGAAAGCGTCGGCCAACAGGCCTCCCGTCAACGATTCGGCGGCTGCGATTTTGAAATGGTTGGTTTCGCAATATGCAAGAACGGCCGCAGCCAATTCATCGCATTGCGATTGGTTGGCGGCAGCCGTCTGGTCCATAGATTCAGTCATGAATGCCTTACTTGGTTTCTTTTCCGGACTTGCCCGCGGACTTCTTACGGCCGCCGAACGTATTGACCAGATACTCGCCACCGGAATACAGGCAGAGAATCAGCGCAAGATAAATCAGCGCATACGTGATGGTGTAGTAGACGGTCATCCACATCGGGGTGTCGTTGACCCCTTCCGGCGCCAAGCTCCACATAGGCAGCATGAGCATGGCCAGACCAATGCACTGGCAGAGCGTCTTGTATTTGCCTGCCTGGGATGCGGCGATGACCTTGCCGCCCGTGTCGATCACAAAGAAGCGCATGACGGTGATGCCGATCTCACGAATCAGGAACAGGGCGGTCACGACCCATCCCAGCACTGGATTGCCAAATTCGTTGAAGATGGCGGCAACGATCAGTGTGCCGCAGGTGAGCAGCTTGTCGGCGATCGGATCCATCAGCTTGCCAAGTTCGGTGACTTGGTTGTATTTGCGGGCCATCCAACCGTCAAGCTTATCGGTGCATGCCGCGATGATGAAGATGACAGCGGCAACCCAACGCATGGTGACATTGTCCACGCCCCACGCGCCGGCTTTGGCGTACAGCACCAAAAACACGATGACCAAAATGATACGGGAGAAGGTGACAAGGTTCGGCGGCGCGTTCCAGCCGTCAAGCAACGATGATTTGCGTTCTTCTTGCTTTTCCATACCGTTCACGTTACCCTGACACTTCTACTTGCTTACCAATTTGCGTTTCATACGGAGCGTTCCCCAGTCACATCGCCGCTTCGGAATCCGCCGCCGAAGAAGCTCCCGAATTCAGCGACGAGGTCTCGCCCTTGATGAAGGCGAGCACCTGCGGCAAGTCCTGGGGCTGCACCAACACCTCGCGCGCCTTGGACCCTTCGGACGGCCCCACGATGCCACGTGACTCCAGCAGATCCATAAGACGTCCCGCCTTGGCGAACCCGACGCGCAGCTTGCGCTGCAACATGGACGTCGAGCCGAACTGCGAGGTGACGACCAGTTCCGCCGCCTGCAACAGCACGTCCATATCGCCGCCAATATCTTCATCCGGTTCGATGGCCTTCTTGTCGGATTCCTTGGCCATTTCCTCGATATCCTCGCGGTAATGCGGCTTGCGTTGGGTGCGTACGAATTCCACGGCACGTCGGATTTCCGATTCGTCGACCCATGCGCCCTGCACACGCAACGGTTTGGCTTGTCCCATCGGCAGGAACAGCGCATCGCCCTGTCCAATCAGAGTTTCCGCGCCAGTGGAGTCGAGAATGACTCGAGAATCAGTGGCCGACGAGGTCGCGAACGCCAAACGCGAAGGAATGTTCGCCTTGATCAGGCCGGTGACCACATCGACCGATGGACGCTGGGTGGCGAGCACCAGATGCACGCCTGCAGCTCGTGCCAGCTGCGTGATGCGTTGGATGGAGCTTTCCACATCATTCTTGGCCACCATCATCAGATCGGCCATCTCGTCGACGACCACCAGGATGTACGGATATGGAGCGACCTTGCGCTTCGATCCGGCCGGCGCATGCACTTTGCCCGCACGCACGGCAGCATTGAAATCCTTGATGTGGCGGAATCCGAAGAATTCAAGATCGCTGTAGCGGGCATCCATCTCCTTGACCACCCATTCGAGCGCCTGCGCGGCCTTCTTCGGATCGGTGATGATCGGGGTCAGCAGATGCGGGATGCCCGCGTAGGCGGACAGTTCCACTCGTTTCGGATCAACCATGATCATGCGCACTTGATCCGGCGTCGCCCTCATGATCACGGATGTCAGCATGGAGTTGATGAAGCTGGACTTACCGGAACCGGTGGCGCCTGCCACCAGAAGATGCGGCATCTTAGTGAGGTCCGCCGTTACAAAATGGCCTTCCACATCCTTGCCCACGCCTGTGAGCATCGGATTCGGATCGTTTCTCGCCTTGTCCGAACGAAGCACATCGCCAAGCACCACGGTTTCACGGTCGGTGTTCGGTATTTCGATGCCGATGGCGGACTTGCCTTCGATCACCGACAGGATGCGCACGTCGGAACTGGCCACCGCGTAGGCGATGTTCTTCTGCAGATTGGTGACCTTCTCCACTTTCACACCCGGACCAAGCTCCACCTCATACATGGTCACGGATGGGCCTCGCAGAAAGCCGATGACTTTAGCGTCGACATTGAACTGCTGGAATGTGACCGTAAGAGCGCGGATCACACGATCGTTCTCCGGAGTGTGCACGGCATGCGGCGCGCCTTGCTTCAGCATGCCGAGATCAGGCAGATGATAGGGGCCCTCCGGAATCTCACCGGACTCGTCGGAAACGCCCTCTCCGTTCGATCCGGCATCCAGATCGTTCACGACCTCATTGGTCGCCGCATCGACCATGACCTGCGACCCGTTGGACGTGCCGTCCTCGTCGATGACGGCCCACGGGTCCCCTACAGCCACGCCAACGGATTTGATCTCGTCGGACGCCGCCTGGCCGGCAACCGTCGGAATGGTTTCCGGGATCTGCGGCATGGTGCCGCTCGCCAAACCGATTGGGTCAGAGGAAAGGGAACGCACCACAGGCGTCTGCGGCATGGCGACGGTTCCACCGAAATCCTGAGCGGAATGTTCGTCGGATGAAATGCTGCGCGGCCGCGAGACGCTCTGGTATGGTTCGTCAAGCATGGTTTCCGCCGTTTCGCCATGCCGTTCGGCAGCATTACGAAACGCCTCATCACCGTCGTAATGATCGAGTCCGTCCTGAGCGCCCTGCTTCTTGGATTTCGATGATATCCATTGCTTTATGAGGGAGAACGGCATCGGCTTCTTCTTTTCAGCCGCCACATCGTCGGCTCCATTATGCGCCGGCACGCCTTCTGCGAACGACAGCGTGGTATCTCCTATACGCACTTCGTTCGGGAATTGCTCGGTCTCGTCATCAACCTTTTTATTTGCACCGAATCCAAAACGGACCTTCAATGCACGTACTTTGTCGGGAATCTCTTGAACCCCTGTATTGGTAATCAGCAACAACGAGAACAAAATGACGACCACGAAAATAACGATGGCGAACGCCTTGGAAAGCCCCCATGCCAGCGGGCAGCCAAGCACATAGCCGAGCAGACCTCCCGCATTCTGCAGCAACGCCATGTCGAAACCTTGGGCGTCGGACGCGAGCGCCGCATCGAGTATGGAGCAGACGGACCACAGAATCATGGACCACCCCGCCACCATACGCACATTGCCGCTTTTGCGCTTGGTCTCATATATGAGGCTGAATGCCACCAGCGCCAAAAAGACCGGCAGGATGACGCTCATCAGACCAAACAGGCCGGAAGCCAAGGCGTGGAGCATCCGGCCGAACACGCCCTGCACCCGGAACCATTCCGAAGCGCAGAACATTACCGCGAGAATCACCAGAATAAAACATGCGATATCACGTCCGTACTTGGTCAAGACACCCATCACAGGCGACGACTCGACCGCGTCCATGACCTTGGTCTCGCCGGAACGTGCCTTGCCCGTGGACCCTTTGCCGCCGGATTTCGTATTGGAAGATGCTGTTCGTGCCATAACGGTCATGATTTTACCCATTGGAGGCGCCATGACATGGCACTTCCTCGAATCGCACACATTTTCTAACTTAAGTGAACACGCAATTTCACTGATTGGATTCCGCCAAGATCGTCACCGTCAATCTGGGTGCCAAGCCGGAGAAGACCGTGGATAAGGTGGAAAGCTTCGACGAATACGGCAGCGGGAGTTTCATTTCAGGCGAGGTCTCCGAGATGATGCTGGGTGTAGGCGTCCGCCTGTGCGTCTATGGCGTCATAGGCACCTGCATCGGCATGTTCGATGATGGCCATCGCATTGTCTAGCAGCGCCGGATTGAGCGCTTGGAGCCAGTGGATGCGCGGGTCACGACCGAACCATCCCATCTGCTTGCGTGCCAGACGCTTCGTTTTCTGCGCAATGTCCATGAACGTGTCGTTCAGGTCACGCAACCCGTCCAAATAGTCGACGACCTGCTGGTAACCGAGCGCTTTGGCTGCGGTGATGCCCAGCTTGGGACGGATACGTTCCACTTCTTCGATGAATCCGCCTTCGAGCATCTGCTTGGTGCGAATATCGATACGACGGTCCAGTTCCTCACGCGGCAGATCGAGACCGATTTGCACGGTGGGGATGACGTACCGGTAGTGCGGAAGGCTTGCCGAATAGGGGCGTCCCGTCACTTCGATGACTTCCAGCGCGCGGATGGTTCGTCTCGGATTGTGCGGGTCCATGCGCGCCGCCGCTTCGGGATCCTTGGCTTTCAGCTCGTCGAACAACGCGCCCGCGCCTTCGGTTTTTTCCCGTTCCTCAAGCGCCTTGCGTACTTGCGGGTCGGTGCCGGGGAAGGAGATGTCGTCGATGGCGGCCCGTGCGTACAGGCCAGAGCCTCCGACGAGGATCGGACGCACTCCCCTGGCCTGTAGTTCGGCTATTTTCTCGCGGGCGAGCTCTTGGAACCTCGCCACGGACATGGCGTCGTCCGGTTCGATGATATCGATGAGATGATGCCTGACCTGCGCCTGCTCCTCAAGGCTTGCCTTGGCCGTGCCGATATCCATGCCCCGATACATCTGGTATGCGTCGGCGTTGATGATTTCCGCCTGTTCGCCTTTGCGCGCCAACGCTTTGGCGACGGCAATGCCCAACCCGGTTTTGCCGGATGCGGTTGGTCCGACAATGGATACGACCTTGCGCTGCATGGCAGGATCGGCGTCTCCTGTTTTGTCTGTTTTCTCAGAGGTCTGTTCAGTGTCGAACGGCATAGGTCTGCCCCGCCTTCGGATCGGGATCGGCGATGAGGTTGTGACGCCCAGCGTGGGTGATGGTGGCGGTCACGAAATCGCCTACCTGCGGCATCGGCTCGCCTTCGGGCACACCGACATGCACGAGCACGCCGGTTTTCTCGCGCCCGGTGACACGATGGGTCGCGGCGTCCTTCTTGCCAGATGCGCCGGTGACCATCACTTCGACGTCACGGCCTTCGAAGGTTTTGAGATTTTCTTCGGTGATGCGTTCCTGCAATGCCACGAGTCGTTCGAACCGGTCTTGGACCACGTCGTGCGGCACCTGCTCCATTTCGGCTGCCGGAGTGCCTGGGCGCGGCGAATAGATGAAGGTGAATGCGGACGCGAATCTCGCCTCTTCCACCACACGCAAGGTTTTCTGGAAGTCCTCTTCGGTTTCACCCGGGAAACCGACGATGATGTCGGTGGAGATCTGCGCATCCGGCATGGCCTCACGGATTTTACGCAGAATGTCAAGGAACTTCGCGGAACGATACGAACGGCGCATGGCGCGCAGGATTCGGTCGGATCCGGACTGCAGCGGGAAGTGCAGCTGGTGCATGACATTGGACGTTTCGGCCATGGCTGCGATCACGTCGTCGGTGAAGGCGGCGGGATGCGGCGAAGTGAACCGCACGCGCTCCAATCCTTCGATCTCACCGCATGCGCGCAGTAGCTTGGAGAAGGCGAAACGGTCGCCGATGCCGTAACCGAACGAGTTCACGTTCTGGCCGAGTAGCGTGACTTCCTTGGCTCCTTCGTCCACGCACTGGCGGATTTCGGCAAGAATGTCTCCCGGGCGACGATCATGTTCCTTGCCTCGGGTGGTAGGCACGATGCAGAACGTGCAGGTGTTGTTGCATCCCACGGAGATGGCCACCCAGCTTGACACCTTCGACGCGCGGTCGGTGGGCAGCTGGCTTGGGAAGTAGTTGAGTTCCTCTTTGACCTTGACCTGCGCATGGCCTTCGATGCGCGCCTGGTCAAGCAGCTGAGGCAGGGAGCCAATGTTCTTGGTACCGAACACGGCATCGACCCAAGGGGCCTTTTTTGCGATCTTCTCACGGTCGAGCTGTGCCATGCATCCGCCGACTGCGATCTGCAGGTTCGGACGCTGGCGCTTCCTTTCAGCCCACAGGCCGATGGTGCCGTACATGCGTTCCGCCGCGTTTTCTCGCACCGCGCATGTGTTCATGACGATGAGGTCCACGTCATGATCGAGGTATTGTTCTTCGGTGGCGGGCACATAGCCATCCGCTTCGAGCACACCCGCGATGCGTTCGGAATCGTGCACGTTCATCTGGCATCCGAGGGTGTGTACGTAGAACACGCCCTTGCCTCGCGTGGCGGTGTCTTCTGTGGCAGGTTCCGCAAGTTTCGAGGCGCGCTCCGCCTCGGTCATCATGTCTTCGTTCATAGCATTCCATGCTATCGGCAGGGATTCCCATCACGCGCCGTATGCACCTTAATGCAGCGTGGCATGCGGTGGAATTGGAGGGATGACGGCGCTTTCAGCGCTTTTTCAGTTTTTCCGCGCTCCTTTTGGGTACACTATGGAACCGTGATACTTGATAGACAGAGCCGCATCAATACCAGTGAACTGCAAGCACGGCTGAAGTCGGTGACTTTCGACGATGGTCCGTTGCCTTCCGATCAGATTACCGAGTTCATTGATCAAATGCAGGTGTATGAGGGCGCGATGTATGAGATCAGCACCAAACTGGAGATTCTCGATTCCGAGTTCCAGGTGCGTTTCTCCCATAATCCCATCCATCACATGGAACGCAGGTTGAAGTCCATCAATTCCATTCTCGGCAAGTTGAGGCGCAAGGATCTGCCGTTGACGGTGGAGTCGGTCAAGAACAATCTGTTTGACGTGGCAGGCATTCGTGTGATCTGCAATTATCGCGATGACGTATATTCAGTATCGAATTATCTGTCCGCGCAGAACGATATTCAGGTGTTGCGCGTGAAGGATTATATTAAGAATCCGAAGCAGAATGGATATCGTTCGCTGCATGTGATTTATGCGGTTCCCGTTTTTCTGTCTTCCGGACCGCATTACACGCCTGTGGAGGTGCAGTTCCGCACCATCGCCATGGATTATTGGGCGAGTTTGGAGCATGCGCTACGTTATAAGACGGATTTGCCTGACGCGAAGCTGTCGGAGCATTCGCAGACGTTGCTTGATTGCGCGAGAAGTCTGCAGAATGTCGAAGCGCAGATGCAGAACATTCATCGCGATATCAATGGCGCGCCGCAGGTTGGCGAGGCTCCTAAGGCCGATTGATGTCCGCCTGCCTGCATTTGACCGCGTGCAGAAGCTGGTCGATGGGCAGCTGGGCGAGTATGGTGCCCGCGAAAATGAGCGCGCAGCCGAGGTAGGCTCGAGTGGTCATGATTTCGCCCAGCAGAAGCGCCCCTCCGACTGCGGAGAAGAACGATTCGAGCGACATGATCACGGACGCTCTGGTCGGAGGCACAAGTTGTTGGCCTATGACCTGAAGCGTATAGGCTACGCCAGCGGAGCAGACGCCCGCGTAGACGATGGCGATCCAGCTTTGCGCGGCACCGGCCCAGTCGATGGATCCTTCGATGATAGAGCCAATCCAGCTGATGATCGCGGTGGTGGTGATCTGCCCGAATGAAAGCAGGATGGGGTCCATGTCTCGTCCAAAGGTGTCTATGACGAGGATGTGCCCCGCGAAGAGGACCGCGGTGAACAGCAGCACCATGTCCGCCAGGGTGATGGATCCGAATCCGTCGGTGACGCACAGCAGGTAGAAGCCGATAACGGAGATGGCGACGCTGATGATGACGCTGAGGTGCACTCGTCGACGCAATATGACGAAGGCAAGCAGCGGAGTCATGACGATGTATAGAGCGGTGATGAAGCCGGACCGTCCCGCCGATCCGGAATAAAGGATGCCGTATTGTTGGACGGTGCTTGCGGTGAAAAGCACGATTCCGCAGATGATGCTGACCACGATGGGATTGCCGGCCCATTTCGGCATGGCGTCGATTGCGCCGTTACCAAGGGTGATGGACGGTTTTCCCTGGGTTTCACGGCGTTTACGCTCTTGTTCCGCTATGGTGCTGCGGCGAAACCAAAGCAACGGTATCAGAGAAATGGATCCGAGGGTGAATCGGGTGGCTCCGAAGAACAGCGGTGTTGTGGAGTCCATGCCTTGCACTTGCGACACGAATGCGAATCCCCAAATGAGGGCCGCCAGTACGAGGCATGCCATGCCGCCAATCTCTTTTCTCTGCATGAGCACCCACCGTAAAGCATGTCTTTGACCAACGGATAAAGCCTGGCCACATTCTGGTCAGGCTTTATCCGTTACGTTGACCGAGGAGCAATGCCAATAATGTCCCATCAAAGGCTGAAAGCCAAATGACGCGTGCGTCCCCAAAACGCACCGAAGGAAGGCGCACGAAGGTACGCCGACTGAGGAGCAATGCCGGGGACGCTCCGTCATTTGGATTTCAGTCGCGATTGCCGAGGAGTTGGAGAATATACATGAACATGTTCACGAAATCCAAATACAGATTCAGTGCGCAAAGGATGGAAACCTTCTTGACCATTTCGGGGCCTTGGGCGGAATACTGTTCAAGCATCGCGCGGGTGGCTTGGGCGTCGTAGACGGTCATGCCGGCGAAGAGCAGAAGTCCGATGGCAGAGACGATCATGAGGGTGGTGTTGCCGGGGGCGAAGATCATGAGAATCACTTCGGCGATGATAAGCACGATGAGGCCGACGAAAAGGATGGGGCCGGCCTTGAGCATGTTGATCTTGGTGGTGCGTCCGAACATGGTGAGCGCGAAGAAGAAGCCGGCGCACAATGCGAGGGAAATGCCGATGGTGCCAAGATCGTAGGCCATGAAGATGGTGCTGAGGGTGAAGCCCATGAGCGCCGCATACACGTAGAACATGACGTATGCGGTGGAGACCTTCATTGTATGGATGCGCGCGCCAAGGTAGATGGCAAGCACGATTTCAATGACGGCGGGGGCGAAGATGCCGATGATGCCCGTGGTTTGGATGAGTGCCAGGTACGCGCCGCTCATTTGGGTGATGATGGCGACCACGGCAGTGACGATCAAACCAAGGGTCATGTGCGTGTATGCGCTGTTGACGGAACTGCGTTCGGCCTGCTCGTAGGAATAGGTGGCCTGCACGTTGACTGCGGCGGTACCGTTGGGCGCATAGGCGTATTGCGGCTGCGCATTGTACTGGTTGTACTGTTGGTTGTACTGGTATTGATTGTTGAAGCCGTTATTCTGGGCGTTGTTACCCTGGGGCTGCTGACCGAATGCCATAATCGCTCCTTTTTGCTCGATTGCGCATCACGATACGGCATTTTCCTGACGATTTCATGAATATTGGCTTAATCTCATGATTTCTTCAAAGCCCGCATAGGTTTCGCGTTCGACACGGGGAGTGTGCCGGACGCGAAAGACTGGGACATGCCATGTCAGATGGCGAACTTGTACGTCACTTTGGCGGTGTCGCTGAAATCGAGAAGGTTCGTCACGTCGACGGTGATTTCGGAATCGTCTTTAAGCACATATCCGAGGGTTACCGTGCCGGTTGCTCCTGGCTGCAGTTCAGACAGATAGGAGCCGGAATCGTAGCCTTCCGGATTGTCCAAGTACATGGCGGTGTCGAGTTCCTGACCGTTTTGGAACACTTTCGGATTAGCCAGCACGGCGAAGGAGTTGTTCTTATCGGTAGTGTTGGTCCACTCGTAGGTGACGAGCACGGTCGGCTGATTGTTGTAGTCGTTGCCGGAACGCACTGCGGATACGATTTTGACGTGCATATCGGTGAGATCGCCTTCCATGTCTTGCTCGCCTTTCGCCTTGGTGTCGGTTTTGGTGGAATCATCGGTTTTGGCGTCCTTATCGGCGTCCGCCGACGAGGATTGCGACGTGCTTGTGCCCGTGATGTCGTCAAGCGCCTTGCTGGCGGCCGATTGCATGGCCAAGGTGATGACGATGGCCAACACCGACAGCACCGCCGCGACTATGGACAAGGCTTTGCCACGCTTTTTGCCTCGGAACGTGCCCACGATGGCCACGATCGCCAATACCGCGCCGACGAGTCCGAAGATCGCCGCGATGTTGTTGATGATTGGAATGAAGCTCAGCACCAAGCCGAGCGCGCCGAACACCACTCCCACGATGCCACATACCGTCGTGCCTTGCGGAGCCGGGGACGGCATGATCGGCGCGGGTCTCATACCGTTCGGCGCTGCCGGGCCGCCGTTGGGAATCGGAGCATTGTTGAACTCACTCATGATCTTTTTCTTTCTTCTCGAAGTGGTCGGAACACTTTCGAGCCTACGGGATCGGCTTCGTTCCCGGTATTGGACGAAAGTCCATTCCTGCCTGTACTTTGGGGCGCGCGGCTTGCGCCATCATGCCCGATAGCTCAATGGCATGTTTCCATGAGTATGCCGATAATGGGAGTCATGAGCGTGATCACAAACCCTTCCACCGCCGAAGTGCCAGTGCGCACCAGAATCTGGTGCACGGTGCCGATGGTGGTGTGCGCGAGTTTCGCCTGTCTGGCGCAGGTGTCTTTCGCATCCCAACAGTATGCGCAGGATAATGCCCCCTACTTGTGGATGATCGCGTGCGTGCTCGTTGCGATCCCTTCGGGTTTGATTCTTCTGGCTCGCAACAGTTACCCGCAAGCCGTGTTCTGGACCGCATGCCTACTGGTGGTGGCGCTCCCCTACGATTCGCTGATCGCGCTTATGGCGTTGACTTCTCTGCTTGCGCGGAGACAGGGAACCAAAGTGACGCTTCGATCAGTGCTTGCCGCGGCGACAACGACGATCTGGTCCCAGGTGCGAGACGCTTTGCATCCTGCCGAGGCTTCGATCTGGCATGCGATCTTCTCCAAACCATATACCGGAGTTCGGTATGGCAATACCATGGTGATGCTTGTCGACGAAAGAACGATCATCGCGAGCGCCGTTGTGGTTGCCCTGATTGCGGTGGCGATCGCCACATTGGCCGGATTGCATATTCGCTCGCGCGCCCTTGCGCGCGTGGCCGAAGCGAAGGCTCAGTCGGCCAACGAGCAGGTGAGCAGGTTGCGGACCACGCTTGACAATCAGCAGCTTGCCGATGCGATAGCCGCGGAAGCGCATGATACGTTGGCTCATTCGCTGTCGTTGCTTGCATTGAATGCGAGCGCTTTGCAGGCCGAGTCTAGGAAATTGAAGGCTGAGGCCGAGCAGTTGGGCAATGCCAATGTGGCTGGTATGGCTGGAAAGATCGCCGGCACTACCGAGGATATTCGCAGGCAGGCCTCCGGCGCGTTGGATGAGGCGCATAGTGTGATTGACATGCTTCGTCATCCGGAGGATGCTCGCCTGCAGTTGGCTGCGAATGATGCCGAAGCGTCGTTGACCCGTGACTCATTGCTGCAGTTGATTGGCGACGCCCGTGCCGCGAATATGCGGATTGATACGTGGATCGACGTTCAACAGCTGGGGCAGTTAGATGAGTCCATCGGCGTGATTGCGTATCACGTGGTACAGGAGGGATTGACCAATGTGCGCAGGCATGCGCCTGGCGCTCCGGTGTCGTTGCAGGTCAATGCGAACCCCCCGCAAGGGGTGCATGTGCACGTCAGCAATCCGACGATGCCGCAATCCCCCTCGCATATGGCAGACACCAGGAAGGGGGCCGGTCTTCCTGGTTTGGCCAAACGCATACAGCAGGCTGGCGGAACATGCCAATACGGTTTTGACCAACATAACGTCTTCCACCTTGATGTACGACTACCATGGGTTGGGTGAGCACCGAACGCAACCATGACGAGCAGCCGATCACCGTCGGCGTGATTGATGATGATCCGATGATCTGCCAGATGATGCGTCTGATTTTGGAGGATTATTCCTCCGGACGCATCAGCGTTGCCTTCGCCTGCACCAACGCAGCAGACGCCATCGAACATGCGTCGCACAATCCTCCTGATGTCGTGCTGGCTGATATCGCCATGCCCGGCATGGATGGCATTGAAGCCACTCGTCAGCTCCGCATGCTTCCCGATCCTCCGCATGTGCTTATTCTGACGTCGCTGAGTCCAAACAACACGGTGGAACGCGCCATCGAAGCGGGCGCGGAAGGATTCGTATCGAAAACGGACGCTCCGGAAGATATCATCCGCCGTGTGGCCGACGTGTGCGAAGGGGAGCCACAGTTCAATCCGGCAAGTCAACGGCAGCTCATCGGCGATTTGCATCAGCACCAGCCTCAGTCGCGGCGCGATGAGGCCCGTGCCATGCTCGACGCCTTGCCGGAACGCGAACGCGAAGCGGTGATTCTCGCGGCCGAGGGCTTCACCAATGCGGAAATCAGCGAGAAAATGTTCATTTCAGAACGCACGGTCAAAGCGCATATTTCATCCGCCGCAGATAAACTCTGCATGGGCCGCGTGCAGATGGCCCGTTTGGTAGAACGAGCCGACCTGCCGCCACGACTATGACATCATGCACTCGTACACTTGAACACAGAGCAACGCAATGAGGGGAACGCCATGTCAATCAGTGCAACGGAAAAGCCTTTAGGCAAAATCTTCACTTCGGATTACCGGTTCGTAATCCCATCATTCCAACGCGCATATACTTGGCAAACGGAAAACATCGCGCAACTGGTCACCGATCTGCAGGACGCATGCCACGACCCAGACACGCCGTATTTCCTTGGATCGCTGATCCTCGTCCATGATGGACAAACCAAATACCAAGTCATCGATGGACAGCAACGCCTCATCTCACTTTCCATCATCATTTCCGTGCTCCGCGATCTGGAAGACGACCCCGAACTCGTGGAAAGCCTCAACGACCTCATCGTCGAGCCAGGAGACAAACTACGCGGCATCAAAGCCGAACCACGTCTCAAACTCCGCGAACGCGACACCAACTTCTTCCGCATGTACGTGCAGGAAGGCGATCTGGAGGGACTGTTCGATCTGCGCGACAACGATATCGAATCGCACGCGCAACGCAACATCGCCATCAACACCAGACAAGTGTTCGACGAACTCGCGAAAATGCCCACACAAGACCGCCGCGCATTCGCATCATACCTCGTCAACGAAGTCACCCTCGTCATCGTAACCACCGACGATCTCGCCGGCGCACACCGTATTTTCGACGTCATGAACATGCGCGGAGTTCCCCTCACCGCATCCGACGTGTTCAAAGCAAGAACCATCGCCGAAATCTCCCCCGCCGCACGCAACGCCTACGCTTCACGCTGGGACGACATCATGGATCCACTCGGCGACGACGCACAGACGCTCGAAGAATTCTTCAGCGACATCCATCTCATCATCTCGCACAAAGCCGTCTGCACACAACTACTTGAGGAATTCCGCAAGGACGTGCTCAAACCATTCGTCAAAAAGCAGAACGTCATCTCCTTCATCGACGACCTGCTCGCACCCTACGCCAACGCCTGGCGCATCATCGAACACCCGACCGACGCCAACCTGCCAGACGATATCATTGGCCAACTCGTATCCCTCAACGACTACCAAACCACCGACTGGAAACCAGTAGCCATGTGGGCGCTCGTCAACTCCATACGCAACCTCGGCAATCCCGACACACGCATATTCTCCACGCCGGGCACACACACTGCCGCAGCCTCGCGCACGTCGAACAAAAACCTCGAGGAACCTCAACTCCACGACCTTGAACGACTTCACGACGTACTCGCGGCCCTAGAACGCGTAACCGGCGTGGACAGTCTCAACAGGCAAACCCCGCTCAACCGACGCACACGCGCAGCCAGCACCATTCGCGACCTCGATAAAAACCACACCATCCAACAAATCCGAGGATTACTCATCACCGACGAAGACCGCCGCAACGCGCTCGCGCATCTGCGTGGCGACCTGCAGACCAGTCCCGCCATGAAGAAACTGCTTCTGGTTCGGGCCAACGAGCAGCGGGCCGGGCATCGTATCACCCGACCACGCAGCCTCAACGCGCTGCCGATCATGCCAGAACAGGTCGCCTCCGACTCATCGTTTGCATCATGGCCTGAGGCGACACGCGACCATTGGGTCAACCGCATCGGCAATCTTGCGCTCAGTCAGGCTAATGACAAGCAGATCGCGGGATTGGCATCCTATACGGACCGTCGTGACCGTATGCTGCTGTCGGCGAGTTCCAAACGCTTCCCGCTCACCGCCGAGCTTGCCGACATTGCGGACTGTACGCCACAAACCTTGCAATACCGCCAGGATGAAACCATTCGTCTGATCGCCGATTATTGGAATATCCGTTACGATGCCGAGCGCAATGACCTATCCACGCTCAGTGAGGAGTCGTTGCGAGTCACGGACACGTCCACCTCCCCAACATCCAAACGCGTGTCCATCGCGCAGGTGCTCGCCGCTGGTCTGCTCATTCCCGGTGAGACGCTGGTATGGGACCGACCGCGCAAGGGCGAACGTTGGGTGGCTACCGTCACCGCCGAAGGCAAGCTTCGACTGGATGACGGCAGCGAGTACTCCACACCAACCGCAGCGGCCCGTGCCGTCGGTGGCGGTTCGGCGGGATTGACCGTGTGGAAGCGCACGTCGAACGGTCAGAAGCTTAGCGACGTGTGGAAGGCCTATCGCCTACGCAAGCGCTGAAAACGCTGTTCGTTTTGATGAGTTTGCCGTTTATCGACGGTTTCCTATTGGCATGCGAGCCATTTGACCGCAAGTTTCGTACGATTCGTAACGTTCGTTTTCGCGAGAATATCGCTGATACGATTGCGAACCGTGCCTTCGCTTAAAAACAGTTTCGCAGCGATCTCACGATTGTCGTACCCCTCGGCGACCAGTTGCATCACGTCCCGCTCGCGCTCAGTGAGATTCGCGAAACGACCGGAAAAACGATTTTCCCCGTTATCGCCAGCTTGCGAAACGTGACGCTGCGTCTGACTCGCTTTATTGACATGCAGTTTCCGCAACACCTGCGCTCCCATAACCACCTGTCCGGCCATCACCGACTGCACTGCGGGAATCACCGATGAGACATCCTGTTTGATCAGGTAGCCTTTGGTGCCGATTTCCAACGCCTCGGCGATGTACGATTCGTCCGCGAATGTGGTAAGTATCAGGATTTTCGCATTCGGATGGGCGTCGATGATCTTTCGCGACGCGGCAAGACCGTCCATAACCGGCATTTGCACGTCGATCAGCAGCACGTCCGGATTATCTTCTTCATACTGACCTACCGCGGTTTCGCCATCATAGGCCGTCCATGCAATATCGGCCGTGCCTGTCGCTTTGAGAATCGTGGACAGCGACGAGCATACGATTGGATCATCATCGACGATTGCGACTCGCATCATACGTTCTCCTTCGTTGTTGCGGACGCTGCCGCATCATCGTCCGTTTTGGGAATGGACACGAACACCCGCCACCCCTCATGATACGGGCCGCACACCGCGGTACCGCCGAGCGCCCGCGCACGCTCCTCGATATCCGCCAATCCAATGCCCGAAGCATCACGTATCGTCGCCGTACGCGCGGCATCATGGAACTGACGAAAACGAGCGGAAGACTCCCCCATCATACCGTTGATGTTTCCTTGGGAGCCATCGTTCCACAGGGCGCCATCATCCTGTATGCGCAGCTGCCATAACGCAGGAAAATCACGCAAGGTGATATCGACATTGCGCGCCATGCTATGGCGAATCGTATTGTTCAACGCCTCGCGAATCGTCGTGGCGAAACAGCGTGACACCACGGCCGGAGCCGCATCGATGCCGTTGCTCAAGGTGACGTTCACTGTACTGGAATCGTCCAAACCATGCGCGGATGCCTCAATCTGCGCCACGAAATCCGTGCCTTCGTCTTTCAGATCATGCACCGCGCCCCGCACCAATGTCATCGCCTCGCCCACCGTGTCGTGAATCTGCGCGAACCCTTGAGCCGCCTGCTCCTGACCAGAAACCTGAGCCACCACTTGGGCCGCTTCGGACTGCATGATGGCCCGGGTAAGCATATGGCCGACATTGTCATGAATCTCGCGCGCTATGCGTGTACGCTCCGCGAGCGTGGCCACACGAACCGACGCGGCGCGATCTTCCTCGCTTTCCGCCAATTGCGAGCGCAGCCGGCGGATCTGGTCACGTTTGGAATCCTGAAGCCGCCTGTTCTGCCGGGTGAGCGTGACATTGCGCGCGCACAACAGGCCAACCATGAATCCCAACACTACATGCAATGCTAGCAGTACTGCGATGAGTGCAGCTCCCATATCATCCGCATGCGCGCCTGCATTACGGCAACGGACCAAGGTCGCCACTACGGGAATGATCCACACCCATCGTGCGATGACCGTCGTGATTTGCATCGCATCGTATTGCGGCATGTTCGGCAATTGCGAACGCAAGCCGGCATGGTTCCGTCCCGCACGGTGTTGTTCGACGTTCTGTGATATGGCGGGCAGCATGGCCGCGTTGTATGCGGCGACCGGCATCATCGCGCACCATGATGGCGTGAAGCATGCGCCGCAATCCAACATCAACAGTATGGCGATGGTCCATGCCGACGAGCGCGCGTATTCCCCCACCGCGGCACAGCATATGGCCAGCAACGCGCCGCATACCAGTTCAGCCGATACGTCTCCGACGATATACAGGTTTGCGATCAGCCCGAACGTGAGGAATATGGCCTGAAGCAATAATCGCCGCATGCCTTCCTCCATCGTCGCCGCTTCTTGTGGTTATGTCTTCCCAGCGTAGTGTACGTTGCCACCGTTGCGGGCCATCTTTGCCACGAAGGTGACATTTGTCATCTTCCATATGGCTGTGTTGCGCCAGGTTTATGACCTCAGACACCATGTCGTCGCCGTTTGGTCGGAGACAATGGAATCACTATCGTAAACGGCGGTTATCGCTGTTGGAACATGTGAGGTAAGGAGAGCCGATGAGCGAGCGTATGGAAAGGCAAACAGGTGAGAGCTCCAGCAGCGCGGTCAAGGTGTCGAAGCTGGTCAAACGGTATGGGGATATGCTGGCGCTTGACTATTTCGATCTTGACGTGCATCAAGGTGAGATTTTCGGTTTGCTTGGACCGAACGGTTCCGGCAAGACCACGGCGATTAACTGCATTCTCGCATTGTTGACGTTCGATGAGGGCACGGTACGTGTGTTTGACGAACCGATTGGCCCGACCAGTTATGCGCTGAAACGCCGCATCGGCATCGTACCGCAGAATGTGGCTGTGTTCAATGAATTGACGGTTGAGGAGAATATCGATTATTTCTGCTCGCTGTATGTGCCTGACAGGGCACGCCGTCATGCGCTGGTTGAGGATGCGCTGGATTTTGTGGGCTTGCGCGATTACCGCAGGTTCCGTCCGTCGAAATTGTCGGGAGGTTTGCTTCGTCGATTGAACATCGCATGCGGTGTGGCGCATAAGCCGGATCTGATTTTCTTCGATGAGCCGACCGTCGCCGTCGATCCGCAAAGCCGCAATGCGATTCTGGAGGGCATTCAGCGTCTTAACCACGAAGGCGCGACGGTGATTTACACGAGCCATTACATGGAGGAGGTCGAGCAGATCTGCGACCGCATTCTCATCATGGATCATGGCAGGCATTTGGCCTTGGGCACCGCCGACGAGTTGAAGGCGATGATCGACACCGGCGAACGCATCAGTGTGGAAACCGACGATCTGGGTGGCTTGCATCATGAGGCGGGAACGCAGCAGGCATTGGAACAGTTACGTGCGCTGCCATGTGTGATGAGCGCCGATTATGACGGTCATGAGTTGACGGTGCGCTGCCGTAGGGGCGATCACAATCTTCTTGACGTGTTGACGTTGCTGAAATCCAATGGCACGAATATCGGGCATCTTTCCTCCCGGCAGCCGACGCTGAACGATGTGTTCCTTGAACTGACCGGCACGGCGTTGCGTGACTGACGGAATCATGGTTCGAAAGGTTTGACATTATGTTGCAGACATTGCAGGTCAATCTGAAATTGCATTTCAGGGAGAAAGCGCAGCTGTTCTGGCTGTTTGCCTTTCCCATCATTCTGGCGACCATGTTCAATGGCATGTTCGGCAATATCGCGGAAAGTTACGCATTGCACACGGTTGACGTCGTCGTGGTCAATAACGACGATTGGCGCGCCTCTCCGGGCGCGCAGATGCTGGTCGACGGCATTTCGTCCGATACTGGCGCGACCGGTGCCGATGGCGATCATGCGAAGGTCGATGATGACGGTGACACCATGCCGAAACTCATCACCGTCACGGAAGCCGCATCTATGGAAGCCGCGGATCGAGCGCTGCTTGACGCCAAGGCGCAAGGCAGACTGTCCGTCGACGGTAGTGGGAAACTGCAGCTGGCCATTTCCCAAGCCACGCAAACATCCGCCACGGATGTGATGGCGTCGAGCAGTGGTCTGGATATTTCCCTGACGGTGTTGGGCAATATCGTTGACCTGTACAATCGCAACACCGCCGTGGTGGTCAATGCCGCGCAGCACAATCCGTCCGCATTGTTGGATGACGCGTTCACCGGCAGCATCGGCTCGTCGAGTGGGTTCACGAAGGAAGTGCAGCTGACGAATTTCAAGCCAAGCGGCACCGCACGCTACTATTACGCGTTGCTCGGCATGGCCGCGATGATGGCCATGAGTTTCGCGGTGAACGCGGTATCGTTGGCCCAGGCAAACCTGTCGGCACTTGGCATTCGCCGTTCCGTCGCTCCCCTGCCGAAACTGCAACAGCTGCTGGCAGGTTTTCTTTCCAGTTGGATCTGCTCGTTCCTAAGTCTGACCGTGGCCATGCTGTACATTCGTTTCGGCTGCCAGATTTCTCTCGGCGGTCGTGAATGGGCCGGCTTGGGCGCGTGCTTGATGGCGTCATTCGCCACAAGCGCGTTCGGCACGTTGATCGGCGCAATACAGGGTGTTTCCACGAGTGCCAAGCAGGGATTGTGCACGGCCTTGGCATGCACGCTGTCGCTGTTTTCCGGTTTGTATGGCTCGTTCGCCATGGATTTAAGCGATCAGATAGCGCAGCATGCGCCCCTGTTGAGCATGTTGAATCCGGCGCAACAGATTACGAATCTGTTCTACGACATTCTGTATTACGACAGTTTCCGCCCGTTCTTTGCCACGGTGGGCGTATTGGCTGCGATGAGCTTGGTCTGTCTTGGTATGGCGACCGTTCTGTTGAGGAGGCAACGCTATGAACACTTGTAAAGCAGCACTGCGTATTCTCAAAGCGCGCAAATTGTATGTGATTATCTACTTGGTGCTGATCGGCACGATGATGTTTTCCATCAGCTGGCAGATCATGCGTGGCTCCACAGCTGCCGGAGCGACGACGTATGAGCCGGAATCCGCCCGTATTGCGGTAATCGACCGTGATGACGACGCCGAGCATGTGGCTCAATCGTTGCGTTCCTACCTCGCTTTGGACGGTGAGATGGTCACCATTGATGACGATTCCATATCGTTGCAGCAGGCTGTCGCATCGAATTATGTTGATTTGATTGCGATTGTGCCACAAGGTTTCGCCGAGCGTTATCTGCAGTATGCGGATAACGCCACGGCTACGCAACCGACCATAGATACCGTCGTCAGTTATGCTTCCGGAGCCGGATCGCTCGCGCAGCTGAAAGTCAACGAGTTTTTTTCGCTGACTCGTACCGCCTATCTCGGTATGCCGCAGGCACAGCGCACGCTCGACGCCGCCATGGCAACGACATTGGATGCTGCCACCGCCGATATGAAACAGTCGCATATCGCCGTGGTGTCCTCGGCCTCTGAAGACGACGGCACCACACCGGGCTCATCGGCATTCGCGGGCACGCTCAAAACCGGCTTGTATCCACTGTTGCTGGTCATGCCGGTATGCACGTTCCTCGTGGTCAGCACATTCAACGACAACGAAATCCGCCGCAGGCTCTACTCGTCCCCCGCGCGTCTGGTGTCGTTGGAAGTGCAGCAAATGCTGACATGCGGGACGTTCGGTCTGCTGGTATGTGCTGCGTATACCGCGGTGACATTCCTGTTGATGGCGCTGGCCGGAGTGTCCTTTACCGGCCTGAATGCCGTGAACGTAGGCTTGTCGTTCGTGTCGCTGATGGTCTACACGCTTATGGCAATCGCTTGCGGATTCCTGTTGGGGTCATCCGGTTTCAATGAAATGGCAACGAACGGTTTCGTCAATGTGTTCGCTCTGCTGGTCATGTTCACTTCCGGTATGGCGTTCCCCGTGGATATGATGCCAGATCCCATGATCATCATCGGAAAACTGCTGCCTGGATGGTGGCTCTGCTCATCGATAGACCACGTATTCGGACTGGGTACGGCCTCCTCGAGCGGCGTGGACTACGGCGCGTGGGCGTCATCAACCGGATTGGTGGCAATGTTCGCGGTAGCGTTCATCTGTCTGGGCTTGGCCTTGGGACGCATTCGGCGAGCCCGCCCGACGTTGGCCTCCCCCGCCACAACGCAGTTGGCCAAGTAGTCGACGCCAACACTGTGGCAGCCGCATGGCGATCGCATACGACGTCCACGGCCTACTTGAGCATATTCCTCCGGTAGGCTGTGGGCGTCGTATGCATGTACTGCTTGAACGTGCGCGTGAAGAATGTCGATGATGAGAAACCAAGTTTTTTGGCGATGTCGGAAACTGGCATCGATGTGGTGTCCAGCATTTCCGCTCCAGCTCTCATACGCACGTCATTGACGAATTCAATCGGCGTCTGATCGACCATCTCATGGAAGATCTGCGCGCATTTCGTACGGCCGACGGACCCTGCTGAAGCAATCTCCTCCAGGGTGATCTGTCGAACGTAATTGTGCTGCACGTAATCAATCATCTTGCTCAAAATAGCGATCTTCGGATTCTTCCTGTCGTATTTGGAAGAACCATTCTTGCCATGTTCGTTCGCTATGGCCGTCAGTTCACGCACCATCGTATAAAAACAGCTGAGCACGGTCAACGATGCCGTATCATCCTTCAATTTCATATTGTCAACGGTGGCGGGATGCATGGTCTGGGCAGCCGGCATCTGACCGAATTTCGCATCATGCAGCCGCATCATGCATTCCAGCAACGCGGATCCATGCTCATCTTCAGGATCACACACCATGTACGGGAGCCGTTCGTCCGCCATCAACGGAGCCACAAAGCGTTCATACACCGTGTTCGGCGTGCACATGCATGAAGGGTTCAGCAGAGTGCAGGAAAATTCGCAATCGGTGCCGTCCTCGGTGAAACCGTAATGCAATTGGCGCGAATTCACGAAAATGCCTTGGCCTTCTTCGAGACGAATGCTTTCGCCGTTCACGAAATACCACATGTGTCCACGGATGATGTGGGTGAATTCGAAATCGATATGCCAATGGCATTCCGCTCGCATGTTCGGATACTGATGCAGCAGCGAATGTTCGGTGAATGAGAAGAACATCGGCGCATCATATTGCACCATTTCCGCGCCGTTGGGCTTGCGTCCCCAGTTGGTGACCGGCATGAACTCATATGGAAGACGACCGTCTTGCGCAAGTTCAGACTGTTCCGCGTGTTCGTTTTGTCCGACCTGCACGTCACGAACGTCTAATCCCATCTGTCCCATGCAATGCCCCATCAGTGGATACGGTAAATAATACGGAAATCAAGAACGATAATACAACGAAATACGGTGTCAACGAATAATGATGCCGTTGAATGGAACATGATATGTCACGTCAATCGATTGACGTAATACAGCAGAGGAGGCAGCATGGTGGAACCCACCAATCATCCGGCACGCGACGAATGGGAGCGTATGCTCTCCGGCGAACTGTATGTGGCCGATAGTCCGCAACAGCAGGAAGCGAATATGCGCAAGCGTCGCCTGGTGCAGGCCATCAACACGTCCGAATATGACGCGTTCAAAGAACGTGACGAACTGTTTCACGAACTGTTCGGCGCATTTGGAGAGGATGGATTCGTGGAACCCCCATTCAACTGCGATTATGGATGCAACACGTTCATCGGCAAGAATTTCTATGCCAACATGGATTGCATTTTCCTTGACGTGGCACGCATCATCATCGGCGACCGCGTGTTCTTCGGCCCCCGAGTGGGCTTGTACACACCGTATCATCCGATCGATGCGGCGGTGCGTTCCTCCGGCCCTGAAGGCGCTCGTCCGATCACCATTGGCAACGATGTCTGGTTCGGCGGCAATGTGGTGGTCGGCCCTGGCGTCACCATCGGCGATGATGTGGTGATCGGTACCGGATCAGTGGTGGTCAAGGACATTCCTTCGCATTCGGTGGCAGTCGGCAATCCATGCCATGTGATCCGTGAGATCACCGACGCCGATCGTGAATATTGGGAAGGCAAGGCCGCGGAATACCGCGCGTGGAAGGATTCGATTCAGTAAAACGCACCGCACCATCATCACATCATCATGCAACCTTCCATTACTTGGCGAGAATTTCTTCGACAGACGTTGGCCCTCGCCCTACCCATCGCGTTTCAGCAACTTATGCTGGCGCTTTCATCATGCGCCGATACTCTTATGCTGACGAATGTCGGTCAGTATGAACTGTCGGCAGTGTCGCTTGCCGCACAATTCCAGTTCGTGTTCAGCTTGTGCCTTGCCGCGCTCACGCTTGGCATGAGCATTCTGGTGGCCCAGTATTGGGGTGCGGACAACACGAACGCGGTCGAACGTGTTCTGGCGTTCATCATGCTGTATGCCGGCGGATTGTCGCTGATGTTCTTTATGTTGACGTTGCTTGTTCCGGAAACGCTGATGTCAATCATGACGAACGATGCGACGCTGATTGCCATCGGCTCGCAGTATCTGCGGGTGTCGTCGGTCTCGTACCTGTTCATCGGCCTGTCTCAGATGTATTTGTGTCTGATGAAGAATATGGGCGCCGCGGTTACCGGAATGACGGTAAGCACGGTTGGCGTGGCCGTGCATGTCGCATTGAATGCGGCGCTGATTTACGGCTGGTTCGGTTTGCCTACATTGGGTATTTTCGGCGCTGCGATTTCCACAGTGATTTCCCGTGCCATTGAACTGGCATGGTCCGTGATTGCGGCCAGCCGCAATGGTCGTCCACGCCTGCGATTGTCGATGATGCTGCATCCGGATGTGGCATTGCAGAAGGATTTTTGGAAGTATAGTCTTCCCGTACTCGGCAATGAGCTGGTCTGGGGTTGCGGTTTCACCATGTACACCGTGATTATGGGCCATCTTGGCACGGATGCGGTGGCGGCCAATTCCATTGCGAATATCGTCAAGGATCTGCTGGTCTGTTTAAGTCTTGGCCTTGGCAACGCCGGTGGCATTCTCGTTGGCAATCTGCTCGGCCGCAACGCCTTCGAGCAGGCGAAGATTATGGGTAACAGGCTTTGCGTGTTGGTGGCTATAATCGGCATCGGAACCGGTCTGTTGATTATCGCAGTGCGTCCTTTGGCGTTGCAGTGGGCAGGATTGACGCCGCAGGCCACGCGTTATCTGTCGGTTATGCTGTTCATCTGCGCCTATTATGCTGCATGCGGATGTATGACGAATCTGACCATCGCCGGTATTTTCCCTGCCGGTGGCGATTCCCGGTTTGGGCTTGTCTGCGATGCGATTGTTATGTGGCTTGTCGTCGTGCCGATTGGCCTGTTGGCGGCTTTCGTATGGAAACTGCCGGTATTGGCGGTCTATGCTTTGCTGAATACCGATGAATGCCTCAAGATGATTCCCGCTTTGCTGCATTATCGGAAGTACCGTTGGGTCAACAATGTGACGCGACAAACCGATTCCGCCGCAGTATCAAACGCATGAACAATCCGACATCAACAAAGCCCGTGTCATACTGCATTGCGCAGTGCGACACGGGCTTTGTCACTTGCCGATCTCAATCATTTGATATTTATTTCATGAGATTGCGCAGCACATACTGAAGGATGCCTCCGTTGCGGTAGTAGTCGGCCTCACCTGGGGTGTCGATGCGCACGACCGCGTCAAATTCGGTTGTGGAGCCGTCGCTATGGGTGGCGGTGACACGCACAGTCTTCGGGGTGATGCCATTGTTGAGCTCTTCAACACCGGCGATATCGTACGTTTCGGTGCCATCAAGGCCGAGGCTCTCATAGGACTCGCCTGCGGGGAACTGCAGCGGCAGCACACCCATGCCGATCAGGTTCGAACGATGGATACGTTCGAAGCTTTCGGTGATGACGGCTTTGACGCCGAGCATGACGGTTCCCTTGGCAGCCCAGTCGCGGGAGGAACCGGTGCCGTATTCTTTGCCTGCGAGCACCACCAGCGGAACATCATGTTCGATGTAGTCGCGGGATGCTTCGAAGATCGTGGTCGGCTTCTGGTCAAGGAAATCGTAGGTGAAACCGCCCGGAGTGACCTCTTCCCCCACGGACGCGAGCAACTGGTTGCGCAGTCGGATATTGCCGAACGTGCCACGTACCATGACCTCATGATTGCCTCGACGGGAACCATAGGAGTTGAAGTTCTTCGGTTCGACGCCACGGTCGGTCAGGTACTTGCCAGCAGGACTGGAAGCCTTGAACGCGCCGGCCGGAGAAATATGGTCGGTGGTCACGGAATCACCGAGCAGCGCGAGCACGCGGGCGCCATGAATGTCTTCGACGGGATCCGGTGTGGCCTTCATGCCATCGAAGAACGTCTGCTTACGCACGTAGGTGGAATCCTCATTCCATGCGAACAGTTCGCCTTCTGGAACGTCAAGTCCTTTCCAACGACGGTCGCCTTCGAATACGGAAGCGTAATCCTTCAGGAACATCTCACGGCTGACGGTACCGTCCACCACGGCGGCAACCTCGCTATTGGTGGGCCAGATATCCTTCAGATACACATCATTGCCGTCCGGATCCTCGCCAAGCGGCTGAGTTTCAAAATCGAAATCCATGGTGCCAGCGAGCGCATAGGCGATGACGAGCGGCGGAGATGCCAGGTAGTTCATCTTGACGTCCGGGCTGATGCGGCCTTCGAAGTTGCGGTTGCCCGACAGCACTGAGGTGACGGTCAGATCGTTGGCGTTGATGGCTTCGGAGATTTCCGGCAGCAACGGGCCGGAGTTGCCGATGCAGGTGGCGCAGCCGAAACCGACCAGCTGGTAACCGAGCGCGTCGAGATCGTCTTGCAAGCCAGCCGCCTTAAGATAGTCGGCCACAACCTGGGAACCCGGTGCGAGAGAGGTCTTGACCCACGGCTTGGGCTTCAAACCCTTGGCATGCGCGTTGCGCGCAATCAGACCGGCTGCGATCATCACGGACGGATTGGACGTATTCGTGCACGAGGTGATGGATGCAATCGCCACATCACCGTTGGTGATGTCGAATTCACCACGGAAGTCGGTGGAAACGGCAACCGGCTCCTGCACGGTCTTGTCCGTTTCGTACGCAGGCAATGTTTCGGCGAATTTCGCTTTGGATTCAGACAGTTTGATGCGATCCTGCGGACGCTTCGGGCCTGCGATCGACGGCACGACAGTACCGAGGTCGAGTTCCAGGTATTCGGAATACTGCGGTTCGACGTAGTTTGGATCGGTGGTGTCGCCCCACAGCTTGTTCGCCTTGGCATACGCTTCGACCAATGCGATCTGTTCTTCGGAACGGCCGGTCAAGCGCAGATAGTCGAGAGTGACGCCGTCGATCGGGAAAATGCCACAGGTGGAGCCGAATTCCGGACCCATGTTGCCGATGGTGGCACGGTTGGCCAACGGCACCGAGGCGATGCCATCACCGTAGAATTCCACGAATTTGCCGACCACACCATGCTGACGAAGCATGTCAGTGATGGTCAGCACCACGTCGGTGGCGGTGACGCCTTCAGGAATGGAACCGGTAAGCTTGAAACCGACAACACGCGGCACCAGCATGGAGATCGGCTGTCCAAGCATGGCCGCTTCGGCTTCAATGCCGCCAACGCCCCAGCCGAGCACGCCCAAGCCATTGACGGTGGTGGTGTGCGAGTCAGTGCCCACGCAGGAATCAAGATAGGCAAGAGTCTTACCACCGTTTTCTTCGACCTTGGTCATGATGACCTTGGCGAGATATTCGATATTGACCTGGTGGATGATGCCCGTTCCCGGCGGTACCACGCGGAAGTTCTTGAATGCCTGCTGACCCCAACGCAGGAACTGGTAACGTTCGCCGTTGCGCTGGTATTCGATGTCCATGTTCTGTTCGACCGCGTCGGCGATGCCATACTTGTCGATCTGCACAGAATGGTCGATGACCATGTCGGACTGCACCTGCGGGTTGATGACCTCCGGGTCTCCCCCAAGATCCTTGACCGCATCACGCATGGTGGCAAGATCCACAATGCAGGGCACGCCGGTGAAATCCTGCATGACCACACGGGACGGGGTGAACTGGATCTCATGGCTCGGCTGTGCAGCCGGATTCCAATCCAACAGTGCCTTGACATGATCATCCGTGATGTTGGCGCCATCGATGTTACGTACCAGGTTCTCGGCGAGAACCTTCAACGAATACGGCAGATGATCGATGCCCGGCAGATCTGCGATGCGGTAATACTCATAATCCTTGCCGTCCACCTTCAAGGTGTCGAGCTGGTCGTCGCGCACAGACATGCTACCTCCGAGCTTCTTGGCTGTATAACACAGCTGATTATTCGTTGCCTACGATACAGCCAAGTTAATTCAGCTCTGGCGTGTCTTCTTAAAGTATGGGACAATACTCAGAATTTTCGGCACCAAACGCAAACACACCAAGAACACGAGCGCCGAAAGCACCATTGCCACCGTCGTCGCAGCCAGCATCTGCCCGGTCGGCACCACCAGCGCGAAGAAATTCGCCACCGGTTTTACGAGCACGCCCCCGAATCCAATTGCGGCAAAGGCCAATACCAATATGCCACGCCACGAATGCAGCGGCTTTGTCACCCGCGCAAGCACGAACACTCCCATCATGAGCAGAATAATCGCGTTGACGCCACGCAGCATCGCCAACTGCGCACCCGAATCCTGCACATTCCACTTCATGAATATCGGCAGCAGCCACGACGTGGACAAAATCGACAATCCGACCGCCACACCGCAGGGCACGGCAAAATGCAGCACGCGTTTCAGGAATCCTGGAATATAACGACGCGTGTTCGGAGCCAACGCAAGAATGAATGCCGGCATGCCAATCGTCAATCCACCCACATATGTGATGTGGCGAGGCAGATACGGGAATGGCATCTGCGTCAACACCACACCCAACGAAATCAGTGCGGAATACACGGTTTTCACGAGGAATAGGCTTGCCACACGTTCCATATTGGCCATAACCTGACGCCCTCGCGCCACCACATCGGGCAGATGTGAGAACTTCGAATCGACAAGCACCACCTGTGCCACGGCCTTGGTGGCGGGCGCAGCATTGCCCATCGCAATACCCAGATCGGCCTCTTTGATGGCGAGCGCGTCGTTCACGCCGTCGCCGGTCATCGCCACCACATGCTCACCTGCATGCAATGCCTCCACGATCGCCTTTTTCTGATCGGGCAGCACACGCCCAAGCACATCCACGTTTTCCAGTACTTGCGCCAGCTCCGTAATGTCAGCGGGCAGCTCACGCGCGTCCATGAATCGTGGTTCATGTTCGCCGGTCAGATGCACTTTTCTTGCGATCGCGCCGACGGTTACGGGATTGTCGCCAGAGATGATGCGGCAACGCACGCCTTGTTCACGGAACCATGCAAGCGTTTCTTCGGCGTCGGCGCGAATATGTTCGGAACAGCACACCAATGCGACAGGGCACGATGCCGGATTGAGTTTTGGATCGGTTTCGTAATCGTCGGGCGCTGCACCGTAGATTCGCGCGACCAGCAGCACACGGTTGCCGTCATTGGCGAGATCATTGACTTGTTTGAGTATGTCAGCATGGTCGCCGTTGATTTGGGAAAGAATGACTTCCGGCGCACCCATCGTCCACACTGCATTGCCGTCATAGATCGAACTCCACTTGCGCGCCGACGAGAACGGTACTCGTGCCTCGACAGTGCCGTCCGCAAATCCCTGTTCCCGTAGTCCAGACAGAATCGCTTGCCCTGTACCATTGGGCTGTCCTTCGTTCGATAGGTCGAATAGAGCCTGTCTGACGTCATGCTCGTTCACGGTGCCTCGCATGTCGTCGGGGCCACGAACACCCAGCAATTCCAACGAATCGAGTCGGATGGTGCCGTCGGTGACAGTACCGGTTTTGTCAAGGTTCAGGCAATCCACACGAGCGAGAGTCTCCACGGATTCCAGCTCCTGCACCAGCGTGTTCTTACGTGCCAAACGAATGGCTGCGAGCGCGAAATTCAGCGAGGTGAGCAGCACCAGGCCTTCAGGGATCATACCGACCACACCGGCCACTGCGGAAATGACCGCGGAACGCCATTCGCCGGTCGAAATGGCCATATTCCAGCCGCCAACGGTGCGTGCCTGCGACCAGATGAGCAGTACGCAGAGCGGCACCACCAAGAAGGTCATGAATTTCAGAATCGTGTTGATGCCCTTGTTTAGGTCGGATACGGTTTTCTTGTAGACCTTCGCCTGTGCGGTAAGTTTGGCCGCGTAACTGTGCTCTCCTATGGCGGTGACTTTCACCAACGCCATGCCGGAGATGGCGGTGGATCCGGAGAAAATATCGCAGCCTTCGCCCTTGCGTACGGTGCGAGATTCGCCGGTAAGCATGGATTCGTCTAGTTCCAGTCCCCAAGTGTGTACGATTTGGGCGTCCGCGGGCACCTGTTCGCCGGAACGGATCCACATAAGATCGCCGAGCACAATATCGTTGTGCGGCACTTCAATATCTTTGCCGTCGCGGTGCACAAGATAGTCGGAAGCCACCAGAATCGACAGTTTGTCAAGAGTACGCTTGGCTTTCAATTCGGTGCAGATGCCTATGCCGGTATTGATGATGATGATCATGCCGAACACCGCGTCTTTCCACGAACCGGTGATCAGTACCATGACCATGGCGGCGAAAATGATGCCGTTGAACAGGGTGAACACGTTGGCTCGCACGATATCGATAAGCGAACGTGAGGTCGATGCCTTGACCACATTGTCCAATCCGCTTTCCCTGAGGGCGATCACTTCGCCTTGTGTCAGCCCCGTCTCTTCGATGAGGGGCATTGTTCGACTTTCGCTCATGATTGCCAGCCTACCGTCACACTCCCGTTTTCCGGTCAACTTCTTGTGAAACACAGGTAAAAATCAGGGAATTTTCAGGGTATTTCATCAAAAGACGAACTGCTGGTCATTCATACCGACATGGTGCAAAACCATATCAGTGGGTAATCGTGGTTACCAGCATTTCCCGTTCGTGAGGATCATTATTGGCCACGGCCACAGCAGCATCGTCGAGCGGTATCGCGTCAGTCATACGATCGTTGACCGTCATGGTAGCCGCATACAGTTTGTTGTCTTTCGGCACGGCGATAGGATTGAGAAGCACCACTGGAACGCCCGCTTTTCTTGCGGTTTCCAAAGCATCATTCCAGTTTTCGGCATTGGCTTCGTTCGCGTCGATTCCTGCGATGATAATGAGGTCGGCCTTGCGTTGCGCCATGTCACGCACGCCTTGCTGCGCGGTGGATTGCGCGTCCACAGTGCCCGAGACGGTAATGTACACCGGCTTGAGTTTACCGGCTTCCATGGCATCCATTGCCATGGAATCGGCGGTGACATCATCCGATCCAATCATGGCGATGGACAGGCTGTCACGATCCTCCATGGAGTGCGCCACCGCAGTATTGGGAGATTGCGTATCCCCCACCGCGGCATTCGACGGCACGCAACCAGATAGCGCCGCGCAAGACAACGCAATCGCAGTCATTCCAAAAAACGCACGACTTGCGAATAACGGCATGCTCACTGTTCGTGCTTTCTGAACAGCGCCACAGTCTCCACATGATGGGTCATGGGATAAATGTCGAACGCGCGGATATCCGCCAATTCGTAGCCAAGTAACACGAGCGTGGCGGTATCTCTGGCAAGGCTTGCCGGATCGCATGCGATATAGACCACACTTTTCGCTTCGGCTTCGGCAATCTGCCTGCACACCTTCGCGCGAGCGCCGGCACGGGGCGGATCAAGCACCACCACATCTGGCTTGGCGAGATCATTGCGCACGTTGGCAAGTGTTTTCGCCACATCGCCCACACGCGCATCGACATTACCCAGATGAATGTGCCTCAAATTACGTTGCGCGTTCCTTACCGCAGTTTTGCCGCCTTCGACGCTCAACATGCGAGTGCGCTCCGCCGTCAGCGTGGCCAACGGCAGCGTGAACAGACCCGAACCGGAATACAAATCCCACAGGCATGCGGATTTGGCACCGTCAAGCTCGCCGCGTACCAAATCAATCACATGGTTGGTCAAAGCGATCGGCGCATGCCTATGCATCTGCCAGAAACCGCCTGCATCCACGTTGTATTCGAATTCACGGCCGGCAACAATCACCTTTTCCGTAAGCTCACGGCTTCCAGCAACCACCTCGCCGTTCACAAGCACGGCGTAATTGTCTGAAATCGGCGCATTATCGCGAGGTTCCGGAACGGATAGACGAATCTGGGAACCCGGTTCGAAGCTCCCTTCCCACACATGCTCACGTTCGGCCACTTCCAGCAACGTACGGCTGGCCAACGGCATGGTATCAATCGGAACGCGCACATGCGTGCCTCGACGGTGCATCGACGGACGCCCATCAGCATCAGCAATCATCTCGATGCGAGTACGCCAATGCAAACCTCGCTCCGCATCGTCTTCCGACATACGCTCAATGGGTACTTCCACGTCGACGTGGCCGAGTCTTGCCATCTGTTCGGCCACCGACGTGACTTTCCATTTCAGTTGCCCTGCAAGCGACACATGCACCAAGTCAGCGCCGCCGACACCACCGCCCATGGCAAGGGGTCCAGCTAACGACCATATTGGATCAGTACGGTCTTCGCTCGCTTCGAGTACTTCCACCACTTCGCCTGTCCAGAAGCGATCCTCACGATCATGCGGCTCGTCCAATGCGACACGGACCAGTTCGCCCGGCAATGCGAATCGCACGAACACAACACGTCCGTCAATATGACCGACGCAACGACCCTGGTCGGCGTACCGTTCAACGCGGATGGTCGATTCCATCAGTGCTCTTCCCTCATTTCGGTAGTTTGTGCTGCCTCGGCATCGTCTTCAGAAACTTCCTGCATCATCTTATGTCGGTGCATTGGCGTCGCCACGATCAGATACGAGACCCAAATCGCGAGCGCCCAGAACGGAATGCCCATCAGCAGACGCGCCGTTCCCAGCCAGCCGACGTGATTGCCGAGATAGAGCGGCACCTGCACGATCAGACGCAGCGCGAACACTCCAACCCACATTGCGGTGATGATGGTATAGGCGCGATTGAGCGCCTTGTCACCTCGCCAATCGGCAAGCCAGGCACGAAAATGTTCAGTCGGTAACGTTCGGATGAACTCGATGACCAATCCTAAGCCAGGCACCCGGACCAGCAGTGAAATCGTCAGCAAAACAACGTAAAAGGCGTTGGTGAGGAATCCGAACATGTAATAGTTACGTGCCTCGTGACTGTTCCATGCCCAGATCAGGCAGATACCTACTGCCAGCAAGCCTGATACCGCTCCCATGACGGACTGTCGTTGGCACAGGCGCACGATCACCTGCAGCACGGCCAACGCAGCGGACACGCCGATGGTCAGTTGCAAATTGGACGTGATGACGAACAGTGCCACGAACACGACGCCCGGCAGCATCGATTCGATAACGCCTCTCGGACCGCCGATGGCGTCGATCACGGAAAAATCGCCAGTATTACCGGCGTCGGCAAGTGCACCAAGACCAGTTCGTTTTTTCGCTTCGGTTTCAGCCATACGTATTAGCTATCGGTTCAAGCGGCTCAACGCACTTCGGAGAACATCGGTCCACGAGACAGCGTGGTCTTGACCTCAACCTGCTGGTCGGAGTCGAATGGACCCTTCGGTTTGCCGGGAATCTCAGTCTTCTGCTCAGCCTCTTCCGCAGCTGCCTTCGCAGCCTTGCGTTCGGCCGGAACGACCGGCGGATGCATGGGAATAAGGTCGCGTGGCGCCAACGGATCATCGCCTCGTTCCACCACAATATCAGCGAAGAACTGGTTCAATGCCTTTGCTTCCTCACCCTCAGGATCGGTGGCAGCCTTGCCTGAGAAGATGCCGCGCAACATCCAACGCGGACCGTCGACGCCTACGATGCGAGTAAGCACCTTGCGTCCACCCTTGACGGTAACTGGCAATGCCAGTTCGGTGCCGAATACGCCTTCGACTTCCTTCGCGTCCTTGTTGGCTTCAATCAGGTCGGCACGAACGTCATCCCACAATCCGAGCGTCTTCGGTGCCGCGAATGCCTCAATCTCCACACTGGAGGAACCGTAGGTGATGGTGGTGCCAAGAACCTGCTGGGTGGCACGGTTGGCCTTCACTCGCAATTCAATGCCCTTCAGGAACGGCAGATAATATGATCCCATATCGAGGTACTCGTCGTAGTCGGGAACGTTCTCATCTTCCACATCCCACGGACCATGCTCGTCACCGCGGCCCTCGTATTCAGCGGAAGGCTCCGGAAGCGCCACGACTTCCTGAGCTTCGTCAACATTTTCAGCTGCGTCGGCAGCCTCTTCGTTTTCTCCGGCGGCCGCTTCAAGAGCTTCCTTGCTCTGATGCTTCTTCTTACCGAATCCAAACAATCCCATGATGTTCCTCATTTCATAACAGTTGCAACCGTGACTAGACTAGCACCTATGCTTAATATGGGCTGGGAATCGGGGTGTGATATTCCAATTCCCAGTCTGTTCACGATAAAAAGTGGCTTAAATGTCATACATAATGCTGAGCGGCGCATGATCGGACCAGCGCAGGTCGTAGGTCGGAGCCTTATCGATCACGAATCCGCAGGCCGTTTCCGCCAGTTCCGGTGTTGCGAACTGATAGTCGATCCTCCAGCCGACATTGTTGTCGAATGCACGACCGCGCTGGCTCCACCATGTGTACGGTCCTTGGATGTCTCCGGCGAGATCACGCATCACATCCACAAACTCCAGTTCTCCCAACCATTTGTCGACATATGCGCGCTCCTCGGGGAGGAATCCGGCATGCGTTTCGTTGGCTTTGGCGTTTTTGATGTCGAGCGGCGTGTGTGCGATGTTGAAATCACCGCAGAGCACCGCTTGTTTTCCGCCGTGTGCTGCCTCGTCACGCAACTGTTCCATGCGTATCAGCATGGTGTCGAGGAAACGGTATTTCTGCTTCATTTTTTCCGGATCATCGGTATTTCCCGCATGCACATACACGCAAACCACGGTAATGACATAGCCTTGTGGAGTTTGCATGTCCGCTTCGATCCAGCGTCCAGAATCAACATCCTCATCAAGTCCCGGCAAGCCATACCGCCGTTCGGCAACAGGCAATGCCGACAGTAGACCGACACCGGCACGCCCTTTGATGCGGCAGATCTCGTTCATGCGATGCAATTCACTTTGATCAGCGATACGGCCTGCAGTCGAATATTCAAAACCGAATTCGTCAAAGATGGGATCGATTTCGTTTTGCGGAGCACGTACTTCCTGCATGCACCATACGTCGGGAGTGTTGCGACCCGCCCATTCCTCGATGCCTTTGCGTTTCGCCGCGCGAATTCCATTCACATTAGAGGTTGTGATAGTGATCGTCATAGCGTCCTAGAGTAGCCGGAATACAAGAAAAGCCTCCGGCAATGCCAAAGGCTTTATTTTGAGACATATCGGTCGGATCAGTCAAGACCGAGCTGCAGCTTGCCGCCGGGGATGGCGTCAAGCAGATCACGAGTGTACTGCTTCTGCGGATGCTCGAAGACCTCGTCAGTGGTGGCGTGCTCCACAAGCTTGCCGTGCTGCATCACCACGACCTCATCGGCGATCTGGCGCACAACCGCCAAATCGTGGGTGATGAACAGGTAGCTCAGTCCCTTTTCCGCCTGCAGGTCATTGAGCAATCGCAACACCTGGTCCTGTACCAGCACGTCCAAAGCGGATACGGCCTCGTCGCAGACGATCACGTCCGGATCGAGAGCCATGGCTCGTGCGATGGCGATGCGCTGGCGCTGACCACCGGAAAGCTCGTTCGGGTAGCGGAAACGCACAGACCCCGGCAGTTCCACCATATCGAGCAACTCACGCACACGGGCAGCACGACTTTTCTTGTCTCCAATGCCGTGGATGCGCAGTGGTTCTTCGATGGAACGGTAAATGGAGTACATCGGGTCAAGCGAACCATACGGATTCTGGAACACCGGCTGCACGTGACGGCGGAAGTCAAGCAATTCCTTGCCTTGGAAGCCGGAAATGTCCTTACCTTCATAGGTGACGGTGCCTGAGGTCGGTTCAAGCAGCTTCAGCACCATGTTGGCCACCGTGGACTTGCCGGAACCGGATTCGCCCACAATCGCCAGCGTGGTACCCTTTTTGACGGAGAAGCTCACATCGTCAACGGCCTTGAACATCTCCTTCTTGCGCGGCAGCTTGAACTCGCGCGTCAGATGATCCACCGTGATGATGGATTCGCCGGTCTTCAGAGAATCCTCATTCACCTTGTGTTCCATCACGCGGCTGGCATCGCCACCATGCTCCTTGACGGAGATGATGCGCTGCGAGGCCAACGACGGCGCTGCCGACACCAGTCGCTTGGTGTACGGATGCTGCGGATGCTGCAGTACTTCCAGAGATGGGCCGGACTCAACGACCTGTCCCTTGTACATGACCACGATGTGCTGCGCACGCTCAGCCGCCAAGCCCAAGTCATGGGTGATGAACAGCACTGCGGTTCCCAACGAATCGGTGAGCATCTGCAGGTGATCAAGGATCTTCTTCTGCACGGTCACATCAAGCGCGGAGGTTGGCTCGTCGGCAATCAGCAGTTCCGGACGGCATGCCAAGCCGATGGCGATGAGCGCACGCTGGCGCATACCACCGGAAAACTCGTGCGGATACTGGCGTGCACGAGTGGCGGCATCCGGCAGACCTGCCTCAGAAAGAAGACCTGCGATGCGGTCGTCCATGGTAGAGCCGATTACATACTTCTTGGCGATGTACCAAGCGTCATCCTCGGCCACGCCGGCCTTGATCAGGTCGTCAGCCACGCGCCAACGCGTTTCAGATCCCGGAATCCACTCCGACTCGAAGTATGCCACGGTCTTGTCGAAGTCGTCGCCGGTCTTGCCGATCTTGGACAGCGCTTCCTTCGCCGCGGACAACAGCTCCGGAAGATCCTTGGAGCCAAGGAAAGTTTCATCGTCGTTGTTTTTAAGCTCGACATCAGCATCGGCGAGAGCCTTCGACAGCGAGGAACGCTTCTCATGGGCGATATCCATATTGTTGGCGACCAGCGCCTCCTTCACCTGGGTGCCGATACGCCACACCGGGTTCAGGTTGCTCATCGGATCCTGCGGGACAAGACCCATCTTGTTGCCGCGCAACTTGTCGAAATCCCTCTGCTTGTAACCGGAGATTTCCTCGCCGTCAAGCTTGATGGATCCTCCGACCACATGGCCTGTGCCTGGAAGCAGACCAAGCACCGCCATAGCGGACGTGGACTTGCCAGAGCCGGACTCACCAACGATAGCCACCCACTGACCCGGGTATACGCTGAAAGAGGAGTTGCGCACCGCATGTATCGGCCGGCCATCATCAGTGGTGAAGTCGACCTGGAGGTTCTTGACTTCCAGCAGCGGACCGTTGGCGCGTTGCATGGCCTCGAGCTTGTTTTCGGTATTCATTTCAGTCATCGAATATCCCTCACTTACACTCACGCACGGCTCTTCGGATCAAGCGCATCCTTCACAGCGTCGCCCATCATGATGAAGGCAAGCACAGTGATGGCAAGCGCCGCGGACGGGTAGAACAGCACCATCGGATCGGTACGCAGAATGGACTGCGCATTGGAGATGTCGCCACCCCAGCTGACGGTAGTGGTCGGCAGACCCAGACCAAGGAAGCTCAACGTTGCTTCCAACACGATGTAGGTAGCCAGAGACGTTGTGCCCACCACAATGATAGGTGCCAAGGAATTCGGCAGAATGTGGCGGAACAGGTTACGCCACGGCGTGGAGCCAAGTGCGGTGGAAGCCGTATTGAACTCCAGATTCTTGGCTTCCATAACAGCGCCTCGCGCAATTCGCGCAACGGATGTCCAGCCGAACAACGTCATGACCAGAATAATCTTCCAAATGGAACCGTTGGTCTTGAACATCTGCAGCACCACGATGGCACCAAGCAAAATCGGCAAAGCCAGGAAAATATCGGTCAAACGGCTGAGAATGCCGTCAACCCAGCCTCCGAAGAAGCCGCTCAATGCACCGATCAGCGTGCCCAACAGCACCACCAGTACCGTAGCGAACACGCCGACGCTCAGCGAGGTACGAGTACCATACACCACGCGGGAGTACACGTCGCATCCTTGCAGATCGAATCCGAAAGGATGTCCCTTCGAAGCCGATTCCAAGGAGTTCTCAAGCGTGCAGTAATTCGGATTCTGCTTGGTCATCACTCCTGGGAACAGCGCCACGAAGATAATGAACACAATAAGCACAGCGGAGATGATGAACATCGGGTTCTTACGCAGGGTACGCCATGCGTCAGCCCAAAGGCTTGAAGCCGGTACGGACTCGTCGACCGAGTCAACGTCCTTAAGCGGCGTCTCCTCAAGAGGAGCAACATATCGTTCCTGTCCCGGAAGCGCGTGGGAAAGATTCGTTTCGTTCATATCAGTCATTGTTCAATCCTCCCAACTCACGCGTAGCGGATTCGCGGATCAAGCGCCGCATAGAGCATATCGACCAGCAGGTTGCACACTGCGAAAATCAACATAAGCAGAGTCACAATGGACACCACCAGGTTGCCTTCGCCCTTGAGAATGCTTTGATAAGTCAGGTAACCAATGCCGTGCACATTGAAGATGGTTTCGGAAATCATGGCACCGCCCATCAGTGCGCCAAGATCCTGACCAAGGTAAGTGACGACAGGAATCATGGAGTTACGCAAAACGTGACGATTCATGACCGACCCATTGCTCATGCCTTTGGCGCGTGCGGTGCGCACATAGTCAAGCGCGATATTGGAGGAAATCTCCGAACGACTCAATCTGATGATATATGCCATAGACACAGATCCAAGCACTATTGCCGGCATCAGCAGGTCGATGAATCCTGGATTGGCACCGGCCGTAACTGGAAGCAGACGCAACTTCACGCCTAAGAAATACTGGGCAAGGAAGCCCGTGACGAAGGTCGGTACGGAGATGAGCAACAGAGAGATAATCAGAATCACGGTATCGCACCACTTGCCCTTGTTCAGACCGGAAATCGCGCCGAAGATCACGCCGAACACGGCTTCGAACACGAAAGCCATCAGCGCAAGCTTGATGGTGACCGGGAATGCACGTCCGATCTGGTCGATGACCAGCTGACCGGAGAAGGTCTTGCCAAAATCAAGAGTCAGCGCATTTTTCAGGAACAGCAAATACTGTACGATGAACGGTTTATCCAGATTGTATTCGGCACGAATCTGCGCAGCGACGGCCTCATTGACCGGCTTATCGCCAAACATCGCCTTAACCGGGTCGCCCGGCAATGCGAACACCAGGGCGTACACCAAAAGCGTCGTGCCGAGAACCACAGGGATCATCTGCAGAATGCGTCGCAGAAGATATCTGCCCATTGGTTTCTCCTTTTATTGCTTATTCATTGTCAACCTTTTCAGATTATTACTCATAATCATCGGGGAAGGTTAACGATTTACCCCGCAAGTTTTGTGGCAACACACAACAAACTGTTTTATATTGCAGTTTCATGGGAATCAGCTGGGAAAAATGCATTGGTTACCGGCATCTACCCCTGACGCCTCCTGGCCACACTGATCTCACCCTAAAAAACGGTGCGTATTACATGGAAAGGAAGGAACGGATATGATCCGTCCCTTCCTTCAATTGGTTCGGCGAGATTCACTCACGAAGATCGGCTCACTTGCCGGACTTGGTCATGTTCTCGTAGACCGGCAGGTTCTGCCAGTTCATTTCGAAACCGGAAACGCCGGTAGCAGCCACACCGTAGGCGTTGGCGTAGTACAGCGGAACGGCCGGGAGGTCGTTCAACAGAATCTCCTGAGCCTGCTGGTACAGCTTGTTGGCCGCGTCAGTGGTCTGAGCGGCAGCGGCCTTGGCGCACAGATCGTCGAACGCCGAGCTCTTGTAATCGCCATCGTTGGAACCATTGCCATCAGCAGCGGAGGAAGCGAAGTTGGCCACCAGATAGTTTTCGGCGGACGGATAATCCGGCTGCCAGCCGCTACGGAATGCGCCCTGCACCTTGCGATCGGACACGGCGGTACGGTAATCGTTGAAGGTCGGGTACGGGTTGGTGGCAGCCACTTCGGAACCAAGCGTGTTGTTGATGGAGTTCACCACAGCGGTGTAGATGGTCTCGTGGCCGCCGTCAGCGTTGTAGGCGAAGGTAAGCTTGTCGTCGGAAGTCCACGGGCTGATGGCGTTGGCCTTCTCCCAGAGTTCCTTGGCCTTCTTCTCGTTGTACTTCAGATTCTCGCTGCCCTTGAGGGAGTCGGAATAGCCCGGGGTCAGAGGAGAGGTGAAGTCGACGGCCGGAGTACCGGTACCGTTGAGCACCTTGTCGCAGATGTTCTCACGGTTGATGGCCATGGAGATGGCCTGACGACGCAGGGTGCCTTCCTCGGTACCAGCCTCGAAGTGCTTCAGGCTGGACGGAATGGTGAACTGCTGGATGACGGAACCGGCCTTGTTGTAGGCCTGTACGGTCTCATCGGTTTCGAAGGTCTTGGTGGCGGAGGCCGGCACGGACTCCATCACGTCGAGGGCACCGGACTGGATGTCGGCGTAGGCGGCGTCATCCTTGGTGTAGACCTTGAAGGTCACGCCGTCGTTCTTCGGGGTGCGGTTGCCCTTGTAGTCAGGGTTCTTCACGAGCACGATCTCGTTGTCGTGATCCCAGGACTGGAACTTGTACGGACCATTGCCGACCGGAGCCTCACCGAAGGCATCCGTGTCCTTGTAGAAGGATTCCGGCAGCGGAGCGAATGCGGAATAGCCCACCTTGATGGCGAACACGGAATCAGACTGGTTCAGGTCGACGGTGAACTCGTGATCGTTGACGATCTTCAGACCTTCAAGCTGCTCGTCACCCTTGAGGTTGTCGGTATCCTGCAGCGCGTCATAGCCCTTGATGGTGGAGAAGAAGGAGGAGCCGACCATACCGTTCTTGGCGTTGGCCACGTAGCTCCAAGCCTTGGTGAAGGACTCGGCGGTCACATCGGTGCCGTCGGTGAACTTCCAGCCATCCTTGAGCTTGATGTCGTACTGGGTGGCGTCATCGTTGGCGGTAATGGACTCAGCCACTTCGTTGGAGGCATTGCCCTTGGCGTCAAAGGAAATCAGGCGGGAGAACAGCAGATCAACCGGCTTGCCACCACCGGTCTCGTTGGTGTTGCCCGGGATGAGCGGGTGCTGCGGTTCGGAATTGTATGCGGTGATGATGTTGGCACCTTCAGCGGCGGTGTCGCCGCTGTTGGAGGACCCACAGCCGCTCAGCAGCATGCCGAAGGCGCATGCGGCGGCAGCGAAAGCCAGTGCTTTCTTCTTCATATAATCATTCTCCTATTCGATATCACATCGGGATTATCATCCCACAAACGGAAACGAGCCGACCTACTCATCGACGCATCTCTACTTGGCGATAGTGCACTATTCTTGCTCAATTGACGGACAACCTTTCCACGCAACCCAAAAAACGCACGGCGTTCCTTAACGACATGACGGCGGAAAACGTACGTTTTCCGCCGTCATGTCGAACAATGTATCCGAAGAATAAGTCAGCTCTTCGAAATCTCGTTATACACCGGAACGTTCTGCCAGTTCATGACGAAGTTCTTCACTCCGGATGCGGCAACGCCATTGGCATTGGAGTAATACAGCGGGATGGCAGGCAGATCGTTCAACAGAATCTCCTGAGCCTGCTGGTACAGCTTATTGGCCTCGTCGGTGGTCTGCGCGGCAGCAGCCTTGGAGCACAGGTCATCGAATTCCGAATTCTTGTAATCGCCGTCGTTGGAGCCATTGCCATCAGCAGCGTCAGAGGAATACAGCTGGTACAGGTAGTTTTCAGGAGACGGATAATCCGGTTGCCAACCGGTACGGAACGCGCCGGTCATCTTACGGCCGGTAACACGGAATGGTGAACGTCTGAATCACGGAACCGGCCTTGTTGTATGGCACCACGGAGGAATCGGATTCGAAGGTCTTGCTGTCGGCGGACGGCACCGTATCCATCACATCAAGGCTGCCGGCCTGAACATCGGCATAGGCCGCGTCGGCGTCCGTGTAGATCTTGAACGTCACACCTTCGTTATTCACCTTACGATTGCCTTTGTAATCGGGATTCTTGACCAGCTTGATTTCCTTGTCATGGTCCAAGGAACCGAACTTGTACGGGCCATCGGAAACCGGCGACTCTCCAAAGGCCTTCGGATCCTTGTAGAAGGATTCCGGCATCGGATAGAATCCCGAGTAACCCAGCTTGGTGGCGAACGCGGAATCCGGCTGGCTCAGGTCGACGGTGAACTCGTGATCGTTGACGATCTTCAGACCTTCAAGCTGCTCGTCACCCTTGAGGTTGTCGGTATCCTGCAGCGCGTCATAGCCCTTGATGGTGGAGAAGAAGGAGGAGCCGACCATACCGTTCTTGGCGTTGGCCACGTAGCTCCAAGCCTTGGTGAAGGACTCGGCGGTCACATCGGTGCCGTCGGTGAACTTCCAGCCATCCTTGAGCTTGATGTCGTACTGGGTGGCGTCATCATTGGCGGTAATGGACTCAGCCACTTCATTCTAGGCCTTGCCATCCTTATCGAAAGACACCAACCCAGCGAACAGCAGATCGATAGGACGGCCACCGCCGGTTTCATTGGTGTTGCCCGGGATCAAGCCATTCTGCGGTTCGGAGTCAAATGCCGTAATGACATTCGATCCTTCGTCGCGTTCCCAGACATGGAAGACCCACAGCCGCCCAGCATCATGCCAAGCACACAGGCCGCCGCAACGGCAAACACCTTGCTTTTCCTTATATTCATTATGTTTTTCCTCATTATTCGGATTACCGGTCGGTATTGTTTCCCCGTACCAGCCTTGCCTAGGTAATACACCCTAAATCAAGAAGAAACACCAATTACTGTTACAGGAATGTAACGAAATATCCATGGACCGCGACTACGCACGGGGAAATGCCTGACCGTATCGGGCTTTCAACTGTTCGATGGAGACATGCGTGTACCGTTGCGTGGTCTTCAGCGAGGAATGCCCCAAGAGCTCCTGCACCTCACGCAAATCCGCTCCCCCGTCAAGCATATGCGTGGCGGCACTGTGTCGCAGAGCATGAGGGCTAATGTCGGGAACGCCGGCATCACGCGCGCATTCGTGCACCACACGACGTACCATCCGCTGATCAATGCGTTTGCCTTGTCTCCCAAGAAACAGCGCAGCCGCGGACTGCTCCCCCACCAACAGGGGACGCCCATCATCCAGCCACCGACGTATCGCTTTTTGCGCCGGAGCGCCAAATGGCATGACTCGTTGTTTGTTGCCTTTGCCGGTCACTTTGACCGTTCGATTGGAAAAGACCACATCCGGCACATCAAGTCCCACCAGTTCAGCCACACGCATGCCCGTTGCATACAACAGTTCCAGCATTGCGGCGTCACGCAGCTCAATGGCCTGCTGCTTCATGGTCCGTTCCTTCGGCTGAGACGTTTCACCGTCCTCATCCACGCGTTCCATCAGCTGTTCAGCCTGTGATTCGCTGAGCACATCCGGCAACGTATCAGGTATTTTCGGGGTCATGAGCGCACAAGCCGGATCCGTCGCCGTCACGCCATGCTCATGCGTCCACGCGAAAAAACCACGTACCGCCACAGTTTTTCGGGCCATGCTGCTTTTCGCATGGTTTTTCGATGATTCCGCCATCCACATGCGAAGATCTTCGATGGTCACCTCGTTAAGATCCCTGCATCCAAGCCACTCCAAGGCAAGCAAACATTCTTCGACATCGCCTCGGTATGCCTTCCGTGTGTTTTCACTCAATCCACGGTTGGCTTTCAGATATGTATCGAATGCCTCTACGCTCTTATCGAACAGCATGCCGATCAGCCTTTCCCGAGCTCAACAGCAAGCCCGAATCCATGAATTTCTTTCCATTATGTGTCCATTCTCCGATAGAAACCGAAATACCGGCACAACTCGAAAGGAGACCAACTATGCTGTCCAGTAGCGTTCGCTCAGCGAATCCGTCGATGATCGTTTATTCGAAGGGGAGATTATGCCGATTCCAAACGAAATTCCAGCAGGTGCACGCATTGTGGTGCGCACCTGCGAAGGTGTCGATCCAAAGGACCAGCGCATGAAATTCCGCGATTATGTCGGTCACGTACGTTCTTGGGATGGGCAGACATTGGAAATGACGCGCGATGCGGCAGCCAACGGTTCACGCCCAGAGCAACGTGTCAGCATTCCCGCCGACACCATCGTCACTGTCAAACCGGTTCCGGAACGTTCCATGACACGGCCGCGCCCATAGCGCGTCACACTGCGGAACGCACCTGTGCCATAGCTTGACGGTAACCGTCGAATCGCACGATATGCTCTCCCCTACGCGCCGACTCCAGAAGCATCTGCTGCCATCCAGTTTCGGGAATTGCCAGTTCGACCGTTTCGCAACGTTCTTCGAAGTCAGATTCTTTGGCGAGAGCCTTGTATTCACGGAATGGCTGCCCTTGTATGAAGAAACGCGCCATCTCCTTGTCGTCACCGGCAGTGGGCGAGCCCTGTTGCGTGGTCATGCCGTGCAGCACGTTGGCCATAAGCGTCAACCGATTGGCCATATTACGCAGCAACGCTTCGACATTGGCGGCGTCCTCTTCCACCATTGCACGGGTACGGTTTGGATCGGTTAGCGCAACACGAGTCATGTCCCGCCATGAACCAGCGGCGAGCGCGGCTGCGATGTTCCGGTTGGGATTGGCCACCAGCTCATTGATCATAGCTGTGGAAATGACGTGTGGCATGTGGGAAATCAGTGCCGCGCAACGATCGTGGGTCGCATCGTCAAGAACGATGAGTCGGTTGGCGCAATGATCCACAATCATTGTCGCAACGGCGCGGAACCGCTGATACTCGGTGTTTTCATCTACGGTGATGGCCCAGAGCGCGCCATCGTAAAGCGTCGGATCCGACGATTCCCATCCGGACAGCTCATTACCTGCCATGGGATGCGCGCCCACATAGCAATGTTCCAATCCAACGGCTTTAACCTGTTCCCGAACCATTGCTTTGACACTGCCGACATCGGTGAGCGTGGTGATGTCCGTATCGATCAGTGGCTTCAACGCACCCAGGATTTGCGGCATGGCCTTGAGCGGATTGCATAACACAAGCACGTCAGGTTTTGTGTCGGCGAGCGCGGCCAGTGTGGACACACATCGTATGCCATCCGCTTTCGCAGTTTCATATGGACGATCGTTATGGTTCCATGCGACGACTTCACAGCCAGCATTAGCGAGTCTGCGAGCCAGTGACCCTCCGATAAGACCAAGGCCTACGATTGCGATACGCTGCTTCACCACATCAGCTCCTTTCCGACCGTTTCGCTGTTCTGCCAATCATCTGGCAGATGCTGTTCGTCAAGCCGTACGCCTCCCTGCGGCAGCATCCATGAGGTGACTGGAGGATTGGGGCGTTCTCTTCGTGGGTATACGGCCAGAGTTTTGGCCCAGTCACCGTGTTCGGCGATTTCGGCCAGCGCGCCATGGAAGCGTTGCTCCCATGGCGCCGCATCGAGCGTCGCGATAAAACTGTATGTGCCTGTGCGTCCTTTGATTGGCCGCGAGATGAAACTTGTCATATTGAGGCCTGCATCGCGGAATACGTCCAGCAGGTTCGCGAGTACGCCAGGACCTGTGACAAGCGGAATAAGCGTCAGCACGGATTCGTATTCCGTATCAGTTTGCGAACGAGGCTGTTCCAACAGTTTTTCGGCTTCCTTGCGTGGTGCGAGCACAAGAAAATCAGTCTGTGCGCCTTGATAATCCTGCACGGCGGTACCGATGCGCGTCACATTGTAGAGTTCACCGCAAATACTTGGCCCGAAAGCTATTTCGTTTGCTTTGATATCGCGACATGCGGCAGCATTGGATGGCGCTGGAGTCGGTTCCAAATGGTGTTCCGCGATGAAACGTTTGCATTGCGCGAGACCATGCGCGTGTGCGGTAGCCACGGTGGCGTCTTCCGGATTGGATCCCGCACGCACATATGCGTCGAAAGTTACGTCGACGCCCACTCGCGCAAATCCGACTAGATCTTTGGCGTCGATGAGCGCGTCCAGATTCGGCACCACGTAACCTTCGACGTTGTTTTCCCATGCCACGACGCCCCATCCTTCGCCCCGCTGCGCGGCATCAAGGATTTGCGGTACGTCATCCGCAGCCACCAATTCGAATCCTTCCGGCTCAAGATGGACCAGTGCCTGCGATGCATTGACTGCGGCCTGATGGGTGAAGGTGCCTTGCGGACCTAGATAGAACAGCTTTCGTGCGCTCATTCAACCCCATTCCTTATTTTTGGTGTTCCCCTGAACCTTACCTCATTACCGTGGAATCGACTGCCGATTATTCCACCGGTTGGGCGTTATCAGATGTTTTACCCTCGTTCGTCTGCGTATCAGCAGCAAACGCACCATCACGCGTCTCCTTACGCGGAGGTGTGACGAACCAACGTTTCGGCAGCACCAGCATCACAACCGGAATAAGCACGACACCGTACAGCCACATGTATCCTGCCTGTTCACTGAAGAACGGCATGGGATCATCTCCACCGAATCCCACAGGAATCATGGCGTCTCCTCCCGGACCATACCCCGACATCACCGTCCAGACCACCAGAGAGGAGCCGATCAGGTGCAATGCGAGGCCTGAGACACCGTCGCGTGATCGAGCTGACCATGTCGAAATGATCACCATGAGATAGGCGATCGCCAATCCGTAGGGAATATTCATGGATGCGCCCATGCGATGGGCCATGGTTCCCACTACTCCGACTATGATTCCGGAAACCAGATCGACGAGGAACCGTCCCCAAATCGGCAGACGGTATGACCATGGCATCAGTTGCGCATCGGGCGCCACGTCTTGATTCGACCCATACGTATCATGCGATTGCTTCATCTGTTGCATCATATCCCCTACTATCGCTCACCAACCTGAAAAGAAAAAGAGATACGCGAGGACACGTATCTCTTTTTCATGGAAGCAATAACAGAATCACTTGTTCTTCTGCGCGTTATTCTGCTGAGCCGTCAAACGGAGAGCCCAGCGGGCTCACCGTAGGCGAAGTGAGCAAGCACACTACCGTGCCTGCGAAGCCGACAGAACAACGTGAAGAATCACTTGTTATTCTGAGCGTTGTTCTGTCGACGCTGCTTGGCGCGCCACTTGTACCAATCCTCACGGCTGAGAATGATCTTGCGCACACGGATGGATTCCGGAGTGACTTCCACGCACTCGTCCTCGTTGGCGAAGTCCAAGGACTCTTCGAGGCTCATCTTGATCGGCGGAGTCAGGGTTTCGAGCACATCTGCGGTGGAGGAACGCATGTTGGTCATATGCTTGGCCAGCGTGATGTTCACATCCAGCTCGTCAGGCTTGTTGTTCACGCCGACGACCTGGCCTTCGTACACCGGAGACTGCGGTTCGACGAAGAAGTTGCCACGTGCCTGCAGACGCTGCATGGCGTACGGAGTGGCGATACCCTTGCGATCGCAGACCATGGAACCGTTCTGGCGGGTCACGATCTGGCCAGCCCACGGAGCGTAGCCGGCGGAGATGGAGGATGCGATACCGGTGCCACGGGTGGCGGAAAGCAGTGCGGTGCGGAAGCCGATCAGACCACGGGACGGCACGGTGAACTGCAGACGAACCCAGCCGGTGCCATGGTTGGTCATGTTCTCCATACGGCCCTTACGGTCGGCGAGCAGCTGGGTGACAGTGCCCATGTACTCTTCCGGAACGTCGATGGTGGTGTTTTCCATCGGTTCGTTGATCACGCCGTCGATGGTCTTGGTGACCACCTGCGGGCGGCCGACGGTCAGCTCATAGCCTTCACGACGCATCTGTTCGGCAAGCACGGCCAAGGCGAGCTCGCCACGACCCTGGACTTCCCATGCATCCGGGCGTTCGGTCGGCAGCACCTTGATGGACACGTTGCCGATGAGTTCGCGGTCAAGGCGATCCTTGATCATGCGGGCGGTAAGCTTGTGGTCCTTGCCTTCGGTTCCGGCAAGCGGGGAATCGTTGATGCCGAAAGTCATGGAGATGGCCGGATCATCAACGTGGATCAGCGGCAGCGGACGCGGATCGGACGGATCAACGATGGTTTCGCCGATCATAATGTCATTCACGCCGGCGACTGCGACGATATCGCCAGGGCCCGCGGAATCGACCGGGGTGCGCTCAAGACCCTGCGTACGCAGCAGTTCGGAGACGCGGAAGTTTTCGACGGAGCCGTCCACACGGGACAGACCGTAGGTCTTGCCCTTTTCGAGAGTGCCGTTGTAGATACGCACCAAGCCGAGTCGACCCAGGAAATCGGAGGAATCGATGTTGGCGACGTGTGCCTGCAAAGGCGCGCCTTCCTCGTATTCCGGAGCCGGAATGTTCTTGATGATGGCTTCGAACAGCGGTTCGAGATCTTCGTTATCCGGCAGACCGCCATTCTCCGGCTGGTTTTCGGAAGCGTAGCCGGCCTTGGCCGCGCAGTAGATGACCGGCAGGTCGAACAGCGCATCCTCATCGAGATCGATACCCTCTTCGATAACGTCCTGAGCCAGGCCGAGCAGCAAATCGGAGGATTCTCCAACGACCTCTTCGATACGCGCGTCCGGACGATCGGTCTTGTTCACGCACAGGATAACCGGCAGCTTGGCTTCCAAAGCCTTGCGCAGCACGAAGCGGGTCTGCGGCAGCGGGCCTTCGGACGCATCGACGAGCAGCACGACGCCATCAACCATGGAGATGCCACGCTCGACCTCGCCGCCGAAATCGGCGTGACCAGGAGTATCGATGATGTTGAGGGTGATGCCTTCCGGATGGCCGTACTTGGCGGCCAGCGGACCGTTGTACTGCACAGCGGTGTTCTTGGCGAGGATGGTGATGCCCTTCTCACGTTCCAGATCATTGGAATCCATCACACGATCCGGAACTTCCTCACGCTCGTTGAACACGTGGGACTGTGCCAGCATGGCATTGACCAACGTGGTCTTGCCGTGATCGACGTGTGCCACAATCGCTACATTTCGAATATCGCCGCGAACCGCCATCGAAACCTCTCTTAGTATTGCTGTTCTCTTGCGTTACCGTTCGGTACATACTGGTTATCGGTACTTACAAATCCGTACTCCACACAAACCGAACCAATCCTAGCGAACCATTACGACAGTTCCGGTCCCAGCGCTTTCGCCCACATACAAAGTTTGCGGTTGTCGAATCTCAACAACCGCAAACGTATGATCTCTTGGGACCACTCAAAATAATTCGTTAATCCTCAAGTTCCTTACCAGTGCGTTCCGGCAAGCACAACGCCGCAACGCAGGCCAGAATGAAGGCGACCGCGAAAACGATGAATGCCACCGCCTTGTTGCCACCGGACAGCGTCAGGAACCACGGCATGAGCAGCGGAGCTATGATGGCAGCCACTCGGCCACATGCCGCAGCGGCACCGGACGCAGCAGCGCGCAGGCGGGTCGGATAGATTTCCGGAGTCACCGCATACAGTACGCCCCACGCGCCAAGATTGGATGCGGACAACAACATGCCAAAGCCCAACACCGCAGCTACGGAACCCGCTTGCGAGAAAGCAAACGCGGCCACGGCCGACACGGCAAGGAACACGCTCAGCGTCTTCCTGCGGCCCCAGATCTCCACCAGCCATGCGGCCAGGAAGTATCCCGGCAACTGCGCGACGGCGATGGCCAGCGTATAGCCGAACGACTTGGTCAGCGAGCCAAACTGGTCGGCCAGCAGCGACGGCATCCATGTGAACGCTCCATAGTAGGAGAAGTTCACGAAGAACCACGTGGCCCAAATGGCTGCGGTGCGCGCGATGCACTTTTTGCCGAACAGTTCGCGGGTGTTGATCTTCGGCAGTGGTTTGCCCTTCGGGGAAGCCACTGGCTCGATGCCACCTGCCTGTTCGAAATAGCGTACGGCCTGTTCGGCTTCGTCCTCACGCCCCTTGGATTCCAGGAATCGCACGGATTCCGGAATATGAACACGCGTCACAATGGCATACAGCAGCGGCAACGCGCCAATGAGCAAAGCCCAGCGCCAACCCCAATCGCCGGTATTCGGAATCACAAAGTAGCCAATGCAGGCGGCGACAATCCAGCCGACAGCCCAGAAGGATTCCAACAGCACCGTCATACGACCGCGTTGTTTGGTCGGAGAGAATTCAGAAACCAGAGTGGAAGCCACTGGCAGTTCGGCGCCCAAACCAAGACCGATGATCAGACGAGCGATCAAAAGCGCGGCCAACGACCATGACAGTGCCATGCCGCCATTCGCCAAACCGAAAATCACCAGCGTCGCGGAAAAGACTGTCTTGCGGCCAACACGATCGGCTACAAAACCACCCAGCGCAGCACCGATCGCCATGCCGACGAAGCCGATGGACAGCACCCAACTTTTCTCGGTTGGTGTCAGATTGAAATGCGGGTCAGCCGCGATGGCCGCCACAACGAATGACACCAAGCCGACGTCCATGGCGTCGAAAGCCCAGCCGATACCGGACGCCACCAGAAGTTTCCTATGCGCTTTGTTAAACGGCAGGCGATCAAGACGCTCATTGCGTGTCAACGAACCCGACGAAGCAACCGATGCGGATTGCACGGATGTCATACTTCTTCCTCTCATACGAAACGACCATGCCTACAAGGCATGCCGAAAACCAGACAGAATCGTCCGAAAAGGAAACAATCCGAAAAGACGTCAGATCGTCGTCAACGCGGAAAGCACATCATCCTGCGTTTCCCGCACATCGAAATCATGGCGATCCCGAGCATCGCTCCATGTCGACTGTCGGAGCACATCCATGGTGTAGCGATACACCGTTGCCGGACGATTGCGTCCGACACGCAATTTGTCACCGGTGTCCTCCAGCTGCCCGGATGCGAGCATCTTACGGCGGAAATTCGCCAGATCGATGCTCTGACCGGCAACCGCCTCGTACACGTCATGCAGCTGGCTCAGCGTAAATCTCTCGCCTACCAATCTGGTGACGATCTGCGGATATTCGATTTTGCCACGAAGTCTGCTGAGGGCGTAGTCCACGATGTCGCCATGGTCAAATGCCAACTCAGGCAGATCATCCACAGGAAACCATTTGACATTGTCGTCGATACTCTGCCCGAGTTGCCCGTTAAGATCGTCGACCAACGCCCAATAGACGATGGATACCATCGGCAGCCCGCCGTGTGAGCGCGCCGGATCGCCGAATGTATACAGCTGTTCAAGATACCGTGGATGCAACGATGTCGTGGATTCCAGCGCAGCGTAGGCCGATTGCTCCAGCGAGTGGTCAGCCCTCAAACCACCACCGGGCAACGCCCACTGGCCAAGAAAAGGCTGGCGCACGCGCCGGACCAGCGGTATCCACAAGGTGGATCCCGCACTGGTTCGAGCATGTTCCTGCGTTCCGTGGGAAGCTGGCCCCAAAGCGAGAATGACCACGGAAACGCCCACCTGCGGCGGCTGTTTGCGCCGTTCTGAGACATTGCCCATGATCATCGCGACCTCACCTCTCCGATCTTTTGTCGATTTGAATTGTTCCGGAATCACAGTGTAGCATTTATAGTCAACATGACTATAAGTGCAGTGTTTCACCACACCGCTTGAATTTCAACCCACGTATGCCCTTCAACGAAAAAGGCCCCACGAAGGAGCCCTATGCGTCTTATGCGACGATGCCCTGATCAATCAGCTCTCGGGCAACCTCACGATATTCCTTCGCGGTCTTATGGTTCGGCGCATAAATGGTGATAGGCGCGGCCGCAACCGTGGAATCCGGAAGTTTGATGGAACGTGAGATGACTGAATGGAAGACCTTGCCTTGGAATGCCTCATAAATACGCTGCAACACTTCATCACAATGCAAGGTATGCGTGAACATGGTGACGAGCACTCCGTACACTTCCAGACTCGGATTGATGCGGGATTGTACTTTTTCGATGGACTGCATCAACAAGGCCACGCCTCGCAGTGCGAAGAACTCAGCAGCCACGGGAATGATCACGCCATCGGCCGCGGTCAGCGCATTCACCGTAAGCAAACCCAGAGAAGGCTGGCAATCGACGATGATCACATCGTATTCATCCTTGACCTGACGCAACACGCCAGCCAGCACCTGCTCGCGCCCAACTTCGGTGACCAACTGCACTTCAGCTGCGGACAGATCAATGTTGGCCGGCATGATATCAAGATTCTCGAAATCGGTATGTCGAATCACATCATGCACATCCATGCGAGGATTGAACAGTGCGGTGTACACCGTATCTTCCACGGTATTGGCGTTGATGCCCAACCCCACCGTGGCCGCACCCTGCGGGTCGAAATCAACGATAAGCACGCGACGCCCATACTGGCTCAATGCACCAGCGATATTGATGGAACTGGTGGTCTTGCCGACGCCACCTTTCTGGTTGCACATGGCGATGATCCTTGCCGGACCGTGCGTCTGCAGCGGCTCCGGAGCGGGAAACGTCTCATAATCACGTCCAAGCAAATCCGTAGGCATACCGTTTACCTTACCAACATCCTTGTGTCAATTTTCACTGTAATCCATGCTAGTCCATTGTCACCGTTCAAAACGGCAGCAACACCATCATCTGGCGCGCGGATGAGACATCAGATATGTCTCAATCAGGTTTTCAGGACTGATATGCGTGTAAATCTGTGTGGTGGTAACGCTTGCATGACCAAGCAGCTCCTGCACGGTACGCACATCGGCACCGCCCTGAATAAGGTGCGTGGCGAAAGAGTGCCGCAAGGTGTGAGGATGCAGCGGCTTATCGATGTGCGCACGCTCCCCCGCTCCCCTGATGATTTCCCAAACCGACTGTCGCGACAATCTTTTTCCTCGTTTATTCAGAAATAGGGCACGCCGTTCCACGGGACCTTTCGATTTGGATTCCAGCTTAGGACGCCCCGCATGCAAATACCGGATGATCGCTTCGCACGCATAGCTGCCGACGGGAACCAGCCGCTGCTTAGAGCCTTTGCCCATAAGCCTTGCGATTCTGCCGTCCACATCGACATCATCGAGATTCGCACCGCATGCCTCCGACACGCGGGCACCGGTCGCATACATGAATTCAAGCAATGCCTTGTCACGCAACATCACCGGATCATCAGGAAACTCCGACACGGCACCATCATGCTCTCTGTTTTGAGAAACGGGGATAGAGTCCAGCAGTCTAGCCACCTCATCAACGGTCAGCACATCGGGAAGCGTGCTCACGCCCTTAGGGGCCTTTACCTGCGCGGACACATCATCGACAACAATATGTTCGTTCACTGCGAAACGATGAAGCGCATGAATGCTGGCCAACCGGCGTGCCTTGCTTCGAGATGACTCTCCCGACTCGTCAAGGAAGACGATATAACGTTCCACATCCTGTGTCGTCACGGCCGCGATACCGCCAACGCCTTGGTCGGCAAGCCACTGACGATACTTCTTTAAATCGGCGCCATACGCCGACACCGTCGCCTTCGACAGTCCTCGTTCAACGTCGATATGAGCGAGGAATTGCCGAATTGTCCGTTCGAAATCGTCCATCACCCTCCTTCCAGCAGATCCCATCCGGCTCATCGTATACCACTGAGCGGTCCCTTACCATAGGTCAAACGAGCCCTGCCATGCAACGCAGGAACCCCCGCCCATTGCTGGAGCGAGGGTTCCTGTCAATCACGCTGAATCAGCGAAGAAGCTCAGGCTTCCTTCGGAGCATTCACATCAGCCGGAAGAGCGGCCTTGGCCTGCTCGACGATGGCCTTGAAGGTCTCCGGATCAGAGATGGCCAGCTCGGCGAGAGCACGACGATCCAGTTCGATGCCAGCGAGGTGCAGGCCCTGGATGAAGCGGTTGTAGGTGATGCCCTCAGCGCGGACAGCAGCATTGATGCGCTGGATCCACAGCTTGCGGAAGTCGCCCTTGCGAGCCTTACGATCGCGGAAGTTGTAAGTAAAGGAGTGAAGCAGCTGCTCCTTGGCCTTACGGTACAGACGGGAGCGCTGGCCGCGGTAGCCGGAAGCCCTCTCGAGAACGACGCGACGCTTCTTGTGGGCGTTTACTGCGCGCTTGACACGTGCCATATTTGATTCCTCAGCTTTCTATTAAGTCTTCTTATTCGCTCTCGCTATACTCAGCGACCGAGCAGCTTCTTCATGTTCTTGCTCTGGGAAGTAGCCAGAACGCCGTCGGCCTTCAGTGCGCGACGCTTACGAGCGGACTTGTGCTCGAGGTTGTGGCGCATTGCGGAGCCAGCGTGCATCAGCTTGCCGGAACCGGTCACGCGGACGCGCTTGGAAGCGGCGGAATTAGTTTTCATCTTCGGCATTGCTGCCCTCCTTGTTTATTACTTCGTTTCGGAAGTCTTCGGTTTGTCGGATGCCACTGCAGCCTTGGCTTCGGCCGCCGCCTGAGCTTGGGCTTCCTGCTTGGCCGCCAGACGTGCAGCCTGACGGGCCTGACGCTCGGCACGGGACTGATCACCACGACGACGCTGCTCGGACTGGGTGTGAACCTTCTTGCCCTTCGGTGCGAGCGTCATGATGATATTGCGGCCTTCCTGCTTCGGAGCGAATTCGACGGTGCCGTATTCCTCCACTTCGCTGGCGAGACGCTGCAAGAGCTCGACGCCACCGATCGGACGAGACTGCTCGCGACCGCGCAGCATGATGGTGACCTTGACCTTGTCTCCACCGTTCAGGAAGCGCACAACATGGCCCTTCTTGACTTCGAAGTCATGGTCGTCGATCTTTAGACGGAAGCGAATTTCCTTGATTTCCGCAGTGCTCTGGTTACGACGAGCCTCACGAGCCTTGATCTTCTCGTTGTACTTGTACTTGCCGTAATCGATGAGCTTGGCAACCGGAGGCTTCGCGTTGGGCGCCACCTCGACGAGATCGAGGTTCGCTTCCTTTGCCAGGTTCAGTGCGACGGAAGTCGCGATGACTCCCACCTGTTCGCCGTTCGGGCCGATCAGACGCACCTGGGAGACGCGAATCTCGTCGTTAATGCGTGGTTCGTCGCTGATGATGACTCCAATCCTCATGTTCCATTCGACGGAATGCTCCCGGATTGGCAGTTTTTCAAAGTCTCGCATGTTCACGGCAAGCCAAAACACCCAATTCGAGGGCGCAATAAAGAGCCATACCACAGCTCTTCCCCTGCCGTTTCATACGGCACCATGAGGCTTATGCCTGAACCCGAGGCCCTGAAAGGCTTCCAGGTGGGGGATATCCCGCTTTCTTGATTTCTCAAGCCTTGTAGATAATACCACACACCGCGACCACAGCGTGTCGCATAATGAAACCTTCTGAAAACATCTTCTTTAATCATTCCAACGCCATATTACACTGACCCCATATGACAGATAATTCCAACACATGCGTGATTTTCGCGGCTGGCGAATACTACAGCGATACCCCCATCGTTCCGTCTGGAGCATTCATTATCGCGGCGGACGGAGGGCTTGACCATGCACGCGCACTTGATATGTCGCCTGACGTGGTGGTGGGCGATTTCGATTCGCTTACTGGAGAACGTCCGACACAGGGTGAACACACCATTGCCCTACCTCCAGAAAAAGACGATCCAGACCTTCTGTCGGCACTAAAAATCGGCTGGTCACACCATGCGCGGCTTTTCCATATATATGGCGCGCTCGGCGGACGAATCGATCACACCATATCCAATATCCAACTGATGGCATTGCTGGCTCAGCATGGTGCAGTAGGTTTTCTGCACGGGAACGGCTCCATTGTGACCGCGATTTGCGATGGAGCACTCGATTTCGGCGAGAACAACGTCGAACCAGGACGTATGGTTTCCGTATTCTCTCATTCCGACACCTCTCTTGGCGTGAGCGAACGTGGACTGAAATACGAGATAGATGACATGACGATGACCAGCACACATGTCAACGGCGTCAGTAACGAATTCCTCAACGGAGCCGCCGCCCATATCGGCGTCGAACATGGCACCTTGGTGGTGACTTTCCCTTCGGAAGCCCCACTACCAGCAGTCTCTTGGCACCACACATTTGAGGGTGACCTCGGATCGTTGGACACCAAAGTATCTTCAGCGCTTGCCAAGCACGAACGCCAATCCCGCTAATCGCAAAGCGAAGAAAATCACCTTTCGTCTATCACGTTTATCTCGAAAAGATGATGTGAGCGTTCACGGAAAAATACGACGTTTTCTGAAACACACGCGCGAGTGCGTTGCCTTAAGTACAGGTGACGCACTAAAGTGGGTGACGTTGGTAAACAATGGCTTCTGTGTGCCCAGCACACGCGTGGCCTACCCTAAAGGGAGAATTACATGACAGTTAAGATTGGTATTAACGGCTTTGGTCGTATCGGTCGTCTGGCTTTCCGCCGCATCTTCGAGCTGCAGGCTCGTGGCGGCCAGGCCGGTGACATTGAGGTCGCTGCAATCAACGATCTGACCACCCCGTCCATGCTGGCCTACCTGCTGAAGTACGACAGCACCCACGGCACCTTCCGTCATGACGATGGCACCCCGGTTGAGGTCACCTCCACCGAAGACTCCATCGTGGTTGATGGCAAGGAATACAAGGTTTACGCCGAGAAGGATGCCAACAACATCCCGTGGGTCAAGAACGATGGCGTTGAGTTCGTGCTCGAGTGCACCGGCTTCTACACCTCCGCTGAGAAGTCCCAGGCTCACATCAACGCTGGTGCCAAGAAGGTCCTGATCTCTGCTCCGGCCAAGGACGAGACCACCCCGACCGTCGTCTTCGGCGTGAACCACGAGATCCTGAAGGCTTCCGACGTGATCGTGTCCGCCGGCTCCTGCACCACCAACTCCATGGCCGCCATGGTTAAGCTGCTGGACGAGAACTGGGGCATCAAGGCTGGCTTCATGACCACCATCCACGCCTACACCGGCACCCAGATGATCCTCGACGGCCCGCGCTTCCCGAAGGCTCGCAACAACCGCGCCGCCGCAATCAACACCATTCCTCACTCCACCGGTGCTGCCAAGGCTATCGGCAAGGTCGTTCCGTCCGTGAACGGCAAGCTGCAGGGCCACGCCCAGCGTATCCAGGTTCCGGATGGCTCCGTCACCGAGCTGACCACCGTCCTGAACAAGGAAGTCACCGCTGACGAGATCAACGCCGCATTCAAGGCTGCCTTCTCCTCCACCGACTTCTACGGCTACAACGAGGATGGCATCGTGTCTTCCGACATCATCGGAGACACCCACGGTGGCGTGTTCGATCCGACCCAGACCGACGTCAACACCGTTGACGGCGTGACCATGGCTCGTACCGTTTCTTGGTACGACAACGAGTACGGCTTCACCTGCAACATGGTGCGCACCCTGCTGTACTTCGCTGAGATCTCCGAGTGAACCATGGCGGAGCAATCCGCACAGTTCGCTAAGTAGAACTTGGTACAAGGGCTTTCGTCTCACGGCGAAAGCCCTTTTGCTAACCGACACAAATACGTTTTAGAGTGAATCGATATGGGCAAGAAAAAGCATGAGAAGGGCGCCGGCTCCACGCCGGCAACAGTGCAACTCGAACAAGCGGGAATCCCATTCAAAACATACGAATACGCACATTCGAACGACCATATGGATGACGGTTATGGGGTTGAGGCCGCCGCCAAACTGGGCTTCGATGAACATCAGGTATTCAAAACGCTTATGGCCGACACCGGCTCCGAACGTGTGGTGGGCGTGGTTCCAGTAAGCGGGCACATGGATCTGAAGGCGCTGGCCGCAGCAGTCGGAGCCAAGAAAGCCGCTATGGCCGATCCAAAAGTCGCCATGCGCGAATCCGGGTATGTGGTGGGAGGCATCTCACCACTCGGTCAACGCACGCATCACAAAACCGTACTCGACGAAAGCGCGCTGCAATATGGCGAAATACTACTGTCGGGAGGCAAACGCGGCTTTTCGATCGGCATCAATCCCAATGATCTGCTCAAGGTGCTTGACGGCATAGCCGCACCTATCGGCACCTGGTAATCACCGGTAATAGAAGCCGGTCAGCAGGCTGGTTTCTTACGAAGCTCACTGGGGAGCACGAAATGCATGTTCTCCTTAATGGTTTCGATGGTGGTCACATCATCGAAACCACGCTGTTCCAGCGCTTCGATAACGCCTGACACCAGTTCATCAGGCACGGATGCTCCCGACGAAATCCCCACGGATTCAACGCCTTCAAACCACGCAGGATCAAGCTCGGACGCATCATCCACGCGGTAGGCCTTTCCGTGAGGACCATTCGGCACGCCATCGAAACGCGTGTTCAGCCCCTCCTGCGCAACCTCCATCAGACGAACGGAATTCGACGAATTCGCCGAACCAACGATCACCACGCAATCAGACTGCTCGGCAACCAACTTGACCGCGGCCTGCCGGTTCGATGTGGCATAGCAGATATCGGAATTCGGAGGCATCTCAAGCCAGGGGAAACGCTCTTTCAACGCAGCGATCGTGCCCGCCGTCTCATCCACGCTCAATGTGGTCTGCGAAAGCAGCACCAATTTCGCATCCGAAGAAAACTCGAGCGAATCGACATCCGATTCATGTTCGATGAGGTGCACATGTTCCGGGGATTCACCGACCACGCCAACGGCTTCATCATGGCCGTTGTGTCCGATGTAGATGATCTCGTACCCTTCTTTGACGAAACGCAACACTTCACGGTGCACTTTGCTCACCAAAGGGCATGTAGCATCAACGACATGCATGCCCCGAGCTGAAGCTTCAGCCTTCACCTCAGGAGACACGCCGTGTGCAGAAAAGACAATCGGAATTCCCGCGGAAGCCGCGGCATCGGGAATCTCATCCAATTCCTGTACGAACACCGCACCCTGAGCCGACAATTCCTCAACGACATGCTTGTTGTGCACAATCTGACGGCGTACATACACCGGCGGCAGACCATCATTGCGAGACGTATTGGCAGCTTTGAGAATCGTCTGCACAGTCAGAATCGCCCTGTCAACGCCCGCGCAAAAGCCACGTGGATCCGCCAGTACGATACGCTTGGTCATGATGGCCGCCTTTCGTCACTTCGTGAAAACCTCATCAATACTAAAGCATGGGCGGCACGCCGGAGAAACGACATCGCCATACGGCATAAAACAGGTAGACTGTGGTGTTAGCGGTAACGCTACCGTTACCGGAACATATCCAACGGCACTATGGAGTGACTATGACCTGCATCAATCTGTCTGCCCGCACCGGACAGCAATTCTCCATCTCCCATGGCGACTATGAAGCCGTCATCACCGAACTCGGCGCAACGATACGCAAGCTGACCTATAAGGGCGAAGATCTGACGGTCGCCCTTGGCCCGGACGATCTGGTGACCTGCTGCCACGGCCAGATCCTCATTCCGTTCCCGAACCGCATCGAGGGTGGCGAGTACACGTTCGAAGGCAAGACCTATTCGCTGCCGATCGATGAGCATGACCGCAACACCGCCATCCATGGCTACGGCTACCGCTCGTTCTGGAAGCTGATTTCGCTTGCCGAAGACGCAGTGACCCTCGCCTGGCGTTCCCCCAACATGGTCGGCTACCCGTTTGATCTATATGTCACCGCCACGTACAGCCTCGCCGACGACGGCATGCATCTGACCGTCAGCGCCTACAATAACGGCGACACGAATGCGCCGTGGGCTTTGGCCATTCACCCGTGGCTTGCCAACAGCCTCAACGGCTATGGCGACGAAATCGACGAGCACAACGCCAAGTGCAGCCTTACGCTACCGGCTCGCACGCATGTCACCGTAGATGAAAACCTCATTCCGACCGGCACCGAGCCGGTTGACGGCACCAAATACGACCTGCGCGAAGACACCTTACTTACCGAGCAGCCGTTCGACGATGCATGGACCGATCTGGAGCATGCCGAAGACGGTTCCGTCACGGCAGTGTTCACCCGCGCCGATGGCAAGAAGGTCCGTGTTGGCGGCGATGAAACCATCACTTCGTTCCAAGTGTGCACCGGTACCAAGTTCCCCGCATTCCAGCATCCTGCCGGCGTTGCCGTGGAGCCACAGACCGCCTACGCCAACGCGTTCAACACAGGCAACGAGCTGATCGTGATCAAGCCGGGCGAAGCCACCAGCACCTCGCTGTTCCTCGGTATGGCCGAGTAAACATGCGAGTGAGCGTGATCGAGTGATCCAGTCGGTTAAACCGGCTGATTCCGGTCATATAAAAACCCGACGGATAAGTCTAAGTGGCCACCTATCGAACACCGGATTTGGCAAACGTCTCGCTCGTGTGCGATAATCCCGAAGGCTTATTAATCGTAAGTAAAGGAGTCCAATCATGGGCATGCGCGGACGTAAGCGCAAGGATCGTCGTAAGAAGGCCGCCAATCACGGCAAGCGTCCAAACGCCTGATCCCTGCCAGCGTGAATAACGCTACAGAGCATCGAAAACCCCGCTGAATCGTTATGATCGGCGGGGTTTTCTCATACTCTCATCGGCTTGCTCACCGCTCTCCACAACAATGGTCGAGCGTTGCCTCAAGGCGGTCGATAAGACTCTGCGGGGCATGCTGCGGACGCAAATACGCACGCATGGCCGCGATCAATGCCCGTTCACGCTCGTCGCAGCAACGTTCGGGGTCGAAACAATCACCGGAGGTGCTAACGCGCACGCTGGTATGCGTCACCTGTGTCACAGTGCCGTCCTCGCTGGTGGCGACAGTGGTGATATGCCGTTCGATCGATTCACTCATGCTCTGCCCTTCCCTGCCGTGGCATAGCCACGTTCCTTCGCATAGTTGGCAAGTTCTCGTTTCAACTGCGTACGCGCGCGATTGAGACGGCTCATCACCGTACCGATTTTCACACCCTGTTCGTCAGCTACCTGCTGGTATGATTTACCGTCGATAGCAGCATCGATGAACACCTGACGGCGTTCCGGCGAAAGCTTGGCGAGCGCCGCCATGATTTCTTCAGGCGCGTAAGCGTCCAAATATTCCTGTTCCGCCGATTTAAGCTCTTCCGGTGAATGCCCAGAAGCCGAATAGATGTCCCAATCGTCATATTCACCGGTGGAATCGTTGGCTCGCTGCGGTCTGCGCTTGGCTTTGGCGTATTGGTTGAAGTAGGCGTTGCGCTCGATGGTCGTCATCCATGCGGCAAAATTCGTTCCCTCCTGAAAAGAGTCGAACGCCTTGAACCCCCGTTCGAAAGTATCCTGCACCAAATCTTGGGCGTCGTCGGGATCGTTGGTCAGCTTCATCGCCTGCCGGTACAGCGCATCAACCACAGGCATGGCAAGTTTTTCAAAACGCGCCCTTTTGCTTGCCATGGTTTCCGTTCGTACTTCAGTCACAGCTTCATTGTAATCACATCGACTTCCACATGCCATGCACATAACTGACGGTAGAATGGCTGTTCGGTATCCGAAGAACAGGGAGAACACGAAATATGGCTTTGACTCTGGCATCAGCAGCACGTCTGCTCAGCGAGTACGGATTGCTGCGCGAAATCATCCAAGGAGACGACTGGACGCTTGACGCGCAGACCATCAACGGATTCGACAAGCCATTCGGTTCAATCACCTACGACACCAGGCAGGTCGTATCTGGCACACTCCTGTGCTGCAAAGGCCGTTTCAAAGCGGAATATCTCAATGGCATCGATGATCGTGGTCTTGCCGCATACGTTGCGGAAAACGACTTCTCCGCAACAACGACGGCCCCTGGACTCATTGTGAACGACGCACGCAAGGCCATGAGCCTACTGTCCGCCGCGTTCTACGGCCATCCGCAGGATCAACTGAAAGTCGTCGGCATTACCGGTACCAAGGGGAAAACCACCACCGCCTATCTCACCCAGGCCATGCTCAACGGCTGCTCCGGCGGCAAATGCGCACTATTCTCCTCCGTCGACAATTGCCTTGACGGACATACCTATGTCGAGTCCGATTTGACCACCCCGGAGTCCATGGATGCGTTCCGTATGATGCGCGAAGCCGCTGATAACGGCATGGAATACCTAGTTATGGAGGTTTCGTCGCAGGCGTACAAAGTCGATCGTGTTTTCGGACTTACCTTCGACGTCGCCGCATTCCTCAATATCAGCCCGGACCATATCAGCCCCATCGAGCATCCGACATTCGAGGATTACTTCCACTGCAAACGTCAGATCGTAAAGAATTGTCGTTCCTTGGTTCTCGGCACGGCATGCGCACACGCCGATCTTATTCGTCAGGATGCTGCAATCGCCGATATTCCCGTCACCGCGTTCGCTCTTGGCGAAGCATCGGCCGCGGATGTGACCGCATGGCCGGAATCCGCCGACCATAGCCGATTCGCCATTGCGGTGGAAGGCGAACAGATTGGATCGCTCAGCTTGCAATTGGATGGCGATTTCAATTATGCGAATGCCGCCGCAGCCATTGCCATTGCGCATGCCGTTGGATTCGATTTCCATGAAACCACCGCGAAGGAAACGCTGCACAATATGGAACCGGTACGTATCGCCGGTCGTATGGAGCATTTCCACGATACGAAGTCGAATACCATCGCCATCGTCGATTATGCGCACAATTATGCTTCCGTAACGGCGTTGCTCGACTATGTCGACCAACGCTACGGCAAGGACGATCCTGAAGTCACGCTGGTCACTGGATCCGCAGGCAATAAAGCGTACGATCGCAGATCGGAAATCGTCAGGGCCGCGCAGAATCGCATCAACCATCTGATTCTCACCTTCGAAGACACGGATGACGAGCCTGTGGAACACATCTGCCAAGACATGCTCGACAGTGTCACCAATCCCGATCTGGATGCGAGGATCATTCTCGACCGTACGGAAGCAGTGGAATCGACCGTAGTAATCGATCGCAAGGATCCCGACCGCCTCCATATCATCCTTATCATCGGCAAAGGCAACGAGCGCTGGTTCAAAGACCACGGCAAGCATATTCCCTTCGAAGGCGACGACCATATTGTGGAACGTATTTTTGAACTTATCTGACCTGCGGCAACAGCTGACCATCATCGAGTAATCACCAACCATAAGGAACAATCCAACAATCATGATCACTCTTGAATTCACCGACGCAGCCACCATGGAACAGCAGGCTGTGCAGGCGGGTCTTACCCTGCCCATCGAACAGACCGCGGTATGGGCCAAATACCAGAACACCATTGACGGACGTACGCCGTGGGGTGCGTATGTGGTGAAGCAGGACGGCGCTCCAATCGCATTCATCGCACTCATCGATTACAAAACCCATGGCTACCACTATTTGAGGTCCGTTCATGGTCCGGCTTGGCTTGACAAGCCTTCCGCGCAGCTGGAAGCACAGGTTCGTGACCTGCTTGTTGAGGATGTACGCAAACGCGATAAAAACGTTGTGTTCCTGCGTATCGACTTGTGGAATTTCGAGGGCTCGTTCCCGGTGCTTTCCACCGTTCCTTACAATGAGACCGTGTATGTGGACATCACCGGTGGCGATGAGGCGGTTCTTACACGCATGAAGAAGCGTGGCCGCCGCGACGTGCGTAAGGCGTTGAGGGAGAGCCCTGCCGCTTGCGCCGATGAGACCGCGCAGGCGATGGCTGATTTTTCCGAATACTACGAGGTCATGGTTGATACCGCCCACCGTGATGGCTTCTCCCCCGCTCCGATGAGCGACTATGTCGATATGATCAGCAATCTTGGCTCTGATCATGCGCGCGTGTTCGCGGCACGTATCGACGGCAAGGTCGTGGCATGGTCCATCGTCACCATCAATGGCGATCACGCGGTCTATTACTATGCTTGCATGCGCACGGAAATCATGAACCAGCATGTTCCTGACAAACTGATTTACGTTATATGCTGCGCACTTGGAGAGCAGGGCTGCACAGTTCTCGATTTGATGGGCATCGGCAACGATTTCGCGCCTTCATTGAAGAGTCTGAATGGGTTCAAAACGAAATTCTCAGAGAACATCGTACAGATTTCCGCAGGTCGCGATATCCCAGTCAAGAAAGCGTTCTACCGTTCGCTCACATTGCTGCAGTCGCTGCGTCGCAAACTGCGCAAGTAGTGATCGCACTGCACAATAGATAGTGCAAATATCATACAAGAAGGATGCCGCGAAACCAGTTCGCTGCATCCTTTTTGTATTGCTTATGGACTGTTTACGAATGCATCGCCGATTGCAAGGATCTCAAGCGACGACGCACCATTCACACGCGTATATGCGATTACCGCACGCCATCGGAAGATGCATCATCCGCACGTTCAGTATCGGCAGCACCTTCGGAAACATCAGCGTCTTCATTTTCAACAAGATCAGGACCGACACTGCCGAAATCGTTGATATCAAAATCAGGATTGGCGTCGGATTCGAAATCGAGATCCGCCTCGTCCTGATCCTTACGCGGTTCCGGCTCAACAGCCTCCTGGAAGACACGTTCCGACTTCGGCTTCTTCAAATCGGGATTGACTTTCTCTTCCAGCATGAGACGCGCATCGCCAGCCGTAGTGAAGCTACCGCAAATCAGCACACCGTGACCATAGCCAACACCAAGCTCATCATCGGCGTCAACCATATTAACAGCCTCCTGAATGGCATCCGGCAGTTCAGGAACACACGTAACCCTTTCCGCACCAAACACGCGTTCAGCAACCGTTTTCAGGTCTTCCGCAGGCATCACACGATCACGCCACGAGTTTTCAGTGACAACCACATGGCTCAGCAATGGTTCGAGCACGCCCAAATACTCTTCGACCTGCTTGTCTCCCATCATGGCAATCACGCCGACGAGCTGCTGGAAATCGTAATTCTCCTCAATCGCGGCACGCAACGATTCTGCCGCATTCACATTATGCCCGCCATCCAGAATGATCGTTGGCGATGTACGAATCTGCTCGATGCGGCCTGGAATCCTCACCGTGCTCAACGCCTCAGCCACAAGATCACCGTCAAGCGCACCGTTGACGGGAATCACCACTTCCGCCGCACACAGGGCCGCGAGCGCATTATGGGCCTGATGTTCGCCGAATTTGGCGATCGGCACTTCCGCGTACGTGCCATTCGGCGTACGCAGGGTCGCAACCTGACCGCCGACTGCCGGAATGCGGGTCACAACTTCCGCTTCGATGCCATCCCTCACCAGATTGGCATGGTTCTGCCTCGCCGCTTCCTCGATAATCGGCATGACAGCCTCTTCATGCGGTTGACGCCCGATGACCGCGGTGCAGCTCGGCTTGATAATGCCGACTTTTTCGGATGCGATCTGTTCCACGGTATTGCCAAGCCATGCCATATGATCCATGTCGATCGGTCCGATAATGGCCGCATCGGCATCAAGCACGTTGGTGGCGTCCCAGCGGCCGCCCATACCGACTTCAACGATGGCCACATCGACCGGAGCGTCGGCGAACTTCCAAATGGCCATGGCGGTGAGCACTTCGAAGAAACTCATTTTTGGCTTGTCGAGTTCTTCCATCTTCATGTCGACCATGGCTACAAGGGCTTTGATTTGATCCCAGGTATCAACGAAATCATCGTCGGAAAGCTGCTGTCCATCGATAGCGATGCGCTCGTTGACATGTTCAAGATGCGGTGACGTGTACAAACCGGTTCGCATGCCGTAGGCACGGCAGATCGCCTCGGCCATGCGCGCGGTAGATCCTTTGCCGTTGGTTCCGGTGATGTGAATCACACGGAACGACCGCTCGGGATGTCCCATGATGTCGAGGATCATCTTCATGCGTTGCAGGTCAAGATTGGTGGTATTGCGCTCTGATGGGCGGCTCATGATGTCGCGTTCGACGTCGATCATGCTTTCATTGTTGCGATTCGGATGTTCGAATGACATATTCTTTCGGATTCCTCCCCTACCTTGGGATTGCTCACTCAATCTCCCTTATTCTATGTGCTTGCATGAACGTTGCGCGGTACAAAAGGTTATAGGATGGTTTGCGGTAATTGCGTAAGCATGGATAACAATATTCAGGAGATGTGATGAACGAAGTCATTACCGATAAAGACAAGGAGTATGAAGCCATGGAGCAGTCCAGCGCTCCCGGCCCTGATCAGGCGATGAGCGACCGTGTGAACAATCGTTCGCTGCGCCCGCGTTCCGAGGCGTTCAAGGAGTTCATGACCACCGGTTGGGATGATAATGAGCCGGCTATTGAACCGTTGGAGTCTTCCCATTACATTCAGGCTCGTCTTGACACGCTGGGTAAGGCTTTTCCCGGAGAGCGCATTGTGATTCCGGCCGGTCAGCCGAAGGTGCGCAACAACGACTGCGATTATGCGTTCCGTCCGGATACGACGTTTTCGTATTACACCGGTTTGGGTGAGGATTATGAGGCCGGTGCCGTGCTGGTGTTGAATCCGGTTGATCCTGATTCTCCGGAGGCTGCGGCCGGCAAGACGCATGTGCCGGAATTGTTCGTGGCTCCGCGTGCGAACCATTACACGCAGGACTTTTTCATGGATGCCCATTATGGAGAATATTGGGTTGGACCTCGTGCCGGATTGCAGGAGATGACTGCAATGACCGGTATTGAAACCAATGACATCGCGCAGTTGGCTGACGCGTTGAGCAAGGATGTCGGCGCGGAAGCTGGTGCCGTGCGTGTGCGAGTGATTCGCGAGGCCGATCCGCAGATCACCGAAATGGTGGAGAATATTCGCGAGGCGAACGGCTTCGCCGATCCGGATGGCAACACCAATGCCGATGACAAGCTTCATGAGTTTGCCGCCGAGGCTCGCATGTGCAAGGACGAATATGAGATTCGTGAGATGCGCAAGGCCGTTGCCGCAACCAAGCATGGTTTCGACAACATTCTGCGCAAGCTGCCGTCGTCGCTCGACAAGCCTCGTTCGGAACGTATGCTGGAAGGCGCGTTCAATGCCATTTCCCGCGAGGAAGGCAATGAGGTCGGCTACGATACGATCATCGCTTCCGGCGCTCATGCGCCGATTCTGCATTGGATGCGTAACACCGGTACCGTGGAGTCCGGCGATCTGCTGCTGATTGATGCCGGCGTGGAAGTCAATAGCTTGTATACGGCCGATATCACGCGCACGTTCCCGACCAACGGCAAGTTCACCGATTTCCAGAAGAAGCTGTATCAGGCGGTTTTGGACTCCCAGCAGGCCGGTTTCGAGGCTGCCAAGCCGGGTGCCACGTATTCCGACATTCATCATGCGTGCATGCGTGTGATCGCCGAGCGTCTGCATGATTGGGGCATTCTTCCGGTCGATGTCGAGGAGTCGCTTTCTCCGGAAGGACAGCAGCATCGCCGTTGGCTCGCCTGTGGTGTGGCCCATCATCTTGGTTTGGATGTGCATGATTGCGCTCAGGCACGTTATGAGTCGTATCAGGGTGCTGCGATTCGTCCTGGCATGATTTTCACGATTGAGCCGGGCCTGTATTTCCGTGAGGATGATCTGTTGATTCCACCGGAGTATCGCGGCATCGGCATTCGCATTGAAGATGATGTGCTGATGACTGAGGATGGTCCGGAATGGATTTCCGCCGGCATTCCGAAGCAGATCGATGAGGTCGAAGAGTGGATGGCCAACATGGCTGCCGAAGGCGCAAAGGCCTGATATGCCAACGCCTGAATTCATTCTCGAGTTACGCAAGAAAGTCGGTCATGATCTCCTGTGGCTGATGGGCGTCTCCGGCTATGTCGAAGACGCGCAGGGTCGCGTGCTGCTCGGCAGACGTTCCGATACCGGTGAATGGGCCATGGTGTATGGCATCAATGAACCTGGCGAGGAACCTGCCGACACGGTGGCGCGTGAGGTCAAGGAAGAGACTGGCGTGGATGTTATCGTCACCGACTTGGTGTCGGTGAAGTCCTCACGCAAGGTGCTTACCTACGCGAACGGCGACAACACCATGTACATGGATCACCTGTTCGTGTGCAAGCCAGATCCGAATGGCAATGCCGAACCGTTCGTAGGTGACGAGGAAAGCCTCAACGTGGGCTGGTTCTCCCCCGACGACCTGCCTCAGCCCCTGGCCGGCACCACAGTGGAACGCATGGGCTACGTGCGTGAGTACCTCAAGAACAGGGCAACCGGAGACGCACACGCACAGTTCTCCTTCAACGGCACGATTCGCTGAACACAGTCACAATTGAATATATAAACTAAGAGCTGGTGTGACGATCATGAACCGTCACACCAGCTCTTTTGTATGCTAGGAAGCCGCGAAACTCACTCCGGAATCAAATTCCTTTGGCGAGCAATTCGTGCAGCTGGGCGCGATGTTCTCGCTGTTCACGCGGATCAGGCACCGGCAGCGATGCCAACAACTTCTGCGTGTAGGGATTCTGCGGGTTATTCATAACCTGATCGGCATCACCATGTTCCACAATCTCACCCTTATGCATCACCATAATGCGATCGGCCAGCATATCGACCACAGCAAGATCATGGGTGATGAACAGGCATGCGAAACCTATTTCCGCCTGCAGTTTCTTGAACAGTTCCAACACCTTCGCCTGTACCGACACATCCAATGCAGAAGTCGGCTCGTCGGCGATAAGCAGGCTTGGCTTAAGCGCCAGTGCTCGCGCCAAGGAGGCACGCTGACGCTGACCGCCGGAAAGCTCGTGCGGGAATCGGTTCATATACGCACGCGGCAACTGCACCATTTCGAGCAGATCTCCCACATAGTCGCTCGCATCCGACACAGACGAGTACTTTTTATGCACGATCAGCGGTTCTGCCACATTCTCCGCGATGGTCATCAGCGGATTGAATGAACTACCCGGATCTTGGAACACAAAACCAATATCAGCACGCTTGGGTTTGAATTGACGTTCCTTGACACCGTTCATTTCCACACCCAACACATTCAGGGAGCCGCCGGACACCTTCTGCAAGCCCGCGATGGCACGACCGGTAGTGGATTTGCCGGAACCGGATTCGCCGACCAATCCCAGCACTTCGGAACGGTGAATAGTGAAATCAATACCATTGACCGCCTTGAAATCAGGCTGCGTCAAATGCCCAGGATAGGTGATAGTCAGTCCCTTGGCCTCGACGGCAATGGGTTGGTCATGCCAATCCTTGCTGCGTTCAATCACCTTGCCCTGCTCATCACGAACGACCAGTTTCTGCCCGATACGCGGCACGGCTGCGAGCAACCGCTTGGTGTAATCGTCTTTTGGCGAGTAGAAGATCTGTTCGACGCTGCCCTGCTCGACCACATGACCTCGATACATGACCACCACTTCATCGGCGATATCGGCGATCACACCCATATTATGAGTGATAATCAGCACGGAAGCGCCGAATTCGTCGCGGGCAAGACGCAACAAGTCAAGGATTTCGGCCTGCACAGTCACGTCGAGTGCAGTAGTCGGTTCATCAGCCAGAATCAGACCTGGATTGAGCACCAACGCCATGGCGATGACGATACGCTGTTTTTGGCCGCCTGAGAACTGATGCGGATAGTAGTCAATTCGAGTTTCGGCATCAGGAATGCCTACTTTTTTGAGGATATCCACGGACTTGGCACGAAGCTCCTTCTTGTCTTTCATGCCGTGAGCGCGAAGTCCCTCTTCGATTTGCCATCCGATGGTATACACCGGATTAAGTACCGAATTAGGTTCCTGGAACACCATGGCCGCTTCCGATCCGCGCATACGGCGCAGATCTTCTCCGGAAAGGGACAGCACGTCAAGCTGCTCATTGCCTTCACGGTTCGACAGATAAATCACGCCGGAAGTGGTTGCCGTCTCCGGCAACAGCTTGATAATCGAACGCGCGGTCACGGATTTTCCGGAACCTGATTCGCCAACCACACCTACCACGGTTTTGCGTGGGATGGTGAAGTTGATTTTGTCGATGGCTTTGATGGATCCTGCGTCGGTCATGAAGGAGACGCTCAGATCCTTGACTTGCGCAAGATTGGTTTGTTCGTCACTCATTGCGTCACTCTTCTTCCTTGGAGCCCCATTCGGAGGCGGTAAATGACGGGTCGCGATCCGTAACGGTCACTGGCTGATCGCTGGCTCCCATTGGATTCTTGGCGGCCTCGAGCTCGGCTACGACCTCGTTGCGAACGCCCGGCTTCTGGGTGGGATCAACCGAAGTATCTTCGATGGATCCAACCACCTCACCAGCGGATTTGCGTGCACGCAGACGCGGGTCGGCAAGGTCATTGAGGGATTCGCCCACCAAGGTGATGCCCAGAACAATCAATACGATGGCGATACCTGGGAACACTGCGGTCCACCAAATGCCCGCGGTTACATCCGACACGGAACGATTCAGATCGTAACCCCATTCAGCGGCTGCAGTAGGTTCGATGCCGAATCCGAGGAAGCCCAATCCCGCAAGAGTCAGAATCGCTTCGGACGAGTTCAACGTCAGAATAACCGGTAACGTTCTGGTGGAGTTCTTAAGAAGGTGCTTGGTCATAATGCGCCATGTCGACGCGCCCACCACGCGAGCGGAATCAACGTAAGCGGATTCCTTGATTCGAATGACCTCGGATCGAATGGTACGGAAATACTGCGGAATATAGACCACGGTGATGGAGATACCCGAAGCGAGAATGCCACTCCACAGACCAGACTGACCGCCGGAAATCATAATGGCCATCAGAATCGCAAGCAGCAGCGAGGGGAAAGAATAGATGGCGTCGGCGATCATGACAAGCACACGATCCACCCAACCACCGAAATATCCGGAAACCAAACCAAGCAATACACCCGCGAAAATAGAAAGCAGCACAGCGATCACAATCGCAATGACCGCAGTACGAGAGCCCCAAATCACACGGCTGAACACGTCATAACCACCTGCGGTGGTACCCCAAATATGTTCGGATGAGGGTGCTGACTGAGCTGGGAATGAAACTCCATTGGCATCTTTGAGCTGCGCATAGCCGTACGGCGCAATCACGGGCGCAAACAAGGCCACGAGCAGGAAGAACGCAGTAAGCGACAGGCCGGTAATCAGCATGCCTTTCTGCCAGCCGACCGCTACGCGAAGCTCCTTGATGATCGGAATCTTGGTCCAGAACGGAGCTTTCCTGCTGACTTTGAGATCGTTCAGACGAGTGTCACCCGGGACGGTGACGTTATTTGCTGATGCAGTCATATCAGTACCTCACTCTCGGATCCACCAACGCGGCGATAACGTCAACGATGAAGTTGACGACGGCCACGATGATGGCGATCAGAATCACAATGCCCTGCACAGCTACGAAGTCACGCGCCTTCAGATATTGGGACAACATGAATCCGAGTCCCTTCCATTCGAAGGTGGTTTCGGTAAGCACCGCGCCGGCGAGCATCAATGCGATCTGCATGCCCATAACGGTGATGATTGGAATAAGAGCCGGCCTCCATGCGTGCTTGCTGATCAGACGCTTTTCGGAGACGCCACGCGAACGCGCAGCCTCGACGTAGCCGGAATTGTAGGTGGAAATCACATTGGTACGCACCAAACGAATAAACACGCCTGCGGTGAGCAATCCCAACGCCAGCGCAGGAAGTACGGCGTGACTCAACACGTCGGCAAGCACGCTCATATCACCCAGCTGCAGCGCATCGATAATGTAGAAGCCGGTCGGAGAGACGAGTCGGCTGAACTGCATTTCCGAAGACAACGAGCATCGACCGGATGCCGGCAACACGTTCAGCCAAATGGCGAAAATGAGTTTGAGGACCAATCCCAAGAAGAACACGGGGGTGGCGTAGCACAGAATGGCAAAGGTTCGAATGCCCGCATCGGCAGCGTGATCGCGTCTGCACGCAGCTACACGACCTAAGCCGATACCTACGATCAAAGCAACAATGAGCGATAGGAGCGCCAACTCGAAAGTCGCTGATCCGTAATGAACAAGAATGCTGATAACCGGCTGATTATCAGTCAATGTAGTGCCGAGATCCCCATGGAGCAAACCCCCAAGGTAATCGATATATTGCACAATAAGAGGACGGTCGTAGCCGGCCGCATGAACACGCTTTTGCAACTCGTCAGGGGTAAGACGACCACCCAATGCCGCAGAAATAGGATCGCCTGTAGCTCGCATCACAAAAAACACGACGGTGACGAGAATGAAAACGGTTGGAATAATGAGCAGGAATCGAGTCAGGACGAAACGGAAAAATCCGCCTGACAAATGATTCTTTTTGGCTTGTTTCGGCTTCGCCTCCTGAGAGACGGCCGGAGCTGCTGTGTCTGACACGCGATGCTCCTCGATAAGAAGCCTGTACGGCTTTGATTTACAACAATATCGAATTACTGCGCCGTTTCAGGCAGATAATTCGGGAAATGGGGACCTCCGGCCATAGACCGGGGATCCCCAGTGGTTTTCTATGCAGGCTGCGGCAGGTCATGCCGCACATCCGCACACATCACGCCTTGGTGACAGATGCGAAACGGAAACGGAAGGAAGCGTCGAGCACAACACCCTTCACGTTGGCGCCGGTAACTGCAACCTGCGCACCCTGCAGCAGCGGGATGGTGGACAGGTCTTCGGTTTCAAGGGTCTGAATCTTCTTGAGCAGATCCTCACGGGCGCTTTCGTCGGTTTCACCAGCCTGCTCCATAATCAAATCGTTGATTTCGGAGTTGGAGTAAGCGTTGTTCACGAAGTTGCCGTCACGGAAGAACGGAGACAGATAGTTATCCGGGTCGGAGTAATCCGGGAACCAGCCGAGCTGGTAGACCGGGTAGGATCCATCAGAGTCCTCGGTAACAACACGGTCTTTGTTGTACTGGGTCCATTCGGTGGACTGCAGGTCGACCTTGAACAGACCACCCTCCTCGAGCTGAGCCTTGAGAGCCGCATACTCGTCGGCGGAAGAGGATCCATAGTGGTCCGGATTGTACTGCAGCTTGAGCTCAACCGGAGTGGAAACGCCTGCGTCCTCAAGAACCTTCTTGGCCTTGTCGGCGCTCGGCTTGCCGTTGCCGTCACCATACGCGGTCTTGAAGGTGTCTTCGTGACCAACTAAACCGTCCGGAATGTAGGAGTGCATCGGGGTATACGTGTCCTTATAGACCTTGGTCGCCAACTCCTCGCGGTCGATGAGGTTAGCGACGGCCTGACGCACAGCCTTGGCCTTGTCGGCATTCGGTTCATCGGACTTGGTGCCGTACGGCTGGATGTTGAAGTTGAAGACCAGGAAGCGTTCCTCACCGCCCGGACCCTTGACGACCTTGACCTTGGAGTCCTTGGACAGATCATCGATGTCGGTCGGAGTCAGAGAACGGTAGGCCACGTCGACCTGTCCCTGCTGCACGGCCATCTTCAGGTTGGAAGAATCGGCAAAGTACTTGACCTGAACAGTGCTGTTCTTGGCCGGGGTCAGACCCTGATAAGAGTCGTTCTTGGAGTAGCCTGCAACCTCATTGGCCTTGTAGGAGGTCAGAATGTACGGACCGGCGAAAGCCTTCTCCTTGATGATGGTGTCAGCATCAGTGAGCTTGTCGGCGGAGAAGACCTCTTCGTCGACAATTGGACCGGCCGGGCTGGAAAGCACCTGCTTGAGGGTCACATCGTTCTTGACTTTGGAATGGAACACCACAGTGGTGTCATCTGGCGTATCGATGGATTCGATGTTGGCCAGCAACGAACTCGGACCATTCTCATCGTTGATCGTGTTGACACGGTCGAAGGAGAACTTGACATCGGACGAAGTCAGGTCGTGACCATTGGCGAACTTCAGGCCAGACTTGATCTTAACGGTGAACTCAGTGCCGTCGTCACTCCAGGTACCGTCATCCGCAGCGATGTCCGGAGACAGTTCAGAGGTGTTGTAGTCCTGCGCATACAGGAACGGGAACACGTTGATTTGAACGGCATAGGAACCGTTGTCATAGGAGCCGGCAGGGTCAACGCTAGTAACCTTGTCCGTGGTGCCGACGGTAATGACATCCGCATCCCCCGATGCGGAACCGCTATCCTTTACGCCGCCGCATGCCGCGAGCGAGGCCAGTGCGGCAATCGAAACAGCCGCAGCCATAATCTTCTTGTGATTCACTATGGAATCCTTTCTCTTCCTGCTGTCGTAATTGGTACTCCAAAACGACGTGCCATAAGGGTAGGGCACACTTTGTTAGCGAAACATTTCACGGAAGCTCATTTTGCGACATCACCCTTTCTCGATCCAACGAAAACTCAGCAATCACAACGGTTTTGCAGTTAATTTTTTCCGAAAAGAGTGTGTCAAATAATGAGACAGCGAATCCCATATTGAGAATCGACGGCCCTCGTGACACGCCGAAAGACGGAACTTGCATCAACTAATTAACGGCGTTAATATATCAACTAGTTCAACGAAGGGTCCGTGCACTGGCGCAAGGAGGTGTCATGAGTAGTTACAGCGCTCAGCAATCATCGATTTCAGAAAACAATCGTTCCAGAATTCTGCAATACCTCTACCACAACGGCATCAGCTCACGTGCGCAAATCGCCAAAGCCATCGAACTCACACCCGCGGCCATTACGAAAATTACCGCAAAACTACTGTTCCGAGACGTTATCGAAGAAACCGGAGACATGGAAGGCGATAAGAATCGTCGTTCCATCGGCCTGAATCTCAATTGCGCGAAATACCATGTCGTCGGCGTGAAATTCGCACGAAGTCTGGTGCAGATCGCAGTGTTCGACCTGAAATGCAATCGTATTTCCCTCACCGACCTGCCCACCGTTGACGAGGAGCATATTCCCGAAACGGTAGAACAGATCCGGGCCACCGTACGACAGCTCATTGCGGACGATTCGAGCATCGTAGCCGTCGGCATGGCCGTTCCCGGTCCGTATCTGGTGGAGGAAGGTCGCACCGCGCTCGTCTCATCCATGCAGGGTTGGCGGCAGGTCAACTTCATCAAGGAGTTCAGCGAAGCGTTCAACGTACCCGTATTCGTTGAACAGGACGCACGCGCAGGCGCCTTGGCGCAGTTCCTGTTCAACCCGGAACTGTCCGAGGGATCGCTCGCCTACTATCTGCTTGGCGAGGGCATCGGCCTCGGCATCATCGACAATGGTTCGATCTATTACGGCGCGCACGGCACGGCCACCGAAATCGGACACATCTCCGTTGACGTCAACGGCAAGCCTTGCGACTGCGGCAATATCGGGTGCCTGGAACGTTACTGCTCAGCCAACGCAATCCACGAACGGCTCAACGAACAGCCGAGCATTGTGCCCGGATGCGAGGCAATGACGCACGCGCAGGCATGCACCGCGCTGTTCGCCAAAGCTGCGGCAGGAGACAAAGCGGCCATGGATCTGACTTCCGAGGTCGCTCGATATATCGGATATGGCGCGGTCAATATCATCAACGCCTTCAATCCGACGCATATCGTACTCGGCGACATCATCTCCCAAGCCGGACAGCCCTTGCTTGACGAGGTCAGAAAAGTCGTTCGGGAACGTACCATCCCCGAAGTCGGGTACGATACCAAAATCACCTTGTCCAACCTCCCAACGGACGCCACCGTCAGCGGTGCCGCGGCCGTGGCCATCACCAATTTTCTGGAACATCCTTCGATGTTCTTTGACGTCGCATAGCACGCCACAACCAAAGAAAGGAACACCATGTCCAAGCCAATCGTCATTTCTCTCGGCGAAATCCTGTGGGATATGCTCCCCACCGGCAAGCGTGCCGGCGGCGCACCCGTCAATTTCGCATACCATGCGTCCCAGAACGGCGCGGAAAGCTTCGCCATCAGCGCCGTCGGCAACGACGAGCTGGGTACCGAACTGCTCTCCGACGCTCACAAGGCCGGCATCAACACGCTGGTGCAGACCAACGAATACCCGACCGGCACGGTTGACGTGGCCCTGACCAACGGCATTCCGGAATACACCATCGTCGAAAACGTGGCTTGGGACCACATCAAGCTCACCGACGAGCTCGTCGAAGCCGTGTCCAAGGCCGACGCCGTCTGCTTCGGCACCTTGGGTCTGCGCTCCCCCGAATCCCACGACACCATCGTCGAACTGCTCAAGCACACCAAGGAAGGCGCTCTGAAGTTCTTCGACATCAACCTGCGTGCGAACTTCTACTCCAACGAACTCATCGAAGAACTGCTCGGCTATGCGAACATCTTCAAGATCAACGACGAAGAGCTGATCATGATGCGCGACATGTTCTCCATTCCTGAGTGCAACGACGAAGAGGCATGCAAGTGGTTCATCGACCGCTTCGACCTTGAGTACACCATTCTGACCGGCGGCGCCACGTTCAGCACCATCACCGCCAAGAATGGCGAGGTTTCCACGCTGCTGACCCCTCACGTCGAGGTTGCCGATACCGTTGGTGCAGGCGACTCCTTCTCCGGTTCCTTCACCGGCAAGCTGCTGAGCGGCGCACCGCTCAGGGAAGCGCATCGTGCGGCTGTGAACACCGCCGCCTACGTGTGCACCAAGGAAGGCGGCTGGCCAACCTACCCTGTGGAAGGCGTTCCGGATTATCTCGCCGAAGCCGGCAAGTAAGCCCAGATTTTCCTTTCATCATCATCAACGAGGCCATGTCTGCCATCATGGCCTCGTTTTTCATACCCATATTCAATCCGCAATTGGTGCAATCACGATTGTCACGATATACGCACCTCAACGAAGAATGATGCCATGAACGACACCAGCAACACCACAAACGCCGCTTCACAATCCGATATTCCGCAGTCAGTTTCCGATTTCATGCGGCATATCACCGACTTGTGTGGCGGCGAACACGCAAGATGGGCCGAAAACTTCAACGCAGGATTCGCCAATACACTCACCACCACCGTGAGACGGCATGATGACGGCACGACGTTTCTGCTGACGGGAGACATACCTGCCATGTGGCTGCGCGACTCCTCAGCGCAATTCCGACCATATCTCGCCGTAGCCGTAGATGATCCCGAGCTCACCGCGCTTATTACCGGGCTTGTTCGGCAGCAATTCAGGTTCATCAATATCGATCCATACGCAAACGCGTTCAACGAAACACCCAGCGGCGCTACCTGGGATCCGAACGATCAGACCGATTCGTTCGGACCATGGTTGTGGGAACGCAAATACGAGGTGGACTCCCTGTGCTACCCCATTCAGCTGGCGTGGCTGTTGTATCGCAATACAGGAACCACCAGCCATTTCGATGATGCGTTTGTAAGCGGCATCCGTCGAATCCTTGACGTGTTCGAAACCGAGCTTGACCATTCGAATTCGCATTACCGCTTCTTCCGTCCGAACGACGATCCGCGCGACAGCGTGCCCAACCATGGTACCGGAGGACCTTTTGCCGTCACCGGCATGACATGGTCCGGATTCCGCCCCAGCGACGACGCCTGCGTCTACCCATATCTCGTGCCGTCCAACATGTTCGCCAGCGTGGTCATGGGATATGTGCAAAGGATTTTCATCGACGTGCTTGACGATCGTGAAATCGCCGGTCGTGCCGCGGCGCTGCAGCATTCCATCGATGATGGTCTTGCCCATCACGCAACCATCCGCAATGCGGCCGGAAACGCTATCTACGCATACGAAGTGGACGGTCTCGACAACGCGTTGCTTATGGATGACAGCAATGTGCCGAATCTTATGTCGGCACCTTATCTCGGATTCTGCGAAGCGGACGATCCGCTGTATCTCGAAACGCGCAATACTTTGCTGAGTCAGGAGAATCCTTACTATTTCGAGGGTGACTATGCACATGCCATCGGTTCTCCGCATACGCCAGAAGGTTATGTTTGGCCGATCGCCATGGCCATGCAAGGATTGACAAGCCACGACAAAGCCGAAAAAGAACGTATTCTTGATCAACTTGTCGCCGCCGACGCCGGCACGCATCTCATGCATGAAAGCTTTGACGCGAACGACCCGAACTCCTATACCCGTCCATGGTTCAGCTGGGCCAATATGATGTTCTGTGAATTGGTCATGGATTATTTCGGTATTCACGTCAAGCTGTGAGTGGCTATCAGTTTAAGCTTTGGCTTCGCTCACAGCGCAAGAATTACGGTAGATGATTTGCACTTATTGACATTCCATGATATCTTAAAAAGTCCGGTCTTGCACCGGGTGCTTGATAATTCAAGATTGGGGATGATCGGTTTCGACGGTGACCTGTTCGTCGCAGGGAAGCGTGCCGAGAACGTAGGGTCCGCTCGTGGATGCCCCCTACAAAAGAATAAGTGCTAAATCTAACCGCACTGAGTTCGCTCTCGCTGCCTGAGCTTCGCGCCAGGATTAACCAGTGAGCAGCCGCTCCGTTCACTCCTTCTCGTCTTTGGAAGGATGCTGAGCGTCGTTTAGAAGACTTGCTTTGTCGACTGAGCCACAGGGCCGGCAAGGGACTTTTACTGTAGATACGCCCGCCATCAGTTGTCTGCGATATCGATGGGAGCAGAAAAACCGCCGCACGGCCAGCAGACTACGCACGTAGAAGACTGAGGGTTCGGTTATCGGACCGGGGTTCAATTCCCCGCATCTCCACGAGTTGAAAGCCGCCAGAAATGGCGGCTTTTCTTGTATTTCCAACGGTTTTCGAAGATTCCTGGGTTTACTCCAAATTACCCCCGATGTGCCGGATGTTCTAAAAAAATGTGGGCAAAAATCCCTCCTCCGGCTTGCTTAATCTCTTCCAAATTCCATCTGTCTACCACCCTAAATAGCATGCAAGGTACGTTTTTAGGTACTCCTCTTCACAAGACAACCTCGTCAAATCAACATACGAAAAATCCAGCTCTCCACCATCACAAATCATCAGAATCCCACCATCAAATTCCGCGTGTCGATTTGCATTAACCGCTTAAGTGGTTAACATAGTTAATACATCAACTTAGTTATCACGTCACAGCAGACGACGTCAAGGAAGGACTTGATCGATGACCTGCACTTACTCTCCCGAAGCCTACGTGTTCGGCTCCGAAGAAAACCATGCCCTGCTCGAGGCGGAAACCAACGAGCTCCTGCATTTCGGGCACAATTTCCCCGCCCCGCAGGGTGGCTCCTACTGGCTGGACGATACCGGCAATCCGGATCTGACCCAAAACATCCACACGTGGATCACCTGCCGCATGGCGCACGTGTATTCCTTGGGGTTCCTGCACGGCGAGCCGGGCGCCGCAGAACTGGTTGACAAGGCCATCGCCGGCCTGCGCGGTCCGCTGCATGACGATGAAAACGGCGGATGGTATCCGTCCATTTCCGCAGACGGCTCCACCCATGAAGCAGGCAAGGTCTGCTACGCCCACGCTTTCGTGATTCTTGCCGCCACTTCCGCCAAGCTTATCGGCCGCCCGGACGCGGACGAGCTGCTCGAAGAGGCTCTGGCAACCTACGACAAGCATTTCTGGGATGACGAGATCGGTCTGGCCGTCGATACTTGGAACACGGAATTCACCGAGCTTGACTCCTATCGCGGCATCAATGCCAATATGCACACCACCGAAGCATTCCTTGCCGTTGCCGATGTGACCGGAAACGAGGAATACCGCGAGCGCGCTGGTCGTATCATCGATCATGTGGTCGGATGGGCAGCCAACAATAACTGGCATATTCCTGAGCATTTCACCGCCGATTGGCAGCCGGATCTCGAATGCAACCATGACAAGCCGGATGACCAGTTCAAGCCGTACGGCGCCACTCCGGGCCATGGCATCGAGTGGGCACGTCTCATCACCCAGTATGCGTTGAGCTCCAAGCAGCGTTCCGAAGAAGGCAAGCAGCAGCTTATCGAAGCCGCCGAGAACCTGTTCGCTCAGGCACTTGCCGACGCCTGGAACGCCGAAGGCACCATCGGTTTGGCTTACACCACCGATTGGAACGGCAAGCCCGTTGTCACCGACCGCATGCACTGGACGCTTGCCGAATCCGTGAACACCTCGGCCACACTGGCCACCGTCACCGGCAAGCAGGTGTACAAGGATTGGTATGCGACCTTCTGGAAGTACATTGACGAATACCTGATCGACCATAAGAACGGTTCTTGGTTCCACCAGCTGAACAAAGACAACGAGGTCATCGGTACCGTCTGGCCGGGCAAGTCCGACCTGTACCATGCCACGCAGTGCACGCTGATTCCGCGTCTCGATCCCGCGGTCTCCGTCGCTCCTGCGTTGAAGGCCAATCCGAACGCCTGACGGCCTCCAATAATCGAACTTCTCCTTCTCTCCTCCTATTCGCGAAGAACCCCGGTACCGCAAGGCAACCGGGGTTCTTCGTATATCAACGCGACTATTTGATGATTGGACGCAACGGCGCAGACACGTCGACGTTATGCTTGTCTCCGATCACATTCGGATCATTGATGATTTTATCGACGACAGCTTTCTTCAACTTGAGGCCGGATGAATCGCCCCATACGATCACACGGTCTCCCCCATTGATTTCCGTGGTGATGGAATCCTGGGTTTCGGCAGTCACCTTGGTGATGGAGTTGCGCATCGATTCCGGCAATGAGCTGAGGATCTTCAACGCCTCCTTGATGGAACGATTGCTCAGACTTGTTTCGACATCCTTCACTTCAATGACGGGAATTCCTTCCACGGAAGCTCCGCTGACGGAATTCAATATACGCCCCTTGCTGTCGACCGCGGTCATGCTGTCCTCGCCTGTCTTGAGCATCGCAGCAGGCTTTTGCGCCTTGATGGTCACTTCAAGGGAGTCGGGCAGTTTTTTCTTGGATTGCGCGGAAGTGACTCCCGGAATCTCCTTGATTTTCTTTTCCACGTCATTGTTCGACACGAGAAGAATCGATTTTCCTGCTTGCTGGCCCGCAATATCCAACACCTGAGACTCACTCACCCATTCGTTGGCGCCGACAACGCTAATATTGCCGGACTCGAGACGGAATACCGATGAGAAGAAAAACAGCCATACCAACGCGCCTGCAACAACAATGACAGCAGCGGAAACGCACGCGCGCATGGCGACGACACGCGCGTTCGCCTTGCGTCGTTCTTTCAGACGCGCACTGAAATCAACCACCTTCGGGCGCGTTACCACGCCCAACGTGCCTGTGGTTTCCTCCAATGTCTTCGAAACGAAATCCTCGCCGGCAAGATTGCGCGCGTCCACGAAATCGCCTGATCTCGAACGACTCACGCTGCCTTTGTTGCCACTCTCAACCGTATTTTCCTGCGTCTTCTTCCCGGAAGAAGACGCGCGTCCCGCTCCACCAGCGACGGAACGGCCTTTCGGCTGAACCTGCTTTCCGGCATCGCTGTGTTTCCGGCTTTGGATGGTTCTACCATGCGACGTCTGATTTTCAGGCGTCGTTGCGGAACCATCCGAACCCGTACCTGAACTGATGACCCTTCGCGTCATCAGCCCTCACAATCCCAACGATGAGCCTGAAGGGAGTGCAGCATCACCTCGTCCATCTGTGTGATGTCGCCTGCGCCAACCGTGAAGATGACATCGCCATGATGAGCACGCATCGTCATCATCTGTGCCGCGGTATGCATATCCTCCACTCCGCGAATCCAATCCTCGGCAGGCGTGTGGTCAAGCTTAAGCGCCTCGTCCACAATGGTGGCGGAGCTAATCGTCGGATAGTCCTCCTGCTTTTCACGTGCGGGGAAAATGCCGGTGACGATCACATCATCCGCCTTGGCCAATGCTTCAGCGAATTCACTCGCAAAGAACATGGTCCGGGAGAACAGGTGCGGCTGGAAGATCACGCGAATCACCGACTGCGGGTACCTGCGGCGCGCCGCATCCAGCAATGCCGAAATCTCCGTAGGATGATGCGCGTAATCATCAACGACAGTCACTTGGCCGACCATACCACGCACTTGGAAACGACGGGCAGCTCCAAGGAACGACGTGGCGGCTTGGGCAGCGTTCTCGACATCGACGCCCAACAACGCGGCCGCAATAATCGCAGCGGAGGCATTGCGCGCGTTGTGAATGCCTGGAACGGTAAGCGTCACCGGAACCATACGCTCATGTTCGCCCAACAATCCCGCGGGCATGTGTAAGGTGAAATGTTCGGCACCGCTTTGCGCGCTTTCGCTTTCCGATTCGATATGCACGAACGCGGCACCGTTCAAATCACCCAACGAAACCGTATCCTGCGTCGCATACACGACCGTACGCTTGGCCGTCTGCGGATCGAGAGCACGCAATACCGCAAGATTGCCTTCATCATCGCCGCACATCACCACCGATTTTTCGGCATGCTGAACATGATTGACAAAAGCCGCACGATAGTTTTCCTGCGTGCCGTAATGGTCGAGATGATCGGCTTCGGAGTTGGTGACAATGGCGATTTCCGGATGATACTTGGCAAAGCTGCCATCGGATTCGTCCGCTTCCGCCACAAGAACGTCGCCCTTACCAGCATGGCCTCCGTCAATCGTCACACCATCCTTGCCTTGGATGGATCCGCCGATGGCATAGCTTGGATCGGCCAGATTTCCCTCACCGGCACGGGTGAGGATATGGGCCAGCATGGAACTGGTCGTGGTTTTGCCATGAGCTCCTGCGACCGTCACCGCACGTTTTGCGTTCATCAGCAATGCGAGAATGTCGCTGCGGTGCACGATGCGTTCGCCTGCTTCGTATGCTGCGACGATTTCCGGATTGTCGGATTTGATGGCGCTGGAGAATACGACGGTATGTTTGCCTTCGACGTTTTCTGCGCGCTGCCCGAATTCGACGGTAATGCCGATTCCCTGCAGACGATCGGTTTTGGCGCTGGGTTCACGATCTGAACCGTCCACTTCAACGCCCTGTTCGTGCAGCATTTCAGCGAGCACGCTCATGCCCGCGCCTCCAATGCCGATGAAATGGGTTGCCCCCAAATCATTCACGCCTTCCTGCGGACTGAACGACGCATGGGTTGGATCAAGAACGATGGTACCGGCTTCACGCTGGTTGTCAGACACGACTGCTCCTCTTGCATGTTTTTTCTAGCTTGTTCCATTATGGTCTCACCCATGGTCTCGCATATGGCCGATCATGGGTGGGATTTTGGAATGCGACGAACGCACCTGCCGTCGCCGCAGCCTACTTTTCGTCAATCATGGAAAGCACGCGCTTGGCCATGACTTCGGCGGCATCTCGAATACCGTATTGCCAGGCGTTGTCGCCATACTTGGCAAGCAGATCCGAATCGGCAAGCAGCTTCGGCACATGCTGTTTGACCCATTCGGCGGTGAATTCGCGATCAGCCACCATCAGACCGCCTTCCGCATCGACGACAGGCTGGGCGTTGAATCGCTGCTCGCCGTTGCCGATTGGCAGCGGAACATAAATCGCGGGGAGTCCCAAAGCCGTCAATTCCGATACGGTGCCGGCCCCAGAGCGACAGATAATCAGGTCGGCGCAAGCGAATGCGAGATCAATACGTTCCAAATACGGCGCAACACGATAATCGCCATCATTGCCATGGTCCGGGCCAAGCTCGCCAAGCACCTGTTCGCCGGCGCTCACCGACACCAATGAACGCACTTCATCATCTTTGCCTTTCCCAGTCAGATGAATCACCTGGGCGTGTTCCAGCAGCTCCCTAGCGGAAGCCGCCACCGCACGGTTCACGTTCACCGCGCCCAGCGACCCTCCAGTCACCACCACCAGTGGACGGTTCGGATCGACACCGAGTTGCGCTGCGGCCGATTGTCTTGTGGCAATGCGGTCATGTTCCATGCCATGGGCTATCGCTGCGATTTCGGCACGCAATGGCAATCCCACACGCTCGGCTTCAACACCCTTGCGTGGCTTCAAGCCGGTTTGCGCATAGGCGGTGCCAATCATGGACGCCCAGCGAGCTCCCAATTTGTTGGCCATTCCGGCACGGGCATTCTGCTCATGCATCGCGATCGGAATGCCCATCTTGTGCGCTGCCGCATATACGGGAGCGGACGTGTATCCGCCGAAGCCGACAACCACCTGCGCCTCATGACGGGTGAGAATGTCACGGACTTTGGCCGTTTCGGCCTTCCACTGCGCGGGAAACTTCAGCGCCGCCATATTGGGCCTGCGTGGGAAAGGAACCTTCTCAATGGTTTCCAGTTCGAAACCGGCCTGGGGAACCAAATCGTGTTCCAAGCCGACGACAGTGCCCACCACTGCGATATCGGCGTCTGGTTCAAGCTCGCGAATCACATGCGCCACGGCGAGCAGAGGATTGACATGACCTGCCGTACCACCGCCGGCAAGAACGATATGCTTCTGATTGCTCATAGTGTACGAGCTTAGCCCACGGCACCCCAGTACGCCGCGCGCCATACCGTCGCACACGCGGATGCTCACATTTCATCTACGTTTGCACACCGCAATACGCGGTAGCGTATGCTGCGGTCGCAGCCGACACTCAGACCCGCTGCATCTCCGCTTGGATCTGCGGCTGCTGCTTCATCATGCTGATGGTTACGCCTGCAGCGCCCAAACACAGAATCAACGACGAACCGCCCGCGGACACAAACGGCAATGGCACACCCATCACCGGAAACAATCCCACCACAACGCCGATGTTCACGAATGCCTGGCCGACGATCCACACGGTAATGCTGGCCAATACCAAAGTGATGTACCTGTCCTGCGATTGCAAAGCCACCACGAGCATGCACCATCCAAGCACCAAGAACAGCAGAATGACGAGAGAGGCGCCTACGAAGCCCGTTTCCTCACCGATGATGGCGAAAATGAAATCGTTGTGCGCTTCCGGCAGATATCCCCATTTTTCTCCGGAATTGCCGATGCCCACTCCAAGCAAACCTCCGGAGGCCATGGCGTATTTGCCATGCACCGCCTGATAGCAGACCCCCTGCATGTCGGATGCGGAGCAAGTTTGGTATGTGGCCATGATACGGCTGAGTCGGTTCGGACTGGTGATAACGAGTCCGCCAACCAAAACCGCACCGCCGCATGCCACGATAGCCAACCATTTGCCAGGAAAATCTCCCAACAGCAACGCGGCACCTGCGATCGCGAACAGAATCATGGCCGTGCCAAGATCCTTGCCACTCACAACCAACAGCAATGCAAGACCAAGCCACGCAATCAACTTGAGATATGCCTTATATGGTCCGACTTTGTTTATCTGCTTCTGCGCGTAGATCAGTTCCCGCGGCAGCCATATGCACAACGCAAGCTTAACGACTTCGGCGGGCTGGAAGGTAAATCCAAAAAGGCCGATCCAACCTTTGTTGCCTTGGACATCGATACCCAAGGGGGTAAACGTCAGCGACTGCAAAAGCAAAGCGATAATCAGGAAGACGAAACTGAATTTCCTGATGAGCTCCGCCGGAATCATCATGCAGGCAACACCCACGATAAGTCCAAGAACGCAGAATCCCCCCTGTTTCAGTGCTTGGGACCACGGAGACTGTCCGTTGGCAATCATGTTTACCGAAGAGCTGGAAAACACCATGATCACACCGAAAATGGTGAGAATGATCACCGCGGTTCTGAACCCATGAAAACACCAAATCGGATTAAGCAGGCTTCGCAGACCGACATAACCATGAAAATCGTCGACCTGCTTTCCGACGGCGGCCTTCTTTTTCTGACGACTACTATCAACCTGCCTGGTTTTAGGCTTTTCCATGCTCGTTCACCCAACGCTGAGCCTGCTGTGCGAACTGGTTTCCACGATCGGCATACGACTTGAACTGATCCATCGACGCACATGCAGGCGCCATCAGCACCACATCACCGGATTGGACATACTCGCCCGCGGCATCAACCGCCCGTTCCATAATGACCCCATTATCCGCCGGATCGATGATGGTCAGAGGAATGTTGGGAGCGCTCGTCTTGAACGCATCCAGCATCGGCTGCTGATCCCTGCCGATGATGACCGCGGCTTTGATGGTATGCGCCTGATCAGCCACCAATTGCTCGAAACTGCTGCCTTTGGCCAGTCCTCCGGCAATCCACACCACGGATTTATCGGCAAAACTATTGAGCGAGGCCTTGGCCGCATGCGCGTTGGTCGCCTTGGAGTCGTCAACGAAACGAATGGCTCCCCCATCCGCCGTAGTGGCGGTGGCGACGGTCTGGATACGGTGGCCACCTGGAGTGAACTGCTTCAGGGATGCGATCGCCTTCTCCTTATCCGCGCCAAGTCCCAACACCAACGCCAATGCGGTCAATGCGTCGGCGAGCAAATGCGGATATACCGTGCCATCCGGCTCGGTCAGATGTGTGAACTCGGCAACTTTGGCAACCTGTTCAGGCTTGCCCGCCTCACCGCCCGCGATGCCGGACATGTCGACGATCCAGCCGTCCTTCACGCCAATCTGGCCATCTTGCGGTTCCGACAATGTGAATCCAACCCTACGGCAGCCTTCCGCGGTTTCGGCTGCGAATGCCAGCTTGGTCACGCGCTCATCATCCGCGTTGTACACCAACGCCTTCTTGGCATGGTGGAAGACCTTCGCTTTATCGGACGCGTAATTGTCGATACCGCCATGCCAATCAAGATGGTCGTCAGCGATATTGGTGATCGCCGCGCAATCCAACTCAAGAGAATCGGTGAAATGCAATTGGAAAGAACTGAGCTCAACACACAGCACATCATTTGCCGGATCGACTGCGGCATGGGACACCGCTTTGCCGATATTGCCGACAGCAGGTGCGGTCAAACCGCAAGCCGTCAACATCTCCGAAGTCATTTCCGTAGTGGAGGTCTTGCCATTGGTACCGGTGATGCCAATCCATTGCGCAGGATGCCCAGTGGCATCGCAATCCACCCGCAGCTGCCAGGCAAGCTCGACCTCGCTCATCACCGGAATGCCACGACGTTGCGCTTCGAGAATGAACGGGGTCCTCGGATTGAATACCGGAGAAGTCATCACCAAGTCGATATGATCCCAATCAATGTGGTCGAAAGAGTGCAGATCGGCATCAGGCTTCTTCTCATCCACGCCCAACACCTTTTCGGCGCGGGAACCCAACACCTCCATCATGCTCTGGCCAGAAACTCCAAGACCCGCCACAATCGCGGTCTTACCGCTCATATCCATATCCATCATCCTTCGATCGTCAGAACCTCATACGCCTTAATATCACAGTCATATTGCGTTCATTCGCAACGGCAACAGACCGAGCATCGACTGTCACAAGCCGGAACGGGCAACCCAATCGCCATAGAAAAGCACCAAGGCGACCAGCACGAACAGCAGTTCAATCATCCAGAAGCGAATCACAACCTTGACTTCGGGCCATCCCTTCAATTCGAAATGATGGTGGATCGGAGCCATCTTGAACACACGCTTATGCGTCATCTTGAAATAGCCGACCTGAATGACATCGCTCAACGTTTCCATGACGAACAGGCCGCCGAGAATAATCGCGAGGAATTCCGTATGCGTGGCGATGGACATGGCAGCGAACAGGCCGCCAAGCGCCAACGAACCGGTATCTCCCATGAAAATTGAAGCCGGATTGGAGTTGTACCACAGGAACCCGAAGCATGCTACCGCCGCGCAAGCCGCGATAATGGTCAGATCAAGTGGATCAGATACCGCGTAGGTAAAGCCCTCATGCCCCGATCCCTTAAGGTGGTAGAACTCCCAAAAAGCGATCACCGCATATCCCATGAACGCAATCATCGAAGAGCCAGCTGCCAAACCGTCAAGACCATCAGTCAGATTGATGGCATTGGTCCACGCGGTCATCAGGAAGTTCACCCAAATCACGAACAGCACGATAGCCACGACCTTACCCGCGAATTCGAAACTGAAGAACGGCTCCTCAATGAAGCTCATGCCGGCCTGGGCACTGGGGAAACCGGAATTCGTAGGCAGAATCAACGCCAGCACCGCATATATGGTAGCCAGAATGAACTGACCGATGAACTTGCCCTTAACCGTCAATCCCTCGCTCTGCTTCTTACGAACCTTCGCGAAATCATCAATAAAACCAAGCAATCCCATCGACAACATGGCAAACAGCACCAGCACCGCAGACCACGACGGAGTCTCACCCCGCGTGACGAAGCGGTACAGCGCCGACGAGCCCCAGCCCAACACAACCGCCAAATTGATGACCACACCACCCAACGTAGGCGTGCCACGCTTGACTAGATGGGATTTCGGACCATCCTGACGTATGTATTGCCCATAATTCAGCTTGTGCACCAAACGAATCAGCAGCGGGGTGCCCACGATCGTCACAACCAGCGACACCACAATTCCGATGATGAGCGAAATCACCTGATGTTCTCCGTTTCAGTCAGACATTCTTCAGATAACGTCGTTTATTCGATTATTCGAATCTTGCCAAATATTCTTGTTCTATTGTGCAGCCAGGGCCTGCCAACGTTCGGCCAAAGCGCTCAAGCCGGAAGCGTGGGAGCCCTTAAGCAGCACCACAGCGCCCGGATGTTCCACGGCGAGTTGCGTCACCAGACGATCGGCCTCGTCAATGTCGTGCACCCAATCAATATGGGAAGCACATCCCGCAGCGGATGCACCTTCAGCCATGGCACCGGCCAGAGCGTCCAAAGAGGCATCGGATGCGCTGCCGACCGTCAGCAACGCGTCAACGTCGCCTTCCACCGCATACCGGCCGATGCCAGCATGCAAATCCTTTTCATCCGGACCAAGCTCAAGCATGGCACCCAACACCGCAATACGGAATGGTTGGGTCTCAGCACCCGCCTTCCAACGCAACAATCCGTCAAGCCCCGCCTTCATGGAATCGGGGTTGGCATTAAACGAATCGTCGATCAAGGTGAACGATGTTTCAGGCTTGTGCACCGTGGAAACAGCCATACGATGAGGACTGATGGCCGTGACGTCAGACAGCGCGGACGCGACCTCATCCATCGACATACCCAAATGCATCGCTACCGAAGCAGCCGCCAACGCATTCATAACGTTATGCTGACCGCAAATGCCCAGAGTGACCTCGGCATGCTCGCCATCACCATTGTCCAAAATGAAGCTCGGATGGTCCAATTCGTCGCAATGCACATGTTGCGCGCTGATTGCCGGCTTGCCGTCATTGTTCTGCGGAAGTCCGAACCACATCACGTCGCCCGGAGCGATGGCGCTCATCGCAGCCACATGCTCGTCATTCGCGTTCAGTACGGAAAGACCACCTGGAACAAGGCCACGGATGATTTCCGATTTGGCTTGTGCGATGCGTTCCGGCGAGCCGAATTCCCCTAGATGCGCGACGCCGACTTTCAACACGACCGCAATATCCGGCGGCACCAGCGACGTCAAATTCGCGATTTCCCCAACATGATTGGCACCCATTTCCGCAACCAGAAAGCGAGTTTCCGCATGTACTTTGAGCGAAGTCAACGGCAGTCCGATTTCGTTGTTGAACGATCCGACCGGCGCAATCGTCGGTCCTATGTGCGCCAGCAACGCCTTCATGAGATCCTTGGTAGTGGTTTTTCCGACGGAACCGGTGATGCCAATCACCGTAAACGGCGTTTCCAACGCACGCCGGCGTTCGATATTGTGCTTGGCCAACGCGCCCAAGGCAAGCACCGTATCTTCCACCACGATCTGAGGCACTCCGGCACCGTCGATCTCATGATCGACTATTGCGGCAACAGCGCCCTGAGCGCCTACCTTCGACACATAATCGTGGCCATCCACGCGTTCTCCAGCAATCGCCACGAATACCGATCCTTCAACAATCTGTCGTGAATCAGTGAATGTGCTGGTGGCCACAGGCGTATCAATCGCCGCGGTGCCGGCAATCAGCCGTCCCTGAACCGCCTGGGCGATTTCCTCCAAGCTCATTGGCATCATGGTCGGGCTGCTCACTCTGATTTCTCCTCCGTGTTGATGTACTGCATATTGTTCACGTTGTTTACGATTATCACTATTCGACGTCCGCATCCGTTCCGATCGAGACTAGTTCAGATCTCGAGATACACGCAATGCGCTTTTAATATTGGCCTTACGTACGCCGGCCGCAAGCACCATGGCGATGGACAATGACAACGCGCTGCTGTCCGTCTGCCCGTATGCCTCCGCCGCTTGCGCTGCGAGCGCATCGGATTCCTGCGTACGACCTGCGACGTGGGTCTGCTTGCCGACAGTGCATCCAAACCGTGCGACCGACTTGACGATCTCAGCATCGCTGAGACCCTTGTCGTCGCAGCCAAGCACATCAACATTCACCGACTGCAACGCATCGTCATTCAACGTTTCCTCGCTGAGCGCAAGGATCACAGCGGCGGCGCCGTCTTCGGCGCACACAGCCATCGTACGCTGCACGTCAAGAATCGACAATGGATAGTTCAGATCAAGGAAGCGTTCCAACGATTGCGAATTGCCGGCACTAATCACGCCGACCGGATTGCCGAGCATGTGCAGGAAATCCGCGAGATCCCTCACACCCTGTTCCACCGTTTGCGTATTGCTGCCAGCCACGGCGAACACCGCCAGCGAATCGGATGGGCCGCCCGCCATCTCGCTGGCAAGCTTGCCCAACTGTTGCGCAGTCGGTTCGGCATAAATCAAAGGAATCTGAACGCCATCTGTTTTTCCTCGCAACGCATGCGGCACCACCGCACCATACGCACCAAGCGCTTGCACCTGCCGTAACTGTTGCTCATCCACCTGCATGGACGGCATGAACAACGCTCCCGGCCGCACCGAATCGATGTCGTCGGCAATGGACGTGACCGTCACTTCGGTAGCGAACGCGGGATCAAGGTCAAAGCCATATCTGCTGGCAAGCAGACCCAACGTCATTCGCCTATTCATGGATTCGCTGACCGCGCTCATCTTTCCGCCCCTCCGTTCTTCATGCTCACACACTCACCAAGTCACTGGAATAGCATCAGTTCGCGGACTTGACGCCGGCACTTCGTACTTCTGCATAAGGAATTCACCAATCTCCGCAGTGACCGGGCCTGCCGTCAGACCACCATAACTGCCTTGCGGATCTTTCAACACCACCGTAACGACGAAACGAGGATTATCCGCAGGAATAATCGCAGAATAATCGCTGATAATCGACGACAGACGTCCGTCCGCACCGGCAACTTCCGCGGTACCGGACTTTGCCGCGACACGGTAACCATCCACTTTGACGAACTGGGAATAGTGGTCGGACACGGATTCCATGGCATTCATCACCTGCGAGGCCACCTGCTCGTCAATCACGCGCGTCGCTTCGCCTTCAGGCTTCTGCTCTTCGGAATGCCCTTCGGCATCGCTGATCGCCTTGATGATGCGCTGCGGCTTTTTGACGCCCTTGTTGGCGATCACGGCAACCGCGTTCGTCAATTGGAGCGCATTGGTCGTATACGCCTGGCCGAACAGCACGGTGTTCTGGGTTCGCAGATCCCATTGATCGGCCGAATACAGCAGACCATCCGCTTCGCCGGGAAGACCAAGCCCATTGTCTTGTCCGATACCGAATTTGCTGATGAACTCATATCGCTGCTCGTTAGACATCTTCTCCGCGGCGATGATCATGCCGACATTCGACGATTGCTCGAGAATGCCTGCCAGCGTCCAATGCTCATCGCCGTGGGTCGTCGCATCGCTGTAGGTCTGCCCGTTCGTCGTAATGTGGTCCGGCACCGTGAATTTATCCGATGCCTGGTGCAATCCAAGCTGAATCATGCCTGACATGGCGAAAACCTTGCCGATGGAACCGGGTTCAAACGTTTCGCTGACGGCCCTGGAAACCGTCATTTTCGCCTGGTCGCTGCCGGCTTCGATTTCGTCGCTATCGGCGAGCGCGAGAATGTCCCCTGTTTGTGTGTCCTGCACCACGGCGATTCCCCACGGTGAACTATATTTCGCGCAGCTTTCCTTCAGCACTTTTTCGACGTACCACTGCACGTCGTGGTCGATGGTCAGTGTGACATCGGATCCGTTGACCGCGTCTTTTGATTCGGTCATGGTTCCGGGGATTTCGACGCCGTTGTTGCCTTGTTGGTAGACTTGGTACCCGTCTTCGCCTGTCAACGTCTTGTTTTCCATCTGTTCGAGGCCCGCTACGCCTTTGCCTTCACCGTCGACACCTCCCAGCAGTGCGCCCATCAGGGTTCCGTTGGAATAGATGCGTTCGTTGCTGAGTTCCGCGTAGACGATGCCGCCCAGATTGAGTTTGGAGATCTTGCGCTTAACGGCCGGCGTCACATCTTTTTTGAGTACCGCATATTGGCCTGTTCCCGAAAGCATGGCACCCAATTCGGTGGCGTCCATGTCCAGTACCGGAGCGAGGAGTCTAGCTACCGCCGCAGCTCCGGTAGCACCTACCGGCTTGCCATCGATCTGATGGCAGTTGTCTCCGGTCTGTTTGGTGCAGGTTGTGGGAGTGAAGGCCTGTGCTTCCTCGGGGTTGCCGATGATGGTGTAGCGCTCCACGCTTTGCGCGAGAATCGAGCCGTTCGTGTCCATGATTTTGCCGCGCCGTGCCTTCAAAGTCACGGTAATCGTGCGGCTTTGCGCCGCGGCCTGCGCCATGGTTTTGCCATTGATCAACTGGATGTTGGCCAATTGAATAAGGCAAGCCGTGCCCATCAACGCCAGAATGACGCCGATGGCCATGGTTTTCGTAAGCAGTTTCTTATGGAAACGTGCGTAAGTGCGGTGAAAAGGATTCACTGAGCGTCGTCTCCGCTTGGCTGGTAGCCGTTCAGATCAATCGTTAGAGCGCCTTTTTGGGGCACCATGCCCATTTCCTCGGCCTTGCTCGGCAGCGAGGCTTCAAGTTCGTCAAGCTTGGCCTGGTCATCTTCCACGTCTTGGGTCAGGCGGGTAATGTTCGACTCAATCTGGTTCGCCTCGAAGGAATGCTGCACCATTTGGGTACGCAGCGTTAAGGATCCCAGAAGACATCCGCCGAGGAACACCACGGCGATAACCAGATGCAACAATGGAGTGCTTCTGGTGCGCGTCCATGTGATGAGCTGTTCGAATCCTCGCTTGACGCTGTTGCCTTCGGCGCGCATTCCTTTGACGACGTGCAATTCAGGGCGAGTGGTGCCAGCGGTTTCGGTTTGGTCCCGGCGTCCTGCGGGAGCCGCGTTTGATGCGATCGTTCTTGGTGCGGCCACGTTCAGCCCCTCCTTCCTTGTCGTTTCATGCTTGCGTAATCATTGCCTTGGTCGAATCGTTTTCGCCAGCGTTCAGGAATTGGTCTGGTCAGTTCCACTGCGCGCAGTCGCACAGAGGCCGACCTTGGATTCATGGCGATTTCTTCCTCGGCCGCTTTGATGGCGCCTCGCGTCAGTTCTTTGAAGAACGGCATCATATCCGGGGGTATTACCGGCATATCTGCGGGCACGTCAGCTTTCAGACCTTGATTCATAAATGTTTTGACGGTCTTGTCTTCCAGCGAATGGTACGACTCCACCACCAAACGTCCTCCCACCGCAAGATGGTTGGCGATCTGCGGTAGCGTCCCCGCCAATTTGTCGAGCTCGCCGTTGACTTCAATACGTAATGCCTGGAACACACGTTTCGCGGGATTTCCCGCAGGACGGTGCGCTTGCGGCACAACCTCATCCACCAATCGGTTGAGCTGCCCCGATGTGGTCAATGGTTCGATCTCACGCCTACGCACGATTTCGCGGGCTATCTGCTTGGAGAAGCGTTCCTCACCATATGTACGGAAAATGCGTACCAGATCAGCGAACGAATATTCAGCAAGTATCTGTTCGGCGGTCAATGGCTGGGTCACGTCCATACGCATGTCCAAAGGCGCATCGTGAGAATAGGAGAATCCCCGCTCCGTCTCATCAATCTGCAAACTCGACAATCCCAAATCCATGAACACGGCGTTTACCTGGTCGATCCCCTGATCATCAAGCACTTGCGCGAAATCGTCGAATGCGGCGTGCACGGGTATGAAGCGGTCGGCAAGACCTTCCATCCGCATTCGCTGCGTGGCGAGCGAAAGCGCCTCCGTGTCTCGATCGATGCCGATCAGACGCGCTTGCGGACTCGCTTTGAGAAAAGCCGTGGAATGCCCCGCCAAACCAAGCGTGCAATCCACTGCAATCGACCCTGGCCTCGCCAACGCCGGGGCCACCAGATCCACGCAGTCGCGCAGCAACACTGGCTGATGTATGGTCGTTACATCTGTCATCAGAATTCCACCGCCGGTAATACGTCATCGGCAATATCGGAATATCCCTGCTCCTGTTCGGCGAGATATTCCTCCCATGCCTGCTTGTTCCAAATCTCCGCTCGGGTCCCCACGCCAATCACCACGATGTCGCTTCCCAAATTCGCGTAATCGCGCAACATCTGCGGCACGAGCACACGTCCTTGCTTATCTGGCTCCTGATCAACCGCGCCGGAAAGGAACACACGCAAATAATCACGTGCAGCCTTGTTTCCCATGGATGTGCGCTGGATCTGCAATGCGATCCGGCGAAATTCCGATTGGGGCAACAGATAGACACATCGCTCCTGACCACGGGCCATCACCATGCCCGGTCCCAGCTGGCTGCGAAATTTTGCAGGCAATGCCATACGTCCTTTGGCGTCGATTTTTGGAGTGTATGTTCCCAACAGCAGCGGAGGCAGTCCAGCCATCACACCGCTCGCTTGCGTCGAACCATCGTCGGAGAAGGGCTCGGTTTCAACGCTTTGAACCATCGCCACACCTCCTTACATGATGCGCGGGAACACCTAGACCCAAAACTCTTTCCCCACTTTACCCCACGCATCACCATAAATCCCCACATAAATGGAAAAAATCAGCAAATGCTGAGGTTGATTTTCCCCACATTGAACGAATGGCATCAAATCAACTACCGTAAATTCATCCTCGCTTCGCTCTGTCGCACTCGCCCTCGTCGGTTTTCGTAGAAGCCTCGGGGTACATTGGAGTGCCTAAGTTTTGTGAGGAAGGGATTGCAGATGTCGAGTTATTCCGCCCAGTTGCGTGAAGAACAACAGGCCGTCAGCCGCGCGTACGGCCGCTTGGATGATCTACGGGCCCAAGCTCGTGCCCGTCTCGACACCGTGCGTGCTGCCGGCTCGCACGGATCGCCCACGCAACGCACCGAACGCGATTCCTTCGCCACCATGTACGAGGATCGCCTCACCCAGCTGCGTGCCGTCGAAGATCGCCTGGTGTTCGGCAGACTCGACGATGTCCACGGTGCGCACAGATACATCGGGCGTATCGGACTGTCCAACGAAAACCACGAGCCGATCCTCACCGATTGGCGAGCCGACGCGGCACGTCCGTTCTACGAAGCGACGCCTTCCAATCATGGCGATATCGTAATGCGCCGCCATATCACACTCAGCTTCCGTGAAGTGGTCGGCGTTGAAGACGAGGTGCTCGATGTGCACTCCGACCAGGTCGGGCAGGCGTCTTCGGACGGCACTCTGACCGGCGAAGGCGCGCTGCTCGCATCGTTGAACGCCAAGCGCACCGGCAAGATGACCGATATCGTGGCAACCATCCAAGCCGAGCAGGATCGCATTATTCGCGCCGACCTCAACCAGGCCGTGGTGGTGCAGGGTGGACCGGGTACCGGCAAAACCGCCGTGGCGCTGCACCGTGCGGCATATCTGCTCTACACGCATCGGCGAATGCTCGAACGCTCCGGTGTGCTCGTGGTCGGACCGAGCTCAACCTTCCTGCATTACATCGATCAGGTGCTCCCCTCCCTCGGCGAGACCGGAGTGGTCAGCCGAACCATCGCCGATCTGATCCCCGGCGTGATCGCGACGGCGCATGACAACCCGTTCGCCGCGAAATTGAAGGGCGAACGTCGTATGTCCAAAGCCATCGCCAATGCCGTTGCCGCACGAGAACGCGTCCCCGCATCATTGCCGTCGATCCGCATCAACGGATTCGCAGTGCCCATCGTGCGCGCGGATATCGAACAGGCCATCACCGATGCCAAGCGCACGCGACAGCAGCACAACAAAGCACGCGAAACTTTCGTGCATAGCATGTTGATCGCCATGCGCAACCGTTATGTGGACAAGCTTGATTACGAGCCGGAGCAGGCGGAGTTGACGGATGTGATGCAGCAGTTGCGCATGAATGACACCTTGCGCAAGACGTTGAATCTCGCATGGTTGCCGATGACCGGCGAATGGCTTATCGACCAACTGTTCTGCAAGCCGCAGCAGCTTCGTCGCTTCGCACCATGGCTTGAGGAACGCGATATCGAAGCATTGGTTCGCCCCAAAGGGTCGCCGTTTACCGTCAGCGATATTCCGCTGCTGGATGAAGCCATGGAACTGCTTGGCCCCGACCCCAAAGCGGTCGCCCGCCAAAAGGCGTTGGACGCCAAGCGCGCCGAGGAGGAGCAGTTCGCGCAAGATACGCTGGCTCAAGCTGGCATCGGCTCCGGCATCGTCACTTCGCAGATGTTGGTCGACAATATCAACGGGATGGACGCGGAACTCACCGCGCAGCGCGCCGCCGCAGACCGTGAATGGACATATGGGCATATCGTTGTCGATGAAGCTCAGGAACTCACCGCCATGGATTGGCGCATGCTCATCCGCCGTTGCCCGTCGCGTTCGTTCACCATTGTGGGCGATGTTGCGCAAACCTCCGCATTGGGCGGCACCCGTTCGTGGCGGCGTATGATGGATCCGTTGTTCGGACCCCACAATTGGCAACTCAACGAATTGACGATTAATTACCGCAATCCGAAGGAAGTGTCGCAGCTCGCCTGTGATTTCGCGGCAACGGAGGGATTGTACATCTCCACCGTCAATGCGGTGCGTGGCGTGCCGGATTCGGTCAAGCGCCTCACTCTGGCCGACGACAGTCTGATTGCCGATGCCGTGGCACAGCAGACCGTCGATCTGGTCCGCGCATTCGTCTCCTCCGATGGCACCGGACGCGTGGCCATCATCGCACCTGACGATATGGTCAAGCCGTTGCGCAGGCGGGTGTACGAACAGCTTCGCGAAACATTGACGGCGAAGGAGTTCGACCGTCTCGATGCGCAGAACTCTTGGGATGAACAGGTCACCGTTTGTTCCACGCAAATGGTGAAAGGCTTGGAATACGACGCAGTGATGGTGGTGCAGCCGGGAAGCATCGAGGAGAATGCCCCCTCACGCATTGTGGCCGCAGCCGATTTATACGTCGCCATGACCAGACCGACACAACGTCTGCTTATAGTCCGGACAAATGCAGACGAAAAACTGCTCAAGCTATAAGGTAGGAACCATGCCTAAAGCATTGTTACTTGAAAATATTCATCCTGACGCGGCACAGTCACTGCGTGACCACGGCTTCGAAGTCGAGTGCCTCAGGGGCGCCCTCAACGAAGATGAACTCATCGACGCCTTGGAAGACGTTGATCTGCTGGGCATTCGCTCCAAAACCAGCGTGACCAGCAAAGTCATCGACGCACGTCCGACGCTCACGGCCGTCGGCTGCTTCTGCATCGGCACCAATCAGGTCGATCTCGACTATGCGGGCAAGCACGGCGTCGCCGTGTTCAATGCCCCATATTCCAACACTCGCTCCGTGGTGGAACTGGTTATCGGCGACATCATTTGCCTGATGCGCCGCATTCCTGCGCATACCCATCATATGAAGCACGGTATGTGGGACAAGTCTGCTTCCGGCTCTCATGAAGTGCGAGGCAAGACGCTCGGCATCATCGGCTACGGCAATATCGGATCTCAGCTTTCCGTCATCGCCGAGGCACTTGGCATGCGCGTGGTGTTCTACGACATTGAAGAGAAGCTTGCCATGGGCAATGCCCATCGTTGCTCCACGCTGAACGAACTGCTCGAACAGTCCGATGTGGTCACACTGCATGTCGATGGCCGCAAGTCCAATACCGGTTTCTTCGGTGAGGACCAGTTCGCGCATATGAAGCAGGATTCGATCTTCATCAATCTTTCCCGCGGTTTTGTGGCTGATTTGGACGCTCTGAAGAAGCATTTGGACTCCGGCCACATTTCGGGCGCCGCAGTGGATGTGTTCCCTGTCGAGCCGAAGAAGAGCGGCGACGAGTTTTTGACGAGCCTTGCGGATGAAGACAATATGATTCTGACCCCGCATATTGGCGGGTCTACGCTTGAAGCCCAGAAGTCCATCGGACAGTTCGTCTCACAGCGTCTTGAGGATTATTGGTTCAGGGGATCCACCATGTTGTCCGTGAATCTTCCGCAGATCACACTGTCTGATATTCGTTCGAACTTCCGCATCGCGCATCTTCACGCGAATTTGCCTGGCGTACTTGCCAAGGTGAACCGTGTGCTCGGAGAAGAGAATATCAACATCGCGGCACAGGCACTGGGCACCGAAGGCGAAATCGGCTATGTGGTCACCGATGTGGCCCAGCGCCCCAGCCAGAAGGCTTTGGACGAACTCGCAGCCATCGAAGGCACGATCCGTATGCGTGTGATCAGCTGACGATCCCAATCCGGCAAACGCCACTACGATACGAATGCATTGTGGGGGTTCCAATCACTTATTGGCTGGAACCCCCACAATGCATGAACCCTAATGCCGTTTGCCGTAATCGCCCAGTTTTGCGCTACCAAGTCCATTTCAGCCAAAACAAACGCATTATCATATGCGTTCGCAACCGTTCGAACCTACTTCAGCGCATCGGCCTTCAGCTCGTCGATCGCGTTCTGGAAATCCTCAAGATTCTCAAAATTCTGGTATACACTGGCGAATCGCATATACGCGACCTCATCAAGATCACGCAACGGTTTCAAAATGGCCCTGCCGACCTCGTCGGATTTGACTTGAGCCAGTCCTCGGGCACGAAGATCCTCTTCGACCTGCTGGCCAAGAGCCTTCAAATCGTCTTCCTTGATCGGACGGCCCTGGCATGCCTTGCGAACACCAGAAATCACCTTGTTCCTATCGAACTGCTCAGCGTTGCCGGAACGCTTCACCACCAACAACATAGTGGTCTCTAGCGTGGTGAAACGCTTGGAGCATTTCGGGCATTCACGCCTACGGCGGATGGAATGGCCGTCATCGCTGATGCGGGTATCGACCACCTTGGTATCTGGATTCTGACAAAAAGGGCAATGCATGGTGTCAAGAATAGCCTGAACCATTGAACTAGGCCAATCTTGCGCGGGTTCATACCTCGTCGGGAACGATAAGTCTTTGACCGGCCCGAAGCGATACTGAATCCAGATTATTCAGTCGTACCAGCTCGTCCACAGTATCCGCAACATTGCCACCATCAGGCGTAATACGCGCAGCGTACCCCCACAACGTATCGCCCGGCTGGACGGTATATACCACCACCGGCGTCGCTCCGGGATCTGACTGCGCGCGTGCAGGCATCATCAATCCAGCCAAACACCATGCGAGCACCATCAGCATCATGATTACGGCCAGTCGATCCGCCCAGACTTTGAAATCAACGCCATGAGCCTTCGGCACACGATCCATCACGCCACTCCTTCTCGAACAGCTGTTCTATCGAACGCATGTTCTGAGTATGGCACAAATGTTCGATAATTGCAGACACACCTCGAACAGATGTTTGATTTTCTCGGCGTTTCGCGTTATGCTTGCCTAAGACCTGAAAGGAGCCCACCGTGAGCACCGTCCCATTCACGCCCAAAAAGGATGCCGAGCGTCCGGATGAAAGCACGCTGACCGACCGTCAGCGCAAGGTGCTTGGCGCCATTAAAAAACATCTCGTCGAGCAGGGGTTCGCTCCCTCATTCCGCGAAATCGGCGAAGCCGCAGGGCTTAAAAGTCCGTCATCCGTCAAACACCAGTTGCAAGTGCTTGACGACAAGGGCTTCATTCGCATGAACGCGAACAAGGGCAGAGCCATCGAAGTCGTGAGTTTCGACGATGACGAGGTTTCGCCCGGCAAAGTAGCGCAGGTCATCCCATTCCCGAGCCAATCTGATTCCAGCGGATCCATCATGGCTTCCCGCGATGTCCCCTTGGTGGGACGCATCGCGGCAGGCGTGCCCATCACCGCCGAGCAGCATGTGGACGATGTGATGCGTCTGCCGGAACGTCTCACTGGCACCGGCAATCTGTTTATGCTTGAAGTACATGGCGACTCCATGATTGACGCGGCTATCTGCGATGGTGATTTTGTGGTGGTACGCGAGCAGAACACCGCGGAAAATGGAGATATTGTGGCGGCGCTGCTCGACGATGAAGCCACGGTGAAAACGTTCCGCAAGGATCATGGCCATGTCTGGCTCATTCCGCACAATCCCGCCTACTCCCCTATCGATGGCACGCATGCTGAGATCATGGGCAAGGTGGTCACCGTGCTCCGCAAAATCTGACGTTAGACTATTCAACGCCATTGAAATCGCGCCCACAAAGATGAAGCCATAAACAAAGACTCCATCTTTGTGGGCGCGATTCTTTTCCGGTAAACGCACCGGTCATTTAAGAATGTTTAGGAATGCATTTCGGATTTGCTGGTCGAACTGTATCCTTCCGGTTCGAGTTGGAAGGTGGTATGAGGTACGGATACGGGGAAATGTTCGCGCAGGCAATCTTGTAGTTGTGCGAGTATTTCCGCCGCTTCTTTCATGGTGAGTCCTTGTTCGACCACAACATGCGCCATGAAGATCGGCATGCCTGTGGATACGATGCTCGCGTGGATGTCGTGTACCGCCACAACATGCGGCACTTGTTCCAAGTGGGAACGCACTTCATCGAGATCAAGACCGTTGGGGGTTTCTTCGAGAAGCACGCGAACCGCGTTGCGCAACAGTTTGATGGCTCGCGGGATCATCATGAGTGCGATGATGCCACCTGCCACAGCGTCGAATCCGGCCCAGCCGGTGCAGATGAGCACGCTTGCCGATACGATTACGGCAACGGACCCTAAAGCGTCATTCATGACTTCAAGGAATGCCGCTTTCATGTTCATGTTGTCTTCGCTTTGCGATGCGAGGATAAAGATTGATCCGATATTGGCCGCGAGGCCGAGTATGCCCATGAAGAGCAGCAATCGCACGTCGTTTACTTCGTCGGCAGATCCGCCGAAAAGTCTCATGCCGGCTTCCACAAGCGCATAGATACCTACGATGAGGAGGATGAGGGCTCCGACTGCCGCTGTTAGCACTTCGAGCCTTGCCCAGCCCCAGGTGCGTTTGTTGCTGGGCTTGCGTTGCATCAGTATTGCGGTGACGGTTGATGCGATGAGTACGGACATGTCGGTGAGCATGTGTCCGGCATCAACGAGCAGCGCCAACGATTCTGTGATGACCGCGCTGATGACTTCCGCTATGAATACCGTCGAGGTGAGACCGAGCGACATCATGAGCCGTTTTTGATGTTCCGCTCCTGTGTTCGCTATCGATCCGTGCGCGTGGTCATGTGCCATATGCTTAATCTTTCAGCCCGATTAAGAAACTTATTGAAATTGTTTCTCAATACCATTTTCATTGCTCTCAAAACGCAAGAAACCCCAGCCATAGGCCGGGGTTTCCTTTATTTCTTTTTGCAGTCTAACGACTGATCAATCGCCTGTCAATACCCAAGCAACCAAAAAGCGGTAACGCAGCTGGCACTCCGTTGCCGCCAGAAAACAATAAAAAACGCGGTAACGCATGTGACAGCAAGGCGCACGGAATGAAGGCGTACAGAGGTACGTCGAATTCCGTGTAACGCAGCTGGCACTCCGTTACCGCGTTTTTTATCAGAAGCCGAACTGGGCAGCGGTTTCCTTCAGCGTCTCTGCGGAACGCGTAAGGGCTGCAAGCTCGCGGTCGGACACCGGGGTGTTGATGGCGGTGTTGACGCCGGAACGGTTGAGGAGGGTCGGCACGGACATGCAGACGTCGGAGATGCCGTGGAAGTCGTGGAGCATGGAGCTCACCGGCAGGATGCGGTTGGAGTCGCGCATGACGGCTTCGATGATGTCAACGCCGGACATGCCGATGGCGTAGTTGGTTGCGCCCTTGCCGTTGATGATCTTGTAGGCGGCGTTCTTGACGTCCTGGTGAATCTGCTCACGAACTTCGGCGTCGAGCGGAGCGTGACCCGGCAGCGGGGTCCAGTCGCACATCGGGACGCCACCGATGGTGGCGGAGGCCCACAGCGGCACTTCGGAGTCGCCGTGTTCGCCAGCAATGTAGGCGTGCACGTTCTTGACGTTGACGCCGGTCTGCTGGGCGATCAGGAAGCGCAGACGTGCGGAGTCAAGGTTGGTACCGGAGCCGAAGACCTGGTTTGCCGGCAGGCCGGAGATCTTCTGGGCAACATGGGTTGCGATATCAACCGGGTTGGTGATGAGCATGTAGATGGCGTTCGGAGCGACCTTCACGAGGCCAGGAATGATGGCCTTGAGAATGTTGATGGTGGCACCGACCAGTTCGAGACGGGACTGACCCGGCTTCTGACGCGGACCTGCGGTGATGACGATCATGTCGGCGTCGCGGCAGATTTCCGGATCATCGGAGCCTGCGATGGACACGGTCGGGAAGAAGCTGGAGCCGTGCTGCATGTCGAGTACTTCGGCTTCGACGCGTTCCTTGGCAATGTCTTCGAGCACGATCTCACGTGCGACGCCACGCTGAGCGGCAGCGAAAGCGAGAGTGGAGCCGACTGCACCGGCACCGATGATAGCGAGCTTTGTGGGCTTGATTGGTGAATCCACCATGTGCTTACCTCTCTTATAAGAAAGAATGTCCCGCTGGTAGCAGGTTTTCTCTTAGAATTTCATCTTTACTTTATCCACACAGCATGACGTTTCAAGGCGTTATAACACGACTTGCAAATAATGAAAAGTGATATGCATCACAAAAGATGTGAGCGCTCACAAACGCTGTGTCCGTTGCGTTGCACTGCTTTGCAAGGTTTTCAGCCGATTGACTGTTCCACGATTTGCGCAGCCAAATGATCGTCCACTTCCGCTTCGAGCATCATACCGTCGTCACGGTATTCGACGTTGATCACTTTGCCGTATTCACGTACGCGCGACACCAGCGAACCGGCAGTGTATGGCAGCAACGCCTCGACATGCACGTTCGGCGTCGGCAGCATGGATTCCACCTGCATACGCAGCTCGTCGACGCCTTCGCCGGAAAACGCCGATACGATGTACGCTTCCGGCATCAACGCCTCGATACGCTCGCGTGTGGCCTCATCCATACGGTCGGCCTTGTTGAACACGATAATCGTGGGAATGGTTTCGACGCCGTCGATGTCGGAAAGCACATCGTCGACCGCGTCGATTTGCGAGAACGGGTCCGGATGCGATCCGTCCACCACATGCACGATCAGATCGGCTTCGGAAACCTCCTCCAGCGTGGATTTGAACGCTTCAATCAGCTGCGTAGGCAGTCGACGCACGAACCCGACGGTATCGACGTACGCATATTGACGTCCATCTTTGGCACGCGCCCTGCGCACTGCGGTGTCCAATGTGGCGAATAGCGCGTTCTCCACCAATTCCGCTGATCCGGTCAACCGATTCGTCAACGACGATTTGCCCGCGTTCGTATATCCAACCACAGCAACGGTCGGCAATCCGAAACGACGGCGAGCGCCACGTTTGACGTCACGCGCGGGAGCCATCTGTTCGATCTGTTTGCGGAGTTTGGCGATGCGGCTTCGGATCACACGGCGGTCCATTTCGATTTTCGTTTCGCCAGGTCCTCGCGAGCCGATGCCCGCGTCTCCTGCGGCGCGGCCACCTGCCTGTCGCGACAGTGATCCGCCCCAGCCTCGCAGTCGTGGCAGCATGTACTGGAGTTGTGCCAGTTCCACTTGGGCTTTGCCTTCGCGTGAGGTCGCATGTTGGGCGAAAATGTCGAGGATCACGGCAGTGCGATCCACGACCTTCACTTTGGTGGCGTCTTCCAAGGCGCGGCGTTGGCTTGGCGGCAGGTCGTCGTCCACAACGATGGTGTCGGCTTCCTCTTGCGCCACGATTCCGGCGAGTTCGCGGGCTTTACCGGAGCCAACGTATGTAGCTGCGTCCGGCTTGATACGATGCTGCAGCAGGCCGTCGCATACCACGGCGCCGGCGGTTTCGGCAAGCGCGGCAAGTTCTCTCAATGATTCTTCGGCCTGTGCCTGTGTGGTTTCACGGCTGGACCACACGCCGACGAGCACAACGCGTTCGAGGCGGACTTTTCGGTATTCGACTTCGGTGACGTCTTGCATTTCGCCGAGTCCGGACACATGCTTCAACGCATTGCGGGATTCGCGTTCCTGCCATTGTTCGTCATGGGATTCGTTGAAATGGTTCTCGCCGTTGGTATCAAGCAGCACCTCGGACTGGTCGGCGAGCACGCCTGACACGTCGTTGGCGCTCATGCTATGCTCGATGTCGTTTTCTTGGCTCAATGGCACCTCTCACGGTTAAACTATGGTGTCTTTATTATCATCATTCTCTAGAGACATGGGTATCGGGCATTCGCCACGTGGATGAGCGTGGCTTGCGTGATGCCGGAGGCGAGCGTTTGCAAGGAGTGGGTATGGCACAGGCCGAACAGTATTTCGCGGCTGATCCGCAGTCGAAGGATGTACGTAAGAGGCTGCATGTTGTGTTGCGAGGCAATGAGGCCGATGTTGAGGTTTCCAATGGCGTGTTTTCCGGCAATCGCGTGGATTTGGGAACGTCCGTGCTGCTTCGTCAGGCTCCGGAGCCTCCTGAGGAGGGTACGTTCCTTGATTTGGGTTGCGGTTGGGGTCCGATTGCGTTGGCACTTGGCTTTGCTTCGCCGAAGGCTGATATTTGGGCATTGGATGTGAATGAACGCGCGTTGGATCTGACGCGTCGCAATGCCGAGCTCAATGGTGTGAGGAACGTTCATGCGGTCACCGCCGATGAGATCCCTTCGGATGTGACGTTTGATCTGATTTGGTCGAATCCGCCGATTCGTGTTGGCAAGGATGTGCTGCATGAGTTGTTGATGACGTGGCTGCCACGTTTGAATGCGGGTGGTACCGCCTATTTGGTGGTGCAGAAGAATCTGGGGTCGGATTCGTTGATTCCGTGGCTTGCCACGCAGCTTGGCGATGGTTATGAGGTAAGTAAGTACGCGAGTTCGAAGGGCTTCCGCGTTATCGAGGTTATGAAGGCATGAAATTCGAATATCCTTCCCAACTGCCGGTTTCCGCTGCACGTAGCGATATTGCCGAGGCGGTGAAGTCGAGCCAAGTCGTGATTGTGTCTGGTCAGACGGGTTCCGGTAAGACCACGCAGCTGCCGAAGATTCTGTTGGAATTGGGCCGTGGATCGCATGGCAGGCAGATTGTGCACACGCAGCCGCGTAGGCTGGCCGCTCGTACCGTGGCCGAACGTATCGCCGCGGAGATGGGCGTGCGTTTGGGCGACGAGGTCGGCTATCAGGTGCGTTTCACCGATGAGAGCTCACCGAAGACCCGTCTTCGCGTGGTGACCGACGGTATTCTGTTGGCGCAGATTCAACGCGATCCGAAACTAATGCAATACGATACGATCGTTATCGACGAGGCGCACGAACGTAGTCTCAATATTGACTTTCTGCTCGGTTATTTGACTGCGCTATTGCCGAAACGACGTGACCTGAAATTGGTAATCACGTCGGCGACGATTGATTCGGTGAAGTTCCAGGAGCATTTCGAGCACGCTTTGCATACGAAAGTGCCGGTTATCGAGGTTTCGGGACGAACCTACCCCGTGCAGGTCGTGTATGAGCCGCTGGGCACCGCTCCGGCGTTGATGCGTTCCGTACCCGGTTTTGAAACGGGCGCGATGCCGGGCGATGCCGACTATGAAACGTTGTCGGCCGCTCCCGACGCGAAGGATTCCCATGAGCCGAACGTTGACATGCCGACGGCGGTGGCGCGCGCCTGTGCCGAGTTGGTGATTCATTCGAGTCATGACCGTGGCCCGCGCGATATTCTCGTGTTCGCTTCGGGCGAGCGCGACATTCATGATTTTGAGAATGCGCTGCGCCATCATTATGGTCCGCGTGCCATTGATATGCGTCGTCCTGATGCGATTGAGATCGTGCCGTTGTTCGCGCGGTTGTCCTCCAAGGAGCAGCATCGCGTGTTTGAGCCGCATGACCATCAGCGTATTGTGATCGCTACGAATGTGGCCGAAACGTCGTTGACGGTGCCGGGCATTCGTTATGTGGTCGACCCTGGCACCGCTCGTATTTCACGTTATTCGAAGAGCGCGAAAGTGCAACGGCTTCCGATTGAACCGATCAGTCAGGCGAGCGCGAACCAACGTTCGGGTCGTTGCGGCCGTATTGCCGATGGTATTGCGATTCGCTTGTATTCTCGCGAGGATTTCGAGACGCGCCCGGAATTCACGGAGCCTGAGATTCTGCGCACGTCGTTGGGTGCGGTCGTATTGCATATGCTGTCGGTGGGTGTGGCTCGTACCGCGCAGGATGTTACGGATTTCGGCTTTATCGATCCGCCTGATATGAAGGCGGTGTCTGATGGTTTCAATGAGTTGACCGAGTTGAAGGCCGTGGCGCGCAAGCATGGCGAGGTTGTGCTGACGCATACAGGTCGCATGCTTGCACGCATTCCGATCGACGTGCGTTTGGGCCGTATGATCATCGAGGCTGCGAAGTCGACCACGCCGAACACGTTGGCCGCAGTGCTGGTGGTGGTCGCGTTCCTAAGTTTGCAGGATCCCCGCGAACGTCCGGATGAGAATCGTGAGGAGGCCGACCGCATTCATAACCGGTATGCCGATCCGTCCAGTGATTTTCTGACCGCGTTGAACTTGTGGGATCGCGTGTTCCAAGCTGATGGCGAGCCGAGCAATTCCGCGCTTCGTAGGATTTGCAAGACTGAGTATTTGAGTTGGCTGCGCATCCGTCAGTGGAAGGATCTGGTCACGCAGTTGCGTGAGATGTGCAAGGAATTCAAGTTCAAGGTTGGCGATCCGATTCCGGCTTCGCGTCCGCCGCTTGAGATTCGTCAGCTTCCGTCGAATCAGCAGGCTGCGCATTCGTTGTGTTGTTCGTGGGATGCGCAGGGTATTCATACGTCGATGCTTTCGGGCTTGTTGTCGATGATGGGCATGCAGATCGTGCGTGAACCGAAGGCATCTGATTTCGCTGGCTTGAAGGGCGCTGCCCGTGCGCGTGCCATGAAGCGTGCGCAGAAGATGGCGAAGAATGATTATCAGGGTGCGCGTGGCACGCATTTCGCATTGTTCCCGGCTTCCGCGGTCGCCAAGTCGACACCGCAATGGGTGATGAGCACGGAGTTGGTGGAAACGAGCCGCTTGTGGGCGCGATATTCCGCCCAGATCGATCCTGCTTGGGCTGAACCGTTGGCGGGTTCGTTGACGCGAACCACGTATGCGGATCCGCATTGGTCTGGTTCGCGTGGCTCCGCGGTGGCGAGCGCGAAGGTACTGTTGTATGGTTTGCCGATAGTGCAGGATCGTACGGTGCAGTGGGGTCGTATCAATCCGCTGGAGGCCCGTGATTTTCTGATTCGTCAGGGTTTGGTCGAGGGCGATATTCAGCAGCGGTTCTCGTATGACGATTTCATTGCGAAGAATCGCGATGTGCTGGAGGACGCCGCCGACGATGCGAGTCGCACACGTCAGATGGCGCAGGCGGTCAGTGATGAGGATCTGTTCGATTTTTATAATTCGGTGATTCCCAATACTGTCACGTCGGTTGCGGATCTTGCGAAATGGTGGAAGTCAAAGCATGATGAGCAGCCGGATTTGTTGGATTTTGATCCGGAGAAGGTGGAGCGTCTTGCTGATGCCGAGTCAGTGTCGTTGGCTGATTATCCGGATCATTGGCATACGTTGGGTACGGACGGCTCCCCTATCGATTTGCGGTTGAGTTATGTGTATGATCCGCATGATCCAAACGATGGCGTGACCGTGCATGTGCCGTTGAAGGTGTTGTCTCGTTTGACACCGGAACAGTTCACGTGGAATGTTCCCGGATTGCTGGATGAGTTGATTGTCGGCATGATCAAGTCGTTGCCGAAGACGTTGCGCGTGCAGTTTGTTCCCGCTCCTGATACGGCTCATAAGATTCGTGCGTGGATTGATGAGAGGTATCCGGATCTGCCTGGTTCCGGTAACCAGCAGAAGCCGAATCTTGCTCCTACCAATGCGGAGGGTGTGGCCGCGTGGCCGGATTTGCCTCATACGTTCACGCAGGCGGCAATCAGCATCGTTGGCGCGCAGATTCACCCTGAAGTGTTGACTGGTGAATTGTGGAGCAAGCTCACGCCGTATTTGCGCGTGACGTTCTCTGTGGAGCAGCAGTTGCCTCCGAGTCGCAAGAGTCAGCATGGCAGGCGTCATGCGCGGGGCCCTGTCAAGGTGCTTGGCTCGGGCAAATCGTTGGTGGAGTTGCAGCGCAAGTTTGCGGAGCAAGCCGAGGCTTCCGCACGGCAGATGGTAAAGAAGCAGGCGGAAAACGCTGGAAATCAGGGCAAGCTTGTGGAGCAGGCCAATCTGCTGCATAAGGCTGGTGCCACTACCGAAGCTCGTTCCACCATGCTGTGGCGCGGTGCACTTGATGTTTTGCGTATGCCGAGCGAGCGTATTTCGTCGCGTTGGTTGGGTGCGGAGGCGTTGATGTTGGCGTCCGCACCATATCAGTCCACGAAGGATCTTACTGAGGATCTGCAGTTGGCTGCGGTGAAGCGTTTGCTGCCGAATGTTGACGAATTGCCGGATGATGAGGCGTTGGCGAATGCGGTGCTTGATGTGCGTGAAGTGTTCGAAGATACCGTGTATGCGGTTGCGCATGATGTGATCGCTATTTTGAAGCGGTATGCGGAGGTTGATAAAGCCGTGTCAGGCAAGGCCGATCTGCCGATGTTGAGCGTTTTGCAGTCGATTCGTGAGCATATCGCCACGCTGGTGTATCCGGGATTCATCGGCAAGACTCCCCCGGATGCGTTAGCGTCGATTGAACGGTATCTGCATGCTGGCGTGCTTCGTTTAGGTAAGGCGAAGAACGACAAGAATCGTGATGTGCGTTGGGCTTGGGAGGCTGATGAGGCCAAGCAGTTGGCCGACAAGGCCATGGCGAAGGCCGAACGTGAGCCTGCAGGTCCGCGTCATGAGGCGTTGATGAAGCAGGCGGTCACCGCACGTTGGATGCTTGAGGAATTCTACGTATCATTGTGGGCGCAGGAACTCGGCACGCCGAAGCCGATCAGCCTGCAGCGCATCAAGAAAGCGTTGAGCTAACGCATCATCATCTTTCGCATTCCATTGCCGTCGATACTGGCGGTTTTCCAGTATCGACGGCAATGGGACCTAATGAAATCATCCTCAGCCGAACCATGGTTAGCACACTCTAGCGTTGCTTGAAGAAACGGAACAACTGCGTTTCACGTATCGTCATACCGACGAGCACGCTTGATACCATCACTCCAGCGAATATCGCACATGGCGCGCGCATCGCACCCAACCATACGGTCATTGAATCGGCGATGCTCATGCGAACGCAATACGCGCCCAACAGCGCGGCCGAAGAGGCACACGCCAAACCGCTCCAAATCAACGTTTCCACAGCGATTTCCAGCAATTGCGCACCTTTGGACTGCCCTGAATGCAATGCGCCAGCATATTCCAATCTACGACGACGCACGCCGAACGCGCCGAGCACCAGCCCCACAGCCAATCCCAGCCACGGCATCCAACGAGTCATACGCTGCCCGTACGAAGCCTGCGCATCGTAATGCGAATCGAAACTCTTATTCACCTGCGTCACGCCGGCATTGGATGACGAACCCGACGCAACCAGCGTGGAAAACAACACATCCTCCGTCTGCCCGCTTTGCGGCCACTGTCTGACCCAACATTCGTCGAACGTGCCATTCGACGCGGATACAGGCACAAGGAGAGCGTAGGCGAATCGCGTGTCACGACCATCGTTCGGCCAATCAAACACGCCTGCGACGCTCATCGTTCCCTGTTCGGTCTGCATTACACTGCCTTTGGTGAGACCAAAATCCTTGGCCACGTCGGTAGATACCCACACGCCGGACACATCGGTTTTCGTGTTCCTGGCGATCATCCTGATCATGCCTGGCGTCACTTCATACGACGATATATCCTTGCCGGGCGTGGCAAGCGGCACAATCTGTTGACCGGCACGCATCGCACCGGCCAAGGTGCCCATCACACCGCCGCCAGCGTCGGCGAGCCTGTCACATGCGGCTCCGTCCACCGTTCCCCCAACGATGGCGCCAACGTCGGCATAGGCGTTGATGCGTTGTAGCACCTCGGTTTCGAGCCCCACCACATTGGCGGCCTCATATCCGCCGAGCAATGTAGACGCGAACAATACCGCTGCAAACATAAGCAGCGCATGACTCACTCCCGCGCCAATATTGCGCAACGCTTCGGAAAGCACCGATCGTAATCGCATAATCGCCTACTCGCAGGTGAGATTGTTAAGTCCGCTGCCGATTTCCACATTGGAGATCGAAGCGATGTCTCCGCTGTCGGCTTGCACGAGGCTCACGCCAAGTTCGCCTCCCACGATCGACACTTTCACGGGAGTGTTGCCATGATTGTTGGATGTGGGCACGATGCAGCCGGTTGAACCGTTGATGCCGAATACCGCACCGGCTGGAACGCGCAGCACTCGCATCCGTTCGCTCAAGGCCAGAGTGGCGTCCAATCCCGCTTTTTTGGATTCCACGTCCACGGATTGGTAGCTGTCGTTCGCTTCGACTTGTTGCAGGAACCCGGCATCCGTGATTTCAGTAGTATTGGCTGGCAATGTTCCCGTAATGCCGAATATCGTCAACGTGCGGTCCTGCGCGGATGCGGTGCCGTTTTTGATGGTGAGTTTCGTCAATGATCCGGGGATTTTGCCGATTGCGGTGCCGCCCGTCACCATGGATCCGGCGGTTGCGCTCCACTCGTCAACGGCGACTTCGTGTTCGGGAATCCACAATGTGTCGGCCAATGACAACGATCCATCCGACGTATTGCCGTTGTCGGCCATCAACTGCTTCCACCCGTCCGATGTGGCCCGCCAATAGGTATCCGATCCGGGAACGCTGTTGTAGCCAAGTAAGCTGAGTTCATTATTCAGGGCGAGCACATCGCCGCCGATGTCTCCGGTCTTCAAATCGCGATACAAGGGGGTTGCGGTGTTCAACGCCACTACCGTGCGATCGTTCACCTGATAGGCACCTTTGCCTGAGGTCAGGCCGTTGCCGGACCAGTCCGCGGTGACCAGGCCACTCGCATTGCCGAAAAGATCACGGTCACTGGAAATGGTGGGCACCACGGTAACTTGTTGCGTACCCGCGTATTCCTGTACGCTGGCGGGAACCACAGTCCTCTCCCCCGCCGAACTGAGCAATGTCGGAGTGCGGTCAGGCAGCCACAATGCGCAGGATCCGACCGCAATACAGGCTGCCGTGACAGCCGCCAGCAAAGTCCAAGTCACAGCAGTGCACTTCGAACGCTTCCCTCCCGTCCTTTGCTTCATTCCGAATCGTCGCGTCATACTCACATATACCCCTTCAATCACGACCAACAAGCACCATCAGCGAATACATCACCATGATTCCCCTGGAATCACTTACCTTCTCACCACAACTGTTCCGTATCGTCGGTCGCATATCCCACGTTGTAGCCGTTCGACACAAGGCAACTGCGCACTTGCAGGTTCTGCATGTCAAACGAAGTGTTGCCATCCGTTCCGGAAAACTCCTTGTTGAACCGGCTTACGGTATAGTCCTTCGGCACGAGCGAGTCTCTATGCAAACAATCGACCACGGCTTGCGCTTGATCGGCATACAGATTCGGATTGCCTACGATAATGCCGTACACATCCTGCACATCTGCAACATACTCATCGCCGCATTCCGTGGAATCATCGGAATATCGGGATTCCTGAATGGTCGTCCCCTGTTTGTGTCCAGCTTCGGCATAGAGTCCGCTCGGATATTTGATGAGTTTGATTTCCTTATATCCTTTGTCAATCATGCACTGCCGGTAATCGGACCAGGCTTTCTCATAATCCGACGTCGAAATCTCACCCGTACTTTTGGCTTTGTCCAATATCGTTTTCTGCGATTCAGCGATATTACCTTGCGATTCCCGCTGTTCGATCCATTCGCTCAACGACGCCGCCAATTTCTGTCCGCCCGCCGACCCATTTTCGGATGATGATTCCGATGTGGCAGAATCAGAAGACGCGCCTGTGGCATCCCCATTAATTGAGCATCCCGCCAAAAGCATTGACAATGCGACGGCAAGAACGCAAGTCTTGCAAAATGACATCCAAGAAGTCACCATCTTCACCCCCGTACTAATGTGTCACAACGAGTGTAGCACCGCATGATAATGTGCATAGCAGGCGGCATTTCCGAAAAACTTACTTGCATATACGCAAATGAGGTAGGGTGGATGTTGCGTGGTTGCGATTAGGGGACTACAAATGATTGGCAAGGGTGCGTCGGTAAGGTGATTGCCTCGTGAAAGGTTGGCTATGCGCGTTGCGGTTGAGGGGTTGGCTCATCGATTTGAGGGAACCGATCTGCTGTTCGAGAATTTGAGTTTCGTGGCCGAACCTGGTGTAACCATTGCGATATGCGGCCCGTCGGGATGCGGCAAGTCAACATTGCTGTCGATTCTTGCAGGATGGGAGCAGCCTTACGCTGGCACGGTGACGAGAGAAGGTGTGGATCGTGTTGGATGGGTGTTTCAGAATCCGTATGGTGTTGCGGAACGCACGGCGCTCGACCATGTGGTGTTTCCACTGCTCGCCAAGGGAATGAGCCGCCGCGAAGCGGAACCGAAGGCTTTGGAAGCGATGGAACTGTTCGATCTGGGATATGCGGCGGACAGGCGTTTCTGCGATTTGTCTGGAGGCGAGGCGCAGCGTCTTATGCTCTCGCGTGCGGTATGTTCCAGGCCGAACATGCTGCTGGTTGATGAGCCGACCGCCCAGTTGGATACGCGTACATCGCATTCCGTAAGCCATGTGCTCGGCAATCTGGCCGGTCAAGGCATGATCGTGCTGGTGGCAACCCATGATCCGGACACGCGGGACGCCTGCGATCGCGTAATCGATCTAGCCGACTACGCTCCGCAAGTCGGCGGGTCTACTGCCCAGCCCGCCAACATCGCAGTCCACTAATCGTTTTCCGCAATCTCAACGAATTACAGATAAAACTTCTATAACTTTGCCGCTTTCAGAAACCGCTCGTTCAAACCCGACCAAATGCCATCAGGCTTGCTGTTTGGCGTAGAAATCGCGTTCTCGAGCTGCGAACGGGCGCAGCAGGGTTGTGGTGCCAACCGCACACAGCAGGAAGATCGCGCCCACAGGGCCAAGCCACATCAGTCCCAAATGGGCGTTGACCAGTCCACCAACCGCGGAGCCGACCGCGATGCCGATGTTGAACGACATGGAATTGAGCGATGCGGCCAGATTCAGCGATCCCGGATGCGACTGAGAGGCAACATCCATATATAGCACCTGCGAGGCGGAATTCTGCAGATACATGAACATGCCAAGCACCACCAGCAGCAACGCACCATACACCGGCACCCAATGCGTTACGATCAGCGATGCCATGAGCACGGCGTGCGCGCAGTAGATCGGACGAATATGCGTCAGTGGTTCCACTCCCCTGCCACGGTCGGCAAGCTTGCCGCCATACAGGTTGCTCCACAGGCAGGCCGCGCCGAAAATCACCAGGCCGACGCTTAAATACTGTTCGGGAACATGCACTTCGTCTCGCATGATCGGCGTCAGATACGTATAGAACACGTAAGTTGCCGCCGCGCCAAACACCACGGCAAGCACGCCCAACTGAATACGACGGTCGAAAAACAGGCGGAACTGCGGCAGAAAACCAATCTTCACAATACGGCTGTTGCGCGGCAACACCATCACCATGAGCACAATAAGCACCACTGTGAGCACGTTCACCAAATGGAACGCCCAACGCCAGCCGAACGTGTTCGCAACCCACGTGCCAACCGGCACACCCACCACGGATGCGATGGAGAAGCCGGAAAACACCCATGCGATGAACTTCGTGCGGTACTGTTCAGTTGTTACATCGGGCGCGTACGTCATGGCAATGGCCACCAGCGTGCCGGACACCAGCGCGATGAGGATTCGCGCCACTACGAGCACGCCATAATTCGACGCGAACGCGCACAGCACGTTGCCGATAAGGAACACCCCAACCAGCGTCAGATGCGTGGCAAAACGCGGAAAACGAGCCGACAGCGCCGATCCGAGCGGCGTGACCGGCGCGTACACGAACGCGAACAGCGACACAAGATTGCCGACCGTCACCTCCGACACCTTCAAGCCAGCCGCGATATCCGGCAGAATGCCAACGACAATGAACTCGCTCATGCCCAGCATGAAACTCAGCGAGATCAGCACAATCACAGGCAGATTGAAAAACCGTTCCTTCGCCACATCACTCTTCGCCATACACTTCTCCTCCATAGCCCCTCGAACTCCCCACGCCTTGCCAAACTCGCATTGTCATTAAAGCTTCTCACGTCAATCGATTGACGAATCAATCGTCAAACAAACGATAAGCCAAACGCGATACAATGACGCGCGATGACACGCAAAACAACCACCACAGCAAAAAACAACCGCAAACCCAAGAAAAACAAGCAGCCAAGCCTCACCAAACTCCGTAACGCCTGGAAAAAAGCAAACACCCCAAAACGCATCCTCATAGTCGGCGAAACACTGATAGCCAGTATCGTCGCGCTCGCGTTGATCGTTGGATTGGTGCGATTCGTCGGTTGGCGTGTGCAAGTGGATGAAGCGGTCGCATCGCAGGAACAATTGCAGACGCAATACGATTTCAATCCGGGCAACATCATTTCAGATGGTCTGTTCTTCAACGGGAACGCGTTGAGCGAGCAGCAGGTGAACGCCATCATCGAAAAACAGGGTGCCGCATGCAGCGGCGAGAAATGCTTGAAATCCATGACGTTTAGCACCGAATCGCAACCCGCCAACGAATACTGCGAAGCATATGAGGGAGAGCCGAACGAAAGCGCCGCGGCGATCATCTACAAGTCGGGAAAGGCGTGCGACATCAGTCAAAAAGTGCTGCTCACCGTGCTGCAAAAGGAGCAGCATCTGCTTACCGCCACCGATCCAAGCGACTTCCAATTCAAGTCGGCCATGGGATTGAGCTGCCCGGACGACGCGAACTGTGACCCGGAATATGCAGGTTTTTTCAAACAGGTGTATGGCGCGGCGAAACGCTACCAGTATTACGTGCAACATGAGGATCGCTATGGATACCATGCGGGCACGCTCAACTATATTCAATACAATCCGGACGCCAGCTGCGGTGGCAGCAACGTGTACATCGAAAACAAGGCGACTGCACTGCTGTACATTTACACGCCTTATCAGCCGAATGCAGCCGCATTGGATGCGGGAGTCGGCGAAGGCGACGCCTGTTCGACCTACGGCAATCGCAACTTCGCGATCATCTACAATTCGATGTTCGGCTCTCCTCGAGGCTGATTTTTCGATACAATTGCTCATGGAAGGGACTGACCAGAAGGAGCCTTTCATGGGCCTACTCAACAACAACGACTATATCGACCCATTCAAGGGTTCCGATTACATCGATCCCAGCAGCAACGCCGAACGCCTGTCTAATCAGGTGAACCGTGACCATGCACGGCGTGAATCCTATGTCCAGCGGCGATATGTGAAACCCGCGCAGAGCGATCAGGCATCGCGCGACAGGCAGGCCCCACAAAACACCCGATCCAAGCAAGACGGTAGATCTCAACAGGCGCAAGGCGATCAGTCCACACGAGGAGACACGCTCCAAACCATGTTGAACGACTGGTCCACGCAAACCATGCGGTATGCCCAGTCCATGCAGCAAAGCTTGCAACAGGCGTTGCGGCAAAATCAGCAAAACCCGCAGAACCCGCAAGGACGCCCATCGCAGCCCTATAATCCGCCGCGCATACAAACGGAACGAGCCACACGCGAGTTCCAATCCACTTCCGACAAGAAGCAACGCCGCCATAAAAACGGCTTCGTCACCGTTTTGGAGATCGTTATCATCATCGCTGTAATAGCGTCGATTGGCGGAATGCTTTCTGACAGCATGTCAAACATCATCTCCGATTTCGATGGATCCACAAGCCAGTTCGAGGAGCTGTCCACACAGGAAACCGTCAGCGAAGACGTTGGAAAGCTCTACTCCACCGGAGGAAAAGCATTGGAAGTGAACATCGAAGGCGTGCAGACAGGTCCGGAGGATTTGAACGGCGACGCCACGCTCACGGTTTTGCTCACCTGCACGAACATCGGCAAGAAAACGATGTATCCTCATGCCGTCGCAGATCTGATGGTCATGCAAAACGGCATCGAGCTTGCCCCTGCATTCACTTCCAACGAGGATTCCGACCGCACGGAGTTCTCCGGCGCCGAAATGAAACCGAAGAAAAGCTCGCAGACCACCAGCAGTTTCGTTCTTACGGACACCAATTCACCAGTTGTGGTTCAGCTGATGAATTATTCGCAGCATAATGTTGTTCGCGCCGCGTTTTCCTTTGACGAAGTCGACATAGAAGGATCCTTGAAACATATTGATTATGCGGCCGTCCCTCAGCCCGAGCAAGTGGACGCTTCGAATTTCGACGAAGACGGATCCGTAACCGATTATGACGAAAGCACCCTGCATTTCCGCGTAGACTCCATTGAGAAGACAAGCCCCTCATATGCCGATCATGACATAGCGTTCGCACGCATATCCTGGTATGTCGAAAATGGAAGCAAATACCGGGCTTTCCTGAACTATATGGATGTTTCCGCGACCCAAGACGGCACTGAGTTGCATAGCACGTATCTTGACGATGATAGCTATTCCACAACACGCAAGGTCACTCCCGGCGTGAAAATGACGACGACAGTCGCTTTTGAAACGCAAAGCAACTCGCCTGTGACATTCATATTCTCTGACTATGGTGATGAGATTCTTCGCAAAACCGTTAATTTACGGTCAATTGAGTCATTGGAACTTTAATCCGATACTTGCAGAAACATCAAAAGAAGATTCAAATAATCATTCGGAAAGCAAAAGACCGTTGTTGCAATCAGTTTTCTCATGATTGCAACAACGGTCTTTGATGAAACGATTGCGGTTCGCTTACAGCTTCGGCAGGTACTTCTTCAATTCGAACGGAGTGACCTGCTTGCGATACTCCTCCCATTCCTGACGCTTGTTGCGCAGGAAGTATTCGAACGCGTGCTCGCCGAGCACGCTGGCCACGAAGTCGGACTTCTCCATAACCTTCAACGCCTCGTCAAGAGACTCCGGCAGCGGCTGGATGCCCATGGCCTGACGTTCCGCATCGGTAAGCTCCCAGACGTCATCGCTGGTCGGCTCACCCAACTGCATCTGCTTGTCGATACCATCGAGTCCCGCGGCCAAAAGCACGGAGTATGCGAGGTACGGGTTGGCGACCGGATCGAGCGCACGGAATTCCATGCGGGCGGAATTACCCTTGCCCGGCTTGTACTGCGGAATGCGCAGCAACGCGGAACGGTTGTTGTGTCCCCAGCAGATGTAGCTCGGAGCCTCATTGCCGCCCCACAGGCGCTTGTAGGAGTTGACGTACTGGTCGGTGACCGCGCAGATTTCAGCCGCATGGTACAGGATGCCGGCGGCGAACTGGCGTGCGGTGACGGACATGTTGAATTCCTGACCCGCCTCATAGAACGCGTTGGAGTCACCTTCGAACAGGCTCAAATGCGTGTGCATGCCTGAACCCGGAGCGTCAGAAAGCGGCTTCGGCATGAAGCTGGCATGAATGCCACGCTCCAGCGAAATCTCCTTGACGACGGTACGGAAGGTCATGATGTTGTCGGCCGTGGTGAGCGCGTCCGCATAACGCAGATCAATCTCATTCTGGCCTGGACCCGCCTCATGGTGCGAGTATTCCACCGAAATGCCCATCTGTTCGAGCATGTTGACGGTGGCACGGCGGAAGTCCATGCCAGGGCTGCGCGGCACATGGTCGAAATAGCCGCCCTCATCGATTGGGGTTGGCGTCTGGGACCAATCATCCTGCCTTTCGAACAGATAGAATTCAATTTCCGGATGCACATAGAAGGTGAAGCCCTTCTCCTTGGCTTTCGACAGAGCCTGCTTCAGCACATGACGCGGATCGCCCAACGACGGCTCGCCATCAGGGGTAAGCACGTCGCAGAACATGCGTGCAGTGCCCTGCGGACCGCCGCGCCATGGAAGAATCTGGAAGGTCGACGGATCGGGTTTGACGATCATATCGTCTTCGGACACACGGGTGAGACCTTCCACCGCGGAACCGTCGAATCCGAGCCCTTCCTCGAATGCAGCTTCCAATTCAGCCGGTGCGATAGCCACGGACTTCAATGTTCCCAACACATCCGTGAACCACAAACGAATGAAGCGCACGTCGCGTTCTTCGACTGTGCGCAAAGCAAACTCTTGCTGTTTATCCATAGTGTCCCATCGTTCCATGCGCATGTTACGAAAGCCGTTAACACGCGCCGAAATATGACAAGACCGTCCACGTTGTAGACGGTCCTATCATCATTGGCTTGTCGAACAATGTTCAGCGTGCGACTTCAAGAGCCTCTTCCAAGGTGAAAGCGCGTGCGTACAGCGACTTGCCGAGAATGGCGGAGTCCACGCCCAAATCGGCGAGCTCCTTGATGGCACGCAGGTCATCGAGCTTGGAAATACCGCCGGACGCGGTGACCTTCGCATCGGTACGTTCCGCGACTTCACGCAGCAGGTCGATGTTCGGGCCGCTCATCATGCCGTCGCGGGCCACGTCGGTGACCACGTAACGGGAGCAGCCGACGGAATCCAGGAACGCCATGGTTTCGAACAGGTCGCCGCCTTCCTTCACCCATCCGCGTGCCGCGAGGGTGTGGCCGCGCACATCGAGGCCGACTGCCACGCGATCACCGTACTTCTTGATGACGGAAGCGGTCCAATCCGGATTCTCAAGAGCGGCCGTGCCAATGTTCACACGGGCTGCTCCTGCTTCCAAGGCCGCATCGAGCGATGCATCGTCGCGCACACCGCCGGACATTTCAATATTGACCTTGTCGCCCAGTTCCTTGACGATGGCACGCAGCTGGTCACGGTTGTTGCCCGTGCCGAACGCGGCGTCAAGATCGACCAGGTGAATCCATTCCGCACCGGACTCAGCCCACGTGCGAGCGGCCTCCAACGGCGAACCGTAGTCGGTTTCCGAACCGGATTCACCCTGACGCAGGCGAACGGCCTTGCCATCACGAACATCGACGGCGGGAAGCAATGTCAAAGACATGTCTGTACCTCTCTGTGATCAACCGATCGCCATTACATGACAATCGCAAGTATGTGCATCAAATAAGCGTGCATCAATCGTATATATGAAGTCAACGTCGAAACAGGCGATGACGATCTCATATCATCAGAACGTCGCAATCCAATTACGCAGCAGCTGCGAGCCCGCTTCGGCGGACTTTTCGGGGTGGAACTGCGTGGCGAACAGCGGACCACGCTCGTAGGCCGCCACGAAACGGCTACGTCCGTACGTGCACCAGGTCACGCGCTCCTCGGCGTCACCGAAATCAAGCTGGTCGCCGGACGTGTCGGCAGGAGCGGCGTTCATCGCGGCGAAGGAATGCACGAAGTAGAAACGTTCGCCTTCCACACCCTTCATGAGCACGGAACCTTCCGGTGCCTTGACGGTGTCCCATCCCATGTGCGGCACCACATCGGCGTCAAGCAGTTCCACGTCGCCCCTGATCAGACCAAGGCCCGGAGTGCCGGCGCCGTGTTCCATACCACGTTCGAACATGATCTGTTCGCCCACGCACACACCGAGCACCGGTCGCCCGGCACGCAGACGATCTTTGATCACGGTGTCTCCGCCCACCGACTTGAGACCTTCCATGCATGCGCCGAAAGCGCCCACGCCGGGCACTACCAGACCGTCGGCTTCCAAGGCCTGCCGATGGTCGGAAGTGAGGGTCACGTCAAGGTTGAGATTGGCCAGCGCACGAACCATGGAACGCACGTTGCCGAAACCATAATCGAAAACCACCACGGATGTCATGGACGTTCTCCTTCTTGTGTCATTCGTTGTTCTATGGCGTGAGTCGTCTTGTGTCGCGTAACGCATGTTCGGCAGGATGTCTCACGTTTGCCGTCGTTAACTGATGCTTGATGCGCCGCGTCCGAACCGCGTATGCTCGGCGATAATGCTCATCGCTGCATCCCGATCGAGGTCGGCGGAATCGAAAATGGTCATATCCGCCTGTTCCAGCGCGTTCATATCGGTGATGCCAAGCATGAGATCTTCAACGAACGGCGCAGTGGAGGTGAATAGCACCGGCGGAGCGAAGGTTTTGCCCGCCTTGCCTTCCACGTACATCGTCGCTTCGAGCTTGTCCGCACGGTTGACGGCAAGAATCGCGGGCATGCCGGCAACGACGATCGTCATGTCTTTGACCGCCGCTTCCGGACCGTCTCCGTCGAGATTGCGCAGCACCGCGACAGCACCTTGCGCCGATCCGATGCATTGTGCGGAAATATCGGACAATTCGCAGAATGCCGCCAGCAATCGTGGCGAGGTCAGTCTGGTGATGATCACAGCCACTTTCGCACGATTGCCAAGCAGTCCCTGCAGCTCATCTTCGAATTTCAACGAATCCTCAGCCGCGTTGAGCATGTCGTCGATTCCCGAGGATTCGGAGGATTCCGCATCATCGGAAGCTTCGGAGGAATCGAGAGCTTTAGATGGCGGATTGTCCGTCCGCTCATTCTTGCTTGCCTCGGCATCCTTGAATTCCTGCTCGAAGCCGGCCATAGCCGCTTCCAATTCCTCTTCGCTGAAATGCATGCCGTCAGCGTTGGGATCGCCGAAATCGTTGGATCCGTCGAATCCTTGGAAATCGTCGAAATCGTTATTTCGATCGTCGCTCATCACAGAGCGCCCTTCGTGCTCGGAATACCATCGACACGCGGATCCGGCTCGATGGCGAAACGCAGCGCACGCGCCAAGGCCTTGAACTCGGCTTCGGCGATGTGGTGCGGATCACGACCGGAGATCACCTGCAGATGCAGGCAGATTCCGGCATGCATGGCGATGGATTCCATAGCGTGACGCACGAGGGAGCCAGTGAAATAGCCGCCGATCATGCAGTATTCGAAGCCTTCCGGCTCTCCGGTGCACACGCAGTACGGGCGTCCGGAAATATCGACCACAGCCTTGGCGAGCGCCTCATCCAACGGCACGGTGGCGTCGGCAAAACGACGGATGCCACGCTTGTCACCCAACGCCTGCTTCAACGCCTCGCCGAATACGATGGCAATGTCTTCGACGGTGTGGTGCGCGTCGATGTCGGTGTCACCGGTGGCTTTGATAGTCAGGTCGATCAGCGAATGCTTGCCGAGTGCCGTCATCATATGGTTGTAGAACGGCACCGAAGTGTCGATGTCGGTTTTGCCTGTGCCGTCGAGATTCAGGCTCAGTTCGACTTTGGATTCGCTGGTTTCACGAACGATGGTTGCGGTACGCGCCATGTTGCGACTCCTTTTGAAAATGCTCGATCCTGCTTTGGTGCAGTTTTTACGTATGTATTTCAGTCCTGTTCCACAATACGCAGCACTTCGACCAATGCTTCGCGGAAACGCGCCATTTCCTCGTCGGTGCCCATGCATACGCGCATCCAGCCGTCAGGGCCGACGGTACGGATGAGCACGCCACGCTTGAGCAGTTCGTCGAAGATGCGGCTGCGATCGTCGAAATGACCGCCAAACAGGATGAAGTTGGACTGTGTTTCGGCCACTTCGAGCGGCTGTCCCTTGTAGGTTTGTTCCTTGAGCCACGCTGCGGTCTGATTGCGAATGTCACGCAGGTGTGCCACACGGCTGAGCTGCTCGTCGGTATGTTCGAATGCGGCAAGCGCGGCTGCCTGGGTGACGGCCGACAGGTGGTACGGCATGCGCACGATGCGCACACAGTCGATGATGCCCTTGTTGGCGGCCAGATAGCCGACTCGTGCGCCTGCGAAGGCGAACGCCTTGCTCATGGTTCGGCTCACGGCGAGATTCTCATACTCGTCGATGAGTTCGAGCGCGGTGGGCGTGCCCGGATCACGGAATTCGATGTAGGCTTCGTCCACCACGACCACCGGATGCACACCCTCGGCGGCACCTTCGACTTCAGCGGTTTTGGCGGCGTCGAGCACACGCTTGAGATCGTCCATCTTCAGCGGGGTGCCGGTCGGATTGTTCGGGCTGGTGAGCACGATCATGGCCGGCTTGACGTCTTCGATCGCTTTGATGGTGGCGTCGACGTTCAGTGAGAAATCCTCGTTGCGGTGCGCAAGCTTCCACGTGGTGAACGTGTCGCGGGCATATTCCGGATACATCGAATACGTCGGATCGCAACCGAGCGCAATGCGCCCTGGACCGCCGAAAGCCTGGAACAGCTGCAGCATGATCTCGTTGGACCCGTTGGCGCCCCACAGCTGGTCGACTTCCATCTTGACGCCGGACTCGCGTTCGAGATAGTCGCAGAACGCCTGACGCAACGCGATATGCTCACGATCCGGGTAACGGTTGAGCGACGGGGCGATCTCCTTGACTCGCTGCGCGATGGTTTCGACCACTGCCGGTTCCGGCGCATACGGGTTCTCGTTGACGTTGAGGCATACAGGCACGTCCAATTGCGGCGCACCGTACGGCTCTTCGCCGATCAGATCGTTGCGCAGCGGGAGATATGCCGGAATGGCGTTGCTGGAAGTCTCACTCATCGAAGGCCTGCCTGCTCTTCCTGTTCCTTGATGGTTTCCTTGTTGTACGGATCGTCGATGAAGCGGCTCAGCACGCTTTCGCCGTGTGCCGGCAGATCTTCCGAAACGGCGAAGGCGTTCACGCGAGCAGCGAGGGTCTTCAGGCCCTGCTCGTCGTATTCGATGACTTCGACCGGCTTCATGAAGGTGTGCACGCCCAGGCCGGAGGCGAAACGTGCAGTGCCGGAGGTCGGCAGCACGTGGTTGGAGCCGGACATGTAGTCGCCCAGCGGCACCGGAGAGTACGGGCCACGGAAGATGGCACCGGCGTTGCGGATCTTGGCGATCACGGCATCCGGGTCGGCGGTCTGGACCTCAAGGTGTTCGGCGGCATACGCGTTGGCCGCGTCGATGGACTGTTCGATGCCATCGGTGAGGATGATGCCGGACTGACGACCACGCAGCGACGTGTTCACACGCTCGGAATGCTCGGTGCGAGGCACGCGGTACTTGAGATCCTCCTGCACCTGTTCGGCGATCTCTTCGCTGTCGGTGATGAGCACGGAACCGGCGAGTTCGTCATGCTCGGCTTGGCCGATCAGATCGGCGGCCAGCCAGCTCGGATTGGCGCCCTTGTCTGCGATGATGGCGATTTCGGTCGGTCCTGCCACGGCGTCGATGCCGACAATGCCCGACACCATACGCTTGGCGGTAGCGACGAAAATGTTGCCAGGACCGGTGATCTTGTCGACCGGATCGCACAGGATCTCACCGTCCTGCGGTTCGGAACCCTTGGCGCCGTAGGCGAACATGGCCACGGCCTGAGCGCCGCCGACCGCATACACTTCATCAACGCCAAGAATGGCGCAGGTGGCGAGAATGGTCTTGTCAGGCAGACCATCGGCATTGTTACGGCTCGGCGGGGTTGCGATGGCGAGAGATTCCACGCCGGCGGCCTGTGCCGGAACCACGTTCATGATAACGGAGCTCGGGTAGACAGCCTTGCCGCCAGGCACATACAGACCGACACGCTGCACCGGAATCCAACGTTCGGAAACGCGGGCACCCTCAGCCAGATCGGTGTGGAACGGTGCCGGCACCTGGGAAGCGGACACGGCGCGGGAACGACGCACGGACTCTTCGATGGCGGCACGCACTTCCGGATCCAACTCGTCGACGGCGGCCTTCATGGCTTCCACCGGCACGCGCAGATTCTCCGGACGGATATGGTCGAATTTCTCCGCGAAGTCACGCAGGGCCGCAGCACCGCGGGCCTTCACATCGTCAAGAATGGGCTGCACGAGATCGGTTGCCTCGTTGGTGCCCATCTCGGCGCGGGGCATAGCCTCCAGCATTTCAGCTCTGGTCAACTTCTTGCCGCGCAGGTCAATGATTCGCATATAGTTTTCTTCGCTCATAACGCCCCATGGTAACAACGTAATGTCACGAGAACGCCTGCACGTCTCAAGTTCAGCCGCATAGTGAGATATTCGGCTGAACTTTCGGCATCATCCCCACGACCGGTCAGCCCAAAGGCAGAGAACTGGGACCGAAAAGGATTTTGATTTCAGCGAACAGACTCGTGTCGCGGCGCACGCGGAAACGGTCGCCGAACGTCAGTACCTTGGCGTTGCCCTTATCGTCCATCAATGCGAGCTTCACTTCGCAGGGTCCAGGATGATTCGAGAGAATCTGCCCTAACTGCTGCACATGCGATTGGTCAAGCGCGATCGGCGGCAGCATAATCGTCACCGGCTTCTCATCTTGCGCCTCCAACGTCGGCACGTTGAATTCCGTGGCACGCATGCTCACCGTCTCATCGCGTTTTTCGACCTGTCCACGGATCTGCACCACCGTATCGACTGCCAGTTCGGGAGCGGCGGCCTCGTATACCTTGCCGAAGAACATGCACTGGATGGAGCTTTCCAAATCCTCAATCGTCACAATCGCCCAAGGATTACCCTTCTTCGACACGCGACGATCCACATTCGTGATCAAGCCCGCCACCGTCACCTGCTGACCGTCAGGCATATTTGCGGCACGATCAATCAGATGCGCGATCGACATTTCACGCAACGACGCCAGAATCGACTGCATGCCGCTCAACGGATGGTCGGACACATACAAACCAAGCATTTCACGCTCGAAATTCAACTTGGTTTTCTTATCCCACTCCTCCACGTCAGGCACGTTCACCATGGCATCACCCATGCCGGCATCATCTTCGCCGGAATCCTCCAAATCGGCGAACAAATCAAACTGGCCCTCAGCCTGCTTACGCTTCAAACCGACCACCGAATTAATCGCAGCCTCATGAATCGTAAACAACGCACGACGGTTCGGATCAATCGAATCAAACGCACCGGCCTTAATCAACGATTCAACCAATCGACGATTCAACGCCTCCATCGGCACACGCTTGATGAAATCAGGGAAATTCACATACCTGCCATGACTGCCGTCGCGTTCCTTGACAATCGCATCAACCGCAGCCTTGCCAACATTACGAATGGCGCCAAGGCCAAAACGCACCACATCGCCGACAGCGGAATACTCGTACACCGACTCGTTCACATCAGGCGACAACACCTGAATGCCCATGCGGCGAGCCTCACCCAAATACAACGCGGTCTTGTCTTTGTTCGTACTCGCACCCTGCAGCAAAGCCGCCATGAACTCCACCGGATAATGGGTCTTCAAATACGCGGTCCAATACGAAATCAAACCGTATGCGGCCGAATGCGCCTTATTGAACGCATAGCCCGAGAACGGCACCAAAATATCCCACACGGCTTGGGCCGCCTCCTGGGAATACCCATGCTCCTTCATGCCCGCGAAGAACGGCACCTTCTCCTTGGCCAGTACCTCAGGCTTCTTCTTGCCCATCGCTCGACGAAGCACATCTGCCTTGCCCAACGAATAACCCGCCAAAATACGCGCGGCCGACTGCACCTGCTCCTGGTACACAATCAGACCATACGTCTCATCAAGCACCTCCTTCAGCGGCTCAGCCACCTCAGGATGAATCGGCGTGATCTTCTGCAAACCATTCTTACGCTTCGCATAATTCGTATGCGAATCCATATCCATCGGACCAGGACGATACAACGCGATCAATGCGGAAATATCGTTGAAGTTATTCGGCTTCAACGTTTTCAGCAACGAACGCATACCATCAGAATCCAACTGGAACACGCCAAGCGTGTCACCTCGCGACAACAGATCGTACGTGGCACGGTCATCCAACGGAATCTTCGTATGGTCGATACGCGTCTTGCCATTCGCCTCGATATTGTTCAACGTATCGCGAATAACCGTCAAGTTGGAAAGACCAAGAAAATCCATCTTGACCAAACCAAGCGTTTCACACGTATGATACTCCAACGTGGTCGTAACCGTACCATCGGTACGTTCCAGCAACGGCGACGTATTCGAAATCGGCTCGCTACCCATGATCGTGGCGCACGCATGCACACCGGTCTGACGGATCAAGCCTTCGATACCCATCGCCTCATCCGTGACGCGCTTCACATCCGGATCGGAATCATAAAGCTCACGGAATTCGCGGGCCTCCGCATAACGCTTCGAACTCGGCTCGAAAATATCATGCAGCGGAATATCCTTGCCACCCGTCTGCGCCGGCGGCAACGCCTTGGTGATGCGCTCGCCCATGGAGAATTCGTAGCCCATGATTCGTGCGGAATCCTTCAGCGCCTGTTTGGTTTTGATGGTGCCGTAGATCACGCATTGCGCGACCTTGTCTCGCCCGTACTTGTCTCCGACATAGTCAAGCACGCGGCCGCGGCCATCCGGATCGAAATCGACGTCGATATCAGGCAGCGACACACGTTCCGGGTTAAGGAATCGTTCAAAGATCAAGCCGTGCTTGATTGGATCGAGTTCGGTGATGCCCATGGCATACGCCACCATGGCGCCTGCCGCGGAGCCACGGCCAGGCCCGACCATCACACCATGCGATTTAGCCCAGTTGATGTAGTCGGCCACCACAAGGAAGTATCCGCAGAACTGCATCTGGCAGATCACACCGCATTCGTAATCGGCCTGCTTGAGCACTTCGATCGGCGGATGCCCGTCATAACGCCGTTCCAAGCCTTCCTCGACTTTTTTCAGGAACAGCGACGTCTCATCCCAACCTTCCGGGCAGTCGAATTGGGGCATGAACGCGCCATCTTCATGATCATCGAACATGACATTGCAGCGTTCGGCGATTTCCAACGTGTTGTCACACGCTTCGGGAATGTCTTTGAACAGTTCGCGCATTTCTTCGGCGGATTTCAGGTAGTAGCCGGTTCCATCGAATTTGAATCGTCCCGGCTCGTCAAGAGTGGATCCCGAATTGATGCACAGCATGGCATCCTGAGAGCCGGCGTCTTCGGCGCGCACGTAATGGGAATCGTTGGTGGCGAGCAGTGGCGCGTTCAGTTTTTTCGCAATGTCCAGCAGACCGTCGGTCACCTGTTTTTCGATTTTCAGACCGTGGTCCATGAATTCGATATAGAAATTGTCGCGTCCGAAAATATCCTGTAATTCCCCTGCGGCACGCAATGCCTCGTCGAATTGGCCGAGCAGCAGTCGCGTTTGGATGATTCCTGACGGGCATCCGGAAGATGCGATGATGCCTTTGGAATATTTGGCAAGGATTTCCTTATCCATTCGGGGGTATCGCATGACACGTCCCTCGAGATTCGCGTCAGTGGACGCCTTCATCAGATTGACAAGGCCCTCATCGGTTTCCGCCCACATCGTAAGGTGGGTGATCAGACCACCGCCGGATACGTCGTTGGGGTTACGCCTGCGATGTTGCGGATCGATATCGGGATTCCAGTTGGTATCCCAGCTGACGCGGGTTTGATCTTGGCGTGCGGTTTCCGGCGTCACATACGCTTCGATGCCGATAATCGGTTTGACGCCTTCCTTGACCGCAGTGCTCCACATTTCGTATGCGCCATGCATGTTGCCATGGTCGGTGATGCCGACGGCCGGCATGTTGAGTTCTTTGGCGCGCTTGACCAGATCCGGAATCTTTGATGCCCCGTCAAGCAGTGAATAATGCGTGTGATTATGCAGTTGCACGAAATTTCCGGAAGTAGCCATACATTCCAATCTACCGGTGATTGGTGACGTGCGATCACACTTCAGGCTTGTCTTGTGTGTCGTGCCTGCCGCGCATCACGTCGAGCGCATGCTGCAAATCAGCTGGATAATGCGATTTCACCATGGTCCACACATGGGTTCGCGGATGGCGGAATTCGAGTTGCATGGCGTGCAGCCACTGCCGTTCCAATCCCAATGCCTCACCCAACTGCGGATTGGCACCGTACATGGTGTCTCCCGCAAGCGGATGCCCGATGGACGAGAAATGCACGCGGATCTGATGGGTTCGACCGGTTTCCAGATTCACGGAAACCAGCGTCGCCTCACCGAAACGTTCCATCACATCCCAATGGGTAATGGCTTCTTTGCCGGCGGGCGTAACGCAAAAACGAAAATCGGAGACTTTGGCCCGTCCGATCGGCGCTTCGATCGTGGCCTTGTTTTCCTTGAGATTGCCTTGCACGAGCGCATGATAGGTTTTGACGACTTCATGTTCGGCGAACTGCCTGCGCATTTCCACGTAGGCGAGGTCAGATTTGCACACGAGCATCAATCCGGATGTGCCCACGTCGAGGCGGGATACGATGCCCTGACGTCCCGCGGCGCCGTAGGAGGTGATGTGCACTCCCCTGTCAAGCAGACTGCCGAGCACCGTCGGACCGGTCCAACCGACGGAAGCGTGAGCAGCCACACCCACTGGCTTGTCGACCACTATGACATCATCATCTTCGTAGACCACTGCCATATCTCGTGCGATCGGTTCAGGCTCGGTCCGTTCCTCGACAATATCGAATTCGACGGTTTCGCCTGATTGCAGAGTCGATGATTTGGAAATGTCACGACCAAGCACGCGCGCCTGTCCGCTTTCGATGAGTTCCGCGGCCTTGGCTCGGGAGATACCAAGCATCTTGGCCACGGCCACATCGAATCGTTTGCCGACAAGCGCGTCGGGTGCGGGAACAAGACGGCTCATGCGTTCTGGTCTCCGGTCGTCTGTTTCGTCTGTTCTGCGGCCTGTTCGTCAAGATCCTTCTGGCTGAAGGGCTCTCCGACAAACAGCAGTACGACGGCGGCGACGCCCGCCACCATCAGGAAAATATCCGCAACATTGCCGACCGACCATCCGTAATTGAGGAAATCGACGACCTTGCCATTAAGGAAACCTTCGGCATACATCACACGATCGATGAGATTGCCCAATGCTCCGGCGAAAGCAAGAGCGAACACCACCGTCCATTTCATGGAAATGGTACGGATTGCCAGTACAACCAACGCCACGCATGCCACGATGGCAAGCAACGAAATCAACCAGGTCATGTTGGATCCCATGCCCAAGGACGCACCCGGATTATGCACCAGCGTGAATGAGAGGATGCCCGGAATCACACGTACCGTCTGCCCGTCGGCAAGCGCCGACTGCGCCCATGCCTTGCTGATCTGGTCGAGTACCAGTGCCACAACGGCGATACACGCAAAGACGGCCACGCGGGTGCGCAGCCGTCTTTGATCATTTGTCATGATGTCAGACACAGCCTAATCTCAGTCGTCCTGGGAGTCCTGATCATAGTTGTTCGTGTCGGACACCTGGGACACGAGCTGGCCGAGGAATTCGGTAAGACGTGCACGGTATTCGGTTTCGAACTGCTTGAGGCCCTGAATGTTGCCTTCGATGACCTTGGTCTGCGCTTCGAGATTGTCGCGGACCTGCTGGGCGTAGTCGTCGGCTGCGGTACGGGTCTTCGAATCGTAGTCGAAGGCGCGTTTCTGCACTTCGGACTCGTATTCGTCGGCTTCGTTGTGCTTCGTAGAGAAGTAGGTATCACCATCCTGGGTCTTCTGCACGAGGTAGGCGTCGCCTTCCTGAGTCTTCTGATCCAAGTAGGTATCACCCTCCTGCGTCTTCTGAGCAAGGTAGGCGTCGCCTTCCTGAGTCTTCTGATCCAAGTAGGTATCACCCTCCTGCGTCTTCTGAGCAAGGTAGGCGTCGCCTTCCTGAGTCTTCTGATCCAAGTAAGCATTACCTTCCTGAGTGCGCTGCGCCAGATAGTCATCGCCTTCCTGAGCACGCTTGGTCAGATAGGCATCGCCTTCCTGAGTCTTCTGGTTCAGGTAGCCATCAGCCTTGGCACGAGTGTCAGCCGAATACTGATCGGCTTCAGAACGGGTGCCTTCGGAGTAGTTGTCGGCTTCGGTGCGAGTGCGGTTGGAGTAATCGTTGGCATTGCCGATGAGCTCATCGTACCTACGCTGGGACTCGTCGGTGATTTCCTTAGCCTTGGCTTTGCCCTTGTCGACGTACTGGTCGTGCAGCTGCATAGCCAAGGTCAGCATGGCGGTGGCACGCTCCGGCTCCGTGTTGGCGCTGGCTGCGGCTCCTGCAATCTTCTGCAGGCTTCCGGTTTCGGTACTCGGTTCGACCTTGGCGACCTGCTCGCGCAGCTGGGCTTCACGCTGCTGCGATTCCTGCAGCTGCTGTGCAAGCTGCTGAATCTGCGCGGCCTGCTGCTGGGCACGCTCATCCTGCTGCTGGGACTGTGCCGCATGCTGCTGCGTGAGCTGCTGAGCTTGGGCGACCTGCTCCTGAGCCTCTTCAAGCCTTGCATTGAGCTGCTGGATCTCAGCCGCCTGCTGCTGGGCCACCACAACCTGCTGCTGTGCGGAAGCCAGCTGACGGGACAGGTCTTCGGTCTGTGCACGGAATGCGTCGCGCTCATGCTGCATGGAAGTCAGCTGTTCGCCCAGATCCGCCTGGCCTGCAGCTTCAGCCGCCTGTGCGGTGAGCTGGTCGACCTGTGCGGACAGGCGATCCACCTGACCCTTGAGCTGTTCGTTCTGAGCCGACAGAGCACGGTTGCTTTCCTCAGCCTCTGTGAGCTTGGCTGCTGCGACCTGTGCGGCCTGAGCTGCCTGATCACCAGCGCCAGCTGCCTGCTCGGAGGCGGACTTCAATGTCGCGTTCTCCTGCAGCAGGGACTGAACCTGGGCGCTGAGCTCGGAAATCTTGGAGTTGAGCCCCGCAACATCCGGGCCGAGGGACTGAGTAGCCTGGCCGCTGGCAACCGCCTGCTTGCCAAGGGCCTCCACCGTCTCGGTTACCTGATCGAGAAAATCGTCGACTTCATCGACGTCATACCCCTCCTTGAACCTCACGGTCTGGAAGGTATGCTCTCTGATATCTTTCGGCGTCAACAGAGCCATAAATCTTACACCTCGCTTTGGGCTTGATGCCTTGCTGTTGTTGCTTTCATTGTTCGACTCTAGCACGGAACCACCGATTTTTTGCGAAAAATCGGCATTTGACATACATTAAATGAGGAAATCAATAGCAATGAGAATGAAATAAAGAACGATGAATGCCACATCGAAGTAGATGGGACCCATTGGAATAGGACGGATATATTGGCGTAGCCAGCGCAGTGGAGGCTCCGTCAACTGGTAAACCGCGTCGATCAACGACGACGCCAACCCCCGTGGACGCCATGCCGATGCCAACACAGCAACCCAATCGAGAATCATGCGAATGAACAGCACCAGAATGTAGGCATTCACCAAAAAGTGGACGATGCTACCGATCAAAGACAAAATCATGGGGCACCACCTTAGCAACAGAACATAACAAAGCCCCCATCACGGGTGACGGAGGCTTCATGCAGTCTGCTTTCGCAACGGCTTTCGTCTATATCAGTCGGCGAACAAATCGTGCGACGAGTTATTCGCCTGCGGTTCCTCAACCTTGATGTTCACCTGAGCTGGGCTCAGCAGGAACACGCGCGGAGTGACACGTTCGATGGAGCCACGCACGCCGAAAACCACACCCGCGGAAAAGTCCACAATGCGATACGCCACGGCCTCGGCCACACCGGTCAGGTTCAGCACCACCGGAACGCCATCGCGAATGGCACGTCCGACCAACTGAGCGTCCTCATAGGATTTCGGGTGAATCGTGGTGATACGGCTCACCCTTCCGCCTTGGAACGGGTTGGCTTTGGTCTGCTCGCGCGGTGCGGACGTCGCGGCAGGAGTCGAAGCCATCGGGGTCACGGAATGGTCGGAATCGAACGAGGTTTCGCTGCTCTCAGCCTCCTCGTTGAAATCCTCGTCGCCCTCGGCAACGTCGGTCATGCCCAAATAGGACATCGCGCTTTTCATAAAACCTGCCATGAACGATCCTTTCGCGTCTTCGCGTTGCTTTTAGCGCAGGAAATCCGGAATATCCAAATCGCCGGCGTCGTTCGAAGACACCACTTCATGCTCGGTGGTCTGGTCGAATGACGGAACGACGGGTTCCGGAGTGGACGGAATATAAGTGGACAGCGGCTGCACCTTCGGGGCTTCCGGAGTCTGAATAAGCTGAGGCTGGGGCTGCTGCGGAACCGCCGCTGCCCTCGGGGCTGCGGACAACGCCGACAGCGGCACCGTGCTTTCCGCAGGCTCTGCCTGCTTCTGGGCTTCAGCCTGAGCCGCCTTCTTGGAGTTGGCATCAAAGCCTGCGGCGATAACGGTGACACGCACTTCGTCGCCGTAAGCGTCGTCGAGGGAAAGACCCCAGATGATCTGTGCTTCCGGATGGATGGCCTTGCCCACCAGCTGGGTGGCGGCGGCCGCTTCCTGCAGCTTCAGATCGGACGGGCCGGCGATATTGATCAGCGCGCCGTGGGCACCCTCGATGCTTTCTTCCAGCAGCGGCGAGCTGATGGCGATTTCGGCTGCCTGGGTGGCGCGATCCTCGCCTCGTGCGGAACCGATGCCGAACAGTGCGGTGCCCGCGCCACGCAGAATAGCGTTGACATCGTTGAAGTCGACGTGAATGTACGAGTTCGAAGAAATCAGGTCGGTGATGCCCTGCACGCCGGCCAGCAATGCGGTGTCGGCGGTCTTGAACGCATCGACGATGCCGATGGTGCGATCGGAAAGCTCAAGCAGTCGATCGTTCGGAATCACGATCAGCGCATCGACTTCCTTGCGCAGATTCTCAATGCCAAGTGCTGCGGAAGCCGCACGCTGGGGACCTTCAAAGCCGAACGGACGGGTAACCACCGCGATGGTCAACGCACCCTGCTGGTGTGCGGCACGAGCCACGATCGGACTTGCACCTGTACCGGTGCCACCACCCTCACCGCAGGTCACGAACACCATATCGGCGCCCTTGAGCGATTCCTCGATATCGGACTGATGATCCTGAGCGGCCTTGGCGCCCTTCTCCGGGTCGGCACCGGCGCCAAGACCACGGCTGGTGGCATCGTTCAAGGAGATCTTGACATCGGCGTCGGAACGCATCAGGTCCTTCGCGTCGGTATTAATCGCAATGAATTCAACACTTTGAAGACCCTCGGCAATCATGCGATTGACGGCATTACCGCCAGCTCCACCAACACCGACAACCTTGATATTCGTTTTGTCGTTGAAATTGTCAGTCTGGGCAATCTCGCTCACCATAGTCTCCTGTCACTCGCGTTTACGCACAACTTTATCGCAGACACGCTGCAGTACGCGCACTTTTCACCGTGTGTAACGGCGTTTTTTCACTTTTTTATTGCTAACGTGTTCATTTCGCCTGCGATTTACCCTCTTTCGGTGCCCCCACGACGATTTAACCACATCAGCATGTCATATTCAATAGCTGGCGTCCATAGGATCATCCCCAAACAACGCCTGACGTTCATCATGCGTTGTTTCCCGTGATTCCAACCATCCGTAAGGCAGATGCACTTTCTTTGCGAAGCGCACGCGCCCCCTTGGCTTGTCAACCACTCGCTCGGGAAAACGGATGTTGGGATCCAGCTTGCCTATTTCGGCTCTGACATCCTCAAGATTTTCACATTCCATGAATGCGCGGCGAGTGGAGCCCCCAACAGGGAATCCCTTGAGATACCACGCGATATGCTTACGCAGATCATGCACGGCCATCTGCTCATCGCCATCATAGAATTCGGTCAGTAATTCCGCATGCCGTTCAACCACATGGCACACGTCACCCAGTGTGGGGTCGTCGCGCTCATCGCTGCCTGCGAAAGCATTCTTGATATCGGCGAACAGCCATGGCCTGCCTTGGCAGCCGCGGCCAATCGCAACGCCGGCACAACCGGTTTCGGCAACCATGGCAAGCGCATCGTTCGCACCCCAAATATCGCCGTTGCCGAACACTGGAATGTCAAGCGCTTCGACCAGCTCGCCAATCCGGCTCCAGTCGGAATGCCCGCCGTAATATTCGGCGGTGGTACGCGCGTGCAAGGTCACCGCCTTGCAGCCTTCCTCCTGCGCGATATGGCCCGCTTCCAAGAACGTTTCATGCTCATGGTCGATGCCGACGCGGATTTTAGCCGTCACCGGCACGTTGGCAGCATCGCAGACCTTGACCACACGCTGGATGATCTCGCGAAACAGATCCGTCTTCCACGGCAAAGCCGATCCGCCGCCACGTCGGGTCACTTTCGGCACGGGGCATCCGAAGTTCAGATCGACATGGTCGGCCATGTTTTCGTCGATGACAATTTTCGCGGCCTGTTCCACGATCGCCGGGTTCACACCGTACAGTTGCAGCGAACGGATTTTCTCGCTCGGCGCGAAATGGCACAACCGCAACGCTTTGGGATTGCGTGCGACCAACGCGCGCGCGGTGATCATTTCGGCCACGTATAGACCGTCCGGTCCGTAGCTTTCGCAAATCACGCGGAACGGCCAGTTGGTAACGCCCGCCATAGGCGAAAGCACCACCGGGGTTTCAACGTGTACCGGCCCTAAATCAACAGGCTTCATAACCGGAGGAACCGACGGCCTCACCGCGTCGGTACGCGGGTCGAGCACGTCGGATTCCTCGTAAGCAGTCACAATGCTATCTGGCATAAGAACGCTATGGTAACCAGTATCCAGCTTTAATACAAGCCACCGGCTTCGGCGATCTTGACGGACTCAGGCCAAGCCTCGCCGCCCATCTCAACCGGCACCTGCGGGTAACGTACATGCTTCTCGCCAATACGTGCGGCCACATAATCAGCCACCTTGTCGAGTGCGACGCGCTCCTGCTGCATGGTATCACGTTCACGAATGGTGACGGCCTGATCGTCAAGCGTGTCGAAGTCGACGGTGATGCACAGCGGGGTGCCGATTTCGTCTTCACGGCGATAGCGACGACCGATCGCACCGGCCTCGTCATAGTCGATCATCCAGTCATGCTGACGCAAATCAGCGGCCAGATCGTGTGCCACGGTCTGCAATTCCGGCTTCTTGCTCAACGGCAGTACAGCGGCCTTGACCGGAGCCAGGCGCGGATCAAGGCGAAGCACGGTGCGCTTGTCGACGCCGCCCTTGGTATTCGGGGCCTCGTCAACGTCGTAGGCGTCAACAAGGAAGGCCATGAGGGAACGGGTCAGGCCGGCGGCCGGTTCGATGACGTACGGCACGTATTTTTCGCCGGTGGCCTGGTTGAAGTAGCTCAGATCCTCGCCGGAATGCTTGGCATGCGCGGAAAGATCGAAGTCGGTACGGTTGGCGACGCCTTCAAGCTCGCCCCAATCGGAACCCTGGAAGCCGAACTTGTATTCGATGTCGACGGTACGCTTCGAATAGTGGGCCAGCTTCTCCTTCGGATGCTCATAATGGCGCAGGTTCTCCGGCTTCACACCAAGGTCGATGTACCACTGGGTACGCGCGTCGATCCAGTACTGGTGCCATTCCTCATCGGTGCCCGGAGCCACGAAGAATTCCATTTCCATCTGCTCGAACTCGCGGGTGCGGAAGATGAAGTTGCCCGGAGTGATCTCGTTACGGAAGGACTTGCCCATGTTGGCGATGCCGAACGGCGGCTTGGAACGCGAAGACGTCATCACGTTCTTGAAGTCCACGAAAATGCCCTGTGCGGTTTCCGGACGCAGGTAGTGCAGCGAGTTCTCGTCTTCGACCGGTCCGAGGTGGGTGCGCAGCATCATGTTGAAGTCGCGCGGTTCGGTCCAGTTGCCACGGGTGCCGCAATCCGGGCACACAATGTCTTTCAGGCCGTTTTCCGGCAGCTTGTCGCCATGCTTTTCGGCATAGGATTCCTCAAGCTTGTCGGCGCGGTGACGCTTGTGGCAGTTGAGGCATTCGATCAGCGGATCGTTGAACACGGACACGTGACCGGAAGCCACCCACACGGCCGGCGGAAGAATAATGGACGTGTCAACGCCCACCACGTCGCCACGGGTGACGACCATGGAACGCCACCATTCGCGCTTGATATTGTCTTTCAGCGCAACGCCGAGCGGACCGTAATCCCACGCGGAACGGGTTCCACCATAGATTTCACCGGCGGGAAAAACAAAGCCACGACGCTTGGCGAGGGATACGACTTCATCGAGTTTGGATACAGCCACAATGCACCTTCTGGTTTGAACGGTTTGGGGTCTTTACAAGCGCAAAGCCTACCTTTACGCGGTGACAGAACGCCACCCGCGTTACTGTTTCGTGGCGTTCTCGTCTTCAACCGTGTCGTTGTCGAGCAATAGCGACCAGATCTTGCAATCGATCACCACGGCATTTTTCGTTTCGTCACCGTTTCTGTCAAGTGTGTAGGTCACATTTTCCGGCACGGCGATACGGTTGATGTTCTGCACGGATGCCACGAAATTACGCATGGCATCATAGCTTCCCGTGGCGGTGATACTTACCGACACCTGCACCAGCTGACCGGCTTGAATGGTGCCTTGCATTTCAGCTGGAATGTCGGCGTCGACCGCATCATCGAAATTCACCGATTTGATGGAGACGCCGGTTCCCGCAGCGGACGCATCCAACGAATTGATGAATTCCTGCTGGTTATAGCCGTCTGGAATCTGCCGCTGCAACTGGCGCAAACGGTCTTTCTGCAGGCCGATCGTTTCGCTGGCGATGCGTAATGTTTCGATTTCGTCGCGTGTTTCCTTATTGTTCTCATCGATTTGCGCAGTTTGCGCGTCGGATGATTTGATATGGCTGATTTGCGGGGAAACGCCGACCAGCCATGTCAGCATGATGACGAAGACAATACCTGCGGCCAATGCGATCCATGCGATTTTATGCTTGTTCATGATTGTTCCCGATCATTCATTGGATGTTTCGTCAGTTGCGGTCGCGCTGTCGGTAGTATCAGTCGACTCCCCTGCCGCGGCTTTGTTCAGGCTGTCGCGTAGCTGCTGCTGCAATGCTCGGTTGGCGTCGTCAGCACCAGCCGCGTTGTCGCTTCGTGACGTGGTATTGGTATCCATCTTCAACGACACCGTTCCCGTATATGTATAGGTGGTGCCGTTTTCATCGCTGTTTTCGGTAATGGAACTCACATAGCCTGTTTTATAGGTAGGAATTGCAGCAAAATTACCGATAAAATCTTTTGCAGATATGAAATCTGGAGAAAGAACGGTAAAATCAACGGAAATCACACCATTCCCAGACCATACTGAAGATGTAGCACTATTCGAAGAAGCGTCAGACCCGCCAATCTGGAAACTGCTCAACGACAGGTTCGTGTACTGGCCTCCGGCTGGCAGCGCGCCATTGAGCGAATCCACCACCTTCATCCAATCCATTTCGTCGTAGAGCGCGGCGATACGTGACCTTTGCGAATCGGACAGCGAGTTCAACGTGTCTTCCACGTCTTTGAATTCCGCCTTTTCCTTCTGCAACGACAGGGTTTTCGCCTGTGCCTCCTCCACGCGATGGTCGGCCCAGCTCACGCGCACCGCCATGCCCGCGCTGATGGCAATGGCCGCAACCACCACCACGATAAGCACGTATGACAGCAAGTATTTGATGGCACGATCACGATTGAGCGTCACGATGGAACGTGGCAGCAGGTTGGCGCGCACATTCCATTCGGCGGGCAGATCAGCCTTTTTGGAGGTTTTCGAACTGCTCGCACGCAGCGCTTTGCCGATGTCGGAAATATTCATCGACAGAATCGAGGTTTTCTCGCCATCACTGGTTTCAGGATTCGGATTATCCTTGATTTTGCCGCGTCGACCGCGGTGGGAGCTGCCGATCTGCTTCATGTTTCCGTTGTTTTTTCTGCTCATCGTCCGTTCACCTCGGCTTCTTTCCGATTACCAGTCCAAGCACTGCGCCCAAATCGATCGCGTGCGCCATGATGTTCTGCCGTTCCACTTCTTTGGAAAGCCGGAAACGGATGAAGGGGTCGCCGATCCGCACCACTTTGTTGATGGAACTGGCCAATACCGGCGGCAGTCCGATCAGCCGTGCGCCGGTTCCGGTAAGCACCACGCCGCTGATGGTGCCGCCCGCATGGTCCACGTCGTACAGGTTGAGCGTATTGCGGATGCCGACGATCAGCTGCGCCGTGGTTTCGCGGATGACTTCCTCGGCTTTTTCGAGTCGTTCGTCGCCGGTCACGTTTTGCAGGCCGATCTGGTTTTTGATGCGTTCGGCGTCTTCGAATGAGATACTGAGCGCGTTGGCGATGGCGTCGGTCACGTCATCCGCGCCGGATGGCACGACGCGCATGTAGGCGGGCTGCCCGTTTTCGAGCACGATCACGTCGGTGCCGTTGCCGCTGATGTTGACCACCGCTTCGGTCTGCTGCTGGTTGGTGTCGGCGAACAGTCTGGCAAGCGCGAACGGGCCCGCATCGATCGATGTGATCACAAATCCCGCGTCTTCGGCTGTGCGCGCGGTTTTTTCCAGTCCGTTACGCAATGTCGCCACGAGTATGCCGTGCAACTGTTTGCCTTGTTCGCTGTCGATGACGTTCAATGGCACGAAGTCGAGCTCGGATTCCTCAATAGGCAGCGGAATCATGCCTTTGGCTTGGAAAGGCAAGGTGGATTTCAGATCGTTCAGCGACATGTAGGGAAAGTCCGCCTCGCGAAACACCATGCGTCGGCTGGAGTAGACGAGAGCCGTGTCCTCGCGGGGGAATTTGAATCGCTTCACCAGTGTGTTCAGCAGTCCGGCCACCACATCATGGTCGACCACTTCGCCATCCACTACGGCTCCGTTCGGCAACGGGATCGCCTGGAAATGCTTGATGGTGGGCAGATCCGAATACGGGTCTGCTATGACCGCCGCACGGATGGCGTCGTTCGCGATCGACAGCGCCGTTATTGATCTCATGCTCTCTCCTTATATATAACGTGTTGCAGGTTGGCTGAGGGATTGGTTCAGGCGAGTCCCGTCACTTGCAAGTACAGTGTGGCGATCGGAGCCCCGACGAATATGCCAAGCCATATGCCGAGCAGCATGGACGGTCCGAACGGTATGCCTCCATGCATATCGACTTTTTTGCCGACAATCAGCACAAGACTTAAGAATCCTCCAATAAAGAAGGCTGCGAACGCCCCGATGATGAATTGCGACCATCCGAGCCAGCCCGTAATCAAGCCAAGTATGAACGCAAGTTTGATATCGCCATCGCCCATGCCACCTTTCCATATGATGGAAAGCAATAGATAGAACGCGCCGAGCACTATCGCACATATCACAGCGCGACCGAGCCTGTTCCACTCATTCGTACCGAGTGATGCCAAAGCCAGCAGTGCCAGTGTTGCAGTCAGCGTTGGCAATAGCACAACATTGAGGATCAGATGATGGTCGAGATCAATGTATGCGATCACGATCGAAACCGCTGCGAATACGTAAAGTTCCGGCAATATCCATGGCGAATACGCGCCGAATAGCGCCCCCAAGGTGACGGCGAGGAACGACAGTCCGCCCAACGCTTCCACAATCGGGTAACGTACGGCGATCGGTTCTTTGCAATGCCGGCATTTCGCGCCGAGCACCAGCCAAGAAATGATGGGAATATTGTCATACCATGCGATCGGGGCTTCGCAGTTCGGGCAGAAACTGCGCTTCGGATTTACCAAGCTGATGTGGTTGGGCACGCGCCAAATCACCACGTTCAGAAACGATCCGAAAATGCAGCCGATTACCAGCGATGCCACGAGTAGCAGCACCACAGTTGGCGTATCGTTCACAATGCTCATGTTCACATCCATCTCCCGCAGCGCTCACCATGCGATAGTGGACGGGTTCAGTTCTTTGGATGTCACGTAGCCTTTGGTGGAGGATGGCTCCAATGTGGTAGAACTACCACCGCCATAAATCACGCCGCCGCCTGAGCCGCCTGTTCCGAGGTTAACCGAGGCATTCCACACCTGCGATTTGATTTCTCGGTTCAAAAAGTCTCGTGACGATCCGCATTTGGCCATAATCACGTCGGCATGCCCGTCGATACGTCCGGAGTATGAGGGATTGCCGTCGATTTTGTCTCCCGGATACACTTCCGTCAGGCATTGACCGTTGAGTTGGAACGTACCTTTACTGTGCTCGTCAGACGCTTTTTCGTTGTATCGGGTGAATGTTGGCGCAGCCGAGCATTCCATAAGTTGGAATTTGCCCGAACCGCCGAACCCATAGCAACGCTTCGACCCGTTCACCATCGTCCAAATCTGCGTGCTCACGCCACTGCCGTCACTCGACGTGTCTTCAACATATTCGGCCTGATCGGTTTTACGCTTGGTGGAATCGGACACCCCGCAGTAGTCGATCTGATGCAGATCGGAAGATGATTGCGCCGGATTGCCATTGATGGTGTTGTGGTAGCAGTATGGGTTGAAATCACCGCCACCCACTCGGCAGGTTGACGTGTATGCGTCGAATCCGTCTTGCGATGACGAAATGCAGAATCCGGACGTTTCATTGACGATCTGCTTCGTGGCATAGCCGGCTTCTCCCGCCTGTCCGAACGATGCGGTGGCGTCTTCGAAATCACCGTTCACGTCGAACCAGGATTTCACGTCGGTGAGCGAATAATTCCACTTCGACACCATCAGGAAATGCGGAGTCAAATCGGCAGCATCATCGACGTTGGACGCCCAGTGACCGCCGCTCAGATATTGAATAGTGACGCCCACATTCGCCTTGTTGGAAACTTCCAGCACTTGGAAGCGGGTCTTCTTCTGCATTTGCACACCGCCAACGGCATAGCCTTGCGATTCCGGTAGAGACGCATCATACTTGTTCGCCTCATCGCGCACGCTATCTAGCTCGTTGTAGTAGCCCGCATTGATGAAACCGTTATAGAACGCCCACTTCTGGTATTTGTTGAGCAGGCTTGACGGATTGTTCTTTTCGTCTTGCTGCGCTTTCTTGTCAGGATCGGTGTAATAGTCGCTTTGGTAGTTGGGTCCGTACGACTCGCCGCATTTCTGCAATGTGGCAGCTCCTGCAGTGCCTCCGCCAACATGCGTAATGTCAGCTCCGGTAACGCACAATGTCAGATTGGATGCGGGGCGAATGGAATCATCCTTCCAATACACCCATGTGTTCAGGTCTTTGTAGGCGCCGTTGGCTTTGCACTGTTCCGTGTAATACAGGTCGTCGCTGCTGGAGTCTTTCTTATGCGCTTGCATAAGAATCACCAACGCCGATCCTTCCACCGGCTTGCCGTTCGGGTCAAGCATGGCGTCAAGCGTTTCGACCTTGTCTACAGGCTTGGTGGTGGCAAGCATGCAAGTTTGGTTTGCCGGATTCATAGTGATGGTATTGCTCATAGCGTCGGCCGCATTCTTGGAGCCAGGCTTGTTGACATAGTCCACCATGCCGGTCGGATCACCGTTCTCATCGACATCATATGAGGCGATTTCCTTCCAGGTCGGCTGGTTGGTACGGCGCTCGTTGTTTGGCGCTGCCGCGTAGAAGCCCATACCGAGACGCCCACCCTTGGTGGAAATCACGTAGCTGTCATCACCGCTCGTTGTCTCGAATTGGTAGATGGCGCTCATGGCTCGGCGCGCGCTGGTTTCCGTACCCGCGCTTCGCCCATTCGGATACCTGTTGATATACCCGTAGGAACGCACCCACGCATATTTCGCGTTCTTCAGCTCGCTTTCGGATGTGAGTCGTTTGGCCGGCGATGAGCTTGGATCGTCGTCATAATATCCGATTTGCACTCGGTACGAAATATCGTCTGGAGTGAACGAGCTCACGCCCGTTGCCGACACGTCGTTGTTGACTTCCGCATTGTTGAGCAGCACCGACCCGTCCGATGCTGTAGTGAAGGTCTCATCCAAGCTGGCATTGCCAGTGTTTGATGCGGTCGACGGTAGCAGTTTCTTATAGTCCTTGCTTGCTTCCGCTTCGCGCAGGAAACTCAATGCCACTTCGAGTCCAGATTCGGCGGCATACCCGACTTGCGCGTTCTCCTTATTATTCCTGTACGGCAATGCTTGCGAAATCAGTATGGTCATTACCAGTGCCGACGTGGTGAGCACCACCATTACGAACAGTACCGCGAGCATCATGGCCGCGCCCTGCTCCCCCATGTGTTGGCGTAATCTGGCACGATACCTGCGGTTGAGTCTGGCCCACAATCCGTTCTTCATGTTCAACCTTCCCGCTTTCGCTTACGCTTGCCCGTTAATGGCGTCGAACATGGAGAACATCGGCATGTACAATGCCACCACCATGAAGCCGACCACGCTACCGAGCACCAGAATCATCAACGGTTCCAGCAGCGAAGTGAGCTGTTTGGCGATGGATTGCGCTTCTTCGTCATACGCTTTGCCCGCGCTGGCGAGCATCTGGTCGATGGCGCCGGAATCCTCACCGATCGCCACCATCTGCACCATCATGTTCGGGAACACTTTTTCGGTACCCATACTGTCCGCCAGCCTATAGCCGCGTTCCACGAGTCGAGACACTCGTTTGGACGCTTCGTCGATTACATAATTGCCGGATGTGGATCCGACAATGTCAAGAGCCTGCAGAATGGGCACGCCCGAAGCGAGCATGGATGCGAAATTGTTGCAGAATCGCGCCAATGCCACATTGGTGGTCAGTTTGCCGAACACGGGCGCCTTCAACGTGAACGGATCCCACCAGGTACGAATGATGTCTTTGTTGCGATTGCGCTTCCAAAACATGACGAACGCCACCGCGCACACAATGATCACGGGAATGCCAACCGGTGCGGTCTTGCCCATATCAACCATGATCTGCGTGACCCATGGCAGTTCCGCGCCCATCGACGCATACATGCTGTCGAACATGGGCACGATGGTCAGCAGCATCACGCCCACCAGCAGCACAGCAATGCCGAGCACCACCACCGGGTAAGCCAGTGCGCCTTTGATCTGACCTTGCAAACGCACGTCCGCTTCAAAGCTGTCGGCCACGGTAATCAGGGATTTGTCAAGGAAGCCGCCGGTTTCGCCGGCCCGCACCATGTTGGTCATAATGGGCGGGAACAGATGGTCGGGATTATTGTCCATTGCTTCGGAAAACGATGATCCCGCCTCAACCTGCTGCATGCAGTCACGTACCGCATTGCGCAGTTTCACATTTTCGATTTGTTCAGTAACGATATTCAGTGCGCGAATCAGGGAGACGCCTGCCGCCACCATGGTAGCAAGCTGGCGTGACATAACCGCGAAGTCTTTTTTGCTTGGATATTTTTCGAACGCTTTGATTTCAATATTGGTATTGAGACCGGTGCCTGCGTTCACGTCAACAAGTTCCGTTGGAATCAGACCGAGCTTATTCACACGATCGATAGCCTGATCTCGCGTCTGCGCTTCGATAACGCCCTTCTGCTTGGTGCGGCCGTCAGCGGAAACACCCTTGTAACGCCACTTCTTGGTGCCGTTTTGAAATGCCACTTGCGCCTGTTCCCTGGCCATTACTCCCCCATGGAATGATTGACGAACAATAGAACGAATATGGATATGGAACAAGGTATCGGAGCGATACCTCATACGCTCCGATACCTTTAGACTCTGACTTCTGAATTCACTTAGCCTTGATTCTTCGCAGGCTTAATTTCAGAGACGGTGCCATTGGTTGAATCGTAGACAAATGTTGAAGTTGTTTGTCCATTTGAGTTCGTTCCGGTAATGATGTATCCATCACCATTTGCAGTCGTGTCGAAATGGAGCTTCACACCTTCCGTGACGGTAACCTTATTACCATCAATGTCGCAGGCACTAGTGTGAGTGCAATCCGTGCTCGGCAGAGTAGGAATCTTGCCATTGTTGGCAGTGGACGCAGTTTCAACCACGAGGCTGGCGTTCTTGACGTCGGACTCGGTCTGGGAGTTCCAGGCCGACTTGCGCTGGTTCAGGTAGATCGGCACGGAGATGGCGGCGAGGATGCCGATGATGATGACCACCACGAGCAGCTCGACGAGGGTGAAGCCCTTTTCGCCCTTGGCACGGCGGTTGAGTGCGTTGCGCACGCTCTTCATAATTGAATCCTTCTTTCCTTCGGGAAAGGTCGCCGCTCGCATCCCACGATGGAGCTTCGCGGCGTTCTTCTATCGATCGTCCCCTTGTGGGGGCTGCTGGCTCACATAACCAACAGTCCTAACTTTATCCGCATTGACATCGTTTGCAGAACCATTATTCCGGCGTCAATCGTTTTACGAGCGTTTCATTTTCGATTCATTTTCCCCTCATCCTTCATCCGCACAAAAGCGCTTTAGTTTACCCCACAACCCCCTTCACAACCATCAAGCAAATCACACTTTTTCAAGCGGACACAAAAGGTACAACACAAAACCAAAATCGTGCAACAAAAAATACAACACCACAAATAGCTTGTTTTTCAGTACAATCGCTCAGCAAATCTTTGCAGTCACGTTTTTTTGAAAAAACTGGAATAACCACCCTTTTCGGGCGTGTCGCAGGGTGCTGACGGGGCGACAAAAAACGGCTGGCTCCATAAGGAACCAGCCGTCTGCCGCAAGACCTAGCGGAACACTCAGACACACGGAGTGAAATCGATTGCAGTTCCACCCGATTTCACATTGCGTGCGGTGAACGACGTGGACGTATTCGACGTGACCGGCTTGCCGCTCACATACGACCCCGTCACCGGCGAATAACGCACCACCCGATTGGTGCCATCCACCGTGAATAATCGCGAGGCGAACAGCGAATCATCAGACGTGCCTCCCGACTCGTTGTTCATTACCGACCCCAACACCGCGCGCGTGCTCCATGACGTGACGGACGCATCATACGGCTTCGTTTTTACCTTCACGCTGCCGTAATCGCTTACCGTACCGTTCTTCCACGTGGCGTCCTGGTACGTGATCACCACGCACTGCTTCGCACCAGAATCCCCCGGAGTGACCATGGTGATCGTATGGTTCGTGGCGTCATACTCCACACCCTCCGCGTAGCGCACATACCGGTCGAGGCTTTGCACCGACGTGGCTATTTCCGTGGAAGACCTGCTTCGTATCGCATCCGCGCTGGTGGAATGCAGGTATTGCACGATCGCCGTGGTGAACATGGTGGAGACGATGGCGAAGATGAACAGCGACACCATCATCTCCACCAAGGTGACGCCGCTTTCACCGCGCGCCATACGTTGCGCGACGGCGCGAATACGCAGTTTTCCGCTTGTTGTTCCGCTCATTGCAACCCCTCACTAGATGATGAGCTTGTTGTCGACGCCAATATCCAGCAGTTCCGACGTGGTGTACAGGCAGGTTTTGCCCTGATGCATGTTGTCGTCCCATGTGACGCCCACCACCACGCGGATCATGGGCATATACGTGTGCGCACCGAACGTGAACGCGCCCGATACCGTTTTGCCCGGATCCAGAATGTCGGCCGTGGCGCTTGTTGAGGTATTGGCCGTATAGCTCGTTGCGGAACTACGGGAAATGCCCAGCTGAGATGCGGTTTTGCACGAGATCTCGCCGCTGGCACGGAAACAGCGCTCCACCACCGTGTTCACCGTATATTCGGTATGCTTGGCGTCCTTGCCCGCAGTGGCACGAACCGGCTGAATATACTTGCTCATGTCTGGATCAGGCGAACTGGTGTAGCTCAGATCCGCCAATTGCGACGTGATGGCGCCAACGTCGGAAAGATTCTTCTGCGCGGCGGTGACGGACGTTTCCCCCATACCTTTGATGAGTTCATCGAGATATTGGTTGGCGTCTACATTGGCGATCTGCGCACGCATTCTTTCCATGCCGTCATCGCCCAGCGACACAGCGGTGGACCGCTGCTGCTGCGCATATGACGTGCGAATGGCCGTAATGGCGAACTGTGCGGCGGCAAGTCCCGTAATGCTCAACACCACGATCGCCACCAGCACTTCCACCAACGTGAAGCCGGACTCGCCACGTTTTGGCAATCGATTGACGCGACTCGCCGCAACCCCTGAATCGGGGGCGTCTCCCGCTGTGCGCAAGCTGTACTCCATGAGCAGCTCCTTCACAAGATGCCACCCCATCATTGGAAGCGGCAGGAATTCGGCACACAACCAAACGCGGTGCCATAAACATGAGTTACTGTATCACGATATTCTGCCAACGTTTTCACAGCAACATATTTCTCAAAAAACTTTGCCCCGATTAGCTTTTACCTGTTTTTGCGGCTACAATGCTGATTTAGCAGTACACAATACTGCAATCGTTGTAGCTCACATGACTTCGAACAACTGAACATCAGCCACCCCACAAATGCTGCCGTTTGCTTGGGGTTTCATGTTATGCCGTATGACAGGCGCATAAGCGCGCATGCGGTGCAGGAGGTCATTATGAGCGACGCCGGTTCGGGAGGCCGTTTCCCCTTCCTCAGGCGAAACAAAAACAGCGACACGCCGAACACTTTCCCGCAAAGTATGGATCCGATCGCGCCGACAACCGGCGAGATCCATCAGGTGTTCGCGCCGAGCACACCACGCCATGCGGCAACGACAAGCGACGTCACCGGAGATTTTCCCGCCATGCCAACGTCCACCGAAGGCATGGACGAACAGACCGAACGCCAATATGCCATGGCGTTGGCGCAAGGCATGAGCCTGCCGTTCGTGGACCTCAACGAATACCAGATCGACAAAGAAGTCATCAGCATGGTTCCCGACGATCTGTGCCGACGCAACCAGCTTCTGCCGCTTTCCATCGTCAACGGGCGCATCGCCGTAGCCATGGCGAATCCGAAAAACTTCGCCGCGGTAGACGATGTTTCCGCAACAACCGGCATGCCCGTCATCGCCATGGTCGCCATACCATCGCAGGTACGCGACTGCATCAACCGGTTCCTGCGCGCCAATGCGGAGTTGACCGAACTATCGCACGAGATCGCCGCGACCGCGAAAAAAGAAGTCGACCTTGAACAAGACGACAGCGAAGACGCCTCCCCCGTGGCACGCTTCGTAAGTCTGCTCATCAACCAGGCCATCGACGACCACTGCTCCGATATCCATATCGAACCGCAGGAAGACGGTCTGCTCGTACGCTACCGCATCGACGGCGTGCTGCATATCTTCCAAAAAGCGCCACGCGCCATGACCCAAGGCGTGATCAGCCGCATTAAGGTCATGGCCGAAATGGACATCGGCGAGCGCCGCAAGCCGCAGGATGGCCGTATTACCGTACGTCACAACGGTCAGAAGGTTGATCTTCGCGTGGCGGCATTGCCTACGGTGTGGGGCGAGAAAATCGTCATGCGTATTTTGAGCACGCCTTCGGGCAATCTCAAAGTGGAGGATCTGAATTTCAGCGAACGCAATTTCGATGTGTTTTCCAAAGCGTACAACCGCCCGTACGGCATGGTGTTGGTGACTGGTCCGACCGGTTCGGGTAAGTCGACCACGTTGTATGCGACGTTGGGCGATGTGGCCCGCCCGGAAATCAACATCATCACGGTTGAAGACCCTGTGGAATTCCGCATGAAGGGCATCAATCAGGTGCAGGTGAACAATAAGGCGGGTATGACCTTCGCCGTCGCGTTGCGTTCGATTCTTCGTGCCGACCCTGATGTGGTGCTGATCGGTGAGATTCGAGACGAGGAGACGGCGACCATTGCGATCGAGGCTTCGCTGACGGGCCATTTGGTGCTGTCCACGTTGCACACCAATGATGCTCCGAGTGCGGTGACGCGTTTGACGGAAATGGGCGTGGAACCGTTTTTGGTGAGCTCGTCGCTGGCTGCGGTGATGGCGCAGCGTCTGGCGAGGCGCCTGTGCAAGAAATGCCGGAAGGCCGATACGGCCACTCCCGTGGAGTTGAAGATGATGGGGGTGCCATATACGCCCGGCTCTCCGTTGCCGACCGTGTACCGTGCGATGGGTTGCCGCGAATGTTCCAACACCGGATATCACGGGCGTGTGGCCATTCAGCAGGTAATGGGCGTGGACACGCAGATGGAGGATTTGATCGCGCGTGGCGCCACGTCGCTGGAAATCGAGCAGGCGGCCAAGTCGAAAGGCATGACATCGCTTCGTGAGGATGGCTGGCAGAAGGTTCTGCAAGGCATTACTTCCGTGGATGAAGTGCTTCGCGTGACCGTGTAGTTGTGTAATCGTGTGACTGCGTTTTCAACATACATAAAGGACAATGATGACCAATATTGAACAGCAACCCGAGCTGAAAACCGAAATGAACACCGCGACGGATCCCGATGCGCAGCCGACTTGGGATGCGAACACCGATTTGTCTGGTTTGAAAGGTGTGACCATTCCCAGTACCGCTCCTTCATTCAACGAGGATCCGCGTAGGGGACGCCATTGGTCGCCCGACAATGCGATTCAGGCCGACGAGGACAGTTTGCGCAGTATTTTCGCGTCGCTTGACGCCATGCCCGCGTTGCAGCATGGTTCCGTTACCGTTCCCGACCCCATGCCTAAGGCCGCGGTCGAGCAACAGCCGGCGGCCGAGTCTCAACAGAGCGCACAACGGCAGCCTATGCAACAGTCAGCTGCCCCGCAAGCCGTTGCATCACAATCTGTAGCGGAACAGCAGCCCGCTCCGACACGGTCTGCGGAAACACCGCTCATTGCAGAACAACAGGAACTCTCCTACGACACCGCTTTTCCGGAAACCCCGGAAAACGAAGCCGTGGATCAGCAGAATCCGCAATTCGACGATGACGTGACGGAAGTCACCCCTGCATTCGAGTATCATGGACCGATCCAGCAAATCGACAGCGATCCGCCATCATTCATTCCAGGCGGCACGCCGTTCGCGCAACAGCCGGACGACTATGCGGCGTACGAAGAAAACACGCAGACCATGCAGCCTTCCGCCATCAACCATATTGCGCAGCCTGCGCCCGCTGCCATACCGCAACCCAATATGAACAACAGGCTAATCGTGGATTTCATAGTGCCCGAAACCAATGATTCCGACGAGGACGCTGTTCCCGAACAACGCAAAATCAAAGCGCAACAGGTCAAAGAAACATTGCATGCCGAACATCCCGATGCGGATCCGGAATTCGTGGCTGCCATATGCCAGCTGGTGGAATTGAACGCATCCGATCTTCATCTGGTGGTCAACGATCCGCCAATGCTGCGCGTGGATGGCAAGCTGCGCCCCGCCAAAGGGCTGAGCGTGTGGAACAAGGACCGCACGTATGAAGCCATCAAAGTGATGACCAACGAGCTGGAGATGGAACGGTTCAAAGACGATTTGGAACTTGATATTTCATTCTCCATCGGCGATCTGCTGCGATTCCGCGTCAACGTATACCGCGACCGTTTGGGCGTGTGCGCGGCATTACGAACCATTCCCACGGAAATCAAAACCACGCAGGAGCTTGGTCTCGACCCGCATATCGCCGATCTGGCGCTGCTGCCGCGTGGACTCGTGCTCGTATGCGGTCCGACCGGCTCCGGCAAATCCACCACGCTCGCCGCGATTGTCGACAGAGCGAATGCCGAACGCGCCGACCATATCATCACCATTGAAGACCCGATCGAATTCGTGCATCAACACAAGCGTTGCGTGATGAGCCAGCGTGAAGTGGGCACCGACACCAAAAGTTTCGCTGAAGCGCTTAAACGCGCGCTTCGTGAAGATCCCGACATTATCGAAGTGGGCGAGCTTCGAGACCTCGAAACCATTTCCACCGCGTTGACCGCAGTGGAAACCGGCCACTTGGTGTTCGCCACCCTGCACACGCAGGACGCCGGTTCGACCGTGGACCGTCTGATCGACGTGTACCCGGAAAATCAGCAGCAGCAGATTCGCGTGCAGGTGGCCTCCACTCTGCGCGCGGTGGTCGTGCAAACCCTGATTCCACGCGCCAGCGGGCATGGCCGCGCTCCTGCCACCGAAGTGATGATCAACACTCCGGCCGTGGCCGCGTTGATTCGCGGAGGCAAGGCGCATCAGATTCGTACCGTGCTGCAATCCGGCGAAAAGGAAGGCATGCATACGCTTGACCAAGATCTGGCGAGACTCGTCAACAAGGGCGTCATCACCTTCGAAGACGCTCTTGCCAAGGTGCAGGTCCTCGAGGAATTCGAAAAACTCTGCGGCGCCCGCTCCTCCTTCTGACCTCGCCGTACCCATACACCATCTTTACACCTATCATGAGCAACACAGCAGAAACACCAACCATCATCCAGCCCGACGTTTCGGCGAACCGCGCGACGAACCTTCGAAAAAGACTCTTCACCTGGTTCGCCGAACAACGGCTGCACTGCATTGTCTTCATCGCCTACGTGACAGTGACCGTCACCGTGTCGTGTTTTCACGAACCATGGTTTGATGAGGCGCAAGCTTGGCTGATCGCACGTGATTGCTCATGGAAGGAACTGCTTACCGTACGCACCCATTACGAAGGACACCCACCTCTTTGGTGGATGCTGCTTGCCATTCCCGCCAAACTTGGCATGCCTTACGAAATAGGATTGAAATCCCTCAATCTTATGTGCGCCGCGCTGATGATCTGGCTTTTGGAATTCAAAACGAAACTACCCGAATTACTAAAGGTAATACTGCCATTTTCCTATTTTCTTTGCTACCAGTACGGCGTAACTTCCAGACCATATGCGCTTATGATCGCCGCAATGCTGCTCATAGCCATCAATTGGAACAACCGCAACACCAAGCCATGGCCGGTCATACTCAGCATGATGCTGCTATGCGCCACGAGCTCTTACGGATTGGCAATCGCCGGCATGCTTGCCTTGAATTGGACGATTCAATTTCTCTGCGGCGAACGCTCTCTTATAAAAAACAAGCAGCGTTTCGCGGGACTTGTTCTGCTACTGGTATTCGCCATCATACTGCTCCTCAACGTACTCCCCGCACCCGGCACATACCACGGTGACTTTGACATACATGGCACTGCAACAACATCACCCGCATGGGTTTCCGTATTCAACACCTGGCTGGTGATGCCTTCCGAGACGTTGTTCACTTCAACCCTGTCGGATGACAATATGCAGTTCATCGCTCTCACGCCAAGCGAGCTGTTTATGCCGTGCGTAATGTCATGCCTGATGTGGTGTTTTCTTATTCAGATTTGCCTACGCCGGAAAACCGCATCATTGCTGCTCACCACATACTTGGGTATAAGCGTTGCGTTCACCGCGCATCTTTCCATGCATCATGCGGGAATCATCTTGGGATTCTTCATCGCCATTCTCGCCATCGATTGCGATATCGAAAAAATCAATTCCAACGATTGGACTCAGTGGATCCGTAATCTCAACAACCGTGTTATGACTCTTCTTGGACCGAAGAAAACGGAACGGTATCTCCGTTTCTTCAAAATCCTCGGTCTTAGCTTCATGCTTGTCAGCGTGTATTGGACGGCAAGCGCCAGTATTTGCGATATTCGGTACGACTATTCGTCTTCCCGGGCGGTAGCGTCTTTTATCAAAACCAACCATTTGGAGCAATACCGTTGGATGGCAGGCTGGACACGCGTCAGCAAGAACAACACCGCTTCCAATCCAGAAATCAACAAAATCATCGACAAAGGCGGATATTGCGGCGGCACCGACTGCATCGACTACACTTCTTGGTACGGCAGCACCCTTATCGATTCAGCCCCTTACTTCGACCATACGCTTCTTGCCAATGCATACAAGGGACGAAGCTATTCGTCGTGGGAATGGTGCGTTGACCCCTATGCGGGAAAGAAAGACATCGAAACATGGAAATCGTGGGGCGAGCCCGAATTCTACGACACTCTGTATCAGCCATTTTTCTTCTCCGACCTTGGTTACGACAGAAACCATTACACGAAAATCAAAATCGCCGAAACCAAGACACCTTGGAAAAGCACATGGTCGGAAGGCGCCTGCGAAATTTACGTGCGCAACGACATTTACGAGAACGTATTGCATTCGCCCGATCCTGGAATCGACTGGCCCGACGGCGCAACGCGCAGATAACAAGTGGACCGGCATCCAACTGGAACGTGTCGATTGTTCGTTTATGCAAAACGTGCCACTGTCAGCACCTTTGTATAGGTTGGACATGTTAATGTACATGCAGGGGGGCTTCCGGCGAAATCGGAAGCTGAGATAGGCAAATGCCTGACCCTTTGAACCTGTTGGTTAGGACCAACGTAGGGAGCAGACAATGAGCGATGACTCATATGCAGCTGCATTGCGTGAACAGATTGCGCAGGCAGTAAACGACGTACGAGAAACCACACCTTTGGCACAGTCGTTCACCAATTTCGTAACGATGAATCTTGTGGCCAACGCGCAGCTGGCCGCCGGCGGCACCGCAGCCATGAGCTTCCTGCCTGACGACGTGATCGACACCGCGGAAATCGCCGGATCGAACTACATCAATGTGGGCACACTCCTGCCGTTCTTCAAGGACGCGCTACCGGAAATCGCCTACAAACTGCACAAGAACGGCAAGACGTGGGTACTTGATCCGGTCGCCGCGGGCATCGGCAAAACCCGTACCGCCATTCTCGAATCGTTCCGCACATACCCGCCGACCATTGTGCGCGGCAATGCAAGCGAAATCATCGCGCTCGATGCGATGTGGGGTTTGGCACAGCATGATTCCACCGTTCCCGGCACTCGCCCGGCAGGCGTGGAAGCCGTCGACGAAGTCGATTCCGCCGTTGACGCGGCCAAACGAGTGGCTCGTCATCTTGCGAAATACTCCCCTGTTGGAGCCGGCGTGGTGGCCGTTTCCGGAGCAGTCGATCTGGTGACTGACGGCGAGCGCGTGTTCCGTTTGCCCGGCGGCAGCGCGATGATGACGAAGATCACCGGCGCCGGCTGTTCGCTCGGCGGCGTTACCGCAACATATCTGGCCGTGGCCGAACCGCTTGTCGCCGCGATTTCGGCATCATTGCTGTATAACAGGGCTTCCGAAATCGCCGAAGCGAAATCGTCCGGTCCCGGATCTTTCCAAGTGGCGCTGCTTGACGCGCTTTGGAACGTCACCGCCGAGGAAGTCGCCGCTTCCGAGATCATCATCGACTAGGCTTTGCCGAACCCTGCATGTTATTCGGCATATCATGCAGGGTTCGGCAATTGCGTATGTGGAAAATATGGACGATTGCCGGTTCACATTGTAGGCTTTCTGAATCACTTACCGAGAAGGGTTGATTATATGAACAATTATTCATATGCATCGATGCGCGATACATTCGATATGAGCGCCTACTTTGTGGTCGGCCCGCAGGATTGCAAGAGCCGTACTATTACCAGTGTGATTGAGGATGCGTTGCGCGGGGGTGCAACGTTCATCCAGCTGCGAGCCAAGAACACCGACGCAAAAGACATCACCAGCATGGCACGCGATATCGCGCAGGTTATCGAAAACAACGGCAAATCCGATTCCGTGGCGTTTGTGATCGACGATCGCGTGGATGTAGTTTGGCAGGCACGTCACAAGGGCATCAAAGTTGACGGCGTGCATATTGGGCAAACCGACTTGGAACCGCAGGAAGCCCGCGCGTTGCTTGGGGAAGATGCCATTGTGGGCTTGTCTGCCGAAACGGAAAGCCTGGTGAAGCTGATCAACGAGCTGCCTGCCGGCTGCATCGACTACATCGGGGCCGGCCCGTTGCACGTGTCCACTACCAAGCCGGAAGCTTCCGTTGGTGGCAACGATGGTTCCGGGCATACGCTCGACGAGGCGCAGATCAATGCGATCTGCGATGCGAGTGATTTTCCGGTTGTGGTCGGCGGTGGAGTGACCGCCAACGATATGGAGATGCTCGCACATTCGAAGGCGGCCGGCTGGTTTGTGGTGTCGGCCATTGCCGGCGCAAGCGATCCGGAAGAGGCGACCCGCAATATGGTTTCGCGATGGAAGGCAGTGCGCGGTGATGCAAAGCATGGGCACGTACTGCGCAAATAGCAATCACGGATCACGAATATTTCAGAACTTCGCATCATAAGCAAGCAAAAGCAAGTAAGGAGTCATTCATGACCAGCACTTTGGCACCGGTATTGAGCATCGCGGGATCGGATTCCTCCGGCGGTGCCGGCATTCAGGCGGATTTGAAAACCATGCTTGCCAATGGCGTGTTCGGTATGACCGCCATCGCGGCGCTGACCGCGCAGAACACCACAGGCGTGACCATGGTCACGAACACTTCTCCGGAAATGCTCGCCGCGCAAATCGACGCAGTATTTGAAGATATTCCGCCGGTCGCGGTGAAGATCGGCATGGTGTCGAGCGTGGAGCTCATCAACGTGATCGCCGACCGTCTGATTGCGCATGATGCCACGAATATCGTGCTTGATCCGGTGATGGTGGCAACGTCCGGCGCGAAGCTTATCGAAGATGACGCGATTGCGGCACTGACTTCCAAGCTGTTCCCACTGGCCACCGTCATCACGCCGAATATGCCGGAAACCCAGGCGCTGTGCGAGCTGGCCGTCGAACAGGGTGCCGACGCGATCGACTACGAGAATGGCGAAAGCATCTCCAGCAAGAACGACATGGTGACGGCAGGCCATATGCTCGCCGGCCATTTCGGCTGCGCGGTGCTCGTCAAGGGCGGTCATGGTACGCAGGATGCCAGTGATGTGCTCGTTGAGCCGAACGGCAAAGTCACTTGGTTCCGCGCGCGTCGTATCAACAATCCGAACACGCATGGCACCGGATGCACGCTGTCTTCGGCGATCGCGTCGCATCTGGCGCTTGGCGAAACATTGCCGGAAGCCGTCGACAGGGCAAAACTGTATCTGACGGGAGCCTTGGAGGCACAGCTTGACCTCGGTCACGGATCCGGACCGATGGATCACGCTTGGAAATGGCGCTGACAGCCAAATTCGCACCATCCAATCCAAGCCCCATATCAAGTCGATAGGAACGCAACGAAAGGAACGAACATGACCCTTGATCGCAATGCGGAAAAGCAGGAAGTGCCGATCAATCCGGAAACAGGCAAGCCGTATATCAACACGCTTGCCGCAGTCGCCATTTCCCCCGCTGGAGCAAGCCCTGAAAAGTCCACGTACGTGGCGCAGGCGGTCGACGTGATCCGCCAATCCGGATTGCCGAGCGAAACCAACGCCATGTTCACCAACATCGAAGGCGATATCGACGACGTGCTCAAGGTGATTCGTGACGCCACCCTGAAGCTGGCTGGCCAAGGCTATCGCACCGACGTGGTAATCCGTCTCGATATTCGTCCGGGTTTCGAAGGTCAGATTCACGCCAAGCAGGCGCTTGTGGATGAAATCCTGTCGGAATAAATCCGGCAATAGACTGTTATATCGTCGTAAAAAAAATCGAAAAGCGCGTCATCTATAAGAAATGGCGCGCTTTTCTTATTGATTCAGGTATAGTGTAGCGATCATGACTACGATGAAGGAAATTGCCGAAGCGGCAGGGGTGTCCATTTCCACCGTTTCCTTGGTACTTAACGGCAGAGATGAGGGACGTGTGAAAGCCCCGTTGGCCGCACTCATACGTGAGAAGGCGGACGAACTCGGCTACACGGTCAATCCTCTGGCGCGCAGCCTACGCACTTGCCGCACACGAATTCTCGGCTTCATCAGCGAGGAAGTCGCCACCACCCCGTATGCAGGCGGCATCATTCTGGGTGCGCAGGATGCGGCAAGCACCTACGGGTATATGATCATCACGGTCAGCACCGATGGCAAGGCAAGCGAAGAGAATGAAATCGCCACATTGAAACGGTATGGCGTGGATGGTTTCTTCTATTCGAAGATGTCGAACCGCATTGCAACCGTGCCCGCATCCCTCGACGATTATCCGGTGGTGATGGTGGATGCCACCGATGCCGACAACCAGATCCCCAGCATCGAGCCAGACGAATTCCAAATCGCCTACGATGCCACAAAACGGCTGATTCAAGCCGATTGCGAGAGGATCGCCTATATCGGATGTTCGGAAAACATGATTGCGCAGGATGGTCGTTTTGCCGGATATCAGGCAGCGTTGCAGGATTCCGGTTTTACCTACGATCCTTCGTTGGTATGCAATGTACTCAATAATGGCCCGGCGTTGCGTGCCGTCGACAAGCTGTTCGACGAACGCAATCCCGACGGTTTCTTCTGCTTCAACGATGCGCGCGCGTGGTATGTGTACGAATGCGCGGCACGCCGTGGACTGACTGTCGGCAAGGATATTTCCATCGTTGGCGTCGACAACCACCGCGTGTTTGCCGAAACGCTGGAACCGCAGTTGACTACAGTGGAGCTGCCCCACTATGAGATGGGTTATTGGGCCGCCTGCAAGCTGATTTCGCTGATCGAACGCAAGCCCGTCGACTGCTCATTCTGGCCGAGCACCACCGCTACCCTACCACCGTTGGATTCGCCGATCCCCGCGAAAATTCATTGCGCGCTGATAGAAAAGGGTTCAGTCCGAAGCTGATTTCCTTGATTTGAGATCATGCAAGAAGGTCTTTCGACATGTCTGTTACGACACGCCGAAAGGCCTTCTTTTTTACACCCAGTTTCGACTTAATTTCAAGGCTTCTGAAAAACGTTGGAATAATAATACGTCAATCGATTGACGTCAATCGTTTGATGTATTATTATTCAACCATGTTCATCCACTTGGCACGGCAGCCGGGCGGATGACGGCATAACACAACATCGGCACACAACCGAGGTGCCGCGCGACAGCGGCACAAACAAAGAGAAACAGAGAAACAACAACATGGCAAGTACAACACGATCTGCATGGAAGAATCCTTCCTACCTGCAGAGCTCCTTCGGCATCTTCATGTTCTTCTGCTCGTGGGGCATCTGGTGGTCCTTCTTCTCCCGCTGGCTTACCGACCCGACCCACGGTCTGGGCATGACCTCCGCCGAGCAGGGCCAGATCTACTCCATCAACTCCCTGGCAACCCTGGTCATCATGTTCGCTTACGGCGCCATCCAGGACCAACTGGGCATCAAGCGTAAGCTCGTGATCTTCGTCTCCGCCATCGCAGCGCTCGTCGGCCCGTTCGTGCAGTTCGTGTATGCCCCGATGCTGACAGCCGGCGGCACCACCCGTTTCATCGGCGTGCTCATCGGCTCCATCGTGCTGTCCGCAGGTTTCATGGCCGGCTGCTCCCTGTTCGAGGCACTCACCGAACGCTACTCCCGCAAGTTCGGCTTCGAATACGGCCAGTCCCGAGCTTGGGGCTCATTCGGCTACGCCATCGTGGCGCTGTGTGCAGGCTTCCTGTTCAATATCAACCCGCTGCTGAACTTCTGGGTCGGCTCCATCTGCGGCCTCGGCATGCTGTGCATCTACGCTTTCTGGGTTCCGGCCGAGCAGAAGGAAGAGCTCAAGAAGGAAGCCGATCCGAACGCGGCTCCGACCAACCCGTCCTTCAAGGAAATGATTTCCGTTCTGAAGATGCCGACCCTGTGGGTGCTCATCGTTTTCATGCTGTTCACCAACACCTTCTACACCGTGTTCGATCAGCAGATGTTCCCGAACTACTACGCTTCCCTCTTCTCCACCACTGAAATCGGCAACGCCACCTACGGCACCCTGAACTCCTTCCAGGTGTTCCTCGAGTCCGCCATGATGGGTGTTGTTCCGATCATCATGAAGAAGATCGGCGTGCGCAACTCCCTGCTGCTCGGCGCAACCGTGATGTTCCTGCGCATCGGCCTGTGCGGCGTGTTCCACGATCCGGTCAGCGTCTCCATCGTCAAGTTGTTCCACTCCATCGAGGTTCCGCTGTTCTGCCTGCCGGCATTCCGCTACTTCACCCTGCACTTCGACACCAAGCTGTCGGCTACCCTGTACATGGTGGGCTTCCAGATCGCTTCCCAGATCGGCCAGGTGATCTTCTCCACCCCGATGGGCGCCCTGCATGACGCCATGGGCGATCGCCCGACCTTCTTCACCATCTCCGGCATCGTGCTGGCAGCCCTGATCTACGGCTTCTTCGTGATCAAGAAGGACGACCAGGAAGTCGGCGGTGATCCGTTCTACACCGACAAGCAGCTCAAGGCCCAGGCCGCTGCAGAAGCGAACGCCTGAACGCAATCGCAAGTCCGTCCAAGAACATAACTGAATCGTGCTGCTCGAAGCGTTTCCCCTTTTTCCGCTTCGGGCAGCATTCTTACAACTTTTACTCAAAACTCAATAAGCAGCAATTCAACAATCACAAGAAAGGCTATTCAACGATGACTGGCTTCACCCCGGACGCACCCGTCCTTCACGAAATCAAGAACCACAGCGAGGCTCTGGCACAGGCGGAGGCGGGCGTTGCAGCCATGGCCGCCGCGCGCAACAACCGTTGGTATCCGAAGTTCCACATCGCCTCCAACGGCGGCTGGATCAACGATCCGAACGGCCTGTGCTTCTACAAGGGCCGTTGGCACGTGTTCTACCAGCTGCACCCGTACGGCACCCAGTGGGGCCCGATGCACTGGGGTCACGTCTCCTCCAACGACATGCTCAACTGGAAGCGTGAGCCGATCATGTTCGCCCCGACCCTCGAAGAGGAAAAGGACGGCGTGTTCTCCGGTTCCGCAGTGATCGGCGATGACGGCGAGCTCAAGTTCTACTACACCGGCCACCGCTGGGCCAACGGCATCGACAACACCGGCGGCGACTGGCAGGTGCAGATGATCGCCGAACCAGACAACGACGAGCTGACCAGCGCCACCAAGCGCGGCATGATCATCGATTGCCCGCTCGATAAGGTCGACCACCACTACCGTGACCCGAAGGTGTGGAAGACCGGAGACAAGTGGTACATGACCTTCGGTGTCTCCTCCGTAGAAAAGCGCGGCCAGATGTGGCTGTTCTCCTCCGATGACATGGTTCGTTGGACCTACGAGCGTGTGCTGTTCGAACACCCGGATCCGAACGTCTTCATGCTTGAATGCCCGGACTTCTTCCCGATCAAGGACGCCGAGGGCAATGAGAAGTGGGTCATCGGCTTCTCCGCCATGGGCGCAAAGGCCTCCGGTTTCATGAACCGCAACGTTTCCAACGCCGGCTACATGATCGGCACGTGGACCCCGGGCGAGGCGTTCCAGCCGGAAACCGAGTTCCGCCTGTGGGATTGCGGCCACAACTATTACGCTCCGCAGTCCTTCAACGATGGCGAGCGCCAGATCGTATACGGCTGGATGAGCCCGTTCGTTGAGCCGATTCCGATGCAGGATGACGGCTGGTGCGGCAACCTGACCCTTCCGCGTGAGATCACCCTGGGCGCCGACGGCGATCTGCACACCGCTCCGGTTGTCGAAATGGAAGGTCTGCGCGAGAACACCACCGATTTCGGTGCAATCTCGCTGGACGTCAATGGCGAGCAGACCATTGCCGACGATGCCGAAGCCGTTGAAATCGAAATGACCATCGATCTCAACGATTCCACCGCGGAACGCGCCGGTCTGAAGATTCACGCGACTGAGGATGGCTCTTACACGTATGTGGCGTTCGACGATCAGATCGGCCGCGTGGTGATCGACCGTCAGGCCGCAGCTCAGGGCGATCGTGGCTACCGTACCGCGCCGCTTTCCGCCGAAGAACTGGCTTCCGGCGAGCTCAAGCTGCGCGTGTTTGTGGATCGCGGCTGCGTGGAAGTGTACGTAAACGACGGCCGTCAGGCCATGAGCTCCTTCAGCTACGCTTCCGAAGGCCCACGAGCCATCAAACTTGTTGCCGAATCCGGCACGCTTGAGGTCAAGTCCTTGAAGCTCCACACCATGAAGTCCATCGGACTGGAGTGAGGCTAATCCAGGGCAGTAACGGGGAAAACAGTAACAAGGGGTAAACAGTAAGGTGGGTTCCGTGTCAGGCAAGATACGGAACCCACCTTGCGTTATACCGCAAGTTATGACTTACGTTTTGGCTTGAAGTGCGATTTTCGTTTCAGAACGTGGTTTAGGGAGTGCTTTATACTGGCACCCCGGTAATGAACTTTTCTGACTGGAACGCGGGCAGGCTCCTCACCTTACTGATTTCTCGCCACCGGTCACGTGCGCGCCCACTATGGCGCAGAAAGCAAGGTGAACGATGGCGGTTTCGCACGTTCAACGCACACACTCTGAGCATGCTCAGTCAGCGGCCTCACGATCTTTCTCCACTGTTTTGAGTATCTGCAAGCGCCGCATTCCCACAGTCATCGCAGTAGTGTTGCTGTTAGTGATTTGGGAGGCGTGGGTTCGTATCGGCAATGTGCCCAGCATTATGATCGCCGCGCCAAGCGAAATCGCGCAGGCCACCGTCGAAACCTGGTCGACATTATGGCCCGCCACCCAAGTTACCCTGATTGAAGGCAGCATCGGTTTTCTGTTCGCCGTACTGTTCGGCATTCTTATCGGCATATTGTTGTACTGCTCGCGCATTGCGAACGCAGCATTGTTCCCGTTGCTTTCGGCCGCGCAGACCATGCCGTTGATTTCCATCGCTCCTCTGTTTTTGATTTGGTTCGGTTTTGAAATTTCCGGAAAAATCGTGATCGTAACAGTATTCGGCTTATTCCCGATTGCAGTGCAGACGATTCGAGGTCTTGAAGCAGTCCCCCAGTTTTATTCGGATGTTGCGCTGACTTGTGGTGCCACGAAAGCGTGGACACTGTGGCATGTGAAGTTGCGTGTTGCCGCTCGTCAGATTTATGGCGGCATCCGCGTTTCCGCCGCATACATTTTCGCCACTGCCGCCACCGCAGAATATTTGGGTGCACGCAAGGGTCTTGGCATTTGGCTGCAGGCCGCCTACAACTCGTTCCGCACGCCGCTGATCTTTGCGGCAACGCTTGTCATCATCTCCATCACCGGCATATTGATGATTGTGGTGAACCTGAGCGAACGCATATTGCTTGGCCCTGCCGACGCTGACGCCGATCCCGACGCGGACCAGTAAATCGCGCGCGTACCTCATTACGGCAATCACCCGCCTTTCCAAAAGCACGCGGCAATCCGCCACTCCGCATCATGCAGACGGTCACACTGACTGCATATAATAAAATCCGCTGTTAAGCCAATGTGTGGCAAACCGGCAATGTTCCACAGCCTTTCAACAGGCACCATAAGGAACGTCGGGGGCATTGGACGAGCGGGGGCCTTAGGCCCTTCGTATCGTTTTCTGCCCGAACTCCGCTCGCAGCACATCCCTAGAAAACGGTAGAGAAGATAGATTCAAGGGAAATCGCTTTATGAGCATCTTCAGCAGGCATGACGCCACCGCACATACTCACATCGCAGGTAAAATCATCGCACTCTTCAGCGCAATCGCCATGCTGTTCAGCGTCACCGCATGCGGGCAAAGCAACGATTCCGCAACAAGCGCAACAGACGGCAGCGGTCTGACCAAAGTGACCTTCATGCTGTCCTGGGCGCCCGACACCAATCATATCGGCGTATATGTGGCAAAAAACAAGGGCTATTTCAAAAAGGCAGGTCTTGACGTCAATATCGTGGCCGTGGCACAGGCCGGTGCCGAACAAGCTGTGAACAACGGCGTGGCCGACTTCGCATTGTCGAATCTCACCAACGTAGGCACGTATGCCATCAAGGGCGCAACCATCAAGCAGGTGCTGCAGGTGCAGCAGAAGCCAAGCGCCATCTGGTGTTCGCTCGCTTCCAACACTGAAATCAAATCTCCAAAGGATTTCGACGGCAAAACCTTCGCCACCTTCGGCTCCAACGAATCCGATGCGGTGATCCGCCGTATGATCCAGTTTGACGGCGGCAAGGGCGAATTCGACAAGGTGACCGTCGGCACATCCACGTTCCAAGCGCTTTCCAGCAAAAAGGCCGATTTCGGCGGCTTCTACGCCACTTGGGAGGGTGTGCAGGCTGACATGTACGGCCCGAAGCTCAACTGCTTTGCCGAACCGGATTACGGCGTTCCCGGCAATGCCGACACTATTGGCGTGATCACCAACGACAAGACGATTTCCAAGAATCCTGAGCTGGTGAAGAAGTTCGTGCAGGCCACCAAGAAGGGCTACGAGTACGCATATTCGAATCCTGACGATGCGGCGAAGATTCTTGTGGACGAGGCTCCCGATGCGAATCTTAAGCTCGATTTCGTCAAGAACAGCATGAAAACCATTGTGGATGGCCAGTATTGGGGCGATCCTGCCAAGATCAAGGACGGTTCGTTCACGTTCGGCACGAACGATGTTGAAGGCGCACAGCAGTATTTCGACTTCCTCGCGCAGGAAAACGCCTACACCGATTCGCATGACAAGGTGATTCATGACGCTCCGCAGGCCAAGGATCTCGCCACCGACGAGTTCCTGAAATAATCGGGTTTGAACGAATAGGTTTGCAACCCGTTTATGTGCGAATAATCGAAATATTGGAATACGGCATCCTGCATTTTTATTTCATGCCCAGCACTGCTTGCTCAGTACGGGTTGAACATGGTTTGTAGGATGCCGCACCTTTATGCGTTGCGCTTGGCTTCATTGCACGAGTTTGATTAAATAAAAATATGACACGACTGATTCTTGATGTGGACACCGGTATCGACGATGCGCTGGCGTTGGCGTATCTTGCGACGTTCGATACGGTTGACGTGCTTGGCGTGATCGGCACGTACGGCAACGTTTCCGTCGACACTGCGGTTCGCAATACTTCGTATGTGCTGGAACGGTTGGGGTTTCGGCACATACCGGTGATGCGCGGATCGTCGCATCCTTCGTGGGCTCGGTGTTTCATTCCGGATGCAGGTTGTGCGCAATTCCATGGCACGGACGGATTGGGAGGATTCGGCCCGGCTTGCGATAGTTCGTCTTCAGATAATGCTTTTTCAGATAATTTTGCGGGTAATTCCGGTTCTGATACTGTTTTTTCTCGTGATTATCGCAGTCTGATTTCCGTTGGCGGATATGCGTTGGATGATATTCATGCGAATCCTGCGGTTGATTCGTTTGAATTGTCGCTTACTACGGATTCGGCTTCTTCTATTCATGCTGATGATTCTTCCGCCGACTCGGTTTCCGAGGGCGTACAGTTCATTATTGATCAGGTTCGTGCTTATGGTTTCGACGTCACTGTGGTTGCGACTGGTCCGTTGACCGATATTGATGCTGCGATTGCGGCCGCTCCGGATATTGCGGGCAAACTCAAACTGGTGATGATGGGCGGCACGTTGACGCAGGAAGGCAACTGTTGGGATCTGACTGCGGAAACGAATATCATTCAGGATCCGGAAGCCGCGGATCGTGTGTTCCATTCCGGTGCAGACATCACTATGGTCGGTCTGGACGTGACACATCAATGTCTGATGGGTTCTGATACAACCCGTGCTTGGCGTGAAGCAGCAAATGCCGACACACTTGGTGATCCAGCCGGTAATTCGAATGCAGTTTCAGCTCGAACCTCAAGTTCGGACTCAGGCCCATCTGCTTCCGATGCGCGCGTATTCCTCGCTGGCATGGCTGATTTTTCCATTGCCGCGAATTACAAAGCCGATGCACGCCTGTTTTCTCAAGGCATGCCTTTGCATGATCCACTGGCCGCAGCCGTCGCCGTAGATCCGTCACTGGTGAACTGCATTGATCTGCCAATGAAAGTTGAACTCGAAACCGGCGATTTCCATGGCACGCGCGGCCGAACCATCGGAGACCCCGCCGGCCTGATCGACTCCAACGCCCCTCGCATCCACGTGGCCCTTCAAGTCGATTCCCATCGTTTCGTCTCCGACTTCACCACCCGCATAAGGTCTCTGTAGCAATACAAAACGGGGAGAGCCTTATGCTCTCCCCGCAGTGAACGCGATCAATTAGGCAACACTACTTTTTGACGCCACCGAAACGACGGTCGCGGTGAATGTAGTGATCGATCGAACGCCATAGCACGTCTCGACCGCAATCAGGGAACAGTTCCGGCACGAAATCGAGTTCGGCATACGCCGCTTCCCACGGCAGGAAGTTCGACGTGCGCTGTTCGCCGGAAGTACGAATCACCAAATCGCAATCAGGAATATCAGGATTGTACAGGTGTTCGGCAATCATTTTTTCCGTTACGCGATCGCCGGAGATCTTGCCGTCACGCACTTCCTTTGCGATTGCCGCGCAAGCATCCGCGATTTCGGCACGTCCGCCGTAATTCAGGCAGAACACCACGTCGATGGTCGTGTTGTTTTTGGTACGTTCCTGTGCTTTTTCCAATTCGTCGATAACGGATTTCCATAGTTTCGGACGTCGGCCGGACCAGCGCACGCGCACGCCCCACGCGTTCATCTGCTCCACACGACGGTGGATGATGTCACGCGAGAAGCCCATCAGGAAGCGCACTTCCTGCGGGGAACGCTTCCAGTTCTCCGTGGAGAACGTATACAGCGACAGGTAGCGCACACCGGCTTCGATGGCACCTGCGATGGTGTCGAACACCACCGGTTCGGCAGCCTGATGCCCGTCGGTGCGAATCAGCCCACGCTGCTGCGCCCAACGACCATTACCGTCCATGATCACGCCGATATGGCGCGGAACCTTGTTCTTCGGAAAATCAGGAATAATCGACGGGTCAGAAAATGGTGCCGCCGGAATGTCAAGGGACTTGTAATCCACGTTCTCAAAAGCCATACCCGCTAATCTAGCAAGCGCATGGAACGAATCGGACGTTCCAAATAGTATTCACCCCATTTTTCCACCATTTGTCGGGTTTCCGGAAGCAACGCCGTGCCGTCCAGCTCTCCCCAATCGCCGTCTACAAGCGCCTGCAACTGGCAGATCGCATTCCACGAAACGTCAAACGATTCACGAATATGATCGGTCAAACACATCAGGCCACCCGCGGAAATCGAAAAGAACCATGGACGATCAGCAGAAATCGGCTCCCCGCACACCACGCAGGCACGCAAACGTGGCGTCCAACCAGCGATCGCAAGAGCACGCATCACGTAGGAATCGCCAATCGCAGCAGCCTCATGCGCATGCTTGGAAAGGGCATTCAACGCTCCCAGCACCAGCCGATACTGTGCCACGGAACGCTCCTGCTCCGTCACTACCAGCTTGTCAGCGGTTTCGCAAATCACATTCGCTGCGGTATACGCCTTGAAATCGGTGCAGATGCCTCTCGCATACGCCGACACCGACTCGGCTTGGGAAATCACATCAAGCGAACGCCCTTCCGCAATAAGCAACGAGACGCGCATGAAAGGCTCCAAACGACCTCCGAAACGCGATTTGGTTCGACGCACACCTTTGGCGACGGCGCGGATTTTGCCATGGTCACGTGTCAGCAAAGTGACGATACGATCAGCTTCGCCAAGTTTGACGGTACGCAAGACCACGCCCTCGTCCTGATACAACGGCATTCACACACCTCCTTCGCCTCGACTCGTTTTCTTAACTGAACTATCTATACTTTCCGCACGTTCTCGCGCCAGCCGCACTCTCCCGCGATATCAGTAAATAAACAATCCCCAGAACGCGAACACCAACAGCACATACAGCATGGTGACCGCCGTGATCCAAAACATCACACGGCCGAACCTCGTCGACGCGAGCACCGGCTGGCGGCCACTCACAATCGCGCCTATAGCCCCCTTACGCGGTGGCCATTGTGCAAGACCACGATTCGTCGCCTCCTCGATAAGACGCACGAACACGCGGGACCACGCCCACACCACAACAACACACACCATTTGAATAACCGGCCAACTCCAATACATCATGCCCGGATCCTCGGCGGGAGCGCCACCCCACGCTAGCTTGACCACGCCCATAACCACTTCGCCCAATCCTGCACCAAACAGCACAAAAGTAGCCATGGTGGCAACGGCAAGCGTAATCAACGCATTTTTGAACACAGGTATCAGCCCCAACACATATCGGCGTCGATGCGCATGCGCCCAAATCTTACGTGCGAGCACAATCAACCACAGCACGGCGATCACCAGCAGCAACAGCACCATGCTGATATGCAGCACCACGAGATAAATGGTCAGCCCGCTGTTCGCCTGCAATTCCAACGGCACCGCAATCGACTGGTACAGGTTGGTACCGGCCACACGCTCGCTGGTCTGCTGCAGTCCCCGCGTGGTGCCGACGGCCCAACTGATTACATCATCCACGTAGGCGTCGGCGAATGGCGTGCCGCTGTTGGATTCGTCGCCGAGTCGGAGCACATGGTTGGCGATGGGGTATGTGCGCACGGTCACGTCCCAATTGCCCGCCTTATGCGCCATGTCGATGATTTTTTCCGTACCTTCCACCTGCGCGGTCATCACGTCTTTGGTGCCGTATGCCACAAGCGTGGGAATGGAATAGGCTTGGGGATTCAATGTGTCGAGGTCGAGATTGGTCAGGCCGAACAATTCCGCATCGATGTTGAACGCGCGGCGCACAATGGACTGGTATCCATCATGCGCTCCGACCAGCGCGAAATCCTGTGCGGCAAGGAATCCCAACGAATGTCGCGGCGAATACACCATTGGGCTCAACAGCACTTGGAACGCCACATCAGGATCTTGCCCAAGCAGATATGAGGAAATCCAGGTGCTTTCGGAAGTCGCGTAAATGCCGACATTCGAAGCGTCAACGTTGTCGAGATCACGCAACATGTTGATGACCTGATCGTAAATGGCCGCGGAGCCCGGGTAATCACGGGTCGCATCGTTGGTGGACCATACCGGCTTGTCGAGCACGGCCGTCACGAAGCCTGCGGATGAGAGATCGGTGGCCATGTCTCCAAATGAGTTGTCACAGGTGCCATATCCGGCACCATGCATGAACACCACGCCGGGCCGATTGTTTCCCGCGCCTTTCGGCTCTCGAATCAACACTTTGACCTGTTGTATTTCACCGGTTGACGGCTGTTTCGCCTCAATGGTGACATATCGTTGCGTCACTTCGTAATCGCCTCGTTTGGCAAGGGTTTTGCCGGAAGGATTATCGAAGGTCACTGCCGTGTCGGATGATAACGTTTCGATGGTTTGACCGGTTGGCTCGTACTTCCATGACGATGCCGTCAAATTGGATACCGACACCAGAATGCCCAGCAGGATGATGAAGATAGGCAGACTGACCATCAGCCGTCTGCCCCTCGTCCACTGACTGGATTGGCTCTCCGCGCTGGACATGACTGACTGACGTTCCTGATCTGACACGCCGTTCATTGTACCGGCTCCAGCTGAAATGGCAATCGACAACCAGCAAAACCAGCGAGCGGCCGATCACAATCTGCAATCGACCGCCCGCGGTCAGCGAAATCAACAATTACCTTGCGCCACCGGCACCACCACCGGTCCTGTGGCGTTGACGGGCACCTGTCCGTCCGCTTCCATCTGCGCGGCGATCTCCTGCGCTTTGACCAGCAGCGTTTCCACAATCTGGTCTTCCGGCACGGTTTGAATGACTTTGCCCTTGATGAAAATCTGTCCCTTGCCGTTGCCGGATGCCACACCCAAATCGGCTTCACGGGCCTCGCCCGGACCGTTGACGATGCAGCCCATAACAGCCACGCGAATCGGCGCGGTCACATCCTTTAAACCTTCGGTCACCGCATTGGCCAACTGAATCACATCAACTTGTGAACGACCGCAGCTCGGGCAGGAGATAATGTCGAACTTGCGCGGACGCAATCCCATGTATTCCAGCAGCTTGCACCCGACTTTCACTTCTTCGACGGGCGGTGCCGACAGCGAAACACGAATCGTGTCTCCAATGCCTTCAGCCAACAGCGCACCGAATGCCAAACAGCTTTTGATGGTGCCCTGCCATGCCGGTCCAGCTTCGGTGACACCAAGATGCAACGGCCAATCACCCTTGGAAGCGAGCAGACGATACGTTTCCACCATGGTGATCACATCATGATGCTTGACGGAAATCTTGAAATCATGGAAGCCGACGTCTTCGAACATGCGCGCTTCCTTCATGGCGGACGCAACCAGTGCCTCCGGCGTCGGACCGCCATATTTCGCATACAGTTCCTTATCGAGCGAGCCCGCGTTCACGCCGATGCGCAACGAAATGCCCGCGTCCGTGGCGGCTTTGCAAATGGAGGGGCCAACCTCGTCGAATTTGCGGATGTTGCCGGGGTTCACACGCACCGCAGCGCAGCCCGCGTCAATGGCCTGGAACACGTATTTGCTTTGGAAATGAATATCGGCGATGACCGGAATCGGTGATTTCTTTACGATTTCCGGCAATGCGTCGGCATCATCCTGGCTCGGTACGGCCACGCGCACGATATCGCAGCCGGCTGCGGTCAGTTCCGCGATCTGCTGCAATGTCGCGGGAACATTGGCTGTCAGCGTATTGGTCATGGATTGCACCGAGATTGGCGCTCCCCCACCGACTGGAACGGGACCGACCATAATACGGTGCGATTTGCGGCGCGGATGCAGCGGGCTTTCGCTAATGGCTGCCTCACCGGTTTTACGGAACGGCTTTTCGATTTCTGGCATACGTCAAATCCTTGCAATAACAAGGCTCCCAACTTGGGGAGCCTTGCGTCACTTACGTTTCGTCTGTTTGTCTTGTTTCGTTTTCCGTTACTTGTTTATCAGGTCGTCGGCTCGCCGACGGGCTTCCAGCTCGAGTTGGCTCATTTCCTCCACGGAAGCGAATAACGGATTGCCGCGCAGTTCCGCATCCATTTCGTCCAACACTTCCTTGACGGTATCGACGATGCCGAGATATGGCAAGCGATGTTCGAGGAAGGCATGAACGGCCTGCTCGTTGGCAGCATTCAGCACGGCCGTATGCTTTTCGGAAGCTTCCAGGCAATGTCGAGCCAAGCTCACTGCGGGGAATGCCTCATCGTCAAGCGGTTCGAACGTCCACATGGCGGCTTTCGTCCAATCACAGGCCGCTGCGATGTTGCCAAGTCGTTCGGGAGCCGATAGGCCAAGCGCGATCGGCAGACGCATATCAGGCGGTGAAGCCTGTGCGATGGTGGCGCCATCGCGGAATTCCACCATGGAATGCACGATGGATTGCGGGTGCACGGTCACGTCGATACAGCTCGGAGGCACGTCGAACAGACGGCTCGCTTCGATGACTTCAAGCCCCTTGTTCATCAACGTGGACGAGTTGATGGTCACCACCGGACCCATATTCCAAGTAGGGTGGTTCAACGCCTGTTCAGGCGTGATGTCGGTCATCTGCTCGCGTTTCCAACCGCGGAACGGACCTCCGGAAGCGGTGACCACGAGTTTCGACACTTCACCGTGCGTGCCCGAACGCAACGATTGCCAGATGGCGGAATGTTCGGAATCAACCGGATTGATCTGCTGCGCACGAACCTGTGCGTCGAACAGCAGATGACCGCCGGCCACAACGGATTCCTTGTTGGCGAGCGCCAGCTGCGATCCTGCCTGCAGTGCCGCAATCGAAGGTTCAAGGCCGATGGATCCGGTAATGCCGTTCAACACCACGTCGGCACCGGATCCGGCCATGGCGATTACCGCTTCCGGCCCGGCCATGATTTCCACATGGCTTGCGCCGGCTTGGTTTAGCGCATCTTGGAGCGCATGGACCGCGTTTGTGTTGAAGATGGCGACTTTCGAAACGTGAAATTGGACCGCCTGTTGGGCCAGGAGTTCCACGTGGGAGCCGCCTGCCGCAAGCCCGACCACGTTGAAACGGTCGAGATGGCGGGATATGACGTCAAGTCCTTGGGTGCCGATGGATCCGGTGGATCCCAGAATGACTACGGTTGAGGTTTGCATGGGTTATGCGTGTGCTCCGTATTTGTTTTGGATTATTCGTGTGAACGCGAAAACAGGCTGACGGTCACGTCAGCCTGTTCAGTGCGATTGCCTATTCAAAAGAGGGGAACGACAGGTCGGGAATATCGACATCCAGATTGCTGTTGGACGCTTCGAACATCGGATTGGTTGCCGGCTTGGTTTCGTTCTTCTTCTCTTCCTCTGCCGGTTTCGCCGATTCAACGGGAGTTGCCGTTGTCGAGTGATCTGCGGAGGTTGCTGGTTCCAGCGTGAAGGAGGGTGGGACGGTCGGCAAGGTTCCGAGATTAATCGAGTCGGTATTGACCTGCGGAAGGTTCGGCGTCGACAGGCTTGGCATGCGCGGGGTGAACGTGTCTTCGACCGGATCGGGAGCGTCGATGTTCTGGGCCATCTGCGCCAAGGCAGCCAACGAAGAATCGGGAGCGATGTTGATGCCGTGAGATTCTTCCGGCTGATGTGCGACCGAAGTGTCTGGAATCACAGGAGCCGCAGGCGCGGCCAGAGCGTCATAGCTCGGCGCGTCATCATCGGAAAGCGGATTGAACGCTTCGGTTTCCGTTCCTGCGGAAGATGGCTCCTCGGCAACTGCATTGGACGCTTTGAACAGGTGTGCCAACGACTGTTCCGGAGCCGCTGGAGCAACCGGAGCGACCTGAGGTTCCGGCATTACAGGAGCTGCCGGAGTTACCGGAGCCGACGGGGTGCTGATGGTTGGCTGGAACACAGGCGGAACCACGGGAGCATACGTCGGCGCAGCGGTTTGAGTGGCCGGAATGCTCACCGGGGACGTTGCAGGCGTGGTGAAAATCTCACGTTCCGCCTTATTCAAAGCGTCGAAGGAGTCAGTGCTGTTTTGAACCTGAGCGGGCTGCGCAATAGGTTCTGCGGAAACGGCTGGAACGGCGAATAACGGCGAGACCACCTGCGTCTCTTGGGATGCCAGACTGGTTGCGGACGGATTGGCTGCGGTCATCGCGCTTTCGGAGGGCTCGCCCACGAAGTCGGCCACACGAGCATAGGATTCGAGTCTGGTCAGCAGCTGCACGCATTCGTTCAGGTAATAATCCACCTGACGCTCGTCATAGCCACGCTTGCCCTTGCGCTGGGTGAAGATCACATTCGCCACGGTCTGGGAGTTCAGATCGACAAGTTTCTTGGCGTCGTCTTCCGACACTTCCTCAACGCCGAGCTCGCCAGCGGCCTTCGTCAGGCACTGATCGACGATGCGATCCACTTGCTTGCGGTCATAGCTCGGTTCCTTGCCCTCTCCTGGCTTGAAACGTTCGCCGTGCTCACGTTTGGAATGGGCGTCAAGCTGGCGGAACAGACTTTCGGTCTGCGCTTTCCACGCCACACGACCGTGCTGCGAAATCTCCCATGTGGTCTGCTTGTCCACCACGGCGCGCTCCAAACGAGCAAGGGCCGCGTCCACTTGGGCGATCACATAGCCGCCTTTGACCAAATCGAAAGAAACATTCTGAATATCATGCTGGGTGAGTTGCGCTCCCTCACCTTCGTACAGCATATGCGCACGCTCAAGAAAAGCGTCCACCTGTTCGGAATCATACCCCCACTTGCGCTTTGAAGTACGAGCGATCCCCGATGCGTTCCTCTCGGATTCAGGTTCCTGCGCCATTGGCTATCGACCTCCTACTGCACTACTCAACGTCATTACTTTACGTGATTGATTCGACGCTTTTGGCTTTCTTGTGGAAAATTCAGCGAATCGACACTCAAATCGCACCATTTTTCACGCATTTGCTATGGAAGGAACCCCTATTGGGCAGCGCGACACACGTTGAAGCTGTCGCAGGCAACGAATACTGTACAGTAGAGCTTTGCGGGCGATTAGCTCAGTTGGTTAGAGCGCCACCTTTACACGGTGGATGTCGGGGGTTCGAGTCCCTCATCGCCCACCATTCAGTTCGTACTCGAACCCGATTCTCTATGAGAAGGGGTTTGGGTACGTTTTTTGTTTACAGGAGGTTCTGCGGCGAGAGTACGCAGAACAGTAAACAAGCAAAGGCAGGGTATCACCATGGAGGTGGTGCCCTGCCTTTTTCGCATCTGGGATGGTCTTTCGGTTAATGGTATGGCATAATCGACTAAACAAATCGGAATTTATATATAAAGGAGAATATTGATGAAACTGTTTTTATGTTCGCACTTTTCAAGTGTAGGAAGTCTAATAAAGGAAGAAATTGAAAATAAAAAAGTCGCATTTATTCCAACAGCTTCGCTGCGTGAAGGCTACACCGGTTATGTCGGCTCGGCTCGAAAATTATTCAAAAAGTTGGGAGCAATCGTAACTGAAATTGATATTTCAACGGAGGCTTATTCAACGATACAGTCTGTTTTTGAAGATGCGGATGTGATATATTTTACCGGCGGAAATTCTTTTTTCCTTATAGACCAGCTCCGTAAAACGGGGACGGATGAGCTGTTGAAGAAAGAATTGGCAAAGGGAAAACTGATGATTGGTGAATCGGCAGGTGCGATTATATGCGCTCCAAGCATCCAATATATCGAGCAAATGGATGAAAAGCCGGAGGACTACTCACAAGAAGATGATGCAGGGCTTGATTTGATTGATTTCTATGTTCTTCCGCATTATCTTACAGCACCATTTAAGAAAGTTACCGAGAAAATAATGACTGAGTTTTCGGATTTGAATCTATGCCCAATTAACAACCGTCAGGGAATTGTAATTGATGGTGAAGGTTCAAAGGTTATTTGCAAAGACTAATTTGAAAATTCCAGTTTATCGCAACCTCAACAGCAGAGTTTGGGGCAGGCACGCCCCAACAAGAAGCTGTCCCAAAGGGGCAGAGAATTTTCAAGAATTGAAAATTTGTGGCCACGGGACGGTTCTTGCCCTGTCATCGTCATTGCAATTGTAGTCATTTCGTGATACAACATTTCTGACAGGAGGTGTCCTACATGATGCAGACATTTGTTCGCCCATCCCGCGACCTGCGCAACCATTACGCCGAAATTTCGGATATGCTTAAAAATCACGACCATGTTATCATCACAAATCATGGCCGTGGCGAGTCCGTTCTCATCAACATGGAGGACTACGCCAAATACGAGGAGTTTTTGCACCAGCGATATGTTGCCGAGGAACTTGCCAAGGCGAAACAGCAGGCAGCCGACCCCAACACGCAGTGGGCAGACCACGAAAGCGTATGGGAGACGCTCCACGAACAGTATGACGTATAAAATCAAATATCTGCCCCTTGCCGTGCAGGATTTGAATGATGTTGCCTGGTATCTTTCGGGGTTCTATCCCAAAACCGCCAGTCGGGCGCTGAAAGAAATGCGGGAACGAATCACCAAGCTGGGCGATAATCCGAGGATGTGTGAGATCTATCCCCTTGACCCGGCATACCGCAAAATGGTCGTTGACCAGTATCTTGTTTTTTATCAGGTCAACGAGAACACCAGAACCGTGGAAATTCACCGTGTACTGCGTGGTTCGTGGAATCTGCCGCAGTATCTGGAATAAATCATCCGGGTTCGACTGCCGTTGACAATGCTCCACCGTTTGTTTCCGCGGAAAATAAGCCGTTCCGACTCTTCTGATATTCCCAACTATCTCACGTGCATGTCAGCAAAGTCATGACTTTTGTCAACGCTTTGTCAAAGCCTCCGTCAATGCTTACCGATTCATCCTTCGATGATGTTGCCTTCGGCGTCGATGCGAGGCGCGGTAACCGCAGCATAACCAAAAAGCAGCAATATGTAACGGCAGAATCCAACGCGATATACACGGTTATTACATTCGCTCAAATATGGAATTTCATGGAAACATCTTCTTCGACCGCTTCCGTAAGCAAAAAGGCTTGGAATAGTGTGATTCCAAGCCTTTATATGAGCGTCCGACCTTGGCCATGCGTGCCGAGGCGGGCAAAACGAATACGATCAGCGGCCTTTACCGAATGCACGCAGACGGATGCCATTCCAGTCACCGCTGACGGTCAGCGGCGTGGCTGCATTCATGCCGGCGGTCTTCGCGGCGGACTGCACGGTGCTTGAACTTGCCGCGCCCGGGCGCCCCGGCTTCGGGGTGAGCACCCACAATGGACCATCGTCTCCAAGGACCGCATACGCATCGACGATGGTGTCAGACAGTTCGTCTTCGTCATCGCCGTCGCGCCACCAGATAATCACGCCATCAACGGCGGAATCATAGTCCTCGTCGACCAGCTCTTCACCGGTCAGCTCCTCGATCTTGGCGCGGATCGAGTCGTCCACATCATCGTCCCACAGCCATTCCTGTACCAGGTCGCCGGCGTGGAAACCGAATTCTTCAGCGTTATCAGATGCCGTTTGATTCACGTTCGTCAATATACCAACACTGCTCGAACATATACGTTACGAACCGTGGAATTGCTCACTTTGCGAGATTGTTTTTTCTTATATCTCGGAATGCGTCACTCTCCCGCGGAGCATTGCGGCAGGGATGCACCCTTGCCGTCTCGGACGGCAATCAGCGCATCGTACGCCTCCTGCAAAGTGGACACCTTCACCACGTTCAAACCTTCCGGAATATGATCCACAACGCTGGAACAATTGGATTCCGGGGCAAGGAACCAAGTTGCTCCGTCGCGTTTCGCTCCGAGCATCTTCAAACGGATGCCTCCGATTTCACCGACTTCACCTTTGTCGTTCATAGTGCCCGTTCCCGCGATGATCTTACCCCCGGAAAGTTTTTCACCGGTCACCTTGTCGATCAGACCAAGCGTGTACATCATGCCCGCAGACGGTCCGCCGATGTCGTCCACATGCATGGACACCTTCATGCCGGACACGTCATAACCATGCTCTTCCAGGAACTTTTTCGCCGCTGCGGTGGCGGAATCCTGCGATGACGTCATCTCCTTGTCGCTGGACTGCTTGTATTCCTCTGCGGTCTGCCCAACAGGAACCACCGCCTCCTGAGGCATCACCGTGGATTTCGAATCGGCCCACGCCACCAATGCCTGCGCGTTCGACACCGGGTACCCTGGCACGCCTGAAGCATTGACCGTGACCAACAGCAGTTGGCCTGAATCCTTATACGTTTTCGCACCGGAAACGGCGATGACCTGCTTGCCTGAAACCTCCCCGAGCACATTCTGTGTCGGGCCGGGCACCTGCACCACATACGCGCTGGGCATAATCAACACCAATACGCACAGTACCGCCACCAACGGTCCTGCAAGATAACGCCATGAACGCGCGGACAGCCAACCTTCCGCGCCTATCAGCCATCGTTTGACACGTCCCGGAGCGCCGCTACGTGTGTTTTTGCCGTGAATTCGTCGTGTTTCCTTCATCTTGGGCATACCTCCCATAACATAGTATGGAACCAACCAAACTTGAAAAAACGCTTAGGAAAAGGCAGGGCCGGCATGGACGAGAACGCGATCCGCCAATGGTTTATCGATTGTTTCGGACCAATTCAAGGCGAGATGGCATGGAACCAGTTTTCCAACATGCCGGAAGAGTTGCGCGACCAGCTGATGAGTCAGGATGTGAGCAAGCTTCCCAAGCCGGCCGAGGTCAGGTCGATGATGCAGGCGTTCACCGCGGGCGGGCTCAACACTTTCGGAGACATCCAGCACATCACCGAGGAAGGTCCAATCAACGTCAAACTGGCGAAATCATTGGCATTGCAGCAGGCCAATGGCGAGGGATCGGAAACCAGCGTGAGCGCGGAGTACGGCGAGATGGCCCGGCGAGCCATCAGCGAGGCGAATCTGTGGCTCGACACCGCTTGCGAATTCAACCCCGCGCAAGGCGAAACGCAGGTGCTTACCCGCGCAGGCTGGGTGGAAGGATGCATCGATTCCTGGGCGCAGTTTGCATCCCCGATTGCCGAGTCGATGAGCGACGCTCTGGCTTCGATTTTGTCACAGCGTTTCGGCGATTCCGAATTCCATACGGAAATTTCCGGCATTTTCGCCGGTCCGGTGCAGATTCCGATTCCCGATGATATGAAGGATCCGGCAAAACTCATGCGTTTCGTCGGCAATACGTCGTTCGCCATGCAGCTGGGGCGTGCCGCCGGCGATTTGTCGCATGAGGTGCGCGGCAGTTTCGACCAAAGCATTTCGTTGCTGAAGAATCCGGCTGGAGGCCTGATCGTGCAGAATGTCGTCGAATATGCGAAATCCTTGGAAATCGACGTGAACGAAGTAATGAGCTATCTTGCACTGCAAGAGCTCGCCCATTCGCGCCTGTACGCTTCCGTGCCGTGGCTGATGCCACGCTTCGAGGCGCTGTTGGGCAAGTATGCCCGTGGCACCAGCATCGATTTGGACGCCATGGAGGAGCAGATCCGCGATGCGCAGTCCGTCGACCCGGATTCCATGGCCGACGCGGTGAACATCACCAAGGTGGCGTTCCCTGACACGCCTGAACAACAGCAGGCCATGAAATCGCTGGAGAATCTGCTCGCCTTGGTAGAGGGCTGGGTAGACACCGTAGTGTGGCGCGCCGGCATGGCTCATATTCCGCATATCGAACAGCTTCGTGAGATGCTCCGCCGCGAGCGCGCCATCGGAGGTCCTGCGGAACGCACCTTCGAAAGCCTGATCGGCTTGCAATTACGCCCGAAGCGCATGCGTGAAGCGGCCGCATTGTGGGATAACATCTGCGCTACGGAAGGCGCGCAGGCACGAGACGCGAAATGGTCACATCCTGATCTACTGCCGCAACTGCCGAATGATGACGATGGCAACGCCTCACAATCGCAGAACAACGGATCGACGGCAAGCACGGAAAATACGACATTCGCCGCTTCCAACGCAACCGACATGACGTCGCAGCCCCTTGGCGACGCCGATGGCATGACCATCGATTGGGATGCCGAACTCAGCAAGCTGCTTGACGAGGAAGAGCACAAGGGCGGCGAATCCGATACCAATGGCAGCGACTCTGACGATTCCGCAGAATCCGGCAGCAACAACGATACCGACGCCGAGTAATAGCGCTATTCCGTTAGCAGTATCAGCGGAAGAAGCGCGACACCCGTCGTGCCCTTTCGCCCTCATTGCCTTCACGGGTACGCGCATATGAGACGTCAAGCGTGTCTTCGGCGCGCGTCACGGCCACATACATGAGCCGACGTTCCTCCTCAAGCACGTCGTCATCCTGCGGCAACCCATACGGTATGAGTCCTTCCGAGCAGCCGATAAGGAACACGTGCTTGAATTCCAAACCTTTGGACGCGTGGATAGTGGAAATGGTCACGCCGCTCAGATCCGCGCCGACGCCCAATGCCTCCAACATGGCCAGTCTGGTCTGCGTGTCGTCGGAAAGTGCGGAATTCTGCCATCCGCTATCCCTGCGCACGCGATATCTCAAATGCTGTTCGGCCAATGCCTTGCACAGGATTTTCTGCTGCGCGTTGACTCTGGTGAGAATCGCGCAATCGGCCGGCGACTCCCCCGCATCCACCAGTTTGCGGATGCGCGCCGCCACACCTTGCGCTTCCTCCCAATCGCTGCCATATATGGTTTCCACGACCCTCCGTCCTTTGCTCCTTTCAGAGCTGAGCTTCAGATAATCGGCCCGTTGCGGCGATGCCGCAAGCACACGATTGGCATAGTTGACGATCTGCGGCGTGGAACGGTAGTCGTTGTTCAGATTGATGTCAGCGGTGAGCGGACCGAATTCCGAATCGAAGTTGAGCAGACTGTAGCTGCTTGCGCCTGCGAACGAGTAGATGGTCTGCGCCGGATCGCCCACCACGCAAATATTGCGGTTTGAGCCGAGCCATCGGGTGAGCAGACGGTGCTGCAATGGCGAAACGTCCTGGTACTCGTCGACGGTAAGCCATCTGATGTTGGAGCGGATGGCTGAGGCCACTTCCTCGTCGCTTTCCATCAGATGACATACGATCAGCAGAATATCGTCGAAATCGATTTCGTTGCGGTTGGTTTTTTCTGCCTCATACGCTTTGTATACGTCTACGAATTGGCTTGGTTCGAGGCCTGATGGCGGCTGTCGATGCGTTGCCGCGCAAACCCGCGCGTAATCTTCCGGTGCGATCAGTGAGATTTTGCACCAGTTGATTTCCGCTTGCAAGTTACGTATGGTGTCGTCATCCACTTGGAAGGTGGTGACGCGGCGCAGCGAGCGCTCCACCAGTTCACGTGGATTTCTGGAAATGAACGGCATCGGCCCCTCGCATACGTCCGGCCACACTTGGCGTAGCTGATGGAGGGCCGCGGAGTGGAAGGTGGCTGCTTTGACGTCGGCTGCGACATCGAGTTTCGATAGGCGGCTACGCATTTCCGCCGCCGCTTTGACGGAGAATGTGACTGCGATCGTGCTTCGTGGATTCCACGCTTTGGTGGCGCACGCATAGGCGATTCTGCGGGTAACGGTTCGCGTCTTGCCCGCGCCCGCGCCCGCGATGATGCGCACTGGACCGTCCACGGCCGTTGCGGCCGCCCTTTGCGCCTCATCCAATCCGTCAAGAATCTCTTCCGCTGTTGCACTCATACGTTCCATTGTGGCAGATTGCCGTCGCCATGTGACGATTTGCCCGCGGTTCACCTGCAGTTTTACTGGCAAGTCGGCAACGCTTCGCCCCTATTGTGTATTAAGGTTGGAATTGTGACCGAACGAAGCAAATTTATGATGGCTGCCCTGACGAGTGCGGCGATGCCGAACGCCGCCATTGCGGGCGCGCGTGCCAGCGAACAGACCAACCCGACCGACGAGGGGTACGGCGTCGACCATGCCGTGGTTCAGGATGCAGCGGGCAAGCTGTATGACGTGTTCGCATCCAACACGCCTGAAGGCCGTAAGCGTCTTGCCGGTCGCGTGCGCGCTGCGCAGACGCTCTCGCAAGCCCGCGAATTAGGCGGATTGGGTTTTGCCGTCGATAGCATAGTAGCTTTTTCAAACGGCGATTTGAAGCATTCCGCCACTGGAGATACGTCCGTGCTGGTGGCCACCCACCATGTGGGTCAGGCGCGGCCGTTGGAGCTGCTGACTTTGGATGATTGTTCCAGCGTAGGCACCGCTTTGGGCGCGATTCATCGCCTTCGTCCCGACTTCCTGCAGGAAGCGGGCTATCCGACGTTTGTCACCGGCCAGATTCGCGCTCAGCTGACCGCTTGGATCAAGCGCCTGCGTCAGGCTGGTCATGTTCCGCAGGAGATCACCACTAGTTGGGCGAATATTCTTGAGACCGACGGCCTGTGGTCGTTCTCCACTTGCCCAGTGCATGGCGGGTTGCGTGACGGCGATGTGCTTTTTTCCGGTTCGTCCATCACCGCGGTCACGAATTGGCAGGATATGCAGGTCAACGATCCTGCCCGCGATTTGGCTTGGATTTTCGCCAAGCTTGACGAGAACCACCGCAATGCCTTGCTTTCCGCATACGGTCGCATGTTGGGCAATCGTTTGGATGATCTGATTATGCTGCGGGCCAATCTGTGGCTGCAGATGGAGCAGGTCGGCGATTTTATTTCCGCTTTGAACAAGGCAGACAACGCCAAGATTATGCAATTCAAGGCGCAGGTGGAACGCCTGGCCCACCAGTTGGGTGTCGCCACGGCGAAGAATCGCGTGCAAACTGAAACGAAGCAGGAGTCCAAGGATCGCCCCCAGCGCCCGCCGAGCACAATCACCGTAGGCACGTTGCTGAACGAATCGGAGCGTCGCCGTAACGCGGCCGCACAGAAGAATGATTCCGACACGACCGGCGAACGTCATGTTGACGCTGTGGATATGGATGATTCCACTGGAGATTTCGACGTGACCGGCGATTTCGACGTGACCGGCTCCCAGCCGGTCCGCAAGACGAAGGAAATCGTCAACGACGCGACGGAAGCGTTCGTACCGGCCGGAGCCCAGCCATCACAAGCACCGTCCGGCAATACGAATGAACGTGAGGCGACCTCGGTCAGCACTTTCATTCCGGAACATTCCGCAAAAGAACGGCACGAATCCATGCCGTCAAGTTCCACCATGGTAATCAGCAGGCTGGAAACGGCCGACGACAACGACGATACGAACGAGGAATCGATTCCCGCATCGCACAGCGAGGCCGCGACAGTACTCATTCCACTGTTGGAGCGAGATGAGGCGACCATGCAGAAAGCGCAGGCGCAGATCAATCAGTGGGAGGCGGAAGACGCCACCGATGAGAAACTACGCGTAGAATAGGCGCACATAACCCGTACATACACGTGCGCATGCATTGCGCATTATCACGAAGGAGCATCCATGGATATTGAACTCGGCATTCAGAATGTGGCCCGCACCGTCACCTTCAGCACCGAACAGAGCGCCGATGAGGTCAGCGCGGCCATCGCCGACGCCGTGGAGAACGGCAAGACCATCAATCTGACGGACGACAAGGGTCGTCGCATCGTGGTGCCGGCAGGCTCGCTCGGCTACGCCATCATCGGTTCCGAAACCAAGCACGCCGTCGGTTTCGGCAACCTCTGACCCGTTCGCATCACCAGATTTCAGCTTCGAACTGAAACACACGTTTTCGACGTAACAAGAAAAGCTAGACGTTCGCGCCTGGCTTTTCCATTTTGGGCGATCAACTCGTTGCTGGTTTCATATCTCAATTACGCGTCGATGATTGCGTTTCGGTTTTTTATTTTCGCCTTCGACGATTATTTGCTCAAGCGGACGCCTCGATTGATGATTTCCTGAACTGTTTCGTCGCTGGTGAGGTTCTCCCCCAGCGCGTTCGGCTTGCCTTTACCATGCCAATCGGATCCGCCAGTCACCAGCAGGTCGTGCCGGCGCGCAATGGTGAGCAGACGTTCACGCTGTTCTGATGGATTGCCGCGATGCCACACTTCCAAACCGTCCAAGCCTTCGGTGATGAGAGATTCGATTTGCCGGTCGGTCAGTAATGTCCGATTGCGCCGGGGGTCTCCGGCGTGGGCGATAACCACCACCCCGCCCGCACCCTTGACCGCGGCCACCACGTCGTGCGTGGTCGGTGATGGCGTGGGAATGTAATATTTCGACGTTGCGCTCACCGCATCGGCGAAAGCGTCGGATCGTGTTTCATATACGCCGGCAGCCACCAATGCGTCGGCGATATGCGGCCGGCCTATCGTGGTGCGTTTGCCTTCACGCACCTGCGCGAGCACATCATCCCACGTAATCGGAAAATCCTGCGCCATCAGTTCGACCATGCGCTTGGTTCTACGCAGTCGCGCCTCGCGGGTGGACGCGAACATCTCGCTGATATCGGCGTTCAGCGGATCATATTGGAATGCGAGCATGTGCACGGATACGCTCTCATCGACGGCAGTGATTTCCGTACCGCGTAACAACGGCAATCTGACCTCCCGCGAAGCAGCCAACGCATCCTGCCAACCGGAGGTCGTGTCATGATCGGCAATCGCAACACCATGCAATCGCAATGCTCTCGCTTCCTGCAACAACGCACGCGGCGTTTCCGTACCGTCGGAAAAAACGGTATGGCAGTGAATGTCCCAACCTTCAGCGGGCGGTGCCGCAGTGCCTACGCGAATCATGTATCCATCGTAAGCTGTTTTTGGCGCGACTCGGCACAATACCGCGTAAACTAGGCGATGACAACGTTTGTATTTTGATTCAAGGATGCACGATGAGCGATTTTTCCGGCAAACAGGTTGCCGAAGCCACTCTCGACGATGATTATACGAAGCCGCGCGGTTGGCGGCATACCGCGACATGGACGTATCTAGTCATGCTGATCGCCTCGGCGGTAGCGCTGGTCGTATCGTTCGTGCTTTCCGCCGAGACACTGAAATTGGCGCGCAATCCCGGTCAGAAGCTCAGCTGTGATGTGAATGCCGTGATGTCGTGTTCCGCGGTTGCGGAATCGTGGCAGGCTGAGGTTGTGAAGTTCGCCGGTTTGAGTTTCCCGAATGCGTTCTTCGGCATCGCCGCGGAATCAGTGTTCGTAACGATCGCGGTAATCGGTTTGACGAAGGTCGCCGTGCCCCGCTGGTTTGCGTTGTGCACATGGCTGGGTGGATTGGCCGCGCTGGCTTATTCGTATTGGCTGACCTCGCAGTCGTTGTTTGTGATCAACGCGCTATGCCCGTGGTGTCTGTGCCTGATGTTCTCCACCACCGTGCAGTTCATGGCGTTGTCTCATGCCACGGCGGTGGTTCAGGAGATTCCGGCCAAGCGCGAGGGCGTACGCACCTACTACCGTCTTAATTACGATCTGATGGTCGATGCCTTATGGATCGTGACATTGATTGTGATCATTCTCGTCGAAGACGGCCCCCTGCTGTTCAGTTGACGTCAAGTAACGTCCAATCAGCAGTAGGGATTCACTCGCCTACAAGAGAAGCCGACTGGAAACAGCCGGCTTCTTTCTTTTGCGTATCCGCAAATTTCAGTGTTATGCGCAAAACCTTACAGCAGTTCGATTTTGCCGACGATGGTGGCCGATCCGGTGAGTTTCACGTCGTTATCGGTCACGTCGACGCGCAGGGTGCCGCCACGCACGGTGATCATCCAATGGTCGATGCCGGTTTTGGCACGCAACGTGATGGCGGTGGCGCACAGGCCGGTTCCGCACGACAGGGTTTCGCCGCAGCCGCGTTCGTTGACGCGCATGGTGGCGTTGCCCTCGTTGTCGCCTTCGCTTTGCTCGTCGATGCGCACGAACTCAACATTCTGGTCGCTTTCGATTCGGGGCGCGACCACCGGCTTGGTCACCAAATCAAGCTGTTCCACCGTCGGCAGGCTGGAGAACGCGTCTTCGATGACGGCCACCACATGCGGATTGCCCATGTCCACGAACGTGCCGCGTGCGGAACCGGCCGTGCCGGGAATCGTCACTTCGTATCCATCAAGATCGCCACGCTTCCATGAACCCATCTCAACCTGGAACACGTCCTTGCCAAGAGTCGGCACATCGCCAAGTGAAGTCAGAACCTTCACACCGGCACGGGTGCCGAGACGGAACGGTTCACCGCCCGGCTGACCGGCAATACCCTGCCGTTGCGCGAACAGAGTGATCGCACGCGTGCCGTTGCCGCACATCTCAGCCAACGAACCGTCCGCGTTGCGGTAGTCCATGAACCAATCCGCATTGTCGGCAGCACAAACGGCAATCTGCTCGTCGTTCAAATCGGACACCGCCTGCGGATGAGTAAGGCGGATCAAACCATCGCCACCGATACCGAAATGACGGTCGCACAGGAATCGCACTTCATCGGCGGTAGGCTCGTACGTGCCTTCGGCGTCCAGATACACCACGAAATCGTTGCCAGTGGCGTGCGCTTTGTAAACAATGCTCGGAATGCTCATACCGATTCACTCTACACGCGGTAGGCTATTGAAGGAGTTGGACGCAACACGCGTGCGCTATGTTGCAGTATGTTTGCGTGCGGAACAAGGGAGGACGTATGACTTCAACGGCACCGATCGGCGTTTTCGATTCCGGTTTGGGCGGGATTTCCGTGGCGCGCGAGATCCGCCGCGATATGCCGAACGAACGCGTGCTGTATTTTGGCGATTCCGCGAACGCTCCGTACGGAACCAAATCACCTGAACAGGTACGCAAACTGTCCGACGCCATTGTGAAACGTTTCGTGGAGCAGGGAGTGAAAGCGGTTGTCATCGCTTGCAATACCGCCACTTCCGCCGCAGCCAACGAGTTGCGCGACAAATACGACATTCCGATCATTGGCATGGAACCAGCGCTGAAGGTGGCGTGCGAGCGAGGCCACGGCAATCGTCAGCGTGTCATCGTCGCAGCTACTCCCCTGACGTTGCGGGAACGCAAGTTCGCCGTGCTGATGGATCGTTTCAAAACAGACCATACGATCTTTCCGGAACCCTGCCCCGGTTTGGTGGAGATCGTTGAGCACGGCCAACTCGACGATCACGATGTTGTGATGCACACGCTGCACCAGTATTTCGACCAATACGATCTGTCAACAATCGACTCCGTCGTGCTCGGATGCACGCATTTCGTGTTTTACCGCGACTATTTCCGCGAACTTCTGCCCGACACAGCGGCAATCATCGACGGCAACGAAGGTACCGTGCGCCATCTTGGCGTGGTGCTCGAATCGTTGGGCAAACTTGCGCCGGACCATGCCGACGGCGGTATTGAACTTGCGAATTCAGACACTTGCGAACGAATTGCACGGTTAGCGCAGTCGCTGCTCGATCGCTGATCGGCGAATGAGCGCAAATGTCCTCAATACGCGCGTAGAGTCAAGAAAACAGCAGCTTCAGAGAACGATGAAGTGGCGCTGGCCAAGGAATACGAGCGGGACGGCCGCGTGCTCATCCTCGCGCCGGAAAGCCTGTACGGCCTGAACACGTTGAGCAAGTCGTTCGAAGGCTTGGAACGCATGTACCGCGCGGGCTATGCGGCGGCCGAGGCCATTCCCTCATTCCTGGAAAGCTGAGGATGGCGTCCGCACACGCATTGGATGCGAACACGCCATATCCATCGCCTGCGAGCTGTTCGTTTCCAAATTGAGACGTAACACAAAAATTTTATAAAACTCCTATATTGTGTCCTATTGTTTTTTCGCCGACATAATCGGCGGAAATGCCGACATTAAAGGAGAATGAAATGAAGAACAACGCGTTCCGTCGACTGCTGGCCATGGCCGCAGCGGGCGCCATGTTGACGTCGATCGCCGCATGCGGCTCGTCGTCCAGCGATGACACAGCCTCCAACGGCTCCGATAGCACCTCGCTGATTTCAGTGAACGACAGCGAACCGCAGAACGGTCTAATTCCAAGCGACACCAACGAAATGGGCGGCGGCAGAGTTATTCGATACCTGTTCGAAGGTCTGGTGAGCTTTGACGCAAAGGGCAAGCAACATCTCGAAGTCGCCGAGAGTATCACCCCGAACGAGGATGCCACCACGTACACAATCAAGTTGAAGAAAGGCTGGAAGTTCACCAACGGCGAGGCGGTAACCGCCCATTCCTTCGCCGATACCTGGAGTTTCGCCGCCAATGTGAAGAACGTGCAGAAGACCGCAAGCCGATTCTCCACCATCAAGGGCTATGACGAGCTGCAGGATCCGAACGTCGATCCGAAGGCCACGCTTTCCGGTCTTTCCACCCCGGACGACTACACGCTGGTCGTCGAGCTGAACAAACCTGATTCCGTATTCCCGACCAAGCTCGCGCACCAATCCATGTTCCCGCTGCCAAGCGTGGCGTTTAAGGACATCAAGAAGTTCGGTCAGGCTCCGATTGGCAATGGTCCGTACAAGTTCAAGTCCTGGTCCCACGACAAGAACATCATCGTCGTACCAAACAAGGATTATAAGGGCAGCCGCAAGGTGTCCAACAAAGGCATCGAATACCGCGTCTACACGAATGAGGATTCCGCTTACTCCGACGTGCTGTCCGGCAACCTCGACGTGATGGATCAGATTCCACAGTCCGCGGTGAAGACCTTCCGTCAGGATTCCGGCGTGATCGCCTACAGCCAGGCAGGATCCTCGTTCCAGTCCTTCATCATTCCGGAACGTCTTGAGCATTTCGGCAACGACGAAGAAGGCCAGTTGCGTCGTCAGGCCATTTCCATGGCCATCGACCGCGACCAGATCGTCAAGAAGGTTTACAGCGACACGAAGACCCCGGCCACCGATTTCACTTCACCGCTCGTCCCCGAATATGTGAAGAAACTGGAACAGAACGGCAGCAACCTGAAATACAACGCTTCCAAGGCCAAGGAACTCTGGAAGAAAGCCAATGCCATCAAGCCATGGTCCGGCAACTTCCGAATCGCCTATAACGCCGATGGCGGCCATAAGGAATGGGTCGATGCCGTGTGCAACCAGATCAAGAACACACTCGACATCGACGCCGCTGGCGAGCCGTACGCCACGTTCAGCGACGTGCGTAACCAGGTGACCAACCGCACCATCAAAACCGCGTTCCGTGCCGGCTGGATGCTGGATTACCCGTCCGCTGAAGATTATCTCAATCCGCTATACGCCTCCAGCTCCGCTGACGGTCATGGTTCGAACGATGGTGATTACAAGAGCGCGGAATTCGACGAGCTCCTGAACGCCGCACTTGCCCAGACCGACGTAAAGAAGCGAACCGAGGACTTCACCAAGGCCCAGGAAGTGCTGGCCAAGGATCTTCCGGTGATTCCGCTGTGGAACGACAACGTCGCCGCCGTGTCCGCGACGAACGTGAAGAACGTGTCGTTCGATTACACCAATCTACCTACCTACAACACCATCACTAAGTGATGTTTCTGGACGGCGAACGAATGATTCGCCGTCCAGAAAGGGAGCTAAAGCACAGCGGGGTTCGAATCCTTCATGGATTCGAACCCCGCTGTGCTTTTGTGACTTGTTTTTGACGGTTTGCCGCTACAGTATCAACTCTGCACGTAGCTGCCCTTCGGAGACTTCCAACCGCAGTTCATCATCTCGCTATTGAATACCATCGCGCCTTCACCATGCGCCGGAACGACGATCATACCGCCATCGCCATGATGACGGGCGACACCATCCAGTGCCGCCTTCGCAGCCTCGACCGGCTCCTCCTTGGCGTACAGAACGCGATCAGAAACCTGATGCGCAGCGACTTCCTTGACGAACGCCTCACCGATGCCGGTGCAGGAGATCGCGACGGAATCGTTGTTGGCATAGGTGCCACAGCCCGGCAGGGGCGAATCGCCGACGCGTCCCGGCATCTGGTTGGTGATGCCACCGGTGGAGGTGCCGGCAGCGATGTTGCCGAACGAGTCGCGGGCGACAGCGCCGATGGTGCCATGCTTCTCCCACTCATCGCCGTTGGATTGCGCCTCGCGCAAAGATTCCTGACGTGCCGGAGTGATGAAATATTCACTGTCGCACAGTTCGATTCCCCACTCCTTGAGCAAATCATTACCAGGCTTGGCAAACATGACATGCTTGGTCTTTTCCTTGATGGCACGCGCTACGTTGATCGGATTCTTAGACGTGGTCAGACCGCATGCGGAACCAACCTCGCCATCGACACCAGTCATCAGGCAGGAATCCATGGATACGATGCCTTCACTCGTCAGCGCAGCACCACGACCAGCGTTGAACTCCGGAGCATCCTCCATAACACGGATAGCCGCGCACACGGCATCCTCCGCCGGAGCCCCCTGCTCCAGCAACGCGTAGCCAGCTTCAAGAGCCCTGTTCAAATCCTGCTCCACCTGGGCACGACGCTCTGGCGTATCCTTTTTGCCACGATTGCCGGCACCCGCGTGAATCACCAGCAGAATCCCGTCCGGATCAGCTTGGGCGATGTGGACCGTCGACTGAGGCAGTGCAGCTTCGTTCATTAATATCTTCTCCACTCCATTTTTGTTGATTATTCGCAGATATCTTACGTCGTCCTTCGATAAGAAATGACCGAACACGAAGAAATAAGACGCATAATCGACGATATCACGGTCTCTTTCACACCCATACGATCGTCTGTTGGAAAGATCACATACACTCTTCTGAATTTATCAATACGCAAGGTTGGCAGGCCATTAAAACAATGACTACCATCCCTCATACCCCCTCATCATCGACATAGGATTTTCCTGCAGATACTTCTCCCAGCCGTTCATCCCACAGGCCGACATGATCCTCAGCGCCCAAGCTGATCCGGACGGGATTCTGCTGGTGATTCACGCGCGTTCCTGGCCCCAGCATCAACACGCTCAGCGTCGCTGCAGGAATGTGAGTAATGCCGGTACCGTGCGGCATCTTGGCGTGGTGCTCGAATCGTTGGGCAAAATTGCGCCAGATAACGCCGAGGGCGGCATCGAACTTGCGAATTCAGACACTTGCGAACGAATTGCACGGTTAGCGCAATCACTGCGTGATCGCTGACCGCGAATGTTCCGATGGACCGCGTAGAGTCGGTTGAAACCCGCAAAAGGGACGGACGGCGAAAGGACGGGACGCATATGGCTCGCAGGACGGCGACGATCGACGCCGGCGGCGGTTTCCGCGCGGGCTATGCGGCGGCCGAGGACATTCCCGCATTCCTAGAAAGCTGAGCAGAACACCATATGAACGTATCAGCCGATAACAACGCGCACGAAGCCGCCAATACGAGCACCAACACGAACACCGACGTCAATGTCACTGCGAATACCGCAGGGTTCAGTGCGAAAACTCTGAATCCGCAGATTCTGGTGACCTTGTGGAACGTGGAGCGTTTGGGCTCGTTCTCCGCGGTCGCGCGTGAAACCGGATGGTCGCAACCGGCCATCAGCCAGCAGATCCGCAAGATCGAACGTGAACTTGACGCAAAACTCGTGCAGCGCACGTCGCATGGCGTGGAATTGACTCCGATCGGCCGTATTCTGGCACGTCACGGGCAGCTTATCGACAATCGCGTCACCCAAGCCGTCAAAGATGTGGAAGAGTACCAGCGCAACGGATCGACGCATATTCGTTTGGTCGCTCCCCCATCGGTATGTTCGTCATTCGTGGCACGCGTGCTCGTGCATATCAGCAAAACGTCCGACATTCGCGTGAGCCTCATGCAGATGGAGCCGCCTGAGGCCATGGAGGCGTTGGAACAGGGTCTCGCTGATTGCGCGATCATCTTCCAGTACAATTCCCTGCCCGCGTTGACCGGTCCGGACGATCTGGAAGTCTCCCCCTTCGGTATCGATCCGCTGATGCTGCTGATCGGCGCGAACAACACGATCGCACGCCAGTATGAAAGCTCGCATCTGCCGGTCCAGCTGGTTTCGGCACGCGCCGAACAGTGGATCGCCGGCTGTGAGACCTGTCAGGCGAATCTGGTGTCGTTGGCGCATGCCGCCGGTTTCACACCGGAAATCACGCATTCGACCGATGATTTTTGGGCAACGCAGAATCTTGTGGAAGTCGGCATGGGCATCTCGATCGTATCCCGTTTAGCCACAACCGCTGGAATGCAGTCCAACCTGGCCGCACTGCCGATTGCCGACAACAACGCATTCCGTACCGTCTGTTTCGTCACAAGAAAAGCGGACGACCGACCGTCAGTGGCCCGCGTCAAAGACGAAATCGAGAGGGCGTCACACCAGTATTTGGAAAACATCTGATTCATCGTTTGATATCCGTGCTTATTCGCAATCGCGGAATACTGCAGCAAACAATTGTTTCCAGTATTTTGCTATATCGTCATAATCAGATTAATAATTGAATAGCAAAAGCATCTGATATAAGAAAACTTCATAACAGTCTTTGCTTTCAGTACAAGAACACACTGTTCGTGCAAGCATTGGTACGTCATGCTGGAACCATGGAAGAAATCATGGAAAAGAAGCATCGTACCGGTTCCGGCTTTGACGCCGACGCCATCGACCACACCACCGCAGCCGACCTCGCCGAAGTTGGCTCCGACAAGTGGACACGCTACCCCGGCTGCATTGGCGCGTTCATCGCCGAAATGGACTACGGCCTGGCTCCATGCATTCAGAAAGCCATCGACAATGCCTGCGATCATTGCAAGCTCGGCTACATCCCCGAACCTTGGAAGCAGCGCGTGGCGGAGGCATGCGCAGGCTGGCAGCGCACACACTACGGGTGGAATGTTGACCCGAGCATTATTCACGTGGTTCCCGACGTGCTCGAAGCCTATGAGATTTTCTTGCGTGAACTGGTCGGTGCGGGCAACAGCGTGATCGTGCCGACGCCTGCCTACATGCCGTTTTTGAGCGTTCCGAAACTGTACGACGTTGACGTGATCGAAATCGAAATGCTGCAAAGCGGCGACGCCGAAACCGGAGAGGAGCAATGGGTGTTCGACTTCGACGCCATCGAACGCGCGTTTGCGGCCGGATGCCATGCGTTCGTGCTCTGCAACCCGCACAACCCGATCGGCAAAGTGCTCACCTTGGAAGAGGAGCTGCGTCTGAGCGATCTTGCGGCACAGTATGACGTGCGTATTTTCAATGATGAGATTCATGCGCCGTTCGTGTTTGAGGGCAAGCACATTCCGTTCCCCACCATCAGCGAGCAGGCCGCATTACAGTCGATGACCGCTACCAGCGCGTCGAAATCGTTCAATATTCCAGGCACGAAGTGCGCGCAGGTGCTGCTTACCAACCCTGCGGATCGTGACATGTGGGCGGTCAAGGCGGAGTGGAGCGAACATCAGACCGCCACCATCGGCGCAATCGCCACCACCACCGCATACAACGAAGGCGACCCGTGGTTTCAGGATGCATTTGCCTATGTGCGCAGGAATTTGGCGTTGTTCGACGAGCAGATGCGTGAAAGGTTCACCGGCGTCGGCTATATCAAACCGCAGGGCACATATATCGCATGGCTTGATTTCTCGCCGCTTGGCATCGACGATCCGGCCACCTACTTCCTCGACAAGGCGCAAGTGGCGTTGACCGACGGGCGTTCATGCGGCGAGACCGGTGCCGGATGCGTGCGCGTGAACATAGCAATGCCGTATCCGCTGCTGGTCGAATGCCTGGACCGCATGTTCAACGCATTGCACGCCGACGGATTATTGTAGGATCCGACTCATACTTCACATTCTCTTCGATCAACGGCAACATGACGGTGAACGCCCCTCGTTAGAACGAGAAGGCTTATAAAGCATATTGCTTTAAGTAAATACCCCAAGAGTACGGCAACACTCTTGGGGCATTTTCATCAGGCGGAACCCCGCCAAACAAGTTCGAATAAACAAAATCCCGGCCGCAAAAGCAACCGGGACAATGTTCAAGCGTCAACGAGATCGCGCGCTATCGCATGGCGTATCACGTCATCACGCCCAACACCCAACCGCCTAGCTTTCGCGTCAACCAACGCCAACATGTCCGCGGAAACACCCAACGAGACAATATCGGGATAATCGGCGTTCACTGGGAAAATAGGACCATGCATCACAGGTCCCCTACTTCCACCGTAATCGCCACGTTCGGCGGCTTCGCCCCAACAGTCAAACTCGGCATCACTAATCACAACACACCTCCTACTCGGTAACTTCACGCAAAAACTTAGCCGTGGCCGGCATAGCATGGAATATAACCCAATGGTCAACGTCGTTTCAATCCACGCTCTCCGTGAGGAGAGCGACCCGGTCACGCTTCGCTTGACCAAACGGTCCAAAAATTTCAATCCACACTCCCCTTGCGGGGAGCGACCAACGACCGCGACGTGAGCGGCGAGTTCCAGATCATTTCAATCCACACTCCCCTTGTGGGGAGCGACAGCCCAGCATCTGCGGCTACGTGCCGCCGGTCAAATTCCAATCCACACTCCCCTTGCGGGGAGCGACTGGCACGAGGTCGTCAAGCACATCCAACGAATTATTTCAATCCACACTCCCCTTGCGGGGAGCGACCGCAGCAAGCTCGCCGGCAGCGGCTTCGACTCCAAATTTCAATCCACACTCCCCTTGCGGAGAGCGACCTCAAGCCTGATCTGAGCGTCCTCAAGGACATGCAATTTCAATCCACACTCCCCTTGCGGGGAGCGACCGCAGAAATGAGACATTTTTGACCAAATAATAATTCAAGCAAAACCTCATCTCGGCTGATACACATATTACATCAGTTCCCCGCCGACCCAAATACGTCCAAATGCAAAGATCAAACTCTATCTGACTACACTTTTCGATTATCAAACAACAATCCGAAATTACATCAGAGTTCCAGTTTTAATTTCCTCCGCACAAAAAAGGTGCGAACCTACCTGTAACTCATGACTGCTTCAGGGTCGCACTGCATGTCGTTTAGAAGTCATACCATCATGACTCCATCAACGGGAACATGACGTTGAACGCCTAAGTGTTCAATGCGCCGTGAATAGTTCGTTCCCAAATTGTAATATCTCAAACTATCCGTTTTGACATCGAGGATGCTCAACAGATCATGCTTAAGCGTAAGATACTCCGCAGAAGTAACGCTACATTCGAAAACGCTATTTTGCACGCGTTGCCCATATTTCATGCAGCTTTTTGCCACTAAACGTAGACGCCTTTTACCAGCGGATGTTTCAGTATTCACATCATATGTCACCACAACAAGCATCAGTCATCTCCTTCATCAGCGGCTTCACGGCCTATCACTTCCACATGAATGGCGGGTAAGCGTCTATATCCCCACGAATAGCTCTTGCCAGCAACAAAGCTTGAACATATGGAATCAAGCCCCACGGCATCTTTTCTCCCAAGAACGGATGAGTAATCACTTCTTGTTTGCGCTTCTGCCAAGCAGCCAATACGGTTTTCCGCCCAGCGTCATTAAGGAATACGCCACCATTCTCTCGCTGCTCAAAATCACCAGCTGAAATACTCCCAAGATTGACCAGAGTTAGCGCAAATCGATCAGCAAGAGCAGGACGAAACTCCTCCATGAGGTCTAAGGCTAAGGACGGTCGACCAGGTCGATCTACATGCAAGAAACCTACATATGGATCAAGCCCCACCCCTTGCAGTGCAGCAAGGCAATCCCCTGTAAGCAAGGAGTAGGAAAACGACAACAGTGCATTCATACGATCAAGTGGTGGCCTGCGACTGCGCTGTTCAAAGAAGAAATCATCTTTTGAGCGGAGAATCAAATCGTCGAACGCATAGAAATAATCCTTGGCAGCTAAACCTTCCAGACCTCGGATGGCATCAACATCGTTGCAACCAGACACCTGCTTTAGATATCCAGACAGAGCCTGGCTTTGACCACTAAGCCTTTCAACATTGACGCGTAAATTATGGTCACGTTTGGTACGCTCCAGCACCCAACGACTGTTGAAAATCTTTCCAACGACAAAAGAACGAGCGAATCTAGCTGAGGAATCTGTATCATCGGCAAAACGGTACTGAGAACGCCGCAGCAACACATTACGATTATTCTCACCGAGAATCGAACAAAGGTATCTACCTCTCGGCGTATAAAAAGACAATCCCGTGCCGGTCTGCGCACATTTGCCCATTAGCGCAGGAGATGCACCTTTGTAGGAGAAACTCAAAATCTGTTCCAATGAACGCAGTGGAATCTTGGCCAATGCCGTTTTATCACGTTGCACGACAACATTGTCGTTCTCCAATGAGAGATAAGCGCCTTCACTGGTAACAAATAAGGTGTTCAACAATTGCTTCATGCGTTTTCCTCATTCACGTAAGCATGTATGTATTGCTCGGCCGATTTTGCTTTTAACAGCTCCGGCAGGCAAATGTCTTTCAACGAACATGCGCTGCATGCCTTCCGCGGCTTTACGCGAGGAGTATGTCCTCTCGAAAACAACTGGTGCATTTCTTGAACCATGGCTACCACTGTGCCACGAAGTTCCTCTGTTAACTCCACTCGTTCACGTCGCCGTGTCCGCTGATAGAACAAGGCTCCGTCAACAATCTCACATGAAAGCATTTCCTCCAGGCACATGGCTTCAGCGCACAGTTGCAGACGGTCAGCATCCACAGTTTTAGATTGCCCATGCTTGTATTCGATAGGATATGGGCTCCATAGCCCATTCCTGCCCCGTAGAGGAACACCATCATCGGACTGATGGAATTCCACGACATCACAAGCACCTGTAATACCAAGATGACGCGAGAACACACGCAGATCTCGCATAATGAGGGCATCTCCACGAGATTCAGACTGCTCGTAATCATGCGCACGCTCATGTTCAAGATGCCCAGCAGTAGTGAGATAGTTCTCCTGCCACTGCTGCTCAATATGAATCAACGCCCATTGGCGTCTACAGAACGCAAAGTGCTGGAGGCCAGACAGGGCCAGCCAGTCATCCTCCGGATATTCTGATTGCGACCGCATATAATTTCTCCCCCGAACAATTCTTGCACCTAGATTTCAAGTATGCGCAAAGTGGACCGGAGATTGCAGAATAGCAATCTCCGGTCTGCGCAAAGAGGGATTACAATGTATGGTCAACCATCTCGCTTACGCTGACGGATTCCGGAATGGCTTCACGATTCACTCGAACCTCATAATCAGCAAAATCGCGGGGCGCATCCACTTCTGCACGCTTATGGACGTTGATGCTGTCGAACAGCTTCCACGAGGGGGCATCGCCAAGCGCGCTGCTGTGCTTGAATACGTACAACTTGCGAACCGCCATGTTGCCACGCGCCGCAGAGCGATCGAACTCGAACATATTCAGAATCGCTTGCCACAGTACATCGAGGTCTTCATCGCAGAAACCGGTGACGTTCTGAGCGAGCTTGGCGGAGATGTAGCCGTTCATACGGTAGAGGCCATAGGGGATGATGAATTTGTTGCCCATGGTGTTGTTTTTCTCGGCGGCATCCGCTTCCGTGGTGACGGCGATACGGGTGATGGATATCTCCTGAACGCTGATCGGATCGATGGAGCGGGCGAACCCGAGCTGCACCGGACCCCGCACCTGACCGCACGACAGACTACCCTTGACGAATGTGGTCATCACCGCGCCAAAGGTGCGAATGTCAAAGAACTGGTCGCACATATAGTCGCGCAGACGCCGATCCAATTCGGGATCGGTCTTCTTCAGAGCTTTGATTTCTTTGGCGAAGTCCTTGCTTTCAAGGCTGGTGTCGATATGTTCCGCCTTGAGCGCCTCGCTGTCCAACCGATTGAGCGTCTGCCTGTTCTGGATGTAGATTCGCCAAGGGGCCTGTTCGCCCATGGCCGTCTGCACATAGTCGCGGATCTTACGCTTGATGCACACATCCGTCGTCAGGCCATTACCGGTTTCGATGTCGACTCGGGGCATGTTGCCGGAGTCCGGGTCGCCGTTGGGATTACCGTCCTTCACATCAAAGAGGATGGTGAAATCATAACGATTCTCGATGGGTTTACGGTCAATCTGCTCGTAGATGGAGAACATGCGGCCGAGCACATACGGCAGGTAGCCGCTCTCTTCATTGATGTCCATCCGTAGCACCTCCTTGAATTGTGCATTGGTTGTTGCGCGTAGATAATACGCTTTGATGATCGCCGCCTTATCCGGCGAGATATCATGTTCGGCATTGATCCGACGCTCCACCGCGTTGATCAGAGTCATCGGATACGGCGTGTCTTCAAGTATCGCTTTCATGACGGCACCCGCCATTTGCGGTGACACTTTCGCGGTTTTGCTTTGTGTTCGTATGGTCTCTATCTGCGCGGAGCCGGAACGCCCGTGTGTCCGGTCGCATCCAAGACCGGACACACGGACTCCTCACACGAAGATGCCATCAGCGGTCGCATCGTCCAGCCTCAACCCCAGACGAGACGAGTACAGGTCCATATCACGCAGAACGAAGCAATCCTCTTCGTCGTTCCTTCCCGACCCGACCGTCAATACCGCCCCCACCGATTTCAACTGTTCGAGATGCCGCGGCCATACATTGACCGCGTATCTGCCGAGTTTGCGAAACAGCGTGCGATCCATATCGCCACGCTCCAATCGTTCGCACAAGAGCGACCCCTCACCGGGCAACGGGATATACACCGGTATGGTTGGCGTATCGATGAGCCTGAACCGTTTGGCAATGTCCGCAAAAGGCCAGTTCGCATCACGCCCGTGCAGCGGCAGGATACGCTTCCGATCAAGCGCATCATTGCCGACGTTCGCGCGAGCGACACCACCATTTCTCAGACATAGCACCTCCGCGAAATACGCGCGAACCGCCTCATCCGTATTCAAATCAGCATGACGATCGACCACCGCCCGGAACGCCGCGATGTTCTGGCGGAGGAACGGGGCGCAGCCGCCTTCCGTGGAAAACACATGGACCACACTTTCCGACGCGGGGCGACGACCTTCGCGATTGCAGCGTCCGGCCGTCTGGATGACGGAATCCAGTCCGGCCTCTTCACGATATGCGACGGGAAAGTCGACATCCACGCCGGCCTCGATCAAGGAGGTGGAAACCACGCGACATGACGCTCCGGCATCAAGGCGATCCCGGATCTCAGCGAACAGTCGCTGCCGATCCGCCGCACACTGCAGCGTGGTCAGGCAGAAACTGCCTTCGGCGTCATCTTCCACCAGCCGATCATGGAGACACTGGGCTTTGCTACGCGTGTTCACCACACACAGCACCTGCTTGTGGTGTCCCAGTCGCTCTGCAAGTGCATCCAATGCGATATCGCCAAGTCGTTTGATGGTCACACGACGGAACGAGTCCCTATCGTCACGAGTGAACGGCGAAATCTCAGGAACACGCACATGGTCGCCATCGAAGGATTCATCAAACAGTGGCTGCAGCTCCGGTTGCGTGGCGGTGCACAACACCGCCGTGGAGCCGTATCGTTCCACGAGCTCGGCAATCGCCCGTACGCACGGCCTCAGATACGGCACCGGCAACGTCTGCGCCTCGTCGAAGACGATAACGGAATCCGCTATGTTATGCAACTTACGGCATCGCGAGGTTGCATTCGAGTACAGGCTTTCAAAGAACTGCACCGCCGTGGTGACCACGATCGGCGCATTCCAGTTCTCCGCGGCAAGCGCGCGCCTGAGATCCGTTTCATCCATGTCGGACTCGTTCTTGAGTTGGTACGGTGCCTCGGAGTAGTGGGGCAACACGGCGTCCGTTCCAAAAATCGCCTCGAACTGGCCTACCGTCTGATCGATAATCGACGTATACGGAATCACGTAAATGACGCGTCGCAGATTGTTGGTGCGCGCATGTTCGAGGGCGAACGCGATCGAGGAAATGGTTTTGCCGCTGCCAGTGGGGGCAGTAAGCGTATATAGGCCGGTGCCGTATGACGGATCTTTGCCGCAGGCCAGGCATCGCTCAAGCAACTCACAGCGTCTGATATCAATCGGCCGCTTATCGGGTGCAGCAAGATATCCATCGGCCGTCTCCTCCATGATGGCGGCCAGGCGATCGATCCGGGACCGGTCTTCGGCGTCACGCTCGACGGACACCGTCAGCGACGCCTCACGCAGGGCATCGAATGCGGGCACCCGGCCACTCGCCAGGTTCTGCGGACCAAGGTGCTTCTTCAAAGATTCAAGGATGTGATGTTCCGCACGGTCAATACGATTCGAAGTGAAGAATTCGGCATCAAGTCGATCCGCATCCACCAAAGCGGAGAACAGCATGCGCGTCAACATCATGTCGGTGTACAGCGACCATCGCTCGGAACGCTTGCTCGAGGTCATCGGCTTCGCGGATCGAGTCCCATGCAGGAACGCCGACTGCGGAATATCCAGTTGCGCCTCTCCCGCTTGAGCCAGAGCGAGTGGATTGCAATCCCCCGCCCTGCGCGCCCTGTTCATGCGGCTCATGAACGTTGGCCCCTCCAGCTCGCCGTAACTGCCGAGATCAGGCAGCCCCGCGTGATGCCCGGCCACCGCCATCGCCGCCAACGGGCATGCATGCCGCATCAACAGCAACGCACCGGCCGTCGAATGGTCGACGGGTCCGCAATGATCGGGATTGCGGATTCGCCGCTGGAAAGCATCCGAATATTTGCCCAGATCGTGGACCAGACCAGCCAGCAATCCGTCGTCAAGATACCCGAAGCCCTTGGCAAACCCTCCGGCGAGGCAACCGGCCATGGCCAGGTGCTCCGCGCAGGTCTCATACCCGTGATCGCTGGTTCTCGCATAGTACGTCGCACACATTATCGTCACCTCGTCAATCGCTCCGTATCGCAACTCCATCGTCGCAACGCAAACATACCACGGAACAAAAAAGTGGTCCCGCCGCTAAACGGCGGGACCACTTTGTGCATTCCACGCGCCCGTGCGCCACGCATCAGGCGCGGTCAGTCCGCCATGGCATCACGCCTTGGCGACCTCCACGCCCAGCTCGGCGCCTTCCTTCACCTCGAAGGAGGAGGCCAGCGTCTCATGGGCGATCAGATCACGGAACTGCTCGACATCGGCCACATTGGCGGCCGGCACGGTCAGCACCAGTGCGATACGGTCGGAGATCTGCAGATCGGCGGCCTTGCGGGCGTCCTGCACGGCGCGGATCACGTCGCGGGCATAGCCTTCTGCGATCAGATCGTCGTTCAACTCGGTGTCGAGGATCACGAAGCCACCGGTCGGCAGTGCAGCACTTACAGAGTTGGCGGCCTCTTCGGCGTTCTTCTCCTCCACGCTGTTGATCAGCTCGTATTCGCCTTCCTCAAGCACGATCTCGCCATTCGGCGTCTCGCACACCGGAGCGCCTTCGGCATTCACATGCCATGCACCCGACTTGGAAGCCTTGATGGCGAACTGCACGTCCTTGCGAAGACGCTTGCCTGCCACGCGAGCGTTCACGCGCAGCTCGTTGATGATCTTCAAGCCTTGGGTTTCGGCATCTTCAAGCGTGCACAGTTCAACGTTCTTCACGTTCAGTTCGGATTTCAGAATCTCGTTGTATGCGGCCACGGCGGCAGTGTTCTCCACCACCACGGTCAGCTTGGACAGCGGCTGGCGCACACGGATCTGCTTTGTCTTACGCATAGACAGAGTGCCGGACACGACCTCGCGCACCTTCTCCATCGCGTCGACCAGAGCCGGATCGTCAACAAGCACGCGGCCCAGTTCGCTCGCTTCGCCAGTCTGCTCGTCGGCAAGGAACGGCCAGTCGGCCAGATGCACGGATTCGCCACCGGTCAGACCACGCCACACGGCTTCCGCTTCCATCGGAGCGAGCGGTGCGATCACGCGCATGAATGCTTCAAGCACGGTGTACAGCGTGTTGAACGCGTTCGCATCCTCGTTCCAGAAACGGTCACGATTGTTGCGGATATACCAGTTGGTGAGCATGTCGATGAAGTCGGACACGGCTTCGCATGCGTCAGAAATCAGGAAGTCATCCAGCGAATGCTGCGTCTTTTCAATCAGTCGGCGGGTACGCGCCAGCAGATAACGATCCATTTCCGGCAGTGCGGCAACCTCATCGGCACGCAGCGCACGAGCATCGAAACCAGCACCATTATTAGCAGCGTTCGCATACAGGGTGAAGAAGTAGTACGAGCTCCACACCGGCAGCATGACCTGGCGAACGGTATCACGGATGCCATCGGCAGTCACGATCAGATTGCCGCCGCGCAGGATAGGCGAACTCATGAGGAACCAACGCATGGCGTCGGAACCGAAATCGTTGAACACTCCGTTCACATCCGGGTAGTTGCGCAGATGCTTCGACATCTTCTGGCCGTCGGAGCCAAGCACGATGCCGTGGCAGATCACGTTCTTGAACGCCGGCTTGTCGAACAGGGCGGTCGCCATGATGTGCTGCACGTAGAACCAGCCACGGGTCTGACCGATGTATTCCACGATGTAATCGCACGGGAAGTGCTGTTCGAACGTTTCCTTATTCTCGAACGGATAATGGTACTGGGCGAAGCTCATGGAACCGGATTCGAACCAGCAGTCCATCACGTCGGTGATGCGGTGCATGTGGCTCTTGCCGGTCGGATCATCCGGGTTGACGCGGGTCAGTTCGTCGATGTACGGGCGGTGCATGTTGACATTGCCCTCATGGTCGCGCGGATAATCGCCGAAGTCAGCCTTCAGCTCCTCCAAGGAACCGTACACGTCAACGCGCGGATACTTCGGGTCGTCGGAAACCCACACCGGAATCGGGGAGCCCCAGAAACGGTTGCGGGAGATCGACCAGTCGCGGGCGTTGGCAAGCCACTTGCCGAACTGGCCGTCCTTCACATTGCCCGGAATCCAGTTGATTTCCTGGTTCAGCTCAAGCAGACGATCCTTGATCTTGGTGACGGACACGAACCACGAGCTCACCGGCTTGTAGATAAGCGGGGTGGCGCAACGCCAGCAGTGCGGGTAGGAGTGCACGTAGCTCTTCTCCTGGAAGAGAATCGCGCGCTGTTCCGCCGGAATACGCTCCAGCGGACCGTCACCGGCACGCAGGTTGCGCAGGATCGGCTTGTTCGCGTCGAACACATACATGCCCTCGTAATCCGGGCACAGCGAAGTGAACTTGCAGCCTGCGTCGAGCACGTCCACGCTCTTGATGCCCTTGGCGTTGAGCGTGTTCATATCGTCTTCGCCGTACGGAGCCTGATGCACGAGGCCGGTACCTTCGACGGTGTCGACATAATCGGCGGTGAAGATCTGGTAGCCTTCCGGTCCCGGCACCTTGCCTTCGGCTGCGTTCTCGTCGCCAGCGAAGTACGGGAACACCGGGTAGTAGCGCCAGCCTTCCATCTCGGCACCCTTGAGCTCGCGCACGATCTCATAGTTTTCGCCGAGTTCCTTGGCGTAGGAGCCGAGCAGTGGCTTGCCCAGGTAGAACTTCTTGCCCGCGAACTTGCCTTCGGTCGGACGCACTTCCACATAGTCGATGTCGGCACCGACCACGATGGCGAAGTTGGTGGGAACGGTCCACGGCGTGGTGGTCCAGAACACCGCATAGGCGTCTTCCTCGTCGCGCAGCTTCACGGCCACGGACACGGTGGTGTCCTGACGATCCTGATACACGTCGGCGTCCATGCGCAGCTCGTGCGCGGAAAGCGGCGTCTGATCCTTCGGACAGTACGGCAGCACGCGGTAGCCCTGATATGCGAGGCCCTTGTCGTACAGCTGCTTGAACGCCCACATCACGGATTCCATGTATGGAATGTTCAGCGTCTTGTAGCCATGCTCGAAATCGACCCAACGTGCCTGACGGTGCACGTAGTCCTTCCACTCGTTGGTGTACTTGAGCACGGAGGCGCGGCAGGCATCGTTGAACTTGTCGATGCCCATTTCCTTGACCTGATCGACCGAATCGATGCCCAGTTCCTTCTGGGCTTCAAGCTCGGCCGGAAGACCGTGCGTGTCCCAACCGAACACACGGTTGACCTTGTGGCCCTTCATGGTCTGGTAGCGCGGAATCACATCCTTGGCGTAGCCGGTCAACAGGTGGCCGTAATGCGGCAGACCGTTGGCAAACGGCGGTCCGTCGAAGAAGACGAATTCGTTCTGGCTGTGATCGCCGGAAGGACGGCGTTCAATGGACTTCTGGAAAGTATCGTCCTTCTCCCAATAATCAAGGACGGATTCTTCCAGCTTTGGGAAACTGGGGTTCGGCGCTACATTAGCGCTCTGCTCACCCGCAGCTGCCTTCGGATACACGTTGTGTTCGCTCACCGTATCTCCTCGTAGGTTCTTACTACTTGTCTCCTACGAGGACGATGACTATAGCGCCTGCTGGACGCCGCCACCGCGGTACCACCTCGTTTGCCATGCTTTTGTTACGCGCACGACCGCTCGTATGTTCGGCTGTTCGGGCCTTCCCGCCGGGTCTAATAAGTCGCTGACACGACCGTTCTTCCGGAAGCTCCCCGCTGATAACGGATCACCGCTCGCATTTCGGTTGCCACTATAGCATGCAGCGCGAACTATTTTCGCCTGTTTTGCATGATTATGGACGATTCACAATGGGCTTCATAGACGATTCACGATAGGTCTTATACAGGATTACCTACAACAGAAATGCCGATACTGACAGCCCATCAGTATCGGCATTGCAAACGTATTTTCAATATGTATTTTTAGAAAATACTATGTTCGATCATTCGGAGATTTCACCAGCGGCAAGCTTGGCTTCGAGCTCCTCGACGATCTCGTCGTGCATCTTCTCGGTGATCTTCACCTTGAACAGAAACACGATCAGGCTCAGGATGATGAGCACGAGCGGAATGTAGAAGGCGCAGATCTTGAAGATGTGGATGTTGGATGCGGTCATGTCGGCTGCGGTCGCATTGCCGGTCATGCCAGCGGCCACGGCGATGATGCCGACGATGCCGTTGGACATGGCACCACCGATCTTATCGAGCATCGGGCGGACGGACAGGGTGACAGCCTCGTTGCGCTTGCCGTTCTTGAGCTGGCCGTATTCGATGGAGTCGGTCAGCGACAGGATGGCGGTCATCTGAATGAGGGTACCCGGCACGTAGAAAAGCACCAGAGCCACGAACACCATGATGATGTTGTCGGAGAAGATGCCGAGCATCACATAGCCGGCGATCATGGAGATCATGCCACCCAAGTACAGGTAGCGGCGCGGAATGCGCTTGTTCAGGATCGGGTACAGAGGAGCCATAACCAAGCCTGCGACCAGTGCGATCACGCCGGTGAGGGAGTATGCGGCCTGGTTGTCGAGGATGAACTTGAACAGGAAGATCAGCACGCCGGTGGTGGCCACGTTGGCGATGGCGTACAGCAGGTAGCTCAGGGCAACCCACAGCAGCTGATCGTTCTGGGCCAGAGCCTTGAAGGCCTGCAGCGGGCCGCCGTTGTCTTCGGCCTTGGCACGCAGCGTGGTGGTGCTTTCCTTGGTGCCAAACGCCACGGAGCACACGGTGAGGATGCCGAGGATGGCCACGATGATGGCGAAGCAGGTCCAGCCGGACTGGCTTTCGACGTACTTGCCGGTGAACACCCAGCTGAAGTAGGTGACGATCGGGATGACCACGATGGTCAGACCGTTGTAGCCGATGGAGCCGGTGAAGGAGCCGAGTGCAGTGTAGGTGGAGCGCTCGTGGGAGTCGGAGCTCAATGCAGGGATCATACCCCAGTAGGAGATGTCACGCAGCGAGTAGAACACGTCGAGCACAATGAAGGTGATGACGAACAGCACGATGAACAGGGTAGTATTCACGTTCACCAAACCGAACAGACCAGTGTAGACGAGCACCAGCAGGATGGCGGAAACGGTACCACCGATGAGCTGCCACGGCTTGAAGCGACCCCACTTGGTGTTGGTGTTGTCGATGATGTTGCCCAGCAGCGGGTCGATGAAGATTTCTGCGATACGAATCACCACGACCAGGCCGGTGATGACGCCAATCAGCTTGGTGGCGACGCTCTTATCGACGCCAGAGAACAGCGAGCTCGTCACGTAGACGATGAAATAGGTGCTCAGTGCGTTGTAGAACGCAGACTGGCCGACGTTACCGAACGAGTACGCCACGCGAGACAAGAGGTTCCCGCCTTTGGAACCGTTGCTGCCATTTCCCATCTTTGCTTCTCCTTAGAAGTCAGATACAGGTCCTTCTTTGACCTAACTATCAGTATATCCCCTTACCTGAAGTTAGTAAAATTTATCACTGAACATATCGCCTATCGGCGTGTCATATTTTGTGAGCTTCTGTTCGAAAGATAGCCAAAAACGTTATTTTTCCGCCATTTACATAACAAAATAGGCAAACTGTCGCATTATCTTGTGGCAGCTTTTACCAAAATCGATATTTACGATATGCAAAAGCTTTCACGTCGAAACGAAACCAAGCCAATCTGGAAATAGCCCGATTACTATACAGAAGTAAAGAAATAACCGCTATTTTGCCGGCACAAAACTATCGCGCACCACCAGCGACGTCGACAGGTACGCATGCTGACGAATCGTGCGTTTGCCGGAAATGGCATCACCCAACATCAGCGTCGCCACGCGCGCAAGCTCGTTCTGATCGATGGAGAATGTGCTCAACGGCGGCGAGGTCAACTGCGAAATCGTTTGATTGTTAATGCTGATCACGCTGATATCGCGCGGCACCAGCACGCCAACCGCAATCACATCGGCAGCTACGATCACGGCATCAGGCAGCACACCATTATGATCGCGCACGAATTGCTCCCCCAACGCACGGCCGTTGCTCACGGTGAACAAGCCGTCGGAATACACCAATCCGTCGGATTGAATACCGAAACGCCTTGCCTCACGACGGAAATATGTGGCGCGATTCTCCTCATCGACCTCATAAAAGTTCATCAGGCAGCCCTTGCCTCCGATGAATCCAACGCGCTTCATGCCCTTGGCAGCACAGGCCGCGACCGCATCATGCATGGTCTGCTGCAAATCAGGCTGCACGGAATCGAACAGATTCGGCGCCGGATTCACGTCAATGAACACGCCATACGGCATGGCCCTATGCAGCCGCTCCAAGTCTTCCTCGCTGATCTGGTCGGCGCCGATCGCCATGAACCCGTCGAATTTGGAACTGCGAGCGATCATATCGTCGAGATTGTGGAACACCGTCATTTCCATGCGTTGCTGTTCCGCATTGCGTTCGAGCGCTGAACGCAAATCGGTGAAATAGGAGTCCCGCAACGCCTCGTCGGACTTTTCATTGTCAAGCAATGCAACCTCATGAGGGATGACGATGCGCTTGGTCTGCACGCTATAGCCGAGGTCCTCGCTCGCCTGAATGATCTTGCGACGAGTCTCTTCACGCACCGATAGGGTGGGATCCCCGTTCAGAAGTCGAGACACCGTAGCCTGAGAAAACCCGGTACGTTGCGCAATCTCTTTAATCGTCGCCATGTCTCGCTCTCCAATTTAGTAAATCGTTTACCCATGAAAGGATAACCTATTATTGACATAACGACAAACCAAGCGAGATTTGTGCAACGATTACGCAAGCCAATTATAATCGCTGCTCATGCAGCAGTCTCATGAACGTATGACGGAACAGCCTTCACGGAAGGCGGGCTGGCCGCAGCCGAATACCATGCATGGCAAAGACAATAAGAAATCCCTTGCTTCAAAATCGCAATTTCAAAGCAAGGGATTTTCCAGAGGATCCGTGCCGTTCAAAGCCACCGGCCATAAGGGCGGTATCAGCCGACAGGGATCGAAGCGCGGCTGACGTAAAACGCTAGCGCGTGCTCGCATCGCTCCAATTCAGGAGACTATTAGATTATTCGAGTTCTACGGCACCTGTGTAAAGCTGGTAGTACTCGCCCTTCTGCGCGATGAGCTCGTCGTGCGAGCCGCGTTCGATGATACGGCCATGGTCGAGCACCATGATCACGTCGGAATTGCGCACGGTGGACAGGCGGTGAGCGATCACGAACACGGTGCGACCCTTCATGAGGTTGTCCATACCGGCCTGCACCACTTCCTCGGTACGGGTGTCGATGGACGAAGTTGCCTCATCGAGGATCATGGCCGGAGGATCGGCTACGGCGGCGCGTGCGATGGAGATCAGCTGACGCTGGCCTTGCGACAGACCGGAACCATCGCCTTCAAGCACGGTCTGGTAGCCGTTGGGCAGCATACGGATAAAGCCGTCAGCGTTCGTAAGCTTCGCGGCGGCAATGCACTCCTCGTCGGTGGCGTCGAGGCGACCGTAGCGGATGTTGTCCATCACCGTGCCGGTGAACAGGTTCACGTCCTGCAGCACCACGCCCAGAGAACGGCGCAAATCCGGCTTGCGAATGCCTTTGACGGAAATGCCGTCGTACAGGATCATGCCGTCTTGAATGTCGTAGAAGCGGTTGATCAGGTTGGTGACGGTGGTTTTGCCAGCACCGGTTGCGCCCACCAGCGCCACTTTCTGGCCGGGCTTGGCGAACCAGGTGATGTCGTGCAACACCGGCTTGTCGGGGTTATAGCCGAAGTTCACGTCGGTGAAGCGCACATCGCCCTGCAGGAGGGTGAGTCGTCCGTCCGGCGAAGTGATGGCGGTTTCACGGGCCTTCATGGCCACTTCGGCGGCACGTGGGCTCAAGGATTGCGCGGCCTTGAGCGAACGGGTACCATCATCGCCCTCCTCGCGCTTCCATGCCCAGTGGCCGGTTTCGTGGTCGACTTCGGTCATGGTGCGACCGTCTTCGCCGAGTTCCACATTCACCAAGGTCACGGAACCGCCGTCGTCTTCCGGCTGTTCGTCCATGAGCGCGAAAATGCGGGAAGCACCGGCGAGCGCCATCATCACCATGTTGAACTGCATGGACACTTGGCCAAGCGGGTTCACAAAGGAACGAGACAACGTCAACAGCGAGATCAGCGTACCCAAGGTGAGCGGGCCAGTACCGGACAATCCGAAGTTGCCCAGTCCAGAAATCGCTGCAAATCCGCCGAAAATCGCCAGCAGAATGTACAGCAGGTAGCCCATGTTGCCTACGATCGGCATGGTCACATTGCCCCACGTGTTCGCTTCGGCGGAAGCTTCGAAAAGTTCTTCGTTCTTCTTGTCGAAAGTGGTTTGGGTGGCGTCTTCGTGGTTGAAGACCTTGATGACCTTCTGGCCGTTGACCGCTTCTTCCACGAATGCGTTCACATCGCCGATGGCGATCTGCTGCTTGACGAAGTAGCGTCCGGAGCGGGAAACAACCTTGCGTACCACCACAAACAGGATCACGGTGAAGGCGAGCACGAAAATGGTGACGGGCACCGACAGCCACAGCATGGAGACGAGCGCTGCGAGCGCAGACACCGCAGACGAGAACATTTGCGGGAACGACTGGCTAATGGCCTGACGCAATGTGTCGGTGTCGTTGGTGTAACGGCTCATAATGTCGCCGTGTTCGTTGGTGTCGAAGTAGCGGATCGGCAGGGTCTGCTGATGGGCGAACATGTCGTCGCGAATCTTCTTCAATGTGCCCTGTTCCACAGTGACGATAACCCACTGCCACAGCCAGCTGCAGAAAATACCGGCCACATACAGGCATGCCATAAGCGTCAACGCACGCAGCAACGGCATCCAATCAGGATTGGTGGCACCAACCATCGGCAGAATGTACGTATCGACCAGCGACTGCAGGAACAGTGACGATCCGGCCTGGGCCGCGGCACCGACGAGAATGCACACCACCACAAGTGCCACACGCCACTTGTATTGGAAAATGTAGCCGAAGATACGCTTGGTGGTGCCAGGCGCGGCTTTCTGCATCGGCGGCTTGCCGTGCGATTGCTGCATGCCGGCCGCGTTATTGTTGTCTTTGGATTTCAATGCGGAAGTTTGTTCAGTCATTTTTGCCCTCCTCTCACTGCAGCTCCTCAGGCTGAGCCTGATTCTTGGTTTGCGATTCGTAAATGGAGCGATATTCGTCGCAGGTTTCCAGCAGTTCGTCATGTGTGCCGGCCGCCATGATGCGGCCATGGTCCATGACGAGAATCATGTCGGATTCCTGCACGGAGGCCACACGCTGGGCGATGATGATCTTCGTGGTGTCGGGAATCTCATGATGGAATGCGGCGCGAATCAGCTGATCGGTTTTGGTGTCGACCGCGGACGTGGAATCGTCGAGAATAAGGATCTTCGGCTTTTTCAGCAGCGCACGCGCAATGCACAAACGCTGGCGCTGACCGCCGGAAACGTTGGTACCGCCCTGTTCGATGTACGTATCGTACTTGTCGGGGAATTCCTGAATGAAGCCGTCGGCCTGCGCAAGCTGGCATGCGTGACGAATCTCTTCATCAGTGGCGTTCGGATTGCCCCAACGCAAGTTTTCGGCAATGGTTCCGGAGAACAGCACGTTCTTCTGCAATACCATGGCGACCTGATCGCGCAATACTTCCAAATCGTAATCGCGCACATCCACGCCGCCGACCTTCAGCGAGCCTTCGGTCACGTCATACAAACGTGGCACAAGCTGCACCAAACTGGACTTTGCGGAACCGGTGCCGCCGACGATGCCGACGGTCATACCGGAACGGATCTTCAAATCAATATCGTCAAGCACCGGCTTTTCGGAAGTGGCGGAATAACGGAAGGTGACATGGTTGAAATCAATCTCACCATTCTTCACTTCCATAACCGGATTTTCCGGATTCGTAACCGTGCTTTCCTCGTTCAGCACTTGGCAGATACGCTCGGCGGAAGCCTGCGAAATAATGCACATCACGAAAATCATGGACAGCATCATCATGGCCATGAGGATCTGCATGGCGTAAGTGACCAGTGCGGTCAGATCGCCGGTGGTCAAACCCAAGGCCGCATTGTTGCCGGACGCCACGATCTGCTGGGCGCCCATCCATGCGATAAGCAGCATGGACACGTACACGCACAGCATCATGAGTGGATTGTTGAAGCTCATAATGCGTTCGGCCTTGGTGAAGTCCTTGAAAATGCGCTGCGAAATGCGGTTGAACTTTTCGGTTTCGTGGTTTTCGCGATTGTAGGACTTGACCACGCGGATGCCCTGCAGGTTCTCGTCGACCACGTTGTTGAGCTTGTCGTACGTGTGGAACACGCGCTCGAACACCGGATGCACCAGTACTGCCAGACCGCACAGGCCGATGGCGAGCACCGGAATGCAGGCGAGGAACACCAGCGAAATGGATGGGCTGATGCGGAAGGAGAAGATCCACGCCACAATCACCATGATCGGAGCGCGCACACCCATGCGGATGATCATTGAATATGCGTTCTGCAGGTTGGTCACATCAGTGGTCAGTCGCGTGATGATCGAACCGGTGGAGAAACGGTCGATATTGGTGAAGCTGTAGCCCTGCACCTTCTCAAACTGGTCGTGACGCAGGTTTTTGGCGAATCCTGCGCCCGCAATGGCCGAGAACTTTCCGGCCAAAAAGCCGGATGTCAGCGAAACCGCCGAACAAATCAGCAGAATCAAGCCGAATTTCAAAATCGCCGGCATGCTGCCACCGCTGATGCCCTCATCAATCAGCGATGCCATGACAGTCGGAATAAGGATTTCCAGCACGCTTTCCACGGCTACGAATACCGGGGAGAGCAGGCTGGCTTTTTTGTATTCACGCAGGGATTTGCCCAGTGTGCGAATGACGTGTTGCTTTGGTTTTGACGTTGTGGACGTCGTTGCGTTTGCCGCTGTCACTCCTTGTCCTTTCTTTTTCGTACTTACTTGCTTGCGTGTGTTACCTGAGGTTGTTTGCGATCGCCATTTCCTGCGACATTCGCAGTATGCGCGAAACGTATTCATCATGAGAATCGCGATTATGCGGATTCCGCCCATCGCATGATTCTTGCGATTCTTGCGAAACCTGCGGCTTTTGCGAAACCTGCGATTCGCCAAAATCCTGTTCCTGTATTTCCAAGCTTGAATATCGGCTTTCGTCTCCGATCAAACCTGTTTTCACCAGATTCGTCTGCATGACGTCAAGCATGTGCATGAATTGGCGGATCTGGTCGTCATCAAGACCTTCCAACAGGATTCGTTCCATGTTTTTCGCATTGTCGCGCAAGACTTCGGCGATATGCCTCGATTTATTCGTCAACACGATTTTTTTCAGTCGTGCGTCGCGTTTCACCGGTTCGCGCGCGATCAGGCCCTTCTGCTCCATCAGCCCCAGCACCCGGCATGATGTGGATCGAGTCACGCCGAAGCGTTGCTCGATGTCTTGAGGAAAGATTTCCTCGTTGTCATGCCGTGCTAGATACACGATGATGTCAACGTTGCCACTACTGATGTCTTCCGCCGCTTCAGGGCGGGTGACGCGCAGATACCGGTTGACCACGTTGTGCAGCGAGCGAATGGCCACGCTGGGGGGCTTTGCCAAGCCGCTTTCCCAGACTTCGACGAGTCGTGAGCCAGTCGGTTCCTTGTATTGTTCGTTCGTCACTTCTGTCACAGCACACATAGTAAACCGTTGTATATACAACTGTTGCACATGCAACAATCAGCGTGTCGCGCATCTCATCGTCCGCGACAAAAAAGGCCGAGGAATCAGATCCGCACCGGTTCAGAGTTAACGAATCGAATCCCTCGGCCTTAAGCCTTGAATCCTACGAAACTACTTGGTGAGTTCAGCGTACTTCTCAAGCATGTATTCGAAAATCTGCTTGCCATCGGCACCCATCAGCACCGACATGCTGTTGATCGGCATGGAGTCGAGGAACAGGCGGGTCATGTCGTTGTCGGGCACCACCGGCATACGGCCGGCTTCGCCCTCGGCACGCAGGATTTCAAGCACCTTGGAACCGAGCGGATCCTTGCGCCATTCGGAGAAGTTGGACCATTCGGTGAGCGGCTGGGCCTTGCCGTCGCCGTCAAGCTCCACCACTGCGGAACCGGCGATGTCACGGCTGGACGTGCCGACCTCGATGGTGTATTCGCCGCTCTCGACATGCCAATCGTTGAACCTCTCGGACCAGTAGGCGAAGGCTCGATCGTCAAGGTCGAGGGAGATCTCAGCGGATTCGCCGGCCTTGAGGAACACCTTCTTGAAGCCCTTAAGCTCGTGCTTCGGTCGGGCTACGTCGGCCTTGCCCGGAGCCACGTACACCTGCACGGTTTCGGCGGCGTCAACATCCGAGGCGTTCTTGACCACGGCGGTGACGGAGGCGGTGCAGGCGCCGGTCTTGACGGCCTTCACGTCGCTCACTTCGAACGTAGCGTAGCTCAAGCCGAAGCCGAACGGGTAGTCGACGGCCTTGTTGTAGGTGTCGTAGTAGCGGTAGCCCACGAACACGCCTTCGCCGTAGTCGACATGGCCCTCTTCGCCCGGCCAGTTCATGGTGCTCGGGTCGTCGTTGATGTCGAACGGAATGGTCTGCGCAAGCTTGCCGGACGGGCTCACCTTGCCGAACAGCACGTCGGCGAGCGCCGGACCGCCGGACTGGCCGAGCAGCCAGGATTCGAGAATGCCCTTAGCGTTCTTGGCCCACGGTGCCACGGTGACGACGGAACCGTTGGAGAGTACGACCACAATGTTCTTGTTTTCGGCTGCGACGGCTTCGAGCAGTGCGATCTGCTTGGCCGGCATGTCGAGGGTCTCACGGTCGAAGCCTTCGGATTCGGCCGCTTCGGGCAGCCCCAGGAACATGAGCACCACGTCGGCGCCCTTGGCCGCTTCGACGGCTTCGGCTTCAAGTGCCGGATCGGCCGGTTCGAGGTCGAGGGTGAAACCTGGAGCGAACTTGGCATCCACGCCGCGTTCGGCGAGAGTGTCAAGGAAGCTGGTCATCTTGGTTGGGGTGATGTGCGAGGAGCCGCCGCCCTGATAACGCGGGGTGCGTGCGAATTCGCCGATGACCGTGACCTTGGCATCGCCGGCGACCGGAAGGATGGCATCATCGTTCTTGAGCAGCACCATGGATTCGATGGCCGCCTGATGTGCGACTTCGTCGTGCGCTTCGATGTCGAAACGATAGTTTTCGATGCTCATGGCCGCGCGCGTCTTGTTGACCAGGTCGATCATGCCCTGTGCCATACGGTCGAGCTGTGCCGGCTGGATGCGGCCGTCTCGTGCCGCATACACGATTTGGTCGTCGGTGTAGCTTGGCGGCATTTCGAGGTTGAGGCCCGCGTTGAGGGATGCGACGCGATCATGGTCGGCGCCCCAGTCGCTCATGACGATGCCTTGGAAGCCCCATTCGTCGCGCAGCACGTCGGTGAGCAGCCAGTGGTCCTGTGCCGCATGTACGCCGTTGATGCAGTTGTATGCGCACATGATGGTCCACGGCTGGGCTTCCTTGACGATGTGCTCGAACGCCGGGAAGTAGATTTCGCGCAATGCACGCTGGGAGATGTTGGCGCTGATGCGCAGACGGTCGGTTTCCTGATTGTTGGCGGCGAAATGCTTGAGCGAAGTGCCCACGCCCTTGGATTGCACGCCGGCGACGATGCCGATGGCTTCATGACCCGCCAGATACGGATCTTCAGACCAGTATTCGAAGCAGCGGCCTCCGAGCGGGTTGCGCTTGATGTTCACGCCCGGGCCGAGGATTACGGCGACCTTCTCCTGAATGCACTCTTCGGCCATGGCTTCGCCAACCTGGTGGATGAGTTCCGGATTCCAGGAGCTGGACAGACCAGCCGCCGGCGGGAAGCAGGTGGCAGGCACGCAGTTGTTCAGGTCAACTTCGCCGGTGGTGGCCGAATTGGACTTGCGCAGGCCGTGGGGGCCGTCGGTGATCATGTAGCCGGGAATGCCCTTGGCTTCAACGCCCTGCAGATGCCAGGCGTCGCCGCCGGAAGTCAGGGATGCCTTCTCTTCAAGCGTCAGGTCATTGACGGAAGGATAGGTGCTTTCGCTCATACGTTCCTCTTTCGCATCGTTTTCTTGAGTTCGTATCGGTTAACCGATCTGCATGGGACCTCAACCCCGAAATCTCTACTAACCGGTTGGTAGGTACTTTATCAAAACCAATACCGTAACACGCCAATCTTCCTTGAAAAATCAATTAACCAACCGTAAAGTAACTGCAGTACTCATAACATACGAGAAGTGGCATTACCACGCACTATGCGTGCGTAGATCGTCATTATGAAGGGCAAAAGAGGGAATTAACATGGCCAACGAAGAAGTCGACCGGAAAGCGGAGATCCTCAACGCGGCCGTCGAGCTGTTTGGGACGCTCGGCTATTACGGCACTTCCCTGCAGAAAATCGCCGATCGCGTAGGACTCACCAAAGCCGGAGTGCTGCACTACGTCGGCAGCAAGGAGGGTCTGCTTTCTTGCGCATTGGACGAAGTCTACGATTCCGAAACCGAAGACATTCTGACAAACATGGTACGCGAGCCGCGCCCGCTGATCGCGGATATGTGGCGCAGGATCGTAGCGGTGAACGCACGTAGACCGCTTCAGGTGCACATGTTTTCCACGTTGAGCGCCGAAGCGATCGATCCGAACCACCCTGCGCACGAGTATTTCGCCAACCGCGAGCTGCATAATGCCGACACCGCGCTCAACATTCGTTGGCGCGTGCCCGAAGGTGTTGATACGCGTCGGCTGCTCAATGCGGGATTCGCCATGATGGACGGCGTGCAGCTGCGCTGGCTGCGCACGCCCGGTCAGGACCTGAACGCCATGTGGGCGGAATGCGAAGACGCCCTGTTCCCCCTGCCCATGTGGGAAGGCTACCGCTGACCCCTATCATGAAACGCACACTTGTCCACTCATACAAGTCCAGATTCCTCCAGTCACTGGAGAAATCACCCCACCAGAAGCCCCTCCAACAGGCAAAAACCTCCAGCCACTGGAACAATCGCCCCGCCAAGAATGTCGTCAACATCCCAAAACCTCCAGTGACTGGAAGAATCCAGACTCCAAAACCCACCCTAACTGACCAGTTTCTTCCATTCACTGGAAGAAACACCCCGCTTAGAACCTCACCAGCGTCCCAAAACCTCCAGTCACCGGAAGAAATGGTCACGTCTGGAGGCAGCTGTTGTAGCCTAAACCTGGGAAGACGTAAAGGAGGCATGTATGCGGGTTTTGCTGGCACCGGATTCGTTCAAGGAGGCCGCTTCGGCCGAGGTGATTGCGCAGGCGATGGCTCGTGGCATTATGCGCGGCGACCCGCAGGCAGAGTGCCGGCTTTTGCCGCTTTCCGATGGTGGCGAAGGATTGACGCACTCCTTGGTTCATGCCACCGGCGGCACGTTGCATGATGTTGAGACGGTTGATGCGGTCGGTCGCCCGATTATTGCGCAGTTCGGGTTTCTTGGCAATAAGCACACTTCCCGTACCGCCGTGGTCGAGTTGGCTTCGGCAAGCGGACTTGAGCAGGTCTCCCCTGCCGACCGTGATCCGATGGCTGCATCCACATTCGGCACAGGCTTGCTGATTCACGCTGCGATCGACGCCGGCGCGGATCGCATTGTGCTCGGCTTGGGAGGTAGCGCCACCACGGATGGCGGCACGGGATTGGCTCACGCATTTGGATTTCGTTTTCTCGATGCGCATGATTGCGACATTCCGCTTGGTGGCGGCGCTCTTGTTGATTTGGCAAGGATTGACGATTCAAGAGTTTCCGATTCCATCAAAAACGTTCCGATTGTTCTCGCTTGCGACGTCACCAATCCTTTGACCGGCCCGGAAGGTGCCGCCCATGTGTTCGCCCCGCAAAAAGGCGCGACCGCAACACAGGTCGAGCTTCTCGATCAAGGGCTTGCGAATCTCGCACGCGCAATCATGCAATATAACGGCCGCGATATAGAGCACACTCCGGGAGCGGGCGCCGCGGGCGGTACCGGCGGTGGTATGCTCGGCCTGTTCAACGCATCGATTCGACCGGGAATCGAACTTGTTCTAGATCTTGCGCATGGTCGCGAAGCATGCGCATGGGCCGATGTTGTCATTACCGGAGAAGGCTCCATCGACAGTCAGACACCGTACGGCAAAGTGCCGAGTGGCATTGCGAAATTGGCGCAATCGCAAGGAAAACCAACCATTGCCATCGGCGGAACGGTAACCCGCGATTCGCACACCATCGAAGCGCTGAACGAGGCCGGCATTGTCGCGACGTTCGGTATTGCGCCCGGGCCGGCGGATCTTGCGACGCTGATCGCCGGCACGGAACGCAATGTAGAAATCACCTGTGCCGCAATCGCCAGCACACTGCGCGTTGCTTCTGCTACTGCAGTAACCGCAGCTACTTCACCTTGCGAATCAGCATGATGAACACCGCGCCCAGCAGCACCGCAACCACAGCGATGACCCATTCATGCGAGCCGCCTACGATCAGCATTTCGTAGGCGACTCATATCAGATTAGCGTGTCGATTATTGGGTTCTGCGACACAGTTTATTTTGGTTGCTTATGCGACGGTGAAGGTGGTGCGCTTCAGGTCTTCGCGACGGCTGGAGTGACCGATAAGCACTTCGAATTCGCCTGGTTCGACGATTCGGTGGGCTTGCGAATCGACGATGGTGCAGTCGGAAACCGGGATGTCGAATGCGATGGTCTTGCTTTCGCCCGGCTCGAGTTTCACACGCTGGAATGCTTTGAGTTCGCGATCAGTCCAGCTGTAAGAGGTCACGATGTCGCCGATGTAGAGCTGCACTACTTCCGTGCCCTTGCGATCGCCCGTATTGGTGAGGGTGATTTCAGCATGCACGGTGTCGGTTTCGCCGAATGCGCCGGATTCCGGAACGTTGGTGACCGTCGGTTCGCCGTATTCGAACGTGGTGTAGCTCAGACCTTCGCCGAATGCGAATGCCGGATCCTGTGTGAGGTCGGCGTAGCGGTTGCCGTGCTGGCCGCGAATCTGGTTGTAGTAGACCGGCAGCTGACCTGCATGGCGTGGGAAGGTGATCGGCAGGCGTCCGCTCGGCTCGGTTTCGCCGAGGATGATTTCGGCGATGGCCTGGCCGCCCTTCATGCCCGGGCTTGGAGCCCACAGCAGAGCCGAAGTGCCTTCGGCCGGTGTTTCGTCAACAATCACACCGTTGGTACCGATCACGGATGCCGGCAGCACCTGCGGCTTGGAGCTGACGAGTACCACCACGAACGGCTTGCCGGTTTCGCGAGCCACGTTCGACAGCGCGTCGATCAGTGCATTCTGGCCGCCGAGCAGTTCAAGCGTAGCGGTGGAGCAGCCTTCACCAATGGCTTGAATCACATCACCCACCACGGCCACGATCAGGTCGCTTTGGCGAGCGTTTTCCACGGCTTCATCGAGCAGTGCGCGGTCGAGCTTGGCGGAAACGCCGATCTTCGGGCGAGGCTGGCCATCTGGGTAGAACTCGCCTTCCGGATCAGGCACCAAATCCACGATATTGGCACCGCGGGAGTACACGACCTCGCAGCCTTCCGGAGAGAGCTGCTTGAAGCCATCAAGCACGGTGGTGATCATCTCGCGCGGGTGGCCGTCAGGCATCCAGTTGATCTGACCGGAGCTGCCCGCCCAGTCGCCCAGCTGAGTTTGCGCATCGTCGGCAAGCGGACCAACGACCGCGATACGCTTCGCGCCAGCCGCATTGAACGGCAGCGAACCATTGTTCTTCAGCAATGCCACGGCTTCGCGAGCCACTTCGAGATTGAGCTGCTGGTGTTCTTCGGAGCCGATCACCGCATTGATGCGTTCCTGATCAGGCAGACGCGGATCTTCGAACAGTCCAAGACGGAACTTTAGTGCGAGAATACGAGCCACGGCGGCATCAATCAACGATTCGTCAAGCAGACCGGTCTTCACGGCTTCGATCGCACCCTCGTAGAACTTCGGGGTGGTCATCACCAAGTCGTTGCCGGACCTGACCGCGTCAGCGGCGGCCTGCACATAGTCAGGCTTGACCTTCTGCTCCCACACGGAACGGCCGACATTATCCCAGTCGGTGATAAGCGTGCCCTGATAGTTCCAAGCGCCACGCAGCTTGTCGGAAAGCAGCCACTTGTTGAAGGTGACCGGCACGCCTTCGATGGATTCGTAGCCAAGCATGAAGGTGCCACAGCCTTCCTTGGCCACGCGTTCGAACGGCGGCAGGAACCAGGATTCCAGCTTGCGGTGGCTCAGATCGGCTTCGGAAGCGTCACGGCCTCCCTGGGTTTCGGAATAGCCCGCGAAATGCTTGGCGCATGCGAGAATCGCATCTTTGGCAAGCGGCTCGCCCGCCTTGGCACCACCTTGATAGCCCTTGACGATGGACGATGCCATTTCGCCGATTAGGTACGGATCTTCGCCAAAGGTTTCGCCCACGCGACCCCAACGGGTGTCTCGCGCGATGCACAGCACCGGAGAGAACGTCCAATGCACGCCGGTAGTCGACACTTCCTCGGCGGTGGCACGGCCCGCGGCCTGCACTTTTTCGGAATCCCACGTGGTCGCCATGCCCAATTGTTCCGGGAAAATGGTGGCTCCCGGCCAGAAGGAATAGCCATGAATGCAGTCGTCACCGATCACCAGCGGAATGCCGAGACGGGTTTTGGTGTTCACCGTTTCCACGGCTTTCGGCAGGTCGGACGGCGAGGTGTGCAGAATGGAGCCGACATGCTTGTTGACGATTAGATCGTCCAAGTCGCCGCTTCGTGCGTCAAGTTGCATCATCTGTCCGACTTTTTCTTCGAGGGTCATACGGCCAAGCAGATCGGCGATGCGTTCCTCGGTCGGAAGTTCCGGATTCTTATACGGCAGATTCGCAGTGTTTTCAATGGTTTCGGTCATGGGATTGCTCACTTTCCTCATTGAAGCGATTTCCTTTAATTACCAATTGGTAGTTTAACACGATGCAGGCACGCACGCAACTCGACATGACCATACCAACACAGAAGGCGAGAAGCCCGTCAGACCCCTCGCCTTCTCACACGAATACATGCAATGCAATCTTAAATAATCAGCGATATGCATCCCATAATGGAGCGGGAAACAGCATGTTTTCCATCTGAGTCCACTCTTTGCACAAATCAACTTCAGGTTCGCGCAACCACCATAATTGCACGCCATCCATGATTTCCATGGCCTTACGCACCACCGGACGCATACTCGACTCCCACGAACCCAATTGCGGAGGAATCAGCCAAGGATATTGCGAATAATGCTCCCAAATATCGTCCATACGGGCAGTGAATTCATCATGCAACGGATGATCAGGATTCAACGACTCCGCAGAAAGCACGGTAAACAACTGCACCATCATGCGACGACGCGAATTATGCCGCACCAAATAACGCAAATACGCAGGAAACAGCGGCGCAGCAGGATCACTGCCAGGCATACCTGATGCAAAGAAATCCTCAGGAGTGCCCGTCTCACCGTAATACTCGTTGAATACCATCGCCAGCATATTGTCTTTATTACCCACATACCGAAGCACACCCTGCTTGGAGATGCCAACACGATCAGCCACATCCTGAATGGAAATACCGTTATACCCACGCTCGCTGATCAGCTGCACCGCGGCATCCAGCACTTCCGCTCGACGCTCCTGCGGTGATTTTCGAATACGTTTCGAAGTCTCTTCCTCTGCCATGATTCCGAGTCTAATGCACCTTGCGTCGATTGCCGTTGATTGACTGCCTATGGCACGTCATCGTGAGAGGTATCCGCCCGAATCCATCCATGACGCCATACGCGAGTCAGATCCCACGCCTCAAGATTGCCGCCGTTGCGAGGATCCCGCGGCGGTTTCCCTTCGCCACTACCCGGTTTCGCGGAGCGCGCAAGCTGGTAGCTCCAATAGATCTGCCCCGCCGACACGTCCCATGCCGCGCGTTGCAATCGTGACACTTGGCGGTATGCAGCCGATCGGTTTGGGCTGTGTAGGGCCCACTGATTCTCCACGCACCACTCGCCCACCAGCACGGGAATACGACGAGCCGCCAAACGGATGACGATGCCACTCGCGCCCACCAGCATCCGGTACAGCCATGGCAGTCGCCGCGATCGCAGGTACAGCCGGCGTGCCGGTCCCGAAAACAGCGGATTCTCCATCGCGATGAGATACTGATGGGTGTCGAGCATGACGTTGCGCATGCCAGCACGACGAAACCAACCACCCCAGCGGAGGAGTCGGAAACCGTCATGGAATACGATCACGGTTTCCGGACGTAGCACGGCGCGCAACCGGGCGTAAGCGTCGCGGTAGAAGCGCTTCAGAAACCGCAGTGAGACATACGTGCTACCGGAAGCCTCATGAGAGTCTTTCGCCGTGTTCGACGTGCTATGGAACACTGACCAGCTCACTGGTTCGTTGAGTACTTCGATGCTGTGCAGGGCCGGTTCGTCGCGGTATCGGCGAGCCAATCGCTCCAGCACGTTCAGCGCGTACTCCACCAAGTCCGTATTCTGCGCCCATTTGCACACACCCGTCAGACCGCCGTTGTCGAAACCGTTCTGCGATTCGGGAACGGTATGCAGGTCAATCATAATCTTCAATCCCGTCTCCCGCGCCCAACGGAACGCGCGGTCGAGGTACGTAATGCAGCCTGGATGCCCGGGCCAGTCACCGAAGATGAAATACGGTATGGGAATGCGTACGAGGTTGATTCCGTGACCGACGATAGTACGGAAATCCTCCAGGGTGACGTAGGTTTCGCGGTGCCGGCGCAGTTCCTCGGCTAGATTCCGTTCGGACCAGAGGGATACGTGCGTGCGGTGCATCCAAATTTCATCGTCTTCGGCGCTGCGGGTGAACGGTTTCGGATCCATCCATTTCTCCAACACCAGCCAGTTGCCGAGGTTCACGCCGTCGATTCGCTCGTCGATGCCTAGCACCATGCGCCTCACCGCCCTTACGTTCGGGGGTTGCCCGACTTTTCGTTTCCGTCCATCACAACCCATGGCAAAACCCATTCGGCCCAATGGGCCAAGGAACCGCGCGTCATTCACAACGTTCCTTGGTCCATTGTATGTGTCCCGCGGGCGGCCACGCGGCCGCCCGGAATCGGATCACGGCCGGATCAGGGTCGTTGAATGATCGTGCTGGCCGGCCGGGCGGGATCAGTCGACGGGCTTCGTCTCATCCGCCTCGTAGTCGAAGAAGTCGAAGTCGGCGGTCTTCTCATGCAGCGAAGCATCAGTGACGGCAATACCGACCATAGTGCCGGTGAACTCACCGAACTTGCAGTATTCGTCAGAGAACGTGGTGGTATCGAAATCCGGACCGATCTTGGTCCAATTCTCGCCATCATAACCCCATTCGAACCAAGTGCGACGGCCCTCAATGTTCAAACGGAAGTAAATCGGCTTATCTTCCACGGCAACACGAGTGTCAAGCATTTCCGTCTTTTCGCCGTTTTCGAGACGCACGATCGAAATCGCGCTGCCACCAAGCGTCTGCGAATAATACTTGCGCAGGAAAATGTTATTCATGTTGTCGTAGTAGATGGTCAAGCCAGCGCTGTGCTGGTAGACTTCCGGCTCGAACTCCATCTTGGTGGTCACCGTGGCATACACGCTCGTCAGCTTGCGAGTAAGCAGGCTCGTACGATTCAGCGAGGCAAGCGATTCTTCACCGCGAATACGCAGCCAGCCCGGGCGTTCCGTAGCATTCGCAAACGTGCTCGGCATCTGACGCGGCGAGTAATACCAGTTACCCAGTTCCCCACTATCGAAATCGTCAAGGCCTGGAATTTCCGGCATCGACACATCTGGCAGATTCGGCTCCTCGACTTCAATCTTCGCCAGATTGGAACCGTCAGCCATACGCAGCCAGCCATCAGACGTCCACTGCATCTTCTGGATAGCGGTTTCACGACCAAGCGTGCAACGCAATTCCGGCACAAACGGACGGCTCGTCAAATGCACCAAATAGGTTTCGCCGTTCGGCAAATCAACATACGAGCCATGGCCGGACTTTTGCAGCACGGAATCCGGATTGAAATAACGCGGCTTCAGATGATCGTCATCGGCACGCTCATTCGAATCCTTCGGCTGTGACGTAACCAGCGGACCATTCGGATCCGGCTCGTACGGACCCCACACATTGCGGGAACGCCCCATGGTCACGGAATGGTTGTAGCCAGTACCGCCCTCAGCGCACATAATGTAATACCAGCCATCACGCTTGGTCAGATGCGGAGCCTCAATGCAGCCACGATCAGTAGCACCACGCCAAATACGCTTCGGATAGCCAACCACATGCTTGGTTTCCGGATCGTATTCCACGCAGCAGATCACACCCGGCTTCTCATAGCCTTCGCGGGTCTCCCACTCCAAGCTGACGATGTACTTCTTGCCATCATCGTCATGCAGAATGGACGCATCGAAACCGGAGGAAGTCAAATACACCGGCTCGCTCCACGGGCCTTCAATATTCTTCGACTTAATAAGATAATTATTCACGTCGAAATAGCGTGCATTCATGGAATTCATAACACCATAAATCACGTAGAACATGTCCTCTTCCTCACAATACGTGAGGCAAGGAGCCCAAATGCCCTTAGCGCTCGGCAGCTTGGTGAGGTTCGGATTCGTGTCATCGGTAAGCACGTGGGTAAGCAGCTCCCAATGCTTCATATCCTTCGAATGGTAGATCGGAATGCCAGGGAACCATTCGAATGTGGAGACGGCAACATAATAGTCGTCACCTTTACAGCAAATGGCCGGATCAGGATTGAAGCCTTTAAAAATAGGATTTTGCAGCATTATCTCTCCTCTGATTTCTGCTTTTCTTTTTTCGTTTTTTACTTATTGCGATTTTGCTTTAGTTATTGCGGCGCCGCCGCTTACTGCAGTGTTGTTTGGTTACTGCAGACTCCGGCTCGTAACGCTTTTGCGTTACGTTGCGTTGCACTTACGTTGTGTTACGCAAGTTGATGTTTTTAGTGAGTTTTTCCTTTTTTAAAGGATGGAAGGGAGGGGGAACCAGGATTGGGCTATGCAGCGGCCTAGGTCCCAAGCGTCCCAGCCGATCCAGCCAGGGGTGTTGACCGTGTCGGTGAGCAGCTTGTAGTTCCAGTAGTAGAAGCCGCTTCCGTTGCTCCATGCTTCAAGCTGCGACTTGGCGACGCTTTGGTAGAGCGCACGCTTTTCTTCGGCACTGAGCGTTTCCGCCTGCGCACCTTCCTCGCCATTGAGCACGCTCTGGCCGCCGTGGGTGTCCACACCACAACCGACCGAGTTGAACAGGCACCACTCGCCCACAATCACCGGGAAGTATTCGCTCATTTCGGCGACCATCGGAGCGTACGTGTTGCGCACGAAATCGTCGTAGCCTTCCACGGTCTGCGGGCAACCCATCATTTCCGCGGCCATCAAGTACTGGTGGGTGTCGAGGATCACGTTTTCGAACTCTGACGCAAGCTTGCCATCTGCGCCACGCATGAAGTCCTTCCACTGTTCGATATCGAATCCATCATGGAATACCACAGCCTTATCAGTCGGCAAAGCACCTTTGTCGACGTCGCGCAGGCGACGGTATGCGGTGATGTAGAAGTTCTTGAGCCAGTCGAATTCAATCGGACCGGTGCCTTCCGCAAGTTCGGCATCGACGGCCTTGTATCGTTCGGTCACGTTCATCATCGGCCAGGACGTGGTGGTGTTCGGCTCGTTGATGATTTCAATGCCCATCAGCGCTTCCCTATTGCCATAACGCTTGGCAAGACGCTCAAGCACACTAAGCACGAATTCAACCTCTTCCGGCAGTTGTGCCCACTTGCACACGCCGGAGATGCCGCCATTGTCGAAACCGTTCTGGCTCATCGGAGCGGTATGCAGGTCAATGAGGATGGTCAGACCGTACTTTTCAGCCCAGTTGAAAGCCTTATCAAGCTCATCAACACAACCAATGAACGGTGCTCGATCACCGAAGATGAAATACGGTACCGGAATTCGTACGGAATTCAATCCCCATGATTTGATGGTGGCGAAGTCGCGTTCGTTGATGTATTCGGCGCGATGCGTTTTGATGCGTGCCTCATAGACGGCCGGGTCGAGCTGCGTCGGCAGGTAATATTCGTCGTCGGCGGTGGTGCCATCGAACAATGCCGGGTTCATCCACTTTTCCAAAACCAGCCAGTTACCCAGGTTCACGCCCTTGATGTAATTGAGGTCCATATGCACTCCTTCGTACGTTTTCGATCGCAGTTTCTATTACTTAGTAACTACTTAGTTAAATGATAATACATTTTTCTTCCTTACGCAACTTGCAACGAAAAGCCCCTTTCTTGCGGGAAGAAAGAGGCTTTTTACAACCAGAGAGAAATAATTAGCTAGCAAAGCGTCACGCGAAGGGCATTCACCGAAGCGGCGGGCAGTGCCACCGTCAGCTCGGTGCCGCCAGCGGATTCACGCACGGTCACAGCAGTATCAACATCCGCAGTATGGGTGCGCACGAGATCCGGATGCCCCACAGTATTGCAATCATGCGGATCTTCGGAAGCGAGCGTTTCCATCGATTCGACTTTGGCTCCGCACGGAAGCTGCAATCGTACTTCAGCAGCATCGTTCATGTGTGCATTAGTCAGATTGACCAGCAGCTGAGTGCCGTCTTCATTGCGTGACACAAACGTATACACGGCGGAATCTTCGGAATCGTTGCGATTCACATCAAGTGCGATCATGCCACGATGCGCCCTGTACATCATGAATACGTCATAGTTAGGCGTAAGGATGGTCCGGTCACCTTCAGTCAAAATCAGCGAGTTGAGCACGTTGATGGTTTGCGCGTTGCATGCCATGGTCACCTTGTCGCAGTTGCGCTGCAGCAGATCCAACGTAAGCGCGGTAGTGATGGCGTCACGCATGGTCACCTGCTGCTTAAGCGCCGGGCGCGCAAAGAATGCGGTCTTATGCCAATTGCCCCACTCACCGATAATCAGATCGACATGCGAAAGCTTGGAATCCATCGCCACTTCCGGCTCATGAATAAGCGCCAAACCATCGTTCATCAAACGCCACTGATCACACAGAATGTCTTCAAGCTCAAGGCAACCCTCAATCACCGTGTTCCAGCCGTCTTCATCGAACTCGGTCGGAGTATCAGCATCGTTATCCACATTCCAGTTGTAGAAATGCAGATCATAACCATCGATTTTCGGCTGACGATATTCGACAAGACCACGGAAGAAGTCCTGGGTCCACTGCACGCGTTCGCGCGGCTTGTTACCGTCAGGACCGCTCGCGATGGCATACATTTCCGTCGGCGCGAACACATCGGTGGTGAAGCTTGGCATAGCGGATGCGAACCTGCGGTATTCGTCAAGGTAGGTTTGCGGCGTCATGGTACCGCCTCCAGCCCACACTTCGTTGCCAATGCCCCAATATTTCACACCGTACGGTGCTTTATGGCCGTTGGCCTCACGTTCCTTGGCCAGATCGGTGGGCTGCTCACGATTGCAGTATTCCATCCAATCCTTCATTTCGGCCACAGTACCGGAAAGCATGTTGATATTGATCCACGGTTCCGCGCCGAGCATTTCGCACAAACGCAGGAATTCGTCGGTTCCGAAGCTGTGATCGTCGAGTTCGTACGTGGCGAAGTTTTCATTAAAGGTGGTTTTACGTTCGCTTTGCGGCCCCACGCCGTCACGCCAATGGTAGGTGTCTGCGTAGCAACCGCCCGGCCAACGAATAACCGGCGGCTGCAATGCACGCAAAGCATCCAATGTGGCCTTGCGGTAGCCATGCTCGTTTTCAATCGGGGAATCCTCCCCTACCCACAGACCTTCATCAATGCATTCGCCAAGGAATTCAATGAATTGGCCATGCAGTTTCGGATCGATACGACCAATCGTACTGTTCGGGTCAATGCAGACAACCATGGTTTACTCCTTTGCAGTAGTACTCACATCTGCAGTGTTCGTAATTCGTACAGTTCCTGTAGTTATTGTGCCGCACAATATGTGCGAAATGGCCGAAGATCCCAGGAGAGATAATGAAAGGATCTCCGGCCAAGTTATTTCGGAAAATGCCGACGCTACTTCACCTTTTTAATCATCAGAATGAAGACGCAGGCGAGCGCCACCATCACGATTGCCGTCGGGAACACCATGGCATAGGAGCCGGTGGCCACCACGATGGCGGAAGTGACGATCGGGCCGACCATCTGACCGAGAGTGGTTGCGATGTTCAGAATGCCTAGATCCTTACCAGCCTCTTCTTCGTTCGGCAGCACGTCAACGTTGAGTGCCTGGTCAACAGAGCCGTACATGCCGTAGCCGAAGCCGCCGATGGCGGAGAAGAGAATCATACCCAGCGCATTATGCATGAGCCACGGCAGAGCATAACCGATGGCAAGCAGCACGCTTGCAGCCACAACCGGAATCTTACGGCGGCCGATTTTGTCGGAAATCGGACCTGCGGAAAGCGCGGAAATCAGGGAGACAACCATCAGCACCAAGCTCATGGTGGAAATGGTGACTGCGGAATCTTCAACGCTTTGACCGATATAATCCTGCAGAATATACAGCTGGTAGTTGAGGATCATGTAGTAGCTGAACAGCAGCAGGGAACGACCAGCGAATGCCAGCCAGAAGTCACGAGCGCCCTTGGTCGGCGGACGGAAGCTCATGATGATGCCCTTGAAATCGACCTTTTCCTTAGGCATGTCCTTGCTGGACTTTTCCTTCGGCCAGAAGATCACGGCAAGCACACCGGAAAGCGCCATGGCCACACCAGCGACAATGAAGCCCGGGAGCTGTAGGGTGATGAACTGCGCACCAACAATCTGGCCGAGTGCGGAACCGAAAAGCGTACCTGCGGAGATGAATGCAGACATGGTGCCGCGCATATCTTCCGGAACACGGTCGGACAGGGATGCGATGACCGGCGCGATCATCATGTTCAGACCGACCATGGAAATGCAGTAGCTGACACCGATGCTCACACCGTCCGGCAAAATGCCGATGAGGAACAGCGAGATACCAGCGACAATGCCGCCCGATGCGATCCACGGCGTACGGCGGCCGAAGATCGAGCGCGTACGGTCAGACATGTTGCCGACCACAAGGTTGGAAATCAGCGAGGCGAGTGCCGTGGCCGAATTAAGCACACCAAAGATGGCGTCTTTGCTGTCGGGCGCGATATCGGCCAAACGCTGCGGAAGCAACACTGCAGCAACGATCTGCAATGCCAGCATCCACGCGAATGAGAACACGAAGAACGCTACGCAGAAACGCGTTTTGTCAATTTTGGAAAGCGCGCGAGTGCTTTCCGCGGACTGTGCGCCAGTCATGCTTATCTCCTTATCTTTCTTCTTCGAAATCAGCCCCACGTTTTTGCCGAATCTTCAACGATCGCACAAGCAAGAGAGGCGCTGATTGAAGTCGATGTCCATCGGCTTCGTCAGTTATCTTATATCTTAAAAGTATAAGATAACAAATCGGCGTGTCGAGCAACTACCTACTTTCAAACACATCAATCAATCGCATAACCGCAATATCGAAACCATACGAAAACACACGTGGGCAGCGGCAATAGTATTCTTCAAAGCAGTATGGAATCACAGGAAAAAACATCAGCAAACAGCATCAAGAGCCGTCCAATCAACCAAAGAAAACGACTCTCCCCAGCACAGCGACGCAAACAGGTCGCACAAGAAGCGGTAACCCTGATCACGCAATACGGATCATATGGCTTCCCCATGCAAGCCTTGGCGGACGCGGTCGGAATGACACTGCCAGGACTCAACCATTACGTCAAAAACCGCGAAGAACTGCTCTCATTGGTCATCGAAACGTTCTACGACTCCGAAGAAAGCAATGCACCCACGACATTGGGCGCAACCATCAACCACTGCGACCAATCAGATTCAGCAACCAAAGAATGTCGACATTTGCCCAGCGCACTGCACGAAACCGTATGTTTCAACGCCAAACGTCCTGAACTCGTCGCACTATTCATGCGCCTCGCAATCGAAGCATCCGACCCGCAACACCCGGCACACGAGTTCTACCAAAACAGGCACGGATCAATCCTAACCGACATGACCAGCGTGGACTGGGAACTACCGGAAGAATACCGAGATCCAGAACGCCTGCACGACCTCATCGTCACCGCATTCTTCGCCATGGACGGCGTACAAATCCAGTCGCTGACCAACCCAAACGAATCCATGATGCAACTTTGGGAACGCGCCGAACGCATTCTGTTCCCCTCCCCCACCTGGGACGGCTACCGCTAAACAGAGCGCGACAAGCAAAAACACTGTAAAACAAGAGCACAGCAAACAAAAAAGGCGTCTGTCTGCGGCGACCAGTAACCAACCACCGCGGGCAAACGCCCTGCAACACAACACCGGCTTGCGAAGGTGGCAGGAAGAGAAGGGAAAACCCACCACCCGGCATTCAACAAACCGTTGCCACAGCCAAGCCAACGCGTTACGCACACATCCGCGTCAGCCGACAACTCCCCGTCAGTCCAACACGAACGTGTTGAACGAACGCGGAGCAAGCGTCACCTTGATACCACGATCGGCATTGCAAGGATCGGCAAACTCAAACGGACGCTCCTCATCAAGAGCGTTCTGAGCCACCACCACAATGGTGCCATCCGGATTACGGAAAGCAATAGCCATCGAATTGAAATGACCCGTAGTACCAAGCACATGCGCACCCGGCTTAACAAAATGCGAGAAATGACGCATCACATAATATTCCGGATTACGACGAACCTCATGCGTATCCGCAGTAATGGTGAACAGCGAATTCTGCCACCATCCCCACGTGGAATCCTGATCGTCAAGAATCATATTCCAATACGTGTAGGCAGTCGCACCATTACGCAGATAATGGTTGATCAAGTGGAAAATATACTCCGCATATTCCCACGTATTATCGCCCATACCGCATTCGGATTCAGACTGAATCAGCTCAATCTCCGGCCAAGACTCATGCGTACGCGCAATACAATTCTGGCCAGCCCACTGATAGGCGATGCCCTTGATATACTTGCGAGCATTGTCGTCAAACAGAATATTGTCGACAAAACGGTTGTAATTGTTAAGCTTCATGCCGTAACCGCCGGTCCACGCCATATCTTCCGGACCATTCAACGTGCCCAGCCAAATATCGGTATCAAGACCAGCCTCGTCAAAAGCAGGTCCAAGATAATCGCGGATGAACACCTTGAGCGCTTCGGCATCCCACAATGCACTCGGGAACTTCTGATCGGCGAACACCTCGTTCTGCACATGCAGCTGATTCACGGTAATGCCATGCTCGGCATAAGCCTGAATGTACTTGACGAAATACTTCGCATACGCCTTCAGATTCTCAGGAGTCTGCACCAAACGACCATAGTTATAAGCCTTCGGACGCTTCATCCACGTCGGCGGGCTCCACGGGCTGGAGAACAGCTGCATGTTCGGCTGCCATTCCTGCGCGCGATGAATATACGGAATCAGCGTCTGTTCATCATGCTCGACGGAGAAATGCTCCATCTCGTAATCGCCGTCGGTCTCGTTATAGCTATACCAATGATCGGCGAAATCATTGGCGCCGACCGGCGCACGATTGAAGGTGAAGTTCATCTCATCCGGGCTGAACAGTTCCTTGATGATCTGATCGCGTTCCTCTTCAGTGACCGTCTGCAGAGGAAGCCAGCCAAGCTCGTTGAAGCAGCCGCCGAAGCCGCGCAACGCCTGATATTCGTTGCCGTCAAGCTGCAGATCGGCAGCGGAAGTGGCATGCGTGGATTCGATTTCTGATGATTTGTCGGCAAGCTTGTTGTCTTGCGTTGTTGCGATCCAAGTAGTCATGGAAAGTCCTTAGTATCGTCATTGATTCTTTGGATTTATACTTATTCGTTTTTGAGTTGTTTTTTTATTTGATTATTGGGATTTAGTTATCGATATTTAGTTTTGAGATTGAATTATCGGCAACGCAATTTCATTTCAGTAAGTGCAAAAACCGCAGGATGCCGCGATAATCTATTCACGACACGCTCCAGGTGTCGGCTTACGCCGACCTTCACGGCACAGCCGCTCACCTCGCCTACGAGAAACCTACTAGGTTTCCCGCTTAACGGCTCAGCTGTCCAAGTCTTTACGGTCTTAAACAGATTATCGCGGCATCCTGCTCGTAACGCTATGACGTTACGTTTGCACTGTTATTTAGTCTTGCATTGTTGTTCAGTTTTGGAAAAGCTTCCTACCCCCCTCTCTCCCTCTCCTCTCTCGAAATCGAGGGGAGTGAGGGAGGGGAGGGAGGTGTGGTTACTTGACCTTCTTGATGGCCATGATGAAGAAGCAGCCGATGATGGCCAGGGCGATGGCGGCCGGGAAGGCGAAGTTGTAGCCGAGGGACACCACGATGGTGGACATGATGACCGGGCCGCACATCTGGCCAAGGGTGGTGCCCATGTTCAGAATGCCCAGATCCTTGCCAGCTTCTTCCTTGTTCGGCAGCACGTCGACGAGCAGAGCCTGATCGACTGCGGAGTAGACGGCGTAGCCGAGGCCAGCGATGCCAGCGAACAGGTACATGCCCAGGGTGGACGGGATCAGCCACGGCATGGCGATGCCGATGGCGAAGAGCACGGAAGCCACGACAACCGGAACCTTACGGCGGCCGATGAGATCGGAAACCGGGCCGGAGATGAAGGAGCCGACCAGAGACATGACCATCATGATCATGGAGACGACGGACACGGTGACGGCGGATTCCTTGACAGACTGGCCAATGTAGTTCTGGATGATGTAGAGCTGGTAGACGTTGATCATCTGGTAGCTCATGATCATGCAGAAACGGCCGGCGAATGCCTTGTAGAAGTCGTGGGCGCCAGCGAACTTCGGCGGACGGAAGGATACGAGAACGTCCTTGAAAGAGCCCTCTTCCTTCGGCAGGAAGTCAGCGGACTGTTCCTTCGGCAGGATGATTACGGCGACGACACCACCGAGGAACATGAGCACGCCCGCGACAGCGAAGCCGACAGTCAGGTTCTCGATGAAGAACGCACCGATCATAGTGCCGATCGGAGCGCCGATGGTGGAGCCTGCGCCATAGAAGGCGGACATGGTGCCGCGGATGCCGGACGGCACGCGGTCAGACAGCACTGCGACCAGCGGGGCAATCATACAGTTGAGGCCGAACATGCAGGCGCAGTAGAAGATGGTGAGCAGCACGGCGTTATGCGTGGTACCGGTCAGGAACAGGGTGACGCCACCGAGCACCGCACCGAAAACGATCCACGGAGTACGACGACCGAACCTGGAGCGGGAACGATCGGAGAAGTTGCCGAACATCAGATTGGCAACCAGAGATGCCACTGCGGTGAACGCATTGACGATGCCAACGAGAGCGTCCGGATCAGCACCCTCGATGGTCTTGTAGTGCATCGGCAGCAGCACGGCGGAGACGATGCCGAGACCCGACATCCACAGCACACCGAACAGCAGGAAGCCAGCACCGAAACGGATGGTGTTGACCTTGCTCAGCGGCTTGCCGGTTTCAGGCGACAGCTGCGGATCCTTGTCTGCAGCAGCGATATTGGCGTTATATGCAGCCAAACGCGCTTCTTTACTTGCGATTGCTTCACTCATGAAACTCTCTCCTTCGATTCATGTTTCAGTGGTGTTTTCTGTGGTATTCCTGTTTTCCGATAGGGCCTCTCTGCCCAGTCAACTAACTACCACTTGGTAACTAGCTGGTTTTCATCATAGATGCTTTTTCGAAAGAACGCAAGTCAGACGCAAATTATCCGACGGCAGCATTTTCCAAATGACAATCCATGATGATTCGCCTTGTGCAGCAACTTCAGTTTTTATTACTTAGTAACTGCTTAGTTAAAGCGTATTACAATCTCTTATATCTGTCATTTTCCGGCGTGTCCCAACGTTTTCATCACACTTCCTCTCCCCCTTCTTGTAACTTGGTAAGCACAAGAAAGGAGAGCGCATGCGTCGCCGCACCGAAAGCAAACCCAAAAAACGAATGAGCGCAGAAGACCGTAAGAAAGCGATTCTCGAAACCACGGTATCCTTCATCTCACAATTCGGCTTCTGGGGCTTCACCATTCGTGACGTGGCACAAACTCAGAACATCACCGAAGCAGGCCTCCTTTACTACTTCAAATCCAAAGAACAACTCCTTGAAGAAACCCTCAAATACACTGATCGCACCAACCAAATCGCCATTGCAGAGCATCTTGGCGTCGACGGTGTGACCGGCGAAGTCTTACAAGACGGCATCGCATACCATTGCGATCTCGGACTCAAGGCCATCTCCACGGGAACCGTGGAAACCAACGCAGACCGACCTGAAATGGTACGCCTCTACACCCTGCTCGAGAGCGAAGCCCTAAGCAAAGACCATCCGGTGCACGAGTATTTCGAACAGCGCGAAATCAATCTGCTGAAGGAATACACGTTCGCAGCCAAACGAGATGGCGTTGCCGACCCGGAACGCACCGCACTGCAGGTACTGTCCGCTATGGAAGGACTGCAATTGCGCTGGCTCAACGGAGCACACGATGTCGATTTCGTTGGGGAATGGAAGGCCATGATCGACCTTCTCATTCCCTAATCGTTCTCTTTTCGCCGATTTCAGCCGGCGATCACCGCAACATTCCAGCGACCGATTGTCAGCGGATCGCCCTGCTTGACAGCAGCACCTTCCTTCAGTACGACTTCAGCAGTCGCAGCCTCATCGACGTTGCCGTCGGTGGCGATGGCAACCGGGGCAACCACCACTTCACCTGCGACCGGGCTTGCAACAGTGACCTCATCAGCCGAATAGTTGAGCAAATAGGTCACGTTCTCGCCGCGAGCGTTCACGCCCTGACGAACTGCGATCTGACCTGCGAGCGCGGTTCCAGCACCGGCGACACCGGCATGCTCCACAGCTTCGCGCATGACCGCACGAATGGAATCGGCGTCAAGCAGGGTGGCGATCCACTCGGCGTCGCCCTTGCCGAACGCGTGACGGGTGACCGCGGCGTAATCCTCCCAAGCGTAGTGACCGTAGGACGCGAGCACCTCGGTATCGGCGTCGGCGTTCAGCAGTTCGATCAGCGCCTGGGCGTCGGTGGACGCGGTTTCGGCGAGCGCACCTGCGAATTCCACGGAAACATGACCGTTCGGGCGGGTGAACTGGTTGTAGGTCATGCCGAACACGTCGGTGAGATTGTGCGGAGCACGATCGGACCACACGGTCACTTCATCGTCGGAAACGAAGGAACGCATGGTGGAAACCAAGTGACCGCCGTTCTCAACGAACGCGCGCAGACGATCCGTGGTTTCTTGGGATGCGCAGTAGAGCGCCGGAGTCACGATCATCTCATATTTGGCGAGACGTTCGGACGGAGCGTCAGACGGCACGAAATCGCATTCGACGTTGAGCTCGAACAGCGCGTCGTACACATTGCGCACCACGTCGTTGTACTTGAGGTTGCCACCGAACGGGAAGCCCGCCTCAATGAGGAACCAGTCGAGCGCGGTGAGCGACTCGTTGCTGACCATGATGGCCACCTTGTTCCGCTTCTTCAGGTGAACGAGACGCTCCCCCACTTCCGGCTTGCCGACTTCACGTCCGAACACGCCGGCCTCACGGTAGGTCGGATTCGGCTCGAGGTCGTGGCTCAGCAGGCCCTTCCAGTAGGTTTCGAACGAATTGTGAATGGAATGCCAATGCCAGTACTCCACCATGTCAGCACCGGAAGCCAAGTGCGAGTAAGCCTGCAGGCGAAGCTGTCCCGGGAACGGAACCCAGCCGTGCTGACCCTGAGCTTCGGTTTCGAGCACGAGGAAGTTCTTGCCGTCCTTGGTGGAACGGGTCATATCGCCGCCGAATGCGATTTCCTTGCCGGTCAGATCGTCTTCGGTCGGATGGTAGATGTCGACACCGGTGATATCCACTGCGGTTGCGGCCTTAAAGTGGTCGACGGCCGGCTGCACGCCGAAGGAATAGCCACGCCATTCGAAATCGAAGTTGTGAGTGATGAACTGGTCGTCATGAGCGTATTCACGCACGATATCGGACTGCCACTGCAGGAAAGCACGAACCTGATCACGACGGAACTTGTCAAACTCACCACCAAGAGACTCGTTGATCGTGGCGGTCACATCCGGGAAGTCCTCCCAAGAATTGATGCGGTTCGACCAGTAGTCAAGACCGAAGTGATGGTTCAGCTCGTTCAGATCGCCATCGAACTTCTCATACAGATACTTGATGAACAGGCGCTGCATGTCGTTGGACACGGACTCGTAGTACTTGGTTTCGTTATCGACCTGGTAGCCGATCACTGCCGGATGGTCGGCAACGTGGGAGATCAGCTTGCGGATCACGCGTTCACCGTAGAAACGATAGGTGGCATTGACGATGTCCATGATCTGGCGTGCGCCATACTTGCCTTCACCGTTCGGGGTGACTGCGAGCACGCTCGGGTCAAGCTTGACGAGCCAGCTCGGCACCGCATAGGTCGGAGTGCCTACGATGACGTCGATGCCCGCGCGCTGTGCTGCGTCGAGTGCGCGGTCCACATACGTGAAATCGAACACACCCGGCTGCGGTTCGCAGGTGCTCCACGTGGATTCGGCGATGCGAATGACGTTCAGTCCCGCTTCCTTCATCATCCTCATGTCTTCATCGACGCGGTCGATGCCTTTCATCATGAGGTATTCGTCGTAATATGCGGCACCGAAAAGAATGTGATCTACCTCGTAACGACTCACGGATCCTCCATCGTCTTCATTGACTTGTTACTGGTTACTACTTGTTGCTACATCTAAGGTTGTTTTCTTGCGATATCCCCGAGTTTTTTCCTCAAGTATCCATATCTAACAGCCATTAGATATAAGAAATATAAATCTTCCCGACTCAGTTGTCAAGAACCGCAAAATTTCAGGCGTGTCTTACCTAACAACCATTAGATATAACATTTTTCCCTGATCGAAAACCAAAATCAACCCAACCACCACAAAACCAATCGGCACAAATCCAATCAATCGGTGAAATCCACACAAAACGCTATCCCAGCGGACAAAATCCCCCAGTCGGTGGAAGAATCCGGACACAAGCCACCATCCCAACGGGAGAAATCCCCCAGTCGGTGGAAGAATACTCCCGCTCACACGCCTCTTAGAGTCCAGAAACCTCCAGTCACTGGAACAATCTACCCACCAATGGCCACCCCAGCGGGAAGATTCCTCCATCGACTGGAAAAACCCTCCCGCAAGCAGACCGTTCAACGCCCCAATTCCTCCAGTCGCTGGAGAAAACAGGACGGTCAAACCTCTCCCAGCGGCTCAAAACACCCAGTCAGTGGAGGAATCGCCCCGCCCCACTGAACTTCCTCCCATTTTTTGGACAACAGAAAGTGGGAGGCAGTTCACACAGGCCTCCTAACATCCCAATTCTTCCAGTAAGCGGGGAAATCAGGACGATCAATAGCGTCTCAGCAGGCAAAATCATCCACCCATTGGAAGAACCACCCTGAAAACAAGAATTTCAGAGTCCCGAAACCTCCACCGAATGGAGGAATCAGGACACAACAGGCATTGTCAAAACACAGCCAAGCGAACTCACACACTCTGGAAGCATAAAAAGCCATCAGGGACTTCCTGATGGCTGATTGTTTTCGGATATGCGCTCCGCTATTTCTTGGGCATCGGCTTGAGGCCGTCAGAGACCGTGCTCTTCACATGTCGGATGGCCCCATAGCAGTCCGAATCTTGTGCACCAATCGTTTCCCGCATGTCATCAGAATCAAAAGAGCACCCCAGAAGCCATCCAGAAGGCGACAACGGGGGTACTCACGACACATTGTATCGCATAGCCAAAAGCATTGATTCGACAGTTACCACAAGTCTGAACCAAAACAGCATTATCGATAATACGACCGACAGCACGCCCCTCTTCCGAGGACAAAGGCATCCACATCAACGTCAGCAAAGCCATGATCAAAGACCAAGCCCCTCGTCTTGACCAAACATCATCCTTGAAACCAACCAGTTGCTTGCTCGGCTGGATCATCGCCGACCGCAACGGATACAACTCAGCTCTAGGCTCGCCGATCTCACGGCTGAAGCAATCGGAGATCCTTGACTCTTACCCCACCAATCCCACCACACACGAATTCACCGGAGATACCTGCCGAACACCTGTAAAATAGTGGACGACATGTTAAAAGAAGCGAGGGGCTGATGACATACTGAAACTCCTACGACGGCACCTTCGAGGACTGGATGGCCGAATACGACGAAATAAATCCGGCCGAGGTCCTGAACGTCGAACTGGCCGCATACCTAAGCATTCACGGCAGCCCATTCCTCCTCGTCGAAGGAGATCCCGTCCCCGCGGCCGACATCACACCGCGGGAGCTCCTGAGATAGGTCGTTTGGTGCAACTTCCACGGCGAATCCATGACGGAATACCCCGAAGCCCGTCTCACATAGCAAATCGCAAACAACCGACACAAGCCGCTCCTCAAAGGAGCGGCTTTTCTTATATCAACACAACAGAGTGGTCAAAGTCATTGATCTGACAGGCATCTGAAACTACTCAGCCGCCTTGGCAGTATCGCCGCCGGTGGTCAAAGTCATTGATCTGACAGGCATCTGAAACTGGGCCCATTGTCCCCTCGTCCCACGTGTGGTGGTCAAAGTCATTGATCTGACAGGCATCTGAAACCCATGCATTCCACGTCACTATGGTAGCGTTGTGGTCAAAGTCATTGATCTGACAGGCATCTGAAACACGTGACACGTCCGATGGAATCATGCCGCAGTGGTCAAAGTCATTGATCTGACAGGCATCTGAAACATTCAAATGCGGTTTTACCGGAATCGGTGAGTGGTCAAAGTCATTGATCTGACAGGCATCTGAAACAAAGCTACGTTGTGCGGCTTGTCCGTGAAGGTGGTCAAAGTCATTGATCTGACAGGCATCTGAAACTCCGAATTCTCGACCTGGGCACGAAGATAAGTGGTCAAAGTCATTGATCTGACAGGCATCTGAAACACCATTCGCATTGCTATAGGTGATTTCCATGTGGTCAAAGTCATTGATCTGACAGGCATCTGAAACTCAGCATGGCCTTCATGTCGAGCACGTCGTGTGGTCAAAGTCATTGATCTGACAGGCATCTGAAACTCGGCGGTGCGGCGGCTCCAACCCAGTCTGGTGGTCAAAGTCATTGATCTGACAGGCATCTGAAACTGCAGGGGCGCTCTTGGAGCCATTCGATGCGTGGTCAAAGTCATTGATCTGACAGGCATCTGAAACTGCAGGGGCGCTCTTGGAGCCATTCGATGCGTGGTCAAAGTCATTGATCTGACAGGCATCTGAAACTGCACACCGTCGTGCCGTACGACTTGAGAAGTGGTCAAAGTCATTGATCTGACAGGCATCTGAAACGTAGTCGTCGTCCATGTGCCGCATGTTCAGGTGGTCAAAGTCATTGATCTGACAGGCATCTGAAACTCCTTGATAGCCGCCTTAATTGCCGTCTTGGTGGTCAAAGTCATTGATCTGACAGGCATCTGAAACGTTGCGAGAGAGCCGATGGCATTCGCGGCTGTGGTCAAAGTCATTGATCTGACAGGCATCTGAAACTCCGGGTTAGTCTCGCACATGGCGAGAATGGTGGTCAAAGTCATTGATCTGACAGGCATCTGAAACGCTGGAACACGTCGCCGTAGTCGGGCGTGAGTGGTCAAAGTCATTGATCTGACAGGCATCTGAAACTCGAAGATTATCGGAGAATCGGCTGGCCGGAGTGGTCAAAGTCATTGATCTGACAGGCATCTGAAACACGTGAAAGAAGTCGCACAGGCAATCGCGGGTGGTCAAAGTCATTGATCTGACAGGCATCTGAAACTGGAATTGTTCGATTGTTCGCCCGAAGATTGTGGTCAAAGTCATTGATCTGACAGGCATCTGAAACGTAGGCCACGAGACGAGCATGCAAAGATTTGTGGTCAAAGTCATTGATCTGACAGGCATCTGAAACTCCGTGACTCCCATCAATGGTTTCCACAATGTGGTCAAAGTCATTGATCTGACAGGCATCTGAAACGAAGTGACCATGAAACGGTTGACGCCCGGCGTGGTCAAAGTCATTGATCTGACAGGCATCTGAAACCGTTCTATAACCATACCCTGCAAAGTCTTGGTGGTCAAAGTCATTGATCTGACAGGCATCTGAAACTTTGCAGTATCGCGGGGTTAAGCATGTTTTGTGGTCAAAGTCATTGATCTGACAGGCATCTGAAACCGTTGCGCATGCTCAAGCACATGGGGCGTCGTGGTCAAAGTCATTGATCTGACAGGCATCTGAAACTAAGCACCCTTGCACTCAATATAAACCTGAGTGGTCAAAGTCATTGATCTGACAGGCATCTGAAACGCAATTGCAAGGACTCTACACGTGGACTACGTGGTCAAAGTCATTGATCTGACAGGCATCTGAAACACTGCAGCCAGCCTCCCACCGTCATGAGCAGTGGTCAAAGTCATTGATCTGACAGGCATCTGAAACTGGAACGACTGCTGAGGAGTGTTGATTGGGTGGTCAAAGTCATTGATCTGACAGGCATCTGAAACGCGTACTGAACAGTGCGCCGAACGCTTCGAGTGGTCAAAGTCATTGATCTGACAGGCATCTGAAACATAATCATCGTCACTGTGACGCATGTTCAGGTGGTCAAAGTCATTGATCTGACAGGCATCTGAAACCATATCCCACGGGACATTGCACAGTTTAAAGTGGTCAAAGTCATTGATCTGACAGGCATCTGAAACTCTGTCTTGGTGGCAATGGCCTTGAGCGCGGTGGTCAAAGTCATTGATCTGACAGGCATCTGAAACTGCTCAACATCGATTTGCTGGTAATCAACTGTGGTCAAAGTCATTGATCTGACAGGCATCTGAAACACGTCCAAATGTCATTCAACGTGGCGTACTGTGGTCAAAGTCATTGATCTGACAGGCATCTGAAACGCACTTCCAACCAGTGCGCAAGCCGCTGGTGTGGTCAAAGTCATTGATCTGACAGGCATCTGAAACTGTTGGTGTCGGCGGCTGGAATGCCGTATAGTGGTCAAAGTCATTGATCTGACAGGCATCTGAAACCGTAGCCGTTGCGTCCCGCGTAGTGGTTGGGTGGTCAAAGTCATTGATCTGACAGGCATCTGAAACTTGACGCCGCGCGTCATCACGTCCGCCGAGGTGGTCAAAGTCATTGATCTGACAGGCATCTGAAACGCGCCGTCATGGACATGTCCGATTCCACGGGTGGTCAAAGTCATTGATCTGACAGGCATCTGAAACTTGGGTGGTGGCCGTTTCACGAAATCGCTTGTGGTCAAAGTCATTGATCTGACAGGCATCTGAAACTGATAGCCTTAAGGATTCCTGAACAGTTCATGAGAACTGAACGTAATCCTCATCGACATAGTGGCTCATCCCCTCTGTCAGCATGACTCTTTCGCTGCAGCATTCCAAGTCAAGAAGCTGCAACTGGTGCCGCAATAAAGTACGGTGTAGATAAAGTAATTGGTCGTTATCACAATATTGAGTTGTATGAAGCGTCACCAGCATCCTACTCTCGGCAAGAGCACCGGCAGTATCCACTGCCATTGAGATTTTATCATACAAGGACCCCAAAGAACTCGTGTCAATCCGAGGTTTAGCCATTGCAATCGCAGCTTTCAGATCCAAATTGTTGGGAATCACCAAAGGTAAATTTTGACTCCATATCTCATCTTGAATAATTGTCTTTAGTTCGGCTTGCAAAGATAACAATCTGCTGATTTGTTCCGGCGCAAATCCTTCGATTATTTTCTTGACAGCAAGCTTTTGAAATAAAGCATCATAATCCACCTCATCCGCGCAATCACCAACATAGATTACGCTTTTGGAGGCCAAAACAGTCTTCGTTCCCATTCCAAGCACAACAGAATCAATATCTTCTTGGAGCCCCGCAGACAACTCATAGAAAATCCTTGGAGACGCACACCCTATAACATTTAGCCCCGTCTCAAGTTTCATAGGATCAAGTGGATACACAACAAGACTGTCTATCATATAATCACGGTCCTATCATCATTATTCCGCACATCATCACTCATAGATCCAGCCAAAAATCTAATGGATGAGTACTGTTTTTCCGTAATAATCAACGACTGAACCAAACCTTCAGCCGGAGCAAAACTAGCTACTCTATTCTCCAAAAAATGAGCAGACTCACGAGTGGTCGCCACTCTCACATATACCGACTCCTGAATCATGAGGAACCCCTCACGAATCAAATTTTTCCTAAATTCCGTATAAATTTTTCGTTCGGTAGCGGTTTTCATAGGAAGATCAAAAAACACTATTACACGCATGACTCTGTACCGCATTGCACGAACCCCAGTTCCGGCAAACATTCTTCACCAGAAAGATAACGAAGAGCATCTCTTACAAAAACATTGATAAGCTGAGTAATTGTGGTACCAAGCTCAGGCATATCGCTTCGCATAAATCTCATTAATTCATTTTTGATTTTGGAATCAAGATGCTCAGCACCTAATTGGAAGACTCTTTCATCCATAAAAGGACGAAATGGTTCCATCAAGTCACAGGCTAAATTAAACGGATTTTTCTCATTATCGTGATGAATTCCAAATTCCGTTAGATAACCAATTTCCGTTATTTTTCTAGCTACTTCAGAAAGGATAATCGCATACCCATAATCCAAAATTCCATTTATTTCATTTTCCTCGTCCGAACGAATAAACTCATATGTGAACAACCGAGGGAAATACATGTGAGCCGCAACAGCTTCTCGATTATCCGGATCCCCAGGCTTCACATCCGCAACAAGTGCCTTCATCTTCTCGAGGTCAGGACTGTCACAATTCTTCTCCAACACAGCCACTTGATGCGCAATTTTCTCACGAACAATATGCTGCCACAGCAGATCTTTGCGTGTTTCATCCCATCGCATTTGCTGAATTATGTATGCCCGTCGGCTCGATTCGGTCTCATAGGGACTCGTCTCCCCTATTGGAAGATGTTTGTCGTCACAAAACACAATTTTCACATCACGCTTCAGCAAATCCGCTATCGCGCATGTCGTAATTACCGCCCGTGTCGTTTCAATCATCAGCGTGCCGATATCGTCCACGGGCAATTGGCACACATCATCGTCCGTCTGAATAACCAGCAACTTCATTTTTGTGGAAATCTTGCAATGCTGAGTTACCACTACATTCCGCCATGCCATACGCACCTCATTGTGTTATACTTGCAGAGGATTGTTTGGTCACAATCCATGATCAAGGTCATTGACCTGACAGGCATAAATTGAAATAAAGCAAGGTTTCGACCGAGCTTCAGAAGGTTTTATACCTGGCCTTATGGCTGTGAGGCTCCCGATTTTATCGGGAGCCTCTTTTCATTTATCCGATACTTACTATTTACTTCTTATTTTTTTGCCTTTCTTTTCAATTCCCCTACGGTTACTTTCTTTTCAAAAAGACCCGAAGGTGACTGGAAAATGAACTCATCCTCGTCAGAGAACAGAAATCCCACACCATTGACCATGCGCCGCCAATTCGTGGACAAACCAACTTTAGACAAATCCGAACGCTTCGCATCTGCGTGCAGCGCAATCACCATTCCATCGATGACATTCTTCTCTTCATCCTCTGAAAGCCGGGCAAAGGCATCATATAGGCAGCCAAGTTCCTTCTCATTGAATCTATGCCACGGATAGAATCGCTGCACCGCATCCACAACCGACTCAAGCAGACGTCGCAAGTCATCCTTATCCAAAGAACCTTTCTCTTGCGACAGCTCATCGAAGTAACAATACTCTTCATACGGCAACCAAAGCTGCTGAGCATTATTCAATTCACCAGCCGACTTAATCACCATCAGTCCGCCGCCATAACGGATCAACTGCATCTTCGGCACATGACGTAACAGAATGTTCGCTTTCGCATATTCGCTCTTCTTCTTCGCCAGCACTTTTCGCAGCTCATCATCAGACGGCCTATCCCCTAGCAGCGAATACTCCTGCATCGTCACATTAACCAAGCGGGCCTTCCCCTTTGATTCAATCAGAACCGCGTAGGCAGGCTTCGCACTGGAGAAACCTCCATAAAGGGAAGTGTCACGCTTGGCACCATCGAAAGGAATGCCCTTAATTCCTTTCGGATCAGTTGCAGCATATCTTGTCTCATCGTACAGCGCCCCGAAATCGTCTCCGACTTTCTGCGTAACGAGCATCTTGCGATAATTCATTACCTTACGCAGATAATCTTTGTCTTCCTCAGACCAAACAACTTCTCCAGTACGCGGATTAACTCGCTTTTGTTCATCTTGAGAACGCATTGAACCAACAATAAAACCAAACGCACGTCCTTGTTTTCTGTCTTCCGCGCTCAGCTTCTCACGATATCCACGCAGGTAATCACGCAAATACTGGTTATAAGAATTTTGCGCACCGTCAGTAACCTCACCATCCGCAAAGAAACCACGATTGGCCGCAAACTGTCCAGCGATGCCAACGCACAGCGCATCTTGCGCGTGATGGTAATCGTTGATATCGCGATTCTTGTGCGAGAATCCCAAATATCTGCGCATTTCTTTCGTTAATTCAGCATTAAGACCAATGACCGCGGCACTGTTGCCATATCGCTGGCGCATCAACGTTGCGACATTCTTCATGATCTGTCTTGTTTCAACCAGCGAACGCTGAACAAAACGTTCTTTCTCACGCTCCGAGAATTCGTTTTGACGAGTCAATCGCTCGAACTTAACGCGGCTGATTAATCCATTGTCTAAAAGCATCTGCCAGAAATTACGCATTCGATCCGCAATCTGAGGCATGTACGTGAATGAATCCATCTTGCGAGCGTTCTCGGCACGTGCCACGAGCACTCGATTGTCGATCGAATCGTTCTGCGTCACGGCCTGAGGAATAATGTGATCAATGTCGTATGCCGACGAAAGCCTATCAAGATCCAATTCCTCGCCCGTATACATGTCTTTTCCAAGCTGTGTGTAGTACAGGAACAGACGATCGTCTTGAAGATCCCTATCACTGCATGCATTGAGCTCGTCCGCGATTCCCCTGAATTCCTTTCCAAGATTCGCATTCCTGTACAAATCCTGTAGACGGCTTTTTCGAGATATTGTCCGGCCACTTGGCTGAATCTCATCGGCCAGCTCCAGGAAAATCCTTGATGGTCTTTTGCCAACTGCCTTGGAAATATCATCAATCAAACGAATTGACTGAATAATTCCTCGTTTAACTTTTGGCGAGACCCGCAAATCATCAACGACTTCCATAAGAGAACTACCGTTTTCTGCACCAAGGTTTTCTTGCTCAATCCAATCAGAAAAACCTAATTGCTTGTCGGTAATGATCTCCATGAAATTACGGTCTTCAGCACGCATAATTTCAATAATGCTGTGTTTACGCGGCGCAAAATCATCGCCAATTTTGCATTCACCGGCTTTTGTCGTCAACAGCTTGCGAGACAAACGGCCCCAACCGGTGTAATGCGTGTTTACAAGCAAAGCGCAGTCCGATTCCGAAAGGCCTTCAAGCAGCCGCAACTGATGCAAAAGCGTTTCTTTATCTTCAAACACAGTCTGCAATTCAACGATTTTTTCCATCAAATCGCGATGCCCATCCACGTATTCTCCACCGAATATTCTACACATCTTGCCATACGTCGACAATGAACTCGTGAATTTCGATTCATCCGACAAGCCAGACAACTCATACGTGCGGCCGTATTCCTTGCGCAAAAGATTTTCCGCAGCCTTCTTTGTAACAGTCTGTCCTTTCATAAAAAGACGCTGATACAGAAGAGTCTTTTCTTCACGCCCAAGACGCATTCTGCGCTTATCATTCCAATGATTTCCCGTACGCACGGACAAGCGAACATTGTTGAGCTCGTTCAGAACCTCATATTCCTGATACAGCAACGAGTTCTTCGGAAGCGTCGGTTCACCCAACAAATAGCTATCAGTATCCACCAATCGTTCAATGAACTTTCGACCGGAAGCATCCTTGTCGACCATTTCATCGAAATTCCAAGGCGTGATTTCACCCTTCTTTTTTCTTACCATCCAATGGTTTTCACCATTATCGGATTCCTGGAGGTCTTCAGGAGAGACCAGAGGACCAACGAAATAAGGCACACGGAAAGCCAACAATCCTTCGATTTTGTTAATCCGCTTCCCGTCTTTTTTAAAAGTATCAAGCAGGAAAGGATAATACTTTCCTTGTTTCTTGATAATTTGTTTCAGTTCATTTTGGTGCAGCTGATGCGGAATAACTCCATTATCTGAATCTCGTTGAATTGGGAAAAGCTTGTCTTCTTCAATATCATGAATCAGTCTGCTTTTATTCGTTTCCGAAAGATCAGACGCTCCAATCATCTTTTTGAAAAAAGCATTGGCTTTCTTTCGCATATTCTCATATGCACTTTCGCCACGCACACTTTTACGTTGGCCATTATCTATTTTCCAGCCAACCAGAATACCATAGTTCTCGTTTATTTCTTTCTCATTCTCTTTCGTACGCAATTGCGATTTAATTAGATCCCAATTGGCACGATGAGCATCATAACTTGCGCATTTTGAATCGGAAACACTCGTGGACTTTCCTAACAACTGTTTCAGAGCGATTGCGTTGTACTGCTCCTGCATGCGATCCAAGAATTCGCGTTCCTCATCATCAAGAAGTCCCGAATCTACAATCTGAACACGCTTTTCTTCGTAGTCAGACTTATTGAAATAAATACCAAGTATCTTCTTATCTTCAGAAGAAAACTCTTTGCTGACGAATATTTTCGCGAGATCAAGTTTATTACCTTCAAGTCCAACAAAAATAGCCTTGACAATAGCTCTTTGTTCACGAGACAAATCGTTTACAGCACTAAGCGCTTCAAGCGCATTATCGACTCGCATGGAGCGCGAGCCGCGCGTTGCGCACAAAGCATCAGCTAGCTGGCCATTGGCAGGCGCAACCAACTTATTCTCATCATCATGCTCAATATCGCTGTTTTGCTCACCTTCCGATATTTCATAACGGGTGATTCTTCCAAGAAGTTTCAGCAGCTCATCTTCCTTGAACGCATTCGACGATTCCAAGGTTCCCTCAACCAGGAAATTACCGCGATATTTCACCATATGATGAATGGCAAGATAGATTTCTCTAATGTCATGCTGAGCATCATCTTCCATTAAAGTTTTGCGCAGGTGATAAATAGTTGGATATTTCTCGTAGAAACGCTTATCTTGATCGCTGGAATCAAACAGAATACCGCCATACCAACGATCCGCATTGCTTTCATCATCAGGATGAACCCAAGAATACTTTCTACGAGCTAAAAATGAAGGATCAACTTCAGACAATGCCTGGTCAAACAAAGCATCAAGAAGACGAAGACGCCAACGTCTGCGCGAATACCTTCTGCGCGTGGTACGCGCCATTCGGCGAGATTCAGCAGTATCAGCCGGATCGAAAAGTCGCGCGCCAATGAGTTCATGCCCCTTTGCACGTACAAGCCGATAATTCGAGGTGAAGGCCGACCAACCAACGGACGCATTTCCGATATCCAACGAAATTGCATAATCATCGACATAATTCTTGCGGCTCATAAGACCCCCATCGGTATTAAAAATGCTTAAGTACAGCCTATACCAGACTCCCCCTCAAACCCGCACACAACACACCCTATTACAAACCACGCTGGCGTCTGAATCCTCCCACTGACTGGAATAATCCTCCCGCCAGCACATCCTCCAGAGTCCAAAATCTACCAGTCGGTGGAACAATCATCCCGCTTACAGTCACCACAGCGGGAAAACTCCAGTTGCTGGAGGAATCTGCCCGCTCACACGTCTCTTAGCGTCCAGAAACTTCCAGTGAGTGGAGAAATCAGGACGCCGAACAGGCTTAGCGGTAGCCGTCCCAGATGGGTGAGGGGAAGATCATCTTTTCGAAGGCAAGCCATTCATCGTAGAAATCGATGGGAGGCTTACGCATCCAACGCAGCTGAATGCCGTCCATGGCCTCCAAGCTTTGCCTCACGTACGCCCGCATATTCTCCCAACCGCCAATTTCCGGCGGCAGCTTCCAAGCGAAACTCGAATAATGCTCCCACACGTATTTCGGTCGATTCTCGAAATAGTCGTGCAACGGATGATCCTCACTGAACGACTCAGTTTCTAACACCATGTATAGCTGCAGCAAGCTGCGTCGGCTCGCATTGTAGCGAACCAAGAATCGCAAGTACGCGGGAAACAGCATGCCTTCCGGATCACTGCCGGGTAGTCCCGACGCAGCGAAATCAGCCGGAGTGCCCTCCTGATCGTAATTGTCGGTGACCAGCAGCGACAGCAACCGTTCCTTGTTGCCGATGTAATGCAGCAATCCAGGCTGGCTCATGCCAATCGCATCAGCAATATCTTTCAACGATGTACCGTAATACCCCTTTTCCCCGATAAGACGGCTCGCCGCAGCTATGATTTCCCTCTTACGTTCCTCAGGTGTTTTACGAACACGTTTCTTCCCTTCATTAGCCATATGGAACAGTGTACTATCTACCGTTCATTAGACAGGCGGAAATCATATCAAACCACAACATTCCCACTCGCCGCACAAAAACGGGCTGATCTTCAACAGACCAGCCCGAAATTACTTCGAAATTTCGAAAAACTCATTCAGGCAGCCGTAGCCAACCCAAATGCTCGAAAAACAGTTTTACTTCTGGAACACGTCAGGATGCTTCGGATCGCCAGGTTCGTCGGCAAGCACGCCCTCCAATCCTAAGAATTCCTGCCAGAATTCCAGCGAATTGCCATACGGAGCGGCCTGGTGGCCACGCGCCTGCAGGTTCGCTTTCGCCTCAAGCACATCTTCCTCGCGAATGCCGTCGAAATACGATTCGAGACGCTCACGGTTCGCCGGATCGTAGAGCAGCGATCCGATGATTTCCGTCAGTCGTTCCGCACGCGCTACCGGCAGCGAATCCCAGTGACGGAATTCAATGAAGTTTTTCAAACGAACGTCATTGAAATGTGTGGAAATCACATGATTGATTTCGTATGCGTTGAGTTCACGATCGGGATACACGTCGTTTGCATTCTCGTAGAATGCAGGATGATGCAGATCAGTTCCGGGAGTTTCCAACGCTTCCGGAGTGTGCGTCAGATCAGCGAACATCATCGGCGTGCTCAGCACGTCGATCGCATAATCTTCCCAACCGAAGCGAGGATCGAACAATCCTGGAATAACGTTCGTACGCTGGAAATCCAAATAATCCCACATGCGCTGGCGCAGCAGCGGATACGGATTCTCCCGCCCCTCGAAGTACGGAGTGTTACGGAAGAACCATGCAAGAATCGGACCGATCACCGTACCCAAACGCAACTTGGAAATCGCATCCTCTTCCGAAACATAGTCGATGCTGATCTGCGTCGAAGCAGAGCAGCGCATCATGCACGGACCAAACTGGCCGACACGACCCAAATACGCGGTCATCGCCTTGTAACGGTCCTTCGGATTGACGGGAACGTCGGCATAGCTGGACCTCGGCTGGTATCCGTAATTAACCAAGCGGAAGCCAAGCTCGTCAAGCACCGGATCGACTTCACGACGGAACGCGCCATAAATCGTGCGCAGATCCTCCGGCTTATGCAAAATACCCAGCGAACATTCCAGCTGGCCACCCGGCTCAAGCGACACGGAAATACCTTCGCGCCCAAGCCCAACAAGCCTGCCGTTCTCCCAGTATTCCTTGCTTTCGTCGTAATACGGACGAATGCGGTTCAGCAACGCCTCGACGCCATTTTCCTCGTAATAGTTCACGGCGGTGTCATCACTGTTATGCACCGGCAGATGCTCGATTTCCACACCGAAACCGCCGGTTCCGCGCTCCTGACAGCCTGATTCGAAGAATTTGACCAGACTTTCCACATGCTTCGGGTTCGGCTCAGTAAGCAGGTGTGCATAAGAAATTCGTGGCGTCGTCATGTTGGCAATCCTATCGAAACGCATTGATGAGCACGGCGTGATCGCTATACGAAAAACTGATAGCCAATTCTTGCGTGTCCCGAATCGAATACACATTTTCGAGTAAAACAGACATGCTTTGCAAAGCCGACCAATAATAATTAAGACTGTCAATAAAGTCAGAAGCAATTACCACTATTTAAAGTATTGTTTGTATTTATCAAATAAAAATACCGACGCTGAAGATGTTGTCAGCGTCGGTATGTTAGTCAATTCCAGTCAGTGCTTATTGATTTATATACCTATGATCAGGCGACTTTTTCGCTTTGCGCCGCCTCACCCTGTTGCGCGGCCTTGTGAGCCTTCTTGGCGGCTGCGATCATCAGTTTGATGCGGTTGAGCTGGTTCGCTTCGGATGCGCCCGGATCGTAATCGATGGATACGATGTTGGCTTCCGGATGCAGGCGGCGAATCTTGCCGAACATGCCTCGACCGGTCACGTGGTTCGGCAGGCAGGCGAACGGCTGCGCACAAATCACGTTCGGACAGCCGGATTCGATGAGCTCAAGGATTTCCGCAGTCAGCAGCCAGCCTTCACCAGCCTGCACACCCACGGAAGTAACCTCGTCGGCCTTCTTCACGAGTTCCGGCATCGGCAGGTCCTGGGAGAACTTGCCGTGTGCTAAATCGATCGCCTTGTGCACAGGAGCGTTGTACATGTCAAGCGCCTTGCGCATCAGCGCGTAGCCAAGCTTGCTGCCGCCCATGCCAAGGTAGTGCTCGTTCCAGTCGGAAATGTACGGGCGCGTGGTCATGAATTCCATGATGCCCGGCACCACGGCCTCGCAATTCTGCGATTCGATAACGTCGACCACATGGTTGTTGGCGTCCGGCTGGTACTTGACGAGGATTTCGCCCACCACACCGACGCGCACCTTGCGCGGCTCGTCCTTCAACGGCAGCGCGTCGAAGGATTTCACAATCTCCTTAACGAGCGTCTGATACGGCAGATACCCCTTGCCGATGAACTTGCGTGCCGTCTTGGAATAGCCGTGGTGTTCGAGCGTTTCACGCACGATGGTGTCCCACGTGTGGTACAGCTGATTCGCACTGCCTGGCGTCACCTCGTACGGGCGTACGCGATACAGGCATTTCATCAGCAGATCACCGATAATCAGCGCCTTGATGACACGATGCAACAATGCCGGAGTGGCGGTGAAGCCCGGATTGTCTTCGATGCCCTGCGTGGAAATGGCGATCACTGGAATCTGCGGATAGCCAGCATCGACCAATGCCTTGCGGATCAAGCCGAAATAGTTCGTGGCTCGGCACATGCCGCCGGTCTGTGTGATGGCGAGCGCAGTATGTTCCGGATCATACTTGCCGTCCAAAATCGCGTCCACGAGCTGACCGATGACCATGATGGCCGGGTAGCAGGCGTCGTTGTTGACGTATTTCAGACCGGTTTCCACGTTTTCGCGGCTGGCATGTTCGAGAATATCGAACTTGTAACCGCCGGAACGGATCACGGATTCCACCAAGGAGAAGTGGATCGGGCTCATCTGCGGAGCCACGATGGTGTAGTCCTTCATGTCTTTGCCGAATGGCACTCGGTTGGCGTACTTCGACATGGTGGCGGAATTGTGCGCGGATTTCTTCGCTTCGCCGATGCCGTTTTCCGCGGCACGCCTGGATGCGGCTTTGACGGCTTCGGTGAGTTTCGGATTGGCTTTCATCACGGTGTCAAGCATGACTTGACGTCCCGGAGTCGGCGCCTCAGACCCGGTCTTGCGGAATTCGTCCTGCTTGTTAGGCGCACTGTCTTGTTTGTTAGGCATGACTGTGGCGATTCCGCGCTGCTTGTTGCGTTCACGCTCTTCGACGGCTGCTTTGAGTGAACGAAGGCGGATTTTCGCCGCGCCCAGGTTGGAGACTTCGTCGATCTTCAGCATGGTGTACACGTCGGCCTTGTCGGCGAGGATTTCGCCCACCTGGTCGGTGGTGATGGCATCGAGACCGCAGCCGAAGGAGTTGAGCTGTACGAGTTCAAGTCCCGGATAGGAGGCCACGAAGTTTGCCGCCGAGTACAGGCGTGCGTGGTAGGCCCACTGATTGGTGACGCGCAATGGCATTTTGGTGACCTTGCGGTCTTCCACATGGCGGAAGCCGTTTGCGTTCTTCTTGCGTGGATCGTCTTCATCGGCTGCGAGGAATTCGCTCGGGTTGAGCTTCTCCCCCGGCTGCAGTTCGCAGATCGAATCTTCGGACAATACCACCATGCCGAGCGAGCAGATAGTTTCCGGAATGCCATGGTTGACTTCCGGATCGATGTGGTACGGGCGGCCTGCGAGCACGATGCCTCGGCAGTCGTGTTCCTTCATGTAGGCGAGCGCCTTAAGGCCTTCCATCTGCACATCGTGCTTGAAGACTTCGTTTTCGGCATAGGCCGCTTTGACTGCGGTTTCGGCTTCTTCACGGGTCACGTTGGCCCAAGCGAATTCTTCGACGATACGGTCGACCATGAGTTCATGGTTGGCCATGTTGAAGTATGGGCGCATGTAGCGGATGCCTTCTTCGCGCAGTTCGGGCATGTTTGCGCCGATGACCACGGGATAGTTGGCTACCACCGGGCAATTGTAGTGGTTGTCGGTGTTGGGTACCAGGTTCTCTTCGTAGCTGACGCACGGGTAGAAGATGTTTTTCACACCCTTGTTCAGCAGCCATTTGATGTGTCCGTGCACAAGTTTGGCCGGATAGCAAATGTTTTCGGATGCGATTGATTCGATGCCAGTTTCGAACAGTTCGTGCGAGCTTCGTCCGGAAATCATCACTTTGAAGCCGAGCGAGGTGAGCAGTGTGAACCAGAACGGATAGTTCTCGTACATGTTGAGTACGCGCGGAATGCCGATTTCGCCGCGGGTTGCGTTCTTGTCGGTGAGTCTGCGGTAGGCGAAGCAACGCTTGTACTTGTAGTCGTAGAGGTTCGGACGATCGGAACGCTTCTTTTTCGCGTCGCCGCCTCGTTCGCAACGGTTGCCGGTCACGTAGCGGGAGCCGTCTTGGAAGGTGGTGATGGTGAGCTTGCAGTGGTTTTGGCACAGCTTGCACACGTCTCGTTCGGAGGTCATCGACAGGTTGTCGAGTTCTTCGCCGCTCAAAATGTTCGATGCGGTGTGGCGTACGCCTGCGATCACGGCTTCTTTGGTGTCGGTGGTATCGGCGTCTTCGTCTTCCGCTTCGTCGGCGTAATGCATGCGTGCGGTCAGTGCGGCACCGTACGCGCCCATGAGTCCTGCGATGTTCGGTCGGGTCACTTCGCGTTCGGTAAGCAGTTCGAATGCGCGAAGCACGGCGTCGTTAAGGAACGTGCCGCCCTGCACTACCACGGTGTCGCCAAGTTCGCCGGAATCACGCAGTTTGATCACCTTGTAGAGGGCGTTACGCACTACGGAATAGCACAGGCCTGCGGCGATGTCTTCGATGGATGCGCCTTCTTTCTGCGCTTGCTTCACGGACGAGTTCATGAACACGGTGCATCGTGATCCCAAATCAACCGGATGCGTGGAGTTGAGCGCCGCCTGTGTGAATTCCTGAATGGTCAGGCCCATGGAAATGGCGAACGTTTGCAGGAATGATCCGCAGCCGGACGAGCATGCTTCGTTCACTGCGATGGAATCGATCACACCATCGTTGATGGCGAGATATTTCATGTCTTGGCCGCCGATATCGATGACTGCGGTAACGCCCGGGCTTACCATTTCGGCACCACGATAGTGAGCCATGGTTTCCACTACGCCTTCATCGAGGTGCAGGCCGGTGGTGATGAGGCCTTCGCCGTAGCCGGTCGCGCAGGATCGTGCGATCCATGCACCTTCAGGCAATTCAGCCTGGATTTTTTTGACGATTTGCACGGCTGCCGTCAACGGGCTGCCTTCGTTGGTCGCATAAGAGGACCATACGATTTCTCGATCGTCGTTCACCAATGTCGCTTTGATGGTGGTGGACCCGGCATCGATGCCTAGGAAGTGCGGTCCTTGGGCTCCGTCAAGCGTGCCTTGATGGATATGTTCGCGATGATGCCGTTCGTTGAATGCGGTGCGATCCGCTTCGGTAGCGAACAGCGGGGGCATGGTCGGAGTGTTGGACGGCAGGTTTTCCAGTTCGTCCAGTCGCGCCAGAAGGTCGGCGCAAGTTCGTGCTTCGTAATGCTTAGTCAAGGTCGCCACCATCCTGATCGGCCTGCAATGCGGCACCGTATGCCACATACAGGTGAGCATCGGTCGGAACAATGAATTCGTCCACTTTGCCGTCGAGCGCCCGCTTGAACGCGGCTCGCAGCTCGGACATGAAGAACAACGGACCGCCCAGGAAGATCACGGTTCCGTGGATCGGGCGTCCGGAGGCAAGGCCTGCAATGGTCTGCGTGGCCACTGCGGTGAAGATCGATGCGGCCAGATCCGGCTTGGCCGCACCATCGTTGATGAGCGGCTGCAAATCGGTTTTGGCGAACACGCCGCAACGTGATGCGATCGGATACAGGGTTTCGTATTGCGTGGCCATTTCGTTCAGGCCAGCGGCGTCGGTGTCGAGCAGCGTTGCCATCTGATCGATGAATGCGCCGGTACCGCCTGCGCAGGAACCATTCATACGCTGTTCCGGAGTCGGCTTGAGATACGTGATTTTCGCATCCTCGCCACCAAGCTCGATGATCACGTCAGCCTGCGGATATTCCTTATCGATGGCTTCGGTTTCGGCGATGACTTCCTGAATGAAGGGCACGTCGAGACTGTCGGCAAGGGCAAGGCCGCCTGAACCGGTAATGGCAAGGCGAATCGGTTCGTCGCCTCGACCGAGCTTTTCCAATTCCTTGTGGATGTCGGCCAGCAGTCCGGCCACAGTGGCGCGCACATTCGCGTGGTGACGCCGATAATCGGAGAACAGCGCGTCCGCGAGCGCGTCGGACTGATCGAGCACCACCGCCTTCACAGTAGTGGAACCGATATCAAGACCTACACGCAACGGCTTTGTGCCGTGCGTTTCGGTCACGGCTTCTGCTGCTTCAACCATGTATCAACCTCTATCGTTCTTGTCCGCCGGGCTGCATTCCATGGCAGGCATGGAAGCCCCTACCCCGGTTATCCAATCATGTAATCGTAGTCTGTGCCCACGCCTAAGCGCTTCGTGAATGCTCGCAATCAGCATAAAATGCACGACACAGCGCATAAATTAGACAACCAATCCAGTCAACATGCCTAATTATGCATCCGGATGCTCGACGAATGTCGAAATCGCAAACCCAGCCAAACATTTTCATGTCAGGATGCGCTGCCTTCCCCCGCGGAACGGTCTTTGCCGTATATTTCGGGAATGAATCGTGTTTGGTCGTGCAGTTTCGACCAGATCACAACCTGTCCGCTTTCCAGCGATTGCGGCACGTCAATGATGCGCTGGTTGCTGCTTCCGCGGAATTGCAGCAGGGAATCATGCAGATCTTTGATGTAACGGCCATCCACGAGAATGTCGATGAGTTCGAGCAGTTCGCGCTTGTCGGGGCTTTCACCTTCGCGCATAAGTTCTTCCCACGTATAGCCGGTCCAGCACCAGATGTCTTTGGCGTTGCCGAACCGTTCGCGGATTTTGCGCGCAAGCGGCAGCAGCACGCCCGTGTTGAGCAATGGTTCGCCTCCGAGGAAGGTGATGCCTTGTACGTACGACTGGCTTAGATCGTCCATGATCTGCGTTTCGAGCTCGTCGTTGTATTCGTGGCCGGCCTGGAAATCCCAGATCGACGTGTTGTAGCATTCCTCGCAGTGGAATGGGCAGCCGGACACGTACAGCGAGCAGCGGATGCCTTCACCATCGGTCATGAGGAACCGCTTGTAGTCGGCGATCATGTTGTGGCTCATGCGATTGGTCCACTGGCCAGCTTTGGGATTGTTGGCACGATTGGTGGGGATGAAGGGCCCGCGATTGGTTTCGTCTGCCGCAAAGTCACGACGTTGAATCGCTGGATTCGCGCTGCTGATCATACATTGCCCCTTCACGTTCTGCCGTTGCGCCACGGTTTTACGATTGCTGATTGCCACAGAATGAAAGAGGGTGGTCGTCCACCCTCTTTCATATTTCGTTTATGTTTGGTACGAATTCGGCCTGTTACTTGGCTTCTTCGAACCATTCGCGCTCGGAGCCGTCGCCCAGGGTGACATGTCCGGTTTCGCCGCTCATGTGCTTGACGCGATGCGCGATCTCCTCGTGACGCCCGTGCACCATCGGGCGCTGTACCGGGTTGCCCAAGTAGCCGCAGGTGCGCTTGGTCACGTTGCAGTGGTCCGGGTCGGAGTTGCCGCACTCCGGACACTTGAAACCTTCCTCAGTGGGCTCGAAGTCGCCTTGGAATCCGCAATCGTAGCAGCGGTCGATCGGCGTGTTCGTACCTAGGTAGCCGATGCCGATGTTGTAGGCGTAATCCCACACCGCCTCGAGTGCCTTGGGGTTGGACTGCAGGCACGGGAACTCGCAGTAGTTGATGAAACCGCCGGACGCGTAGTACGGGAAATCCTTCTCGTAGTTGAGCTTTTCCATTGGCGTCGGCTGCAGCCAGACCGGGTAGTGGAAGGAGTTGGTATAGAAGTCGTGGTCGGTCACGCCTTCCACTTCGCCGAACTTCTCATGGTCCATACGGTTGAAGCGGTCGGTGAGGGATTCGGCCGGCGTGGAGTACACGGAATAGTGGTAGCCTTCCGCGTCGCTCCATTCCTTGCACAGCTCGTTCATGCGCTTGACGATGGACAGTGCGAATTCCTTGCCTTGCGGGTCCCAGCCGTGGTCGCGCATCCAGTTCTTGCCGTAGAATACGCTGGTCGCCTCATACAGGCCAATGTAGCCCAGGGAAACGGTGGCACGTTCGTTGCGGAACAGTTGGTCGACGCTGTCGTTGGCGCCGAGGCGACCGAAGGCTCCGAAACGGAACAGGGTTGGCGCATTGACCGGCGCGGCCTGCTTGCAACGCATGATACGGAATTGCAATGCCTGATGAGCCACGGCCATGCGCTCGTCGAAGATCTTCCAGAAGCGATCCTTGTCGCCGTGGGATTCCAGGGCGATGCGCGGAACGTTCACGGTGACGACGCCAAGGTTCATGCGTCCGTCTTCCACGTCCTTGCCGGTCGCCGGATCAATCCAACCCTGCAGGAAGGAACGGCAGCCCATCGGGGCTTTGAAGGAGCCGGTGATCTTCACGATGTTCTCATAGAAGATCACGTCCGGATACATGCGCTTGGTGGCGCATTCGAGGGCGAGCTGCTTCAGATCGTAGTTCGGATCGCCCGGATCGGCGTTCACACCATGCTTGATGGTGAACACGAGCTTCGGGAAAATGGCGGTGTGGTGTTCGGAACCGAGGCCGCGAATACGGTTCAGGAAGATGGCACGCTGAATCTCGCGGGCGAACCAGTCGGTGCCCAAACCGAAGCCAACGGTCACGAACGGGGTCTGGCCGTTCGACACACGATTGGAGTTGATCTGGTATTCCATGGTCTGCATGGCGTCGTAGATGGCCTTGCGGGTCTGGATCTTCGCCCACACCTCGCGCAGCTGCTGCAAACGGCTGGCATCCTTGTGGAACGGCTCGTCCATCGGCAGGGCCGGACGGTCCTTTTCGAAATGCAGACGCTTCGGTTCGACATCCTTGGCCAAGCGTACCTGACGTTCGGCGATTTCGATCGGCAGGTCGTCAGGCATGATCTCGTGGGCCTGCTCAAGGAACTTGTCGTAATCCTTGCGCGCGTATTCAACGAAGTTCTCATCGGCACGGTTGGCGGTCTGGCCACCATACTGGCTGGACGCCACGTCCTTCATGATCTGGGTGATCTGCGTGGCCGCAATGGAAATGCTGTTCGGCGAGCCCATCGGAGCGTTGCCCAGAGTGAAACCGTTGGCGAGCATATCCCAATAGTTCGGCAGCGAGCAGTTGGACTGCGCGGTGAACGGCGAGTAGTCGGCGTCGTGGAAGTGGATGTCGCCCTTCATATGCGCGTTGGAAACCGCGTCCGGCATCATGGAGAAGGCCGCAGCCTTGGAAACCGCACCCGCCAACAGATCGCGCTGGGTGGAGTAGACGTTGGAATCCTTGTTGGCGTTCTCGCGCACCAGAGCCTCGTCACGGTTCACCAGACGCTTGACGGCTTCGTTGATGTCGGTGGCCTTGGCACGTTCGATGTCTTTGTTCAGACGGTAGTTGGTGTACGTGCGCGCCACATCGTACAGGTGGTCTTCGATCAGGCCGTGTTCAACGAGATTCTGGATGTCTTCGATCTTGGCGGGACCGTTGTAACGATCCTTGATTTCGGCTTCGACCTGATTGGCGATATCACGGATCAGCTGTTCCTCCTGCGGCCCGATCTTCTTATCAAGGTCGGCGAAGGCGGACTTCACCGCGCTGATGATGTTGATCGGATCGAAGTCGACCACACGACCGTCGCGCTTCTCGACGAGTACCTTACCGGTTCCCGTTTTAACGGTTGCGGAGACGGCATCCAGAGCCTGCGTTTCCATTCATCGTCCTTTCCGGGTCGGACCCCATCCGACCAGGTTTTCATGCTTCGTTATGCATGCCAGATTGTTGCTACGTCCATGACTGTACGCCATAGCCAGCACTAAATGTAGTAGCGGCACGCCGGCAGTAAAACTATATATTCCATTTTTCGGCTTGATTCCGCCATTCCTTAACTTGTGTGACAAAGGTAACGATTTCGCCACGGAGTGTCATCCGAGTGTCGATTTGACGCACCCGCCGAAGAGGGACTATACAAGACGGGGTACCCTCACGCGATTCGAACATGTGTTTCATTTGTCCGCAAGATGATGGAATCTTGAACCATGACTTGGAACCAGGATTACACACCCCCGGCGGCGCAGCCGAACAGCAAACCGCTGCCGCGACTGGCCGGCGAAACCACTGCTGACAACCCCTGGCCGGTAAGTCTGCTCAGCGAGAAATTCCATATGGCCGTTGAACGGTGGCCATCGGTTTGGGTGGCCGGGCAGATCACGCAGATCAACACCAGACGCCAAGGCAGCGCCTACATCACGTTGCGCGACGATTATCAAGACATTGCGTTGGAGGTCAACGGTTTCGGACAGTTCGCCGCAGCGGCCACGCCTTTTGTACAGGGTGATCGTGTCATCATCCACGGCAAACCGAATCTGTGGATGAAGCGCACCTCGCTTTCCCTGCGCGGTGACGCCATCATTGCCGCAGGCGCAGGAGGCAGCCTGAAGGCCATGATCGACGAATTACGCAAAAAGCTGAAAGGCGAAGGCCTGTTCGACGCTGACCGCAAGCAGCCTCTGCCCGAGTTTCCGCATTGCATTGGTCTGATTTGCGCGCCGCAGGCTCGCGCCGAAGGCGATGTCATCACCAACGTGAGATTGCGTTGGCCTGTTGCCGATTTCAAAGTGACGCATGTGCATGTGCAGGGTGAGCAGTGCCCTTCCGACGTGATCAAGGCGATCGCGCAGATGGATGCCGATCCTGATGTCGACGTGATCATCGTGGCCCGTGGCGGCGGCGCTTTCGAAGATCTGATCGGGTTCTCCGACGAAGGCGTGGTACGCGCCGCGGCAGCCGCCCATACGCCGCTGATTTCCGCGATCGGCCATGAGGATGATTGGACGCTGCTTGATCTGGTTGCCGATCTGCGCGCATCCACGCCAACGGACGCGGCAAAGAAAGTCGTGCCGGACGTGCGCGAGCAGATGCAACTGATCAACGTGAACATCGAACGCATGCGCATGCGCATCGACGCCACCGTCAACAATGAAACAAGACTGATTGAAGGCTATGCGAACCGTCCAAGCCTCACACAGCCGCTCACCATGCTGGAACCGCATCAGCGTCTCATCGATGATGCAAGAACCCGCATGAGAATCGGTCTGACACGTATTCTTGACGACGCAAGCCTCACCATCGAAAAATCGCATGCCTCACTGACCGCGCTTAGCCCGCAATCCACTCTCAACCGAGGCTATGCGGTAGTGCAGGGAGCTGACGGTCACGTAATCGACGATGCGAATGCCGTGAACACCGGCGACCAACTCACCATGACATTGAAGCACGGCGTGATCGTGTCTGAAGTCACCACCGTAACGAAGGAGTAGCAATGACCAACGAAAACACCCCCGCATCCAGCCTGACCGACAAGGAACGCGAAGCCATCGCACAAATGCCTTACGAAGAGGCTCGAGATCAGCTCATTCAGGCCGTGCAGGCACTTGAGGCCGGCGGACTCAACCTTGACCAGTCCATGCGCCAGTGGGAGCTTGGCGAAGCCCTCGCCAAGCGCGCTCAAAGTCTGCTCGGCGAAGTACGCGCCAAGCTTGACGCAGCCCAAGCGGAACAGGCCACTGCGGCCAATACCGCTGGAACGCAAGACAATCTGGCCTGAAAATCTCAAAAACCGCCAATATATCGTTTCTACATGACTGTGCGCCACGTACTTCATGCAGCGCACAGTCATGTAGAAATTTCGGATTTCTTCATTTCGGCACCACGCTCGTCCGGATGGTGTGTAGAATGAAGATTCGTTGCCTCAGTAGCTCAGTGGATAGAGCACTTCTCTCCTAAAGAAGGTGTCGTAGGTTCGATTCCTATCTGGGGCACTTTGTTTTATGCGGATACGCAGCCGATACGTAGTTGCGCCGGCACTCTTCTCACACGTCGAATTGCACGGTTGCCAGCAACGCCTTGTGATCGCTTCCGTCGATTTTCAACGATTTGACCTGACCTGCCAACATGTCGAAATCCAATACGATATGGTCAATGCCCGCAAACGTCGGTACATAATCGATATTCGCAGGCCACGTGAATACCAATCCCCCGGCCGCTTGTTTGGCCGCGTCCGCGAACCGTGTTCCCAAGAAATTACGGAACGGTGCATGATTGTCGGTCGCGTTGAAATCGCCCATGAACACGTACCTACGAGACGTATCGTACCGGAGTCGACCAAGCTCATCCAATGAACGCTTCCACTGCTGCCAATATCCATCGGTCGGAGACGTGGTATGCACCGAAACGAAACGGATCTGCGTCTGACCATCATTGAATGCAACCGTGGCTCCTGGCATGAACGACGCGCTCGAATCAACATCATCATCAGCTGGATCAACAAGCGGACTCGCCGACCACAAACCATTGCCATACACGCCGTCAGAGCTTGCCACCTGCGCATACGGCAGCAAATCGCCAATACCAGCCTTGTTCAACTCGTCCACGAAAGCATCGGTCGTTTCTTGCAATGCCAGCACTTCCACACGCTCGCTACGCACCACATCGACAATTTCCTGCGCGTCGGCACGACCCTTAAACACATTGCATGTCATCAAACGGGCATAATCATCCTGCGTATTGGCGGACGCTCCCGAAACCGCTGCGATCGCGGCACGCGGAAGCTTCGTTTCATTGTAGAAAAACGGATACTGCCACCATACTTGTAACGCGATCGCCGCAATCGCCAGCAATACCGACATTGTTCGTTTCGAGACAATACCGCAAATCAGCGCAATCACTGCAAGAATCGCAAACCAAGGCACCAACGAAACGATAATGGGAACATACGGCCACGCCTGAATCTCAGCAGGCAGTATGTGCGAAACAGTGCCCAGCAAAGCTGCAATCGACAGAATGCCAGCCAGAAAACCGCATATGATATTGCGCACGCGATGCGACTTAGCTTTCTTCAACGTACGAACGGGTTTAACAGCCTTCCCCTGCGCTGTACGAGGTTTTGCACCACCCATTGCCAATCGCCTCCCCAAGTTCCTCACACACATCTTATAGACGCATTGAAACAGCATCTATTCCTTTGGTGGCCTTCATGGCCTAAGCACCGCCATCAATTGCCACCCGTTCACCTTCGCGCATAGTACAGACTTGGCATTGACTTATGACTCATACAACAAAAATCCCGAGGAGCAGTGCTCGACTCGGGATTCAAAAAAGTTTAAGTGCGGCAACGTGCTACTCTCCCACACCCTCTCGAGTGCAGTACCATCGCCGTGCTAGGCCTTAGCTTCCGGGTTCGGAAAGGGACCGGGCGTCTCACCTAGGCTATGGTCACCGCAAGAGAAAAGAATACGCGCATGCGCCTCAATCACCAAATCACGGCGTGTCGCACTATGTTGCCGTTCTTAAATTCTCAAGAACACAATATTTCTGCGCTAAAGTCGAAGGCATGCAAGCGTAACTTCCATGAAAGAAGGCAACAATGACGATAGCCTCCTGCGGATCGGTTTCCGCAATCACTCTTGGACTTCCGAATTCCACCGCAATCTCCTCAGAAAAGGCGACGTTGCCCAAAGGGCTGTTTGTTGCGAAAGTTCCGGTTTCCGCCAAAACGAAGCAGCGTCTAGCCACTGAAGTCGAATCGATCACGATGCTTTCTCTGTTGCGACCGCAGAATACTTCGCTCGCTGCAGGCAATCGCATTCCTGAAATACTGGTGTTGGGATTACGTTTGCATGGCAAGAATGCTTCAGTTCCTACGGATGTCGTCGAATTGATCGCCATGCAACGCAAGTCAGGCATGCTGTTCGCCTGCGTACGCGATGCCGAAATTGACGGTACGGTACAGAAGGAATGCGCGTTTGCAGTGCGCCGCGCGTTGCCGGGACGCGCCGGGCATACTCCAACATTCAAGGTCTTCGCCTCCGCATGGGTTCCCGCCGATGAAGCATTGCTGGATATTTCCGATCCGGCTGTGGATTCCATGGATACGCTTTGGGAATCATTGTGCGCACAGGTGATTCTCGGTGATTCATCCCCTGCAGAAGTGGATGCCCGTATGGTACGGAACGCGCAAATCGCGCAGTTGAAGGCCGATATCGACAAGCTGACGCGAGATCACCAGCGGGTCAAGAATCCAGCGCAGCGCAACGAAATCTTCGCAAAACTTCACAAGGCGAAGAAACAACTCGAGGAGCTGCAGGGCTGAACCAAGCACCCGCTGGCAGTTAGGCGAATAATCGTCAGAAACCGAGGCGAGTGCGACCAAATTGGTCGAGCCAGCGCAGAATCGCGCCCTCTCGCAATGCCCACGGGCAGATTTCGATTTCCTTGACGTCGAGCGCCTTCATGATTTCGTCGATCACCAGGCCACCGCCGACGATCTGATAGGTACGCTCGGGGGTTACGCCCGGCAATGCCACGCGCTGGTCGGGAGAAATGGCCGCGAGTCGCGGAAGCCAGTCTTCCAGCTGGTCGAGCGTCATGATCGACGTGTCCACACGACCTGGCTGGCGCATCACCGCGCCGGCGAGACGAGCCAAGGATCGAATGGTTTTCGACGTGCCGACGGCATGCATCGGATGCTTCGACTTCGGGAAGGCCTCGACCATCGGCTCGAGGATCTTGCGGATGTTCCTACGCGCGTTTTCCAGATCCTTTTCGCTTGCAATACCGTTCTCCGGCAGGAATTCGCGGGTGATTCTGCCAGCACCGGCAGGCACGGACAACGCCACGGTCGGATCTTCGTCAGAGCCCATGGCCACTTCGAGCGAGCCGCCGCCAATGTCGATCACCAGCAGGCGTCCGGCGTCCCAACCGTACCAGCGGCGAGCCGCCAGGAAGGTGAGGCGTGCTTCGTCCACGCCGGAAAGCACGGTGACGGGCTGGCCGATGGCGTCTTCGATGCGGCGCAGGATCTTGCCGCCGTTCGGCGCTTCTCGCAATGCAGACGTGGCGAGCACCAGCAGTTGGGTGATCTCGTATTCCTTAGCCAGCTCCATGGCCTTTTCCACTGCGGAGATCACGGCTTCGACGCCGGCTTTTTTGATGGTGCCATCTTCTTTGAGGTACTGCATCAGCCGCACCGTGCTTTTGGTGCTCGCCTCGGGCTCAGGGCGGGCTCCGGGAGCCGCGTCGACGATGAGCATGTGTACAGTGTTCGAACCGATATCAAGCACGCCGAGTCGAGTGGCATGCGAATGCAAATTGACCATGATTCAACAGCATACTTACTGAAGCGCTTAATATGTTGCGCGACATGCCATTGACAACCTTTGCATTTTCTTGGCGCAAATCAGGAGAAAAAGGGTGCCCGCCCCTCTTATAGAGCGAAAAACAACGATTGCAATCACTGAAAAGCCATATGAAAAAAGGCAGCTCCAACCGATGTCGCCATCGCGCAGGACCGCCTTTATCACACAAACAACAGTCTCAACAGACCCCGTAAGAATCAGCCACGCAGCTTGTCAACAAAATCGCCAAGACGACGCAACCCCTCACGCAACGCCTCGCGTGAGGCCGCATACGACAGTCGCACATGCGTGTCCGCGGTCGCCTCGCCGAAATCACGACCAGGCGTCAACGCAACATGCGCTTCCTTCAACGCACGCTCACAGAACGTCCACGCGTCAAGACCAGTGCTGGAAATATTGAAATACGCATAGAACGCGCCATTCGGCTCAACCTCCAGCGGCAGACCGATCTCAGCCAATCCGTCGACCACAATGCGACGACGCTCCAGCAACTCCTGACGGCGTTCCTCGCACACGGCCAACGTTTCCGGAGTGAAGCACGCGAGCGCCGCAATCAGCGATCACTGGATTCGCCTTCGCACATAATCGGACCATAGTTGGACCATAATTGGACTTAGGCGAATCGCGTAATGAAAAATCCCGAGGAGCAGTGCTCAACTCGGGATTCAAAAGTTTAAGTGCGGCGACGTGCTACTCTCCCACACCCTCTCGAGTGCAGTACCATTGCCGTGCTAGGCCTTAGCTTCCGGGTTCGGAATGGGACCGGGCGTCTCACCTAGGCTCTGATCACCGTAAGATGAAATGATACGCACACATGCCTCAATCACCGAATCACGGCGCGTCGCACACTACAGTCGTCTATCGCAGCCGCGCGGCATGGCGCACGGGCCCTTCCGGCGCGCGCCTGCGCCGACGAACCACCGCAATGCCACTCCAACCGCACAGGAGCACCGCCCCACACGCCCATGCGCCGGCGGTCCGGCCGTCATGCAGATCGGTCGGATCGGGGGCAGGAACGGGAATGCTCACACGGTGGCCGGAAACCAGGAGCCGGTGGGAATTGATGCCGTATGGCGTACAGGTCATCAACGTCAGCCGATCCTGCCCGGGAACAATGCGCAACTGCGAGGTATCAGTCGGTTCAATCACGATGATGCGATCGACTTCGTAGGCCAGGGTTCTGTTCATCGTTGAGATGTAGATGAAGTCACCTTCGCGCATTTCATCCAATCTGGTGAACATCTGCGCCTGCACCATGCCGCGATGGCCGGTGATGACCGCATGGGTATTGTTGCCGCCGACCGGCAGGCTCGTGCCATACAGATGCCCGGAGCCAAGGGACAGTTGCTTGTCTCCGGTGCCGTGGTAGATGGGAAGATCCACTGAGATCTTCGGTATGGACACGCGGCCCATGATGCCGTGACCTTCGTTGAGCAGCCTGCCGTAGCGTTGATCTTGCGCCGACTGGGAGGACAGGCGTTCCCCGTTGCTGAACGGGTCGGCCTGAGCTCCCAGCACCGGCTGCCCGGATCGGGCGAGATCGCGGTTGTACGCACGCGCCGCCCGCAGTTCGTCGTCAATCCGACTTTCCGGCCACAGGCGTACCTGCTGTTCGACGGAAGACGTCGACGCGGACATGGATGTCTGCGACGCATACTGCATCAGCAGCGGAACCACCGTGCATATTACCGCTACAGCGATCAAAATGCCCGCGACGGCGTACATCACGTGCAATCGCCGCCGCATGCGGGCATACGCCCGGTATTCTCTGGCAACGTCGACCAGCTGCTCGAACGAAGGTGCCACCAGCGTCATTCGGCCCTTACTCAGGCTGCGAAGCTACGCTTCGTTTTGCGGGCACGAACGATGATAATCGAGGCGCCGCCGATGCACAGCACCGCCACGACGCCAAGGATGGCCATGCCCATGGCACCGGTCAACGGAAGCTGGGTGATGCTTTTGATGTTGCGGTACGCGTAACCGTTCGCACCATTGCTGAGCAGTCCGCTGATGGGAGCGCTCATGTCGGTGATCGACTCCAGCTTAATCGTCCCGTTGTCGTTCTTCATCGTGACCTGCAGTTTGGCCGCGGAACCGGACCAATAGCCATTCGGCACCTTGGTCTCCTTGAGGTAATAGGTGCCGGCATTCAGCTTGAAGCCGCTGAAATCGACAAGACCGGCACCGCCGGATGTGGCTGTGACATTCTTACCATTGGCGTCCTGCAGAACCTGTGTGAAGTTCTTGTCAGAGTACACGGTGAATTCGGCACCCGACAAGCCGGTCCTGTCGTTTTCTACACCTACCTTGGTGAACTGGAAGCCGCCGCGATTGGTCGTCGTGGAACCGGTCTTGGCGTTTGCATTGGATGTCAGATCCACGACGCCCGTGTTGTTCGTCACTTTGCAGCCGTCGGTAAGCGGAGTGCCGACGAGCATATTGTTGAAGCCTGAATAATCAACGGTGGTGTCGCCCGTGTCCTTGGTCTGCTTCTTGGGCTGCGTAGCATCGAAGATCACATACAGGCCGGGTTCGGTCATAGTGAGCGTCATGGTATTGTTCGTGTCGTCGACACTCACCTTATTCGCTTCAAGCACGGTGCCGATGACTCCCGGATTATCCGCGTACTTACGGATCAACGAATCCTGCCCAGTGTTGGCAAGCCAGTTCATTGGATCACCTTGAAGATCCTTATTTTGATACAGTGGCGTACCATCATTGGATTTCAGTTCTTGCATCGCCTGAAGAATGCTCGTCTCCGAGGCCGCCACCGTCTCAAGATGCACCGAGCCGCCGGACGTGCCATCACCGATCTTGTAGTTGGCGACTTTCGCCACTTTGAACGTGCGGTTGCCCGAAGGGGTCTTTCCGTTCCATGTCTTGAACGCGTCCGCATCCGTGCCCTTCACCATGATGGTGTTGCCGTTGGTCGCGCAAGTCGTGGAAGTTTGCGAGGCTCCCGGTGCGGTCGTCTCTTCGGCCATGGCACCGGCCGGTGCGGTCATGGCCGCGAACAGCGTGGCCGCCGCAGCGATTCCTGCCATCCATGGTTTTGCTTTCATTGTTCTCCTCCTTATGGAATATGGATGAATCCATATTGGTCATACGGAACGGTTCCCGTATGAACGTTTTCTGATATGCGCGGCGATTGCCAACACCGCCAACGCCCCTCCGGACGCTACCATGCCGACGATCGTCACCATCCACGCGGCACGACGCCCCGCGGAGGGCAGCGCGGAAACCGGTTGCGGCCGATTGGTCAGACGATTGTCTGTAACGCCGGCCCAATCACCCCGTCCTTGCAGCACGGCTTTCGCCTTGGGATCCTTCTGGTGAATCGTGAATTCGGCCCAGGTATGGTCACTGTCGGGCAACCGATATCCGCCGGGCGCGGTGATCTCCGTCAGCCGGTAGGTACCCCAGTCGAGATTGTCGATGGTCAGTTTGCCGACGGCCGGATCCTTGTCTCCGGTGCCGGCACAGGCGGCATTACCGTCGCCCACGCAATCGGCGAAGTTATAGAGGGAATCGTTGACCTTGTTCCACGTACCGTCATCGTTGCGTCGTTCAAGCCGCCACGTGGTGCCGGACAGATATTCCTCGTGATGATCGGCGTCCACCTTGCTCCACGACACCGAGCCGGTGATCTTCTTGTCTCGAATCGTCACGGTATGGCCGCCGGTCCATTGATGCACCGACGCATCTGGACTGCCATCCGCGTTCGTCGGACCGAAGTACGCACCTCCGCCGCAATTCGTCAGATAGAAATCGGTCAGCTCGTCGTTGATCTCATAGCCGAGCGGCGCCTGGAGCTCTTTGATCCGATACGCCGTACCGCACTGCAATCCTTGGGTTTTGCCGACGACGATCATGCCTTTCTTGTCCGTCATCGCGGTAATGGGCGTGGGCGTGTTCGACGCATAGTCATGGCCGTTCCATTCGAGCAGTTCGAATTTGGCGCCGGCCAGATCCCGGTAACCGGATGCATCATCATCGGTTTTATGCAGCAGCATCGTCGACGTCTGTACGACGACGCCGCTGCTGCTGATGCCCGCGCCGTTCGCATTGGACGCGCCGGTATCGGACCATGGCGAGTTGGTGAATTGCGCAGTGTTCGCCACGTCAAATCCGGCTGAGCCTTTGAACCCGTACTGGTAGCTGATGGTCACCGGCGTGGAATCGGGAACGTACACTGTCAATACGCCGCCGAGTTTGGCATCGTTTTCCTGATATACGATCGCATCCGAGGATGGGTGGTACGTTTTGCCGGCCGGGCAGGGCTGCCCGTTGCCTATCCAGGCGAGGCATACGGTCACGTTTCCTAGGAACGTGACCTGCGGATTGCTGCCTTCCGGTATGGCGGGCACGGTCAGCTTGTCTTTGATGGGCAGCATATCGGTATCGGGGACGCCATCCTGTTTCGCATGCGTGGCATCGATGTTCAGTCCATACCGGTTGGCGCGCACATAATAGGTTCGGGTGAAGCTTTTGCCGTCGGAAGACCAGCCGCTGTCGACGTTCTGCTTGTCCTCGACGCCGGTATTGGTTTTCTGAAAATTATCGATGAAGGTTTCCGACGTGGACACGGAAGGTATGCTGCCGGAGCCCATGGAAACCGTATTACGGTACTTGGCCGTCAGGCAATCGCCGGCACCGTTTCTCAACGTGGGATCGGCGACGCAACCTCGTTTGCCGTCGTATTTGCCTTCCATCCAGTACTTGCCGTCATTGATGTCGGGAGTGCGTGCGGCCACATACAGATACACGTTGCCGTCGTTCATGAGGTCGGTCGCCTGTTGGGGGATGGTGATCTGGTATGTGCGATCGCCGGTCTGCTTGACGGTAACGACATATTGCATACCCTGGGTATTGGTGAATCGCGTCTCCCCCACGGTAAGCCACTGTTTGTGGTCGCCATAATCGGAGAAGGCGAACTTCACGTCACGCAGGCCTTCCGGCAGGGTTTCCGTGAAGACGAGCGGCGCATGACGCCAATTGTCGGTCACGTGCGCACTGATACGCCATCCCACTTGCCTCACGGACGCTGGATCGGTGGTGGCGGCACGCGTGTAGTCGGCGCCGTTTGCAGAGCAGGAGGTGAATTTGGGATCCCCCTGCCCGTCGACTGGATCGCCGCAACCGTCTTTGACCAAAGAGGCAACTTGCACACTGGAGGTGACGGGTTTGACGAATGATCCGCCGACGCCGGTTCCCGCAGTGGCCGAATTCTTACGCACGGTCGTTTCGTTGGAATCGAACAGGCTTTGATAAGTGATCGCCGCGGTTGTGCCGGGGGCGAGCGCGTTGTCGGCCACGAATCGGAAGGACGTGTATCGCTGTGATTCCTGCGCCTTGTCAAGGTTTATCCAGGTCTTGCCATTGTCGGAGGACACTTGCATCGTCCCGGTCAGCTGCTTACCGTCGACGGTCACGTGCAGACTGTCCTGCAGCAGTTGCTTCGTATACCAGACGCCGCTGCCGGTGTCCTGCATGACCCATCCCGCCGGTAGCTGGCCGTCGCCGGCATTGCGCACCGAGACATTCCACGATGCTAGGCCGCAATGGCCTTCCGCCACGCCCATGGTCCGACACTGCTCCGCCGAGGGGATCTGCTGCTCGCCTGTCGTTTTGGTGAGTGAGATCCTTGGCCGCAGCGGATTCCAGGCGATTGCGTTGTTGGTGAAATAGTCGCCTCTGTTATTGGAACGGACGAACCGCGAAATGTTTTTCGAAGCGGGATGCAGCACATCATTGGCGAACGTCGAATCGTATTGCAGCGTCAACGTCTGTCCTGCGGGAATCGAATACGAATCCGGCTGGAAAATCCACTTCCAATAGGTTCCCTCGGCCAATCCCTCGGCCGGCCATGTGACGGCGCCGTTGTCTTTATAGTTCGGCAGCGTGACTTTACGTACCGTCAGCGTGCCATGTCCCATCGTTTCAGTCAACGTTTGGTACAGGTTGTTGATGTTATCGGCCGTGTACCATCCTCGGCTTGACGAGGTGGAACCGTTCTGTTCCGCAACGTTCTCGTAGGCCAGCCAATCCTGAATCTCCACGATTGGCTGGTCGATGGTTCCCGTGTTGACGTATTGCGCCTGCCATCTGGTACTGAGCGTTCCGTCCGATTGTAGTGTCGGCGTGCCGATGACCTTCTTGGAGGTGCTGGCGCTTCTGCGGTACATGGTGATGGTGGTGGTATGGCCGTTGCCGAAATCTAATACGGTCTGCCCAGGACCATTGCCGGTTACCTTGTTGCGATCGGCTTCGATGTATAGTCGGCTATTGTCCAGCGGGGTGGCGGCGTTCTTGCTGATGGCTTGCTCGCTGAAGACGATGGTCACCAATCCGTTGGGATCAATCGTGTACGTGCCGAGATTGTCGCTGAGCGTGCCTGACATGGTGGTACCAGTGCCGTTGAATCCCGCGATGTGGTATCGGAACACATGGTTGTCTTCGGTGATGCTTCCTTGGGGTATGACGAATTGCGCGTCAAAACGGAATTGCGCTATCTTCGTGCTGTAATCGAATGAGACATTGCCGTGTTCATCCGAAGGAACGTTCTGCCACTGCGTCGAATTCTGCAATCGATATTGCACTGCGGCATTGCTGATGCAGCCGACCAATCGGCCGGAAGGCTTGCTGGAATCAACGATGGAGCCCTGTTCGTCCTGGTTCCAGAGATGACCGCACACCGGTGTCTGTTGCGCGGCATCAACATACCCCCCCCATCAACAGCTTCAGCCGTAGCAATCGGTACAACCATGCCGACGATCGACGCAACCACCGTCACCAGCCGTATCAATCGCGTAAGCATGCCTAGCCCCCCCGGTATTGAACGTTCATCGCGCCGCACGTATCACCATGGCAATACCCATAAGGGGCATGTTCGCCACGGCAGTCTCGCGTCAACATACCCCCACACACAAGGACTATAGACCCCCGTTGCGGGCAACGGTAACTCCACATTCCAATAATGGTGTAAAACGGACTTCTTCGTCCAACATGCTTGACAACCTTTGCAACTACTTGGGCGACCACTCCACTCGCTGAAAGCGGTCACCCAATAGCCACAATGCTTATAACGTTTGCAAGACGTTCAAAATCATTGCTTGCGCAGTTTGGCTACGAACTCACCAAGCCGCTTCAAGCCTTCACGCAATGCCTCGCGCGAGGCCGCATACGACAGTCGCACATGAGTATCAGCAGTGGCCTCACCGAAATCACGACCAGGCGTCAACGCAACATGCGCTTCCTTCAACGCACGCTCGCAGAACTTCCACGCGTCAAGACCAGTGCTGGAAATATTGAAATACGCATAGAACGCGCCATTCGGCTCAACCTCCAGCGGCAGACCGATCTCAGCCAA